>Ga0307516_10000315_pt1 | contig 62821 bp, 68 predicted proteins | sample 19_EM_MG_FD_203310 | JGI IMG/M metagenome (GOLD analysis project Ga0307516, IMG submission 203310) | Populus trichocarpa ectomycorrhiza microbial communities from riparian zone in the Pacific Northwest, United States - 19_EM | ecosystem: Host-associated > Plants > Roots > Unclassified | place...
CTGGCCCAGCGAGGCGTGCGCCGCCGCGTCGGGACTGCAGCCCGCGCGCTCGAAGCGTTCGGTGCCGATGCGCAATGCGCTGGGGATGTCGCCGCGGAGCACAAGCTCGGCCACGTCTTGGTGGATGGCGGCCGTGCGAAGAGAGGTGAACGTGAGCAGAAGCATGAAGCTCTCCTGGGAGTTGGTTGAGCGAACCGATTCGATGTGCATTCATGCTAGGTCTGCGCCTGTGCGCATGGCTCACAAGGCCTCTGCGAAATCCTCACCAATCTGCGCTTCGTGTCTCACCTCCCTGCGAATGAATGGCGCGGTTCTTCTTTTCCAGTGGCAATCGATTCGTATGGAGGTCTTCCTTACTTCGGGAAGTCGCACCAGGCTTCGGCCCAGTAAGGAATGCATCTCCATACGGAGTGTCCGGCACGGCTTCAACCGTTGCCGCCATTGATCTGAATGAATGTCCGGAAAAAAGAAAAAGCGCCGATGCACCTGCCGGTGCATCGGCGCTTTGGGCCTGCCGGGCTGCTTGTCAGCCGGCGGCTTCGATGCTCACCCAGTAACGTGTCATCGTGCGCAGGCGCACCGGCCGGGTTTCGGCCAGCGCCTGCAGCGTGCGGTCGGGGTCGTCCAGGGAGAACATGCCGCTGACGCGAAGCTGCGCCACGTCGGCCTTCAGGTCGAGCACGCCGATGTGGTAGTCGCGCAGGGCCTCGATCAGGTGCGACAGCGGCTCGTTGTCCATGGCGATGAAGCCGCGCGTCCACAAGGACTCGGTGCCGCGGGCCGCCAGCAGCTCGGGGGGACGATGGGCCGACAGGGCCGCATGGCGGCCTTCGGCCAACTCCAGCCGGTCGCCGGCCGGCAGCGTGAGCGCCACCACGCCGCGCAGCGCGGTGACCTGCAGGGTCGTGTCCTGGCGCGTCTGCACGATGAAGCGCGCGTCGTTGGCCTGGATCAGGGCCCGCGGCGTGTGCACCTGCATGGCCTGGGCAGCGGCGGCGGCCTGCACCAGCATGCGGCCGTGGTAGAGCGACAGCGTGCGCCGCGTGGATTCCATCGCGACATCGACCGAGGTGCGTGCGTCCATCCACATCGTGCTGCCATCGGGCAGCGTTTCCTGGCGCCGCTGCGCCAGGCCGGTGTGCTGGTCGGCCAGCAGGCCCTGGCTGTTGGCCATCTGCAAGCCCAGCAGCGAGGCCCCGGTGCCCAGGCCCGCCAGCCCCAAAGTGGCACGCAGCACCGAGCGGCGCGACAAACCCTGCAGGCTGCGTTGCGCCACCACGCCAGGCACGCCACGATCACGCAGCCGGTCCACGGGCTCAAGGGCCCCGGCCAGGCGTTCGCACGCGGCGCGGTGCGCCGGGTCTTCCGTGCGCCAGGTATCGAACGCGGCCACCTCCCGGCTGCCGGCCTGGCCCGAACGCAACAACACCAGCCATTCGACCGCGCGGGCCAATGCCGGATCGACTTGCTTCATCATTCTTGGATCGTTTCTCACTGGACCTCTTTGTCGCGCCTGGTCATCGGTCGGCCTGATGGCTCTCCTGAGGTGTGTGGTGCGGGCCGCCGAAAACGCCAGCCTGCCGTGCAGACGGATTCATTGCTGACACTCGCACACGCGGTGGGCCGGCGGGGGTCCGTGCAGACCCGTCTGGAGTTGTGAAGGGATTTCGCAAAAGCCTCTGTGCCAGCGTAGTAGTGCAGGCAAGCGGATGCAACCCTGACATGAGGAAACCTTTGGCGCAATCTTTCGCGCTCTACTGGCGCAGCCAGGCGCGCGCTCCAAAAGGGCCCGCCGCCTTGGACGGCCCGGCGGTTTCACAGCGAGCCTTGCTTTTGTGCAATCAGACATCCTCGCGGCCTCCCTGGGGGATGAGTGTTCCACACCCGGCCCCGGATCGTTCATGAGCAGCGTCAAGTTTTCTGCAAGTCGTCTGGGATGCGTGGTGGTCCTGTTGCTGGCCCTGGGGCCGGCGCGGATCCTGGCGGCGGGGCCGGACGAGGAACTGGAGTTCGACCTGCAGGGCGGGCCGCTGAGCAACACGCTGCTGGCCATCGCCCGCCAAGCCGGCACCGTCATCTCGTTCAAGCCGGCGCTGGTGGATCCGCACGTGGCACCCCCGATACGCGGCCGCTTCACGCTGGAGCGGGCACTGGCGTTGGCCACGCAGGCGGCCGGCCTCACGGTCGAGCGCACGTCGGGCGGAACGATGACCGTGCTGCCCGCCGCCCCGGTGGTTCCCGTCGCTGCCAGTGCCCCCATCGCGGCGACGCAGGAGGCCCGTGCCTCGGAGCCGGCCGCTGCCAGGCTGCCGCCGGTGGTGGTGCTGGGGTCGGGCCTGCCGCGCCCGGCCGATGGCTTGCGCGCCTTGCGCGGCTGGTCGGCCACGCGCAGCGACACGCCGCTGGCCGACCTGCCGCAGACCATCTCCGTGCTGACCAGCGAAGCCATCACCCTGCAGGGCGCCGCCACCAGCACCGAGGCGCTGCGCTATGTCACGAATGTCGATGCCGGTGTCGATGCCGCCGGCAGCGGCGGGTTGTTGGGCCCGGGTGTGCTGGTGCGTGGCCTGCCGGCGACGTTTGCACTGTCGGGCATGCGCTCGGTGCGCGGCGTGTTTCCTGCCGAAGCGGCGTTCATCGAGCGCATCGAGGTGCCCAAGGGGCCCAGCAGCGTGATCGGCGGCATCGCCGATTTCGGTGGACGCGGCGGCGTGGTGAACCTGGTGCGCAAGCAGGCCGGGCCCGAGGTGCGCACCGAGTTCAGCCAGAGCCTCAGTTCCCAGGACAGCGGCACGCTGCGCCTGGGTGCCGACCTGGGCGGCCGGCTGGGCGCCACCGGCCCCACGTGGTGGCGGGTGATCGGCTACGGCAGCCGCACCGGCCAGACCGAGGGCGGCTATAGCGGCCAGAACAGCAGCGGCCTGCTGGGTACGCTCTCGTACCAGGGCCAGGACCTGCGGGCCACCGTGACGCTGCAGGCCGACCAGCGCCGTAGCACCCCCGCCCCCGCGAGCCGCGGCGGGCTGCGGCTGGAAGACGGCAGCTTCACGCCGGTGGAACAGGGCGTGCTGGAGCCGCCGGACCCCGAGGACCGGTTGATCGTGCGCTCCGCCGACATGGAGCTCGAGCTGGATTGGCGCTTTGCGCCCGGCTGGCGCACCACCTGGAAAGGCCGCGTCGAGGGCCTGCGGGCCGACCTGCGCCGCCTGCAACCCTTCAACGAGCCGCAGCGGCGCCAGAACGAGGCCTGGAATGCTGCCATGCAATGGGGCGTGGTCCACGACTTCAGTACCGGCCCGGCCCGGCACCAGCTGCTGCTGGGTTTCGATCTAGATCGTTCGCGCACCGTGCAGAAAGGGATCAATGCCGATGTCAACGCAGGCGACAGTGGGGTCACCATCGACACCCTCGAGTTCAAGCAGGCCGTGCTGCTGCAGGACCAGGTCAGCCTGGGCGGCCTGCGCCTGCGTGCCTCGGTGCAGCGGTCGCTCACCCCCTTGTTCGACGAGACGGGCCTGGTGAAATCGAACACCGGCCGGCACCTTGCAACGAACTGGGACCTGGGGGCGCTGTACCGGGTAACGCCGTGGGCTTCTGTCTATGCGGGCACCCAGTACGCCGTCGAAACCGATCATCGCCAGGCCGGCCTGGTGCTGGACGACGGTTCAACGCCTCCACCCACGGCGCTGCGCCAGTTCCAGGCCGGCGCCAAGTTCCAGCTGTTCGAGCGGCGCATGGACTTGGGCGTGGAGGCCTTCCGGCTGCGCCAGACCGACAAGCTCTACACCCTTGCCGCGGCCTTGCCGGGGCGGTTTGTGGATGGGGCGGAACTGGAGTTGTCCGGGCGGCCCCGGCCGGGGCTGGATCTCTCCCTGGGCCTGGCCGTGGCCCGGGGGACCGACTTCGTGGTGGATGCCAACGGTGCCTCGGGGTTCGAGGTCCCGGCCGTCAGCCTTCCGTGGGGGAGCCTGTATCTGCTGGGCAGCTACCAGTTGCCGCAGGCGCTGCTGAGCCAATCCCGGCTGGTGGTGGGCTATCGCGCCCAGTCATCCAAGTGGGCCGTGGCCCCCAACCCGCTGTCCCCGCAGTCCCAGCTCAACCTGCCGGGGGGTGCGAGGCTGGACCTGGCACTGGACCGCATGCTGGGGCCGCTGACCTTGAGCCTCTTCGTGCGCAACGTGTTCGACCGGCAGATCTACGGGGGCGCGCCCCAGTCCGACCCGCGGTACCTGCCGCTGGAGCCCGGGCGCAGCATAGGGCTCACTGCGGTCTACAAGGAGGACTGAGGGTAAGCACCCGGCCCCGGAGCACCGGGGCCGCCCGCCACGCGGGTTCTCAGCCGCCCGGGGGCGGCCCGGCGCACGTCACACCAATTCGACCGTGGTCCAGTACGGTGTGCGCGTGTTCACGCGCACCGGCTGCGTTTCGGCCAGCGCACGCAGGGTGCGCTCGGGATCGTCCAGCGAGAAGACGCCGCTGATGCGGATCTGCGCAGCGCGCTGCTCCACGCGCAGCATGCCCGGCCGGTAGTCGCGCAGGGCCTCGATCAGCTCCCCGAGCGGCTGGTTGTCCATGGCGATGAGCCCGCGCGTCCACAAGGTTTCGGTGCCGCGTGCGGCGGCTAGCAGGGCCGGGCGGCGCGACGCCAGTGTGGCCTGCTGGCCTGCAGGCACCTCCACCCGTGTGCCGGCTGGTGTGACCACGGCCACCTGGCCCGTCAGCGCGGTCACCTGCAGCAGGCCCGCATCGCGGCGCTGCTGCACCACGAACTGCGCTTGTTCGGTGCTCAACTGGCCATGCGGCGTCTGCACGCGCAGTGGGCCGCGCGTGCCGGCCGCGGAGGCTGTCACCAGCACCCGGCCATGGCGCAGCGTGAGTGTGCGCTGGCCTTGATTGAAGGCCATATCGACCGCGGTGCGTGCGTCCAGCAGCATCGTGCTGCCATCAGGCAGCGATTCCTGCTGGCGCTGCGCAAAGCCGGTGTGCTGGTCGGCCAGCAGGCCTTGCTCGTTGGCCACTTGCCAGCCCAGCAGGCTGGCCCCCATGCCGGCCCCAAGGCCGGCCACGCTCAAGGTGGCACGCATGACGGAGCGGCGCGAGAGGCCTTGCACGGTCTGGTGGGCCAGGGCGCCCGAGACACCGCGATCGCGCAGCACGTCGAAGGTCCCGAAGGCCTGCGTGATGCGGTCGCAGGCGGCCTGGTTCGCCGCGTTCTCCGTGCGCCAGGCCTCGAAGCCGGCCCGTTCCCGGTTGCCGACCTGGCCGGAGCGCAGCAACACCATCCACTCCACGGCCATGGAGAGTGCCGGATCGGTACGGCTTACGGATTTTGACGGTTGTCCCACTGCAGCTCCTTGTCGACCCCGGCCACACAGGCCTCAAGCGGCCAGCGCAAAGTGCGCGGCCCGAGGGCTTTCATAGACGATGTGGCGCGGCATCGGAAAAGTGTCAGTCCAGGTTGTATCCATTTTTCACGAGGGAGTCTCGGTCGCGGTGACGACAGCCAGCGTGGCGCGCACCATGTACTGTCGCACCATGCTGGCGGACACGCCCAGTTTCTCCCCGATCTCTGCGTAGGTCAGCCCGTCGAGCTGGCTGTAGAGAAACGCCTGCCGCGCCTTGGGCGGCAGGCCGTCGAGCGCGGAGTCGATGGCCAGCAGGGCCTGGATGGTGACGAGCCGGTCCTCCGGCGAGGGGTAGGTGGGTATCGGCATGGCTGCCAGCGCATCCATGTACGACTGCTCCAGGTCGCGCCGCCGCCAGATGTTGAACAGCACCCGCTTGGCCATGGTGGTAAGCAGGGCGCGCGGTTCGCGGACTTCCTCCAGCTCCTTGTAGAGCGCGAGCTGCAGGAATGTCTCACCGGCCACATCTTCGGCGCCATGCGTGCTGTGTGTGTAGCGCCGTACGTGATTGATGAGCCAGGAATGGTGTTCCCGGAAGATGCTTTCCAGACGAGTCGGCATGGTTACTTCCAGGCGGGTCTTGCCGTGTTGCGCAGTTAGGTACGAGTCCCGAGACTACCTGCGAAGCGACGCATTTTGAAAGGGCTTGCGGGGCGATGCGCGAATCGCTCCGGAAACAACTGTCGCTGTTTGCAAGACATGCCGGCAGGCCGTCGGCTCATCCCTTAAAAGCACCCCGTTCAGGGTGTTCAAACGGACTGTCATTTTTGGCACGGGACTCTACATACCCCATGAGGCCAGAAGAAACCGCGGCCGGTCTGCAGAGCCCGCTCCTGACGAACACTGCACAGAAAGCCCTTTATGAAAGTTGCCACACTCTTCAATAACAAAGGCAGGGAGGCGTCCCTGCGAAAGCAACTCGCCGAAGCCGAAGTGGCTTGCCATCCGATTGCCTCCATCAGTGCGGCGCTGCATGCGCTGAAAAATCCCGAGATGGATGCGCTGCTGCTGGAGGACGCCGGATCGGAGTTGGCCGACTGGCTGGCGATGCTGCAGCGGCGTGCGGCCGGCACCGTGCCGGTCCTGGTGGTTGGTGCGCCGCATGGCCTGGGCATTGCCGAGGCCTTGATGCATGGCGCGGCTGACTACATCGATGCCGAAAGCCCGCTGAACCATTGGCTCGCGCGGCTGCGTGCACATGTGGGGACGCAGCGCACGCACAAGCGCCAGGAGCTGGAGGTCGGGCCTTACGAGCTGTGTGCCACCACCTCCACCGTGTCGGTGGACGGGGTCGAGGTCAGCCTCACTGCGCGCGAGTTCGCGCTGGCCTGGGCGCTGTTCTCCAAGGCCGGCCGCACCGTCACGCTGGCCAGCCTGGCCGCCTGCGTCTGGGGCCGCTCCAGCGATGTATGCAAACGCACCCTGGAACAACACATCTACAAGCTGCGGCGCAAGCTGGCCGTGGGGCGCGGCGCCGGGTTCCGCATCCAGGCGGTCTACAGCATCGGCTACCGGCTGGATCTGGTGGCCGTGCCGTACAGCTGGCAGGCTGCCGGCGGGGCGTTGACGGAAGGCGGTGCGGCGCACCTGTCGGGCGGGGCGGGTATGACCTTGACCGAGCTTCTTACGCGGGTTTGAGGGTGGTGGGCGCTGCGTTGGCCTGATGACGTGATGGGCGGCGATCCGGGTTTCCTTGCGGAGGCCCGGCTGTGCCGCTATTCGCGCTCGGCTCTTGCTCCCCGCGGGAGAGCCTGCCGGAGTTTGCCCGGCCGGCGACCTCCTTTCTTTGCTGGTGCGTAACTACTCAGGTACCCCAATCTCCATGGCTGATTGAGCGACGGGCTGGCCCCACAAGCAGTCCTGCCATCTTGAGAGCGCAAGCCCATGTGGGCAGGCCAGCCGGCGGCCCGACTGCGACGCCCTACGCTTCGCTTCGCACGGACGCGCCAGCAGGCGCGTCCTACTTCCGCGTGTCCCGCTCCAGCCTGCGGTGCTCGGGCCCGCAAGGCCAGCAAATAACTCGCCCTCGAAGACCACCACCACCGAGCGCCTTGCCATGGCCAAACTCGGTGCTCAGACAGGATTTGCTGGACGCCGCAAGCGGCGCAACCTTGCGGGCCCTGCGCTCCTCGGCGTCGCACACGGGCCGCCGGCTGGCCTGCCCACAGGGGCTTGCGCTCTCAAGATGGCATGCTTGCCGACGGCAGCGGACCACGCTTGGTCAGCCATGGAAACTGGGGTACCTGAGTAGTTACGCACCAGCAAAGAAAGGGAGTCGCCGGCCGGGCGAATACCAGCGGGCTCTCTCAAAGTGGCAGAGAACAGAGCGCGAGTAGCGGCACAGTAGGGCCACATACAAACCGCTCACTCAAGCGCGAATCCAGAAGTAGTCCCCCGCGCAGATGCCATTGAACATCTCGTCGGTGGACGTGGAGATGTTGTCGCGCCAATAGCGCCCGTGCTCGGTGTAGTGCGTCATCGTCTCGGCCAGCCAGGTGCCGTCGATCGAATCGCCCATGGGCACGCGCACGATCAGGATGATGCCGCCGGTCTCGGGGTCCAGCCCGAGTTGCGCCTGGTCCTGCGCATACACGGTCAGGTTGGCCTCCAGCAGCAGCCGGAAAATACGCAGCGTGCGGCCCGCGGTGACGATGCCGTAGTCGAAGTTCAGGTACATCGCCTCCGGGTCGTTGTCGAAGTTGTTGAGCCGCACGTCGAAGCCCTCGACCTCGATCACCCCGCGGGCCAGCACCGCCTCCGCGTCGGGCAGCTCGATGACGCCGCACAGTTCGGTGACCAGTGCGGTGAAACGTTCATAGCTCATGCGCAGGCTCCCTGCACGCTGGGGGACTGGCTCAGCAGGCCCTGGCGGCTGATGGCCTGGCTGCATTGCTGCGGGGTGCGTGGACGGGACATGTTCAGCGCCCGCACCGGGTTCAGCACGTTGGCGCTGCGCTCGGCCTCGGTCAGCGGCACGGCGCGCGGCCGCGGCGCCCGCTTCGCGCTGGCTTCCATGAGCTGTTGCCTGACCTTCGTCAGCGTGGACAGTTGCTGCGCATTGGCGCCGGTGCCCAGGAAGGCCGCCGTCAATGCCATGGCGATGGCGGTGCCGGATCCGGCAGCGGCCGGCCGCGTGGCGGGGGGAGATGCCGCTGCCAGCAGGCCGGCCAGCAGGGCCTGCACGTACTGCTCGTCGGTGGGGCGCGGGCTCGCCTTGCCCCACAGCACGTCGGTCCCCGGCCACCCCGCCTGCTGCAGGCGAGCGGCCAGGGGCTGCGCCGGGGCCGGAGCCGCGGGCGGCACGCGGACCTTCAAGCGCTTCTGCGGCGGGGCGGGTGGCCGTTCGTCCTGCGGGTCCGCGCCCGTGTGGCCGGTCTCGATCTGCGGCGGCTGGCGGCGCTCGTCGGCATCGAGGTCGCCGCTGTCCCGCAGCGAGGGGTCAAACTCGCCCTGCGCGTTGTCACCGTTCGTCTGGGCCTGCTGCGGCGACGGCCGCGAGCGCAGCGGCGACGAGCGGCGTGCACCCTGCGCGGGCGCGCGCGTCACCGAGCGGAACGTGTAGCCGCCGAAGTGCCCGAGGCCGTGCGAGGGGGCGTGGGCATGGCGGGCGTGCGAGCCGCTTTGCTCAGCCTGGTGCGCGTGGCTGGCGGACGTGCCGCGGGGGTGGTTGACGCTGCTCATTGGAAGCTCGCCTCGATGAGCTTTTCGGCGAACTGCAGCAAGGTGGAGCCCGCCCACGGCGCGCCGATGGCCACCACCACGGTGACGGCCAGCAGCTTGATGCCTTGCGAGATGCTGGAGTCCTGCAGCGAGGTGACGGCCTGCACGAAGGAGATCAGCAGGCCCACCACGGCCGACACCACCACGGCGGGCAGCGACAGCAGCAGGCACATCATGAGCGCCTGCGAGGTGAGCTGGATGACGTTGTCGAATGCCATGGCATGTTTCCTTGTTTGAATGGGGTCAGCGGTAGGTGAGCACGAGTCCGTGGATCAGCTTGGCCCAGCCGTCCAGCACCACGAACAGCAGCAGCTTGAAAGGGATCGCGACGTTGGTGGGCGTGACCTGCGACAAGCCCATGGCCAGCAGCACGTTGGCGATCACCAGGTCGATGACCACGAACGCCAGGTACAGCAGGAAGCCGATGCGGAAGGCCTCCTTCAGCTCGGTCAGCAGGAAGGCCGGGGCCAGCACCAGCAGGTCGTCGGCCTTGAGCTGCTGGGCGCGCTGCGGCGGCCAGATCGACGCGGCGGACTTGAGGAAGAACGCCTTCTCGTGCGCATCGGCATGTTTGTCCAGGAAGCGCCGGAAGGGTTCACGCGCGGCGTCGGCGGCGCTGATGATCTGCTGGGCGTTGGAGGGCGGCGCGTTGCCGGTCGACACGCCCATGCGTTCGCCTGCCTCCATCAGCACCGGGGCCATCACGTAGACCGAGACGATGATCGCGATGCCGTTGAGCACCATGTTCGGCGGCACCTGCTGCACGCCCATGGCGTTGCGCAGCAGGCCCAGCACCACCACGATCTTGGTGTAGGAGGTCACCACCATGGCCGCGAACGGCAGCACGGACATGGCCAGCAGCACCAGGAACAGCGAGACCGGATCGGCACTCGGCAAGGGCATCATGAGGGCCGCCCCCCGGCCACGGCCAGGTCCAGGCCCATGCGCTCGATGCGCACGCCCAGCTGCTTGCCGATCGCCACCAGCTGCCCGGTGCCCACGGTCTGGCCGTTGCACACCAGCCGCACCACGGCCTCGGTCAGCGACGCGTCCAGCTCGATCACCGAGCCGGGCGCCAGCGCGGCCAGTTCGGCCAGGCTCACGCGGGCGGTGTCCACCTCGAAGGCCACCGGCACCTGCAGGTCGGCCATCGCCCCCAGGTCCGACAAGGCGGCATGGCGCGGTTCGGCGGCGCCGGCATCCATCATTTGCAGGGGGCCCGAGACGCGTGCTCGCGCATGCTCGGAACTGACCTCGACGGGGGCTCGCATGATGACTCCTATTCCAAAGTTGATGGCGGCCTGCCAAGTGGACCCGGGTTGCAGGTCCAGACCGCTGAGCACCACGTCGCCAGGTCCAAGGGCGCGAAGGCGCGGCCAGCGCACCGGGCGGGTGAAGAGGGTCAGGCGCCCCGGCAGGCGCAGCGCGGCCAGGCTGGCCGGCAGGCCCGCGGTGCCTTGATGCAGTTGCGATTCCAGGTGCGCGGCCAGGTCGGCGTCCACGCGCACCACGCCCAGGCCGTTGCGGCCATGCATGAGCATGGGCAGCGCGCACATCGACACCGCCTGCAGCGGATAGCGGCGCACCGCGCGCACCTGGGCGCCGGGCAGCACGTGGGCGAGCTGGTCGATCAGCGGCGCCAGCAGCGCGGCCATCACTTCGCGGGCCAGGGCCGCATCGGGCAGGTCGGCGGCCATCTGCAGGGCCGGCCATTGGTCCGGGTCCAGGGCAATGTCCATGGCGCCGTGCGCGCAGTGCAGGTCGATCGACAGGCGTTCGGTGGGCGGCTGGCCGGCCTGCACGCGCATCTCCGGGCCTTGCCACCACTGCGACAGCCAGGCCGGGAAGCGGCGGTCGAAGCCGATGCGCGCGGCGCGTGCGGCCGCCGGCAGCATGGATGGCAGCCGTCCGGCGAGCGAACCCACCTGCACGGTGGGCCGGGGGGAAGATGGGGCAGCGGTTTTCATACCACCTCGATGTCGATGCCGTGCGGCAGGCCACCGGTGCGCTCCAGCAGCACCTGCAGGCGTTGCTTGTGCGTGCCGATCAACTGGCTGGACAGCGGCGATTGCGTGCGAAAGCGCAGCGAGAGCCAGTGCGGCGACATGCTCAACACCAGGTCGGTGTCCGGCAGGGTTTCGGCATCCATGGGCACGGTCACGGTCCAGTTGACGAAGGCGGGATCGGCCCGGGTGCACAGCGTGGCGATCATCTTTGCGGTGTCTTCAGCCCAGCCGCCGGCGGCGCCGATGCGGAGCACGCCGGTGGCCGCCTGGTCGGCCGACGGGGTGGCGGGGGCGTCCTGCGACAGATCGGCGTCCCCGGCCGCGGCAGCGCCCGAGTCGTGCGCCTCGCGCAGCGCGTCGGTGGGCCGCAGGTCGGGTGCGTCCTCGTCATCGTCGAGCGCCAGCAGGGCCAGGGCGGAGCGCGGGATGCGCGCGCCCGTGTCGCCGCCGCGTTCCGCGCGCGGTTCCGGCGCGGTGCCGGGCTTCTCCGGCGCGGCCTCGGCCCGCCGCGGCCCGGCCAGCGTGCGGCGGAAGCGGTCGGCGGCCTGCACCGTCGCCGGGGCCGGGGGCCGCGGCGGCGTGGGCGCTTCGGCCACCTCGGCGGGAGGCAGCACGCGGATCGGCCGGCGGAGTTCGTCTGCGTGGGTCATGGGTGGCCTTGCCGGGTCAGCCTGCCACGCGGCCGATCGGCCGCAGTTCCACCAGGTTGCCCAGCTCCTGGAACGAGTACACGCGCAGCCAGTCGAGCCGGGCCTCGATCATCTTGCGCACGTAGCGGCGGATGTCCATCGAGGTGACCAGCGCCACGCCTTCGCGCGACGCGTCGCCGGCCATCTCGGCAATGCGGTCCGTCAGCGCCATGGCATGCTCCGGCGGCATGGCCAGGTAGTTGCCGGCCGGCGTGGGCTTGATGCACTGGCGGATCGACTGCTCCACGCCCGGGTCGAGCAGGATCGCGTCCAGGTGGCTCTGCCCGCCGGCGGCCTCGAAGGCCAGGTAGCGGCCCAGGTCGCCGCGCACGTACTCGGTCAGCAGCAGCATGTCCTTCTCCTTGGGGCCCCAGACGATCAGGCTCTCGAAGATCGTGCGCACGTTGCGGATCGGCACCTGCTCTTCCAGCAGCCGCCGCAGCACCTCGGCAATCCGTTGCATCGGCAGGATCTTCTGCACCTCGGCCACCAGGCCGGGGTACTCGGGTGCCACCCGGTCGATGACCCACTGCACCTCCTGGATGCCCATGAACATGTGGGCCTGGCGGCGCAGCACGCTGAACACCTGCGCGGCGATGACCTGCTCCAGGTCCATGCACTGGGTGGCGCGGTCGGCCTCGGGCACCGCCTCGATGGGCAGCCACAGCGATTCGGGCTTGCCCAGCAGCGGGCCGTGGCGCTGCGCGCGCGCGGCCAGCGGCGAGGCCGGGTCCTTCAGCAGCAGCAGGCGGCCCGGCACGATGACCTGCATGGCCGGCACGTCGTTGAGCAGCACGTCGAAGCGGTAGTCGTGCAGGTCGGTGGAGACCCACATGGCCGCGCCGGGGAAGGGCAGGCCCAGCCGGGCCTGCAGCTTCTGCCGCTCGTCCTGCAAGGTGTCGTTCAGGTGGTCGGCCTCCAGCAGGGTGCCCAGCGGGTACGACAGGCGGATCGCCAGCGGCTTGGCGAAATGCGACGGCGTCTGCAGGATGGCGGGCGGCTCACCCTTGCCGCCTTCGCGTTGCAGGGCACGGATGGGCTTGGAGATCGGGTCGGCCTCGTCCTTGCGGTGCTGCTTGTTCAGCCACCAGCCGAGCGCGCCGATGCCGCCGGCCAGCAGCAGGAACTGCATCCACGGGAAGCCCGGCACGAGCGCGAACGCCGCGGTCAGCGCGGCAGCCAGGAACATCGCGCGCGGCGTGCGGCTCATCTGCGCGCCGATCTCCTGGCCCAGCGAGCGGGCCTTTTTCTCGTGCTCGTCGGCCACGCGGGTGGTCAGCACGCCCGAGGCCACGCAGATGAACAGCGAGGGGATCTGCGAAACCATGGCGTCGCCGATGGCCAGAATCGAGAAGCGGTTGGCCGCCTCGCCGGCCGTCATGCCGTGGTACATCACGCCCACGATGATCCCGGCGAGGATGTTCACCATGGTGATGATCAGGCCCGCGATCGAGTCGCCCTTGACGAACTTCATCGCGCCGTCCATGCCGCCGTGCATCTGGCTTTCCATCGCCAGCATGGCGCGCTTGCGGCGGGCCTCCTCGCCGGTCATGAGGCCGGCGCGCAGGTCGGCGTCGATGCTCATCTGCTTGCCGGGCATGGCGTCCAGCGTGAAGCGCGCCCCCACCTCGGCAACCCGCTCCGAGCCCTTGGAGATGACGATGAACTGCACGATGGTGATGATGATGAACACCACGATGCCCACCACCAGGTTGCCGCCCACCACCAGCTCGCCGAAGGCCTCGATCACGTGGCCGGCGTCGGCATGCAGCAGGATGGCCTTGGTCGAGGCGATGTTCAGCGACAGGCGGAACAGCGTGGTGAACAGCAGCATCGACGGGAACGAGGACAGCGACACCGCGTTCGGGATGAACAGCGTGGTCATCAGCAGCAGCACGCTGATGGCGATGTTGACGGCCAGCAGCGTGTCGATCAACGCGGTCGGCAGCGGCAGGATCATCAGGGAGACGATCGCCACGATGAGCGTCGCCATCATGAAGTCGTTGCCCATGGTGGCAGTCAGGCGGAACGGCATGTGGGCCTCGGAGGTTGTGGGTGTGGGGAAGGCGGGGGTTCAGCTCGGATCTGTGGGCTTGGGGCCTGACAGGGTCTTGACGACGGACACCCAGCGCAGCACCGTGGCCACTGCCTCGAACAGGTGTTCCGGGATGGGTTCATCGATGTTCAGCGTGTGCAGGGCACGCGCCAGCGGCGGGTTGCCGATGATGGGCACGCGGCTGCGTTCGGCGATGGCGCGGATGCGCATGGCCTCGGCGTCCATGCCCTTGGCCACCACGATGGGCAGCGGCGTGTCGCCGGGTGAGTAGCGGATCGCCACCGCGTAGTGCGTCGGGTTGGTGATCACCGCGGTCGCGCCGGGCACGCGCTTCTCAGGCGGCGAGTTGGCCATCTCGTGCGCCAGCTGCTTGCGCTTGCCCTTGAGTTCCGGATCGCCTTCGCTTTCCTTGTGCTCGCGCTTGACCTCGTCCTTGCTCATCTTCTGGTCGCGCACGAACAGCCACTTCTGGATGCCGAAGTCCACCGGCCCGATGACGATGAACACCACCGCGGCGGCGCCCAGCAGCTTGAGCATGACCTTCCAGCCGATCGAGCCGATGCCCAGCGGCGGCAGGTAGGTGGCACCCACCAGCAGCGGCACCAGGTCCTTCACCATGACCCACATCACCGCGCCCAGCGCCACGGCCTTGACCACCATCTTGATGAAATCGATGATGGAGCGCACCGAGAAGATCTTCTTCAGGCCCTCGACCGGGTTGAGCTTGTCGAACTTCAGCTCCAGGGGTTCGAAGGAGATGTTCACGCCCACCTGCGCAAACCCGGCCACCACGCCCAGCGTCACCGAGGCGGCCAGGATCGGCAGCACGGTCATCAGGCCGGTCTTGATCAGGTCGGTGGCCACCGCGATGAGCTCGATGTCGCTGCGCACCTGCGTGCCCCGCTCCAGCGCCAGCAGCACCGAGCGAGACAGGTTGTCCAGCATCGATTCGCCCATGACCGTCAGGCAGATCAGCAGGCCCAGCACGGAGGCGGCGGCGTTGACGTCCTGGCTCTTGGGACTCTGGCCCTTCTTCTCCGCGTCTTTGAGCTTCTTCTCTGTGGGCTCTTCGGTTTTTTCGTCGGACATCGCGGGCTCCGGGGAGGGGGTGCGGTCAGGACTTGCGTGAGGACGTGGCGGCCGGGGTGAGTTCGTGGCCGAAGATCAGCATGTTCAGGCGCTGCTCGCCCACCTGCAGCACGCCGGGCAGGGCGCCCCAGGGCGTGAAGCCATGGCCGCGGAACAAGGACTGGCTGGCGATGTTGTCGTGCCAGATGAAGGCCATCAGCCGGTCCAGCCCCCACAGCGGCGCCTCGCGCAGGGCGCGGCGCAGCAGGTAGCGGCCCACGCCGCGGCGGTGCCAGGCGCGGCCGATGTAGATCGCGATCTCGCCGGCGGCGCCGCAGGCCGGGCGGTCGGAAAACCCCAGCAGGCTGAGCCAGCCCACCACCTCGTGGCCGGCGCAGGCCACCCACAGCGGGCGCCGGCATTGGCGGTGCTGCACCAGCCATCCCAGCAGGCGGTCCTCGCTGAGGGCCACCAGGTCGGTGCCGAGTGCCATGCCGCCGCGGCGTGCCGGTGCGCTCGGTTCGGGCAGGGACTCGTTGTAGATGCGCGCAATGGCCGCCGCGTCGCCCGGCACCGCCAGGCGCAGGTTGAGCGTGCCGCTGCCGGCCCGCCCGTGCCCGGGATGCCGGTGGGTCGGGACCAGCCCGGGCACCGGGTGACGCTCGCTGCTTTTCATTCCGTCCATGAGGTGTTTGCTCCGGTAGACCTGACCAGCCCGGCGACATGCGCCTGGGCCGCCTTGTTGAGTGCGTTTGCCCGTCCCGGGCCGCGTGGCCGACTTGCTGAACGGGTATCCGAAATCTAGGCAAGGGGAGGGCGGCGCGTGCGGGGGGTGCGAAGTCGCGCCCCATGCCGCGAAAGCGGCCGTCCGGCGCGGCCGGGCCAGGGAGGGAGCGGGGGGCCGGCCGCGCCGCGCTTCGCCTGTCCTGACGCGGCTTCGGTGGATCCGCAGGGTTGGGGCCGCGGCTCTTTAGGCTCTCATGTGCGAGTGGCAGTGGCTGTCATGCACCGCTCGCGCTGCATCGCACCTTGACCTTCAACTCCCAGCCACCACGGACAGGAAACCACGATGGAAGTGCCCGTTCACACCATGAGCAGCACCGGCCCGGGTGCCTCGCTCGATTCGATGCTCATGCAGGCGCACGAGCTGACGAGCGCGGCTTACCAGGCCCTGGGACTCAGTGCCCCGGAGGCGGCCCAGGCGGCGGCCGACGGCGGCATGGTCCTGAACGGCGTCCTGGTCACCGTGGCCCCCCTGCCCATCGGCAGCCTGACGGGGCGGGAGCGCGACAGCGCGTTCATGATCACGGTTGAGACGCCGCACCGCCTGAACGAGATCGATCCCGAGGCCGCGGTCGACATGCTGGCGCACGGCCCCGGCCTGCTGGCCGCGTTCGGCGCCGCGCTGGGCTGCCAGCCCGACGGGGCGATCGTCCTGCACCGCAAGCTGGAGGCCCACGAGGCCAGCGCCGAAGTGCTGGCGCATGAAATGCTCACCACGCAGCAACTGGTGCAGTTGCTGTGGGGCGACGTGAACACCTCGCAGGAGCAGTGATGGCCCTCAGCTTCGCCCACAAGGCCTTGAGGGCGCCGCACCGGGCCGTCGCCGATCTGGCGGCCAGCCTGGCATGGCGCCCCGGACCGCCACAAGCGGCCGCGCGCCAAGGCCAGGCCGGAGTGACGCAGGGGATCGGGGCCCAGCTGGATGCGGCCGTGGCACCGGCCCTGCAAGCCGCGCCGGCAGGCCGGGCGCTGCACCAGGCACTGGGCGGCGACCTGGCCCAGCCCGCTGCACAGGCCGCAGCGCATGGCGCGGCGGTGCGCTATGCCCAACACAGCGCCGGCTCGTTTGGCACGGTGCTGCCGCTGCTGTCGGTCCTGCGGCAGCGCATGGGGCGCGGTGCGCCGGCGGGAGAGCCACTGTGTGCCCGCGGCGGCAGCGACCGCATGGCGGCCCTGGCCGTGCCGCTGCTGACCCTGATCGCCCGGCAGTTCTGCAAGATCGACGCGCGCGCCGTGGTGCCGCAGGAGACGCTCGACTTGATGAACCGGATCGAGCCCGGCGCCGGCGACAGCTTGCGCCGGCAGGTCGAGCAGGCCCAGGCCGACATCGGCGACGTGCACAGCGCCGCCAGCCTGCGCCTGCGCCAGGCCACGCTCGACGCGCTGGCGGCCGAGGTGCAAGGGCGCGCTGCATTGGGGCTGGCACAGTCGGCGTCGGCGGCCTTGATGATCGGCGTGGCGATGGTGATGCGCCACTCGGCGGCCACGGTGGGGGTGGCCGATGCGGCCGCGCTGCGCAGCGCGCTGAGCCGGCACGCTGCCGCGCCGGGCTCAGCCGGGTGGGTGGGGCTGGCCGGGCTGCGGGCCGACCCCGTGCCCTTGTTCTATGCCCGCCGTGCCGCAGGCCCGGGGCCGGCGCCGGCCGGCTTGCGCGTGGCCACGGCCGACGCGTCGCAGCGCGAGCGCCAGCGCCAGACGCTGCTGGCCGTGCAGCAAGGCGCGCAGGCGCTGGCGGGGGTGGCACGGGCGCTGCGGCGGCCCCTGGCCCTGATGGCAAGCCCCCGGCCGCTGCCGCCGCGACTGCCGGCCCCCGAGGCCGGCGTGCCCGTGCTGCCGACGCTGTCGGACGTGGTGGCCGGCGGCCTGCGCCGCGACGGCCTGGCGGACTTGCAGCCGACCACCACCTTGCACACCCCCGCGGCCCGGGCCCGCGTGGCCGAAGGCCCGGCCCGGCGCGCCATCCTGGCCATGGGCCATGCCGTCGGCATGCATGCCGCGGTCAAGCCCTTGTTCATGGCGTCCCAGGGCATCGGCATCGGCGGATACGGTCCTTCAGCGGCGCAAGACCCCTCGGGCCTTGCGTGCGTGAGCAACCCATGACCGGGTTGACGCTTCATCCGGGTGGTTTGCCCGGTCCCCAATCCACCAAGCCGGTGGGTATTCATTGACCAAGGAGATCTTCATGTCCATCAACGCCATCAGCGGATCGTCGCCGTCCCGCATGTCCAGCTTCAATTCGTCCGGCCAGTACGGCAACTACAACAACCAGACCCAGTCGCAGTCGCAGGACCCATCCACGCAGATGACCTCGATGATGATGCAGATCATGTCCATGATGATGCAGATGCTGATGCAGGCCTTGCAGCAGATGCAGCAGCAACAGCAGGGCGGTGAGGGCCAAGGCCAGGGTCAAGGCCAGGGCAACTGCGGCACGCACGGCAGCGGCGGCCCCCAGGGCAACCAGGGCCCCAGCGGCACCGGCAACAACCAGCCGCAACGGCAGAACGGCGCCACGGGCTTGCTCAGTGCCATCAGCGGGGTGATGGAGGCCGTCGCGCCGCTGCTCGGCGCGCTGGGCGGCGGGCAGGGCCTGTCCACCAACAGCGGTGCCTCCAGCTTTGCCAACCTGCTGGGGAGCACGGGGGGCAGCAGCTTCGGTGGCAGCTCCGACAACGGCGGGTTCTGAGGCCCCAGGGGCCGGAGCCGTGGGGCGGCGTCGGTTGCGCGCACTCACGGATGTCGCGCATGGTCACTGACGCATGGGGCCTGCTCGCGTGCCATCTCTTATGAGAGCACGCCGAGCGGGGGAGCCCAGCCTTCCGGCCCATGACCGCCTTCGACGCTTCAACGAGGAAATACGTCATGAAAGTTTCGATCCATTTCTCTACGGCTCCCAGCCCTGCCAGCATCGGCAAGGAAGTCGTGCTCCACGGCCTGGAACTCAGCACGGCGCTGACCATTTCCGCGGCGCTGCAAGGCCTGGAACACGCGGACCTGCACTCGCTCATCGTGATCGGTGAGTCCCACGGCTGGAGCAGCGGGCTGCCGGCGCAGGACATGCAGACCGGCCCCAAGGGCTGGTTCAACCACCTGCTGCCCCCCAGGGTCGTGCCCGCAGCGCCGCCCGTGCAGTAGGGGTGCCCCCGGGCCCAGGCGTCGCGGGGGACGCCTGGGGTGTCCCATCGAACCCCGGCGCCGTCCCTCGCCCGTCAAGGAGAACCTCCCATGTCTCGCTCGCTTGCCCTTGCCTTGCTCGCTCTCGCGTCGGTGGCCACGGGCGCCAGTGCCCGGACCGAGGTCTGCCAGACGGTTTCGGACAAGGAGATTGCCGCCTTGTTCGACCGCTGGAATGCCTCGCTGAAGACCGGCGATCCCAAGAAGGTCGTGGCCAACTATGCGCCGCGCTCGATCCTGCTGCCCACGGTGTCCAACAAGCCGCGCGTGAGTGCGCGGGAGAAGGAGGACTACTTCGTGCACTTCCTCGAGCGCAAGCCCGTGGGGCGGATCGACAGTCGCACCATCCAGATCGGGTGCAACTGGGCGGTGGATGCCGGGCTGTACACGTTCCGGTTCGCCGACCGCACCCAGGTCCGGGCGCGCTACACCTACACGTACCGATGGAGCGGCCGGCGCTGGCTGATCTCCAGCCATCACTCGTCGGCCATGCCCGAGGTGGCGCTGGCGCATTGACGGGCGGCGCCCGCGTCCGCCCCAGTTCGGCAGCCCGGCCCGCACGCACCGCAGGCCGGGCTGTTTTCATTGGGGCGCGTGGGCGCTGCCTGCCTCTTCGTGGCCTGCCCCACCGCTTCGTGTGGCGGGCTTGCGCGGGGCCTTCGCAGCCAATACTGGTTTCCATACAAACCCAGCAACAGCCGGCCCCATGCGCACCGTCCACTCCACTGCCAGACCGATTGCCGATGCCGCAGCGCTTGGGCCCCTGCTCGGGCCGCTCGTGGTGCTGGAGCCTCTGGCCGCGCGTGCCTCCGCACAAGGGGGCGCAGACCAGGCCCGTACCGGCGTGGTGTGGAAGAGCCTGCGCGGCACGGGCGGGGACATCGGTGGGGAGGGTGACCGCCTGCTGAACCTGCGGCACTTCGCCGTGCTGGGCTTGCAAACCCGGCTGCGGCGGCTGGTGCCCGGGGATGTGGACGTGTCCAACCTGGCCCTGCGGCTGTTCCTCAGCGCGCAGACCGACCACGCCTACGTGGACGGTGCGCTCTACCGGCGCATGGCCGCGGATGCCGTCGAGGTGCTGGGCGTGCCCGAGGAGTTTCCCGTTTTCATCGACGTGCGGCGCGAATGCCTGGTCGTGGACAACTCGCGCGGCTTTGAAGGCCGCGGCGCGCAGGTCACGGCCGCCATGGTGCACGGCGTGGCGGCCATGGGCGAGTCGCGGCGCTTTACCGCCTACCTGCAGCAGCGGCCGCATTTGCTGGATGCCGGCCGTGCCACGCAACGCGTGGCCTGCGGCCTGGTGTTGCAGGCCAGCGCGCGGAGCGTGCTGCGTGCGGCGCTGGAGGAGCCCGGGCTGCAGGTCTCGCAACTGGCGCGGCAACTCGCCGAGCAGGCCGGTGCCTCTGTGGTGGTGCGGGCGCTGCTGACCGGTGCGGAGGCGGAAACCCAGGCCACGGTGGAGACTTTCCTGCGGTTGTGGCAGGAGAGGCGGCCGATGGGTGCACAAGGGACCGGCGTGCCGGGCCGTGAGAAAGAAAGCCGGGCACCCAGGGTGCTGGAGCCCGGGGTGTCTTGAAAACCTTCTCGCGGTGCGAAGGGTGGTCGCCGCAATCAATTTCCTTCCTGAAGAGGAGTGCATCATGGGCATGAACAACATCGGAGGCGGTGGCGGCGTCAAGGGGCCGGGAGGCCCCCTCTTCCCCAGCGGGCCGCTGCCGGACCTGGTACCCAACAAGTCCGGCAAGACGCTCGGGGGCCAGGGCGACCTGTCGGGGCGCGCTTCACACTTGCAGCGCTCGAGCTCGATGGGGAGCCCGATGCGTGCGAAGCTGCCGAACAAGGGATCCACCCCGTACGTGAATCCCATGGACATGTACCCAGAAATCCCCACGGCGTACCCGCCCACCAGCACCGGGGGGCAGCCCAGCTACTTTGAGCAGTTGGCGGGTGCCCCTGTCCCGCCGCCCCCCGGGCCGGCGGGTGAAACCAAGTCCAGGGACTTTTATGGCGGCCTCGGCTGGCAGAGCTCCGGTGGCGGCGTCAACATCCAGGTGCCGTTCGGAAGCAACCACGGCTACCCACCGACGATCGGGGGGGCTGGCAGCATGCCGCTGCCTCATGCCGGAGGCGGCGTGCCCGGTGGCGGCAACAACAACACGGACCTGACCAATCAGGTGCTCCAGTCTGCCAACCATGCCGGCAAAGACGCGGAGCGCGCCCAGAATGCCATGCAGCGGCAAATGCAGCAGACGAACATCCTGAGCATTGGCCAGCAGATGTTCACGGCCGCCATGGAAAGCATCAAGTCGATGGCCACGGCGCTGGCCAAGACCATCAAGTCCATCGGCAAGAGCGTCTCTGACTTGGTGTCCTGACCTGATGTGCAGCGATTGCCCCTGTCTTGGCATGCAGTCGCTGCTCATGCGGGGTGACGGGCCTGGGGCTCTTTCGGGGCCTCGTCTCGCGGCACGAAGAGGGGTTGCCGCACGTGTATTGCTCAATCAAGGGAGCGCAGGATCATGGGCGTAAATAGAGTTCCAGGCGGTGGCACTGTGGCACCGGGCACACCGAGCCCGTCCGGCAGCACTTCCCTGCCCGCGTCGCCCCGATCGGCGGCCGCCCATTCCGGCGGGCTCGAGGGCTTGGCAAACCGCTCCGGGAAGCTTCAGGGCGCCAATTCCATGGCGCCGCGCTTCACATTCGCGAGCATGAAGGGCACGCCGGCCCAGGGATCGGCCGGCCCTGCGAAGACTTATGAGCACTACATGGGCGAGCTGGAAGGCCTGAAGGTGGAGCCGCCGGCCAAGGGGTCCTACGGGGACTACATGAACCAGCTCAGTGGCCTGACGGTGGAGTTGCCTGCCAAGACTTCCCCTGCGGCCTCTCTGAAGCCGCCCGGCGGCCCGAAGACCGAACCCCTGCCGGCCAAGGGGTCCTATGGGGACTACATGAGTCAGCTGAGCAGCCTGACGGCGGAGCCACCGGCCAAGAGTTCCCCCGCGGCCACCCTGAAGCCGCCTGGCGAGCTGAAGATCGAACTACCGCCGGCCAAGGGGTCCTATGGAGACTACATGAACCAGTTCAGTGGCCTGACGGTGGAGCCACCGGCCCAGAGTTCCTCTGCGGCCACCCCAAAGCCGCCCGGCGGCCCGAAGATCGAATCCCCACCGGCCAAGGGCTCCCAGGCGGCCCAGGCTGCAGAGGTTGCTGCCGCGGGCCCGGACCGTGCGCAGGGTCGTCTCGCGACGCCCCGGCGCAACATCATGGGGCAACTCGGCAGCTTGTTCACGAAGGCCTCGTGGGGTGGCCTCGATGCGATTCAATCCGGCCTCAACCGATTCTTGCGGGCAGTGTGGACGGCGACGCGCTGACCGTCTGACCGGGTGGGTTCCACGAGACGGCTCGGCGTATGCCCCGGCCGCACCGCCGGCAGGCATCGAGAAAGGACCGGCAATGCAACGCTCCCCGTGTTCTGGCCACATCTGCGCCGCCTCGACTTCGATGCGCTGACCGATCGCGAGTGCTGCCGTGCGGGCTGTTGTCGCTGGCCGAGGACGACCCTGCGCAACACCTGACGCTGCGGGCGGTGGGCACGACTCTGGTGGTCCGGGCCGAGCTGCTGATGTTCCGCCAATCCAGCACGAACTGCGACGGCTGCGAGAGGACCTGCGCCGCCTGCCGCCCATTGCGCTGCACCCGGTGGACTGCCACCGCCTGCGCACCCTGATGCTGGAGCTGACCCCGGAGCGGCGAGGCGGCCTTTGACGCTTCGCCGCCGATGCAGGTGTTTCGCACTGATGCCGCAAGCCAACGCCGCATGGCGGATCCTTCAGTACATACAAGGCCCGATGCCGGGCGAACGAGGTGCCCAGCCATGCAGGTCGTCCTTCCCTCTCCCCAGTCATCAGGCCGCGCGTCCGCCGCGCGAGGCCGCCGGGCGATACCCCGGCCCGAACCGCTGCTGGCACGCCATGGGCTGCTGGAGTCGCCGCCAGGGCAGGAGCCCTGGTCCGCGCTGGCGCGCAGTGCGGACACGCACGCCGGGGGCGTGGTCTGGAAGCCGGCCGACCGGGCGCTGGAAGGCGGCGAGCGGCTGGTGACCCTGCGTCACTTCGCCATGCAGTCGGTTCAGATCAAGCTGGAACGCCTGCTGCACGAAAAGGCCATCACGCTCGAACCTCCCGCGGCGCTGTTCCTGAACGCACGCACCGACCACGTCTACGCGGACCGGAGCACGTTCCAGCGCCTGGCCACCGGCGCGGAGAAGCGGCGTGGCGCGCCCGGCCAACTGCCGGCCTTCGTGGACGTGGCACGTGAGCGCCTGGTGGTCGATGTGTCGCGCTTCTTCGAACCGCGCGGCGCGCGGCTCACGGCGGCCGCGGTCCAGGCGCTGGTGGCCATCATCGAGTCGCGGCGCTTCGCGGCCTACCTGCAGGATCACCCGGAGCTGATGGGCTTTGCGCAGCCGACCCGGCAGGTGGTGGCCGCGGGGCTGGCCCTGCGAGCCACGGCCGGCTGCGTGGCTCGCTTCGTGTTGCGCGAACCGGGCCTGCAATGGCCGCCGCTGGCGCGGCCGCTGCTCAAGGATGCAGGCCCGCGCGTGGTCATGAGCGCGCTGCTCAGCGGCGCACGCGAAGAGACGCAGGCCACGGTGACGGCTTTCGCGCGGCTGTGGCAGCAATGGCAGCAGGGCCGCGGCGAGATGCTGCCCGTGCCGGGAGCCGACGCCGCCGCTTGAGTGACGCCTTGGCGAACGTGGGCACCCGGCACCGGAGTACCGGTACCACCCGCCAAGCGGGTGCTCAGCCGCCTTGGGGCGGCCCGGCGCCGGCTGAGCGCCCGCCGCGGGAGGCCGCTAGGGCTGTTCTGGCCGCAGGCAGCTGCGCAGCGCTTCGAGATCGCAGGGTTTGCGCAGGTGGCCGGTGAAGCCGGCGTCGCGCAGCGCGGTGTTCAGCGACAGCACGTCGGCATTGGCGGAGTAGGCGATCAGCGGCATGGGGTTGCATTCGCCGCGTTCACGCGCCTGCCGGCGAATGAGCTCGGCGGCCGCGAGCCCGGCATCCATGGGCATGTCCAGGTCCATGATGACCATGCCGAACTCATGCTGGGCATGCAGTCGCACGGCTTCGGCCCCGTCCTTGGCCAGCATGCAGGTGACCCCGCAGCGGCCCAGCAAGGTTCGGAGCATGACCTGGTTCAGGGGGCTGTCTTCGACCACCAGGGCGGCGGCGGGAGGCTGGGTGCCCTTGAAGGCGGCGGGGAGGCCGCCGACCGATACGCCATCGGCCACACGCAGGGCGCGGGTGCCCAGGGGTTCAAGCGCACGCATGGAGGGCAATGTGGGCTGCAACGGCTTTTTCGCCATGAACTGCGCCGCTGAAGGGCGTATGCCGCTGCCCTTCGGGTTTTGCTACTGACTGCCACGGTATGGCCACGCTCTACTCCCTGCGATGTTCGCCCCAGGCGCGATGCTTCTGTCCTGACGGTACAGCAACGAAGGCCGGTTGAGCCGGCGGGATTGCTGATGCGTCGATTTCGAAGCCGCTCATTGCGCGGGAGCCGATGGCCTTGCTCCACGTTCGCACCTGCTTTGATGGCCGCTAGTCTAACCAGACCGACACATTCGGTGGCAACTATTACCGTAGGCTTTTGCGGTTTTACAAGCGATGCGGTGGACCAACGGCTAGGGGTTAGCGTGGATTGTGAAGGGCATGGCGAATAACCGCGGCGCCGAAGGCATGGTCACTGAATTTCGTCGACGCGCCAGTGCTCGGGTCCGGTGTCACCCATTGCCTCGGTGGTGCCATGCCACTCCAGTGGCAGGGATGTGGGGGCAAGGAGGGCGAGGGTCAGGCCGTCTTGCTGCCACGAGCGGCCTTCGGCGGCCTCGCAGGGGGGCACGGCCTGCGTGTGCAGCCCTGCCAGGCGCGCAAGCGAGACACCCTCGCCGCGGCGCTTCAGCCAGGCTTCCTTCAGGGTCCACACGCGGTAGAAGTGGCCGGCGCGCTGGGCCACGGGAAGGGCCTGCAGGCGGGCCTGTTCCGTGGCCGTGCAGACGCCGGTGGACAGCGCCGCAATGTCGCGCGGGCGCCGCGGGGCTTCGAGATCCAGTCCCACGGGCGCGGCGGAGACGGCGCAGGCCACGCGATCGCCGCTGTGGCTGATGGCGATGTGCAACGCCTGCAGGCCGCGCTCCAGCCGGGGTGGCGCGTCGTGCAGTGCATCGAGGCACCAGTCGGCGAGTGCATCGCCACCATGTGCGGCTGCCATCAGTTGCCGCGCGCCCCAGCGGCCGGCCAGGAACTGCGCGCGCCGTTGCGGCGCAGAGAGGGCATCGAGGCGGGCACGCTCCGTGTCTGACAGCCAGTCACGCCCCGCCGCGGCGGCCTGTGCCGCCACGGGGGTGACCCTGCCCAGCCACAGCGAGACAGGCATCACGTGGCATCAACCTCTATTTGGCGACCTTCGCATACGTGCCCTTGAGCGCCACGCCGATGACCACGGCGCCTGCGTGGCACTCGAAGTCGGTGGGGCTGTTGGCCATGTCGTTGTTTGAGCGGCATCAAATGCGAGGAATCTTCAGAAAAGCAAGCGCTTGCGCGGCGAGGCGGCTTAAGTTCGCTGTATGGGCGCCAGGGGTGGTCGTTGAGCGAGATTGTGAAGCGCGCAGCCGAGGAGCGCGCCTTGCATGAAAAGACCGGCAGCGCCGAGCCCGCGGACTTGGTGTCCGGCGGGGATATGAAGAAGATCCTTGAGGAGCCGAATGATGATCCGCCGCAGTAGATCGACGTGGGCCGAACAAGAGAACCAATCTCGACATCTCCGCGGGCGATGTGGAGCCGCAAAAGGCGCTGGCGAAGGTGCTCATGTTTGCTGCCATAGAGCAAAAAGCAAGACCTCGGGCCGTCTATGGCAAACAGCCATTCCTAGCACTATGCACTTTGCATGCAAAGTGCTCTCATTGAAGGCAGGAGAGGTGGATTCACGATGCCAGAATGGACTGGAATTGCGTGCGTCCGAGCAGTGTTCGCGTATCATACTTCGCCGCCGGATGCATAAGTCATCCGTCAATGCCCCAATCATTCACTGCGAGGGCCATTCACGTGCATGAAGGACAGCAAGCGCTTCTCATATTCGAGGAACAATTAGATGACATTCGAGAGACGCTCAAGAAGCACGTCATTCGAATGGCCGACTCACCTCGGCAGCCGCAAAATCCAATGCGGCCGAACAAAGAGATCACCTACGATGCGACCGGCGAATTTGTTCTTCCCAACTCGGCAACAGGCATCTCATTGGCCGCGAGTGTCAAGCAGTTGACGCGCATCTGGACGCCCGGCCGGAAGAAATGGTTGCTCTCGGTGGATCGGCAATGTCCCATGCCCGAAGGATTCCGGCTTCAGCCGGACAGCGATGATCATTGGTCGGTGGTTGTGACACGCCGCATGTCGATAGGTGAGTTCAACGCCCGCATTGAAGAATTGATTGGGCGGTGGAAGGTACTTGGAAGGTATGTTCGCTATGAGTAAATTTACTGTTCAGCAGAAAGAATCACTTCTCCGTCTTTCGCGTCTGTACAGCCCGGCCGCGCACGAGATTGTCAATCGTGGCGGGGCTGAGGATATTTCCATCAAATCGAGCGAAGAGGGAAAGATCCTTGATGACTTTGCGGACAAGGTTTGTGCGCTGGTGGGTCGCGACTATCCGGACTATCTGGGCCGGGACGAGGACATCAATGCGGACGCGCAAATGGTGGTGCACATGATCTCGAAGGTGCTCGCCGAGTACCCATCCACCCGGTGATTCGCGGGAGCTGCTTCGCATCTGGAGCCGCACGGCCGGGCTCGCCACGCTGGCATGTGCGCTGAGGGGATGTGAGCATGAGGCGAATGCCGGCTGTGTCAATGCTGGCCGCGGGCCATCCAGAGGGAAGGTCGGGCGGGAGAAAAGGCAAGACCCCAAATTTGTGAATTATGTGTAGGGCGCTGCACACACCCGCGTGGCACGCGGGTACGCTTCGGCAATTTCTGCGCACGTTTTGTGTCCCTCGTGTCAAGCTAGTCAGGAGTATTTAGTATGCGTAGGCAGTTTATTTTTGCAACCATATCTATCCTCGCAGGCTGCAGCGCGCGGTATAAGGTAAATAACATCGCTGGAGCAAACACAGCTCGCCTCGATAGGCAAAAAGGTTTATATATTGTTGTTCCCGAAGATGGTGCCTATGGTACGAAGCAATATCCTGGTTCTGGACAAACCGTTGCGCAAGCAATAGCTGCCGCGTTTTCTTCACGAGCGTCACGCGTGCATATCGCAGAAAGGGCGAAGCTGGCAAATCAGGAGGCACTCGATTTTGCGCGAAAACTCGATGCAGGATATCTGGTGGTGCCTGTCATTGCGCATTGGGAGCATCGTGCAACCGAATGGTCCGGTAGGCCAAGCGTAATGACTATACGAGTAACTATTCTTGAAACATCTGGCGGGCAGCAAGTTTCATCCACAAGCATTGAAGGGCGTAGCCGCATTATTTCATGGACAACGACAAGCCCAGAATCCCTTCTCAGAGATCCACTTTCTAAATATGTGGATAGTTTATATTAGGGTGGATTTTGCCTGGGGCGCGGTATCCAAGGGATACGGGAAATCGCGCACCGTCACACTAAGCTGAATCTTGCGCCATCTAGCCCGCGACACAGCGGTTCGCCAAGGGGCGTACTTGCCCGCGACCTGCTCGCCACGTTAAGCCGCATCCGAACCTCGCATACAAGAGCTGACCATGACGTGCACGCTTAAGTTTGGTGGATTGCTGCTGAACGGGGTCTTCTTGTAGGAGCTCACGATTTGATCACGGCGTTGGCGCCGTAGGTCTTTGCCTTGTCCTGCAGCGCGATTAGCGCCGACAAGGCGGCCCACTTGCAACCGTAGCGGTCTTTCTTGCCGACTCCGTTGGTCTTGCGGTTGGACATGTCCTACCCCAGTTTCTGGATCACCGCGGGGGTGGCTTGGCCGGCCAGGTAGAACTTGACCGAGCCGTCCAGCTTGCCTTTGGCTTCGGGCATTTCCAACACCTCAGCCAGCGGTACCTTGTACTCGGTGTCGCGCCGTCGCGGAGGTGCACGCCAAACCGGCAAGCAGCGTGGCGATCACGATCGATTTCACGGTCATGCAGATCTCGTTGAGTTGGGTGTCCGTTGAGGGAGGTGGGGGCTTCAATGTCCGCCGGAGGCCACCAAGCCGATGGCCTTGACCAGATTGGCGATCCAGCGGTTGTAGTTGGGATGGATCACCGTGCCTTGGTCGTTCTTGGCGTAGTTCATGTTCTTGCTGTCCACATATTTGAGTTCGTAACCTTTGGCGTCGAACAGCGCATCGACGACGACCTCGTGCTTGCCTTGCTTGTTGTACTTGAGCGTGAGCTTGCCGGGCTCTTCCTGCGCGACGACCCAGCCATGTGTCGCGCTACCGGCAATGATGGCCGAGCGCACAGCCTCCTGGCCGCTGGCGGCAGTCAACACCACGCGGCCGGTTTCCATCAAAGGGGCTTCGCGCGCTTGCGCGGCCACCAGGGCCAATGACAGGGCGAGGGTGAGGGCGATTCTTTTCATGCAGGTTTCTCCTTGAGGGTGGGGGGTGTTTTTTTATTCGGGCCAGCGGCGGAAGATCAGCGAGGTGTTGATGCCGCCGAAGGCGAAATTGTTGCTCATGACGATGTCGGTCTGCAGGGCCCGGCCGTCACCGGTGATGTGGTCGAGCGGGGCACACCGGGGGTCGGCCTGTTCGAGATTGAGTGTCGGTGCAAACCAGCCGGCGCGCATCATCTCGATCGACAACCAGGCCTCCAGCGCGCCGCAGGCGCCCAGGGTGTGGCCCATGTAGCTCTTCAGCGAACTGATGGGCACGCGCTCGCCCAGTACGTCGTGCGTGGCCTGCGCCTCGGCGATGTCGCCATGGTCGGTGGCGGTGCCGTGCGCGTTCACGTAGCCGATCGCGGCGGCGTCCAGGCCGGCATCCTGCAGGGCCAGGCGCATGGCCTGGCCCATGGTGGCGGGCTGCGGCTGCGTGACGTGCCGGCCGTCGCTGTTGGTGCCCCAGCCCAGCAGCTCGGCGTGGATGCGGGCGCCGCGCGCCTGGGCGTGCTCCAGTTCTTCGAGCACCAGCGTGCCGGCGCCTTCGCCGATGACGAGGCCGTCGCGCGCGGCATCAAAAGGCCGGGGCGTGAGCTGCGGCGCGTCGTTGCGCACGCTGGTGGCGAACAAGGTGTCGAACACTGCCGCGTCGGTGGCGTCGAGTTCTTCGGCGCCACCGGCCAGCATGGCCACCTGCCGGCCGGTCTGGATGGCCTCGAACGCGTAGCCGATGCCCTGGCTGCCCGAGGTGCATGCGCTCGACGTGGTGACGATGCGCCCGGTGATGCCCAGGAACACGCCGATGTTCACCGCGGCCGTGTGCGACATCATCTTGATGTAGGTGCTGGCGGTGATGCCCTCGGTGGTCTTCTCGGTGATCATGCGGCCGAAGTCGCCTATGGCCGCCGGCGTGCCGGCCGAGGACCCGTAGGCAATGCCCAGCCGCCCGCTCGTCACCAGCGCATCGCCCAGCAACCCGGCGTCGGCCAGCGCCAGCTCGCTGGCGCGCGTGCCCATCAGGGCCACGCGGCCCATGCTGCGGGTGGCTTTGCGGTGGTAGTGCGGCGGCAGGTCGAACGGCTTGGCCGGCACGCCCAGGCGCGTGTGCAGGCCTTCGTAGCCCTGCCAGGCCTCGATCACCTGCACGGCATTGCGCAGGCTGCGCAGGTGGGCCTGGGCGCTGGCCCAGTCGTGGCCCAGTGGACTGATCGCGCCGAAGCCCGTGACGACAACCCGCTTCATCCCACCATCCCCCCATTCACTGAAATCACTTGCCGCGTGATGTAGGCCGCGTCCGGCGTCATCAAGAAAGCCACCAGCGCCGCCACCTCTTCGGGTGTTCCCATGCGGCGCAGCGGGATCATCTTCAAGGCCTCTTCGCGCACCTCGGCCGGCACCATCTCGGTGTCGATCAGGCCGGGTGCGACGCAGTTGACCGTGATGTCGCGCTTGGCCAGTTCCAGCGCCAGCGCCTTGGTGGCGCCGATGATGCCGGCCTTGGCCGCGCTGTAGTTGGTCTGGCCGCGGTTGCCCACCAGCCCCGACACCGAGGCCAGCGTGACGATGCGCCCCGGCTTGCGCCGCCGCACCATGGGCATGGTCAAGGGCTGCAGCACGTTGTAGAACGCATCGAGGTTGGTGTGGATCACGCGGTCCCAGTCGTCGCCGCTGAGCGCCGGGAACGCGTTGTCGCGCGCGATGCCGGCATTGCAGACCACGCCGTAGTACGCGCCGTGGGCCTCCACATCGGCCAGCAGCGCGGTGGCGGCGGCGGCCCGCTCGGCCACGTCGAACACCAGCACGCGGGCGTGGCGGCCCAGGGCCCGCACCTCGCCGGCCACGGCGTGGGCCTGCTCCACGCCCTGGCGGCAGTGAAGCACGATGTCGTGGCCATCGCGCGCCAGGCGCAGGGCGATGGCCCGGCCGATGCCGCGGCTGGAGCCGGTGACGAGCACGGTGGGGGTGTCGCTCATGGGGTTGCTTTTGACGTGGCTGCGGGCGGCACTTTGGGCGTCACTTTGGACGCCACGGCATTCAGGACGATCGATGCGTCGTCCGGCTCGAACACCGACAGGCGTGCCGCCGCCACCGCGGCGCCCTCCAGCAGGATGCGGCAGTCGAACTGGCCCAGCCCGTTGCTGGCCATCAATTCGCAGCGCGTCTCGATGCGCAAGGTGGCTCCGCAGGGAAAACTGGCGCGCTGGGCGTCGTAGCGGCGGGTGCCGAGCAGGAAGCCGAGCTTGGGCGTGCCACCGGTGCGCAAGGCCCGGGCGCCGGCCCAGGCCGATATGGTCTGGGCCATGTATTCGATGCCCACCCAGGCAGGCACGCCGCCGTCGCGCACGAACAGCCCCTCGGCAGGCACGTCCACCTCGGCGACGGCGTGTTCCTCGCCGGCCTCGATGAGGCGGTCGACCAGGCGCATCGCGCCCCGGTGCGGGATGCAATGCTCGATCGGGAAGGTGGAACCACTCATCTCAGTTTCGTGCAAAAAGCAGGGCCGCATTGCTGCCGCCGAAGGCAAAGGAGTTGCTCAAGACGCAGGCCGGTGCCCGCCCCAGGCGGCCGCCCGCTGGCACCACGCGCAGCGGCGGCAAGGCCGGGTCGTGCTCGCCGTCCCACCAGTGCGGCGGCAGCAGCCCGCCCGGATTGTCGACGAGTGTGAGCCAGGCGAATACCGCCTCGATCGCACCGGCCGCCGCCAGGGCGTGGCCGGTGACCGGTTTGGTGGAACTCACCGGCACGTCGAGCCCCAGCACCTCGGCGACCGCGCGGCTTTCCATGGCGTCGTTCTGCGGCGTGGCGGTGCCGTGCAGGTTGACGTAGTCGACCACGCCCGCGGCCACGCCGGCGCGGCGCAGCGCCAGGCGCATGGCATCGGCCGCGCCGCGCCCGCTGGGCTCCGGCGCGGACATGTGGTGGGCGTCGGAGGTTTCGCCCCAGCCGGCCAGGCGCACGGCGCCAGGGTCGCGGCTCATGACAAACAGCGCGGCGCCTTCGCCCAGGTTGATGCCGCAGCGCCGCGCCGAGAGCGGATTGCAGCGTTCCGCCGCCACCGATTCGAGCGCGCTGAAGCCACCCACGGTGAGGCCGCACAAGGCGTCCGCCGCGCCGGCGATGACCGCATCCACCAGGCCGGTGCCCAGCAGGCGGGCCGCGGAGGCCAGGGCCTTGGCGCCCGACGAACATGCCACGGAGAGGGTGTGCACTGGGCCGCAGAGGCCCAGTTCGCGGGCCACGAAGGCGGCCGGGCTGGCCATCTCCTGCTGCGCATAGTGGTAGCCGGGCGGCCAGTCGGCCTGGGCCTGATGCCAGCGCGCGGCATGTTCGCCCTCCGCGACGCCTGCGGTGCTGCTGCCCAGCACCACCGCGACGCGGTGCGCGCCATGGCGGGCCACTGCGGCCTCGGCCGTCGGCCGCAGCTCGGCCAGGGCCACCGACAGCAAGGCGTTGGTGCGGCTGCGCTGGCTGGGCGGCACCTCGGCGTGGAAGGGCGGCAGGGGTTGCGACACGCAGCCCAGGTGCAGGGGGCGGCCCGGCGAGTAGGTGTCGGTTTCGACCAGGCCACCGGGCGTGCCTGCAAACAGGCCGGCGCGTGCCGCCGCCCGGCCGTGCCCCAGGGCGCAGGTCACGCCCAGTGCGTTGAGGTACACGGCGGTCACTGTGCGGTCCCCAGGGTGCGCGACTCGATCTCGATCCGGTAGCCTTGCTGCCGGTCCACCAGGTCGATGCGCGTGGGCGCCGGATAGTCCACCGTGGCAGCAATCTGTTCGCCGCGGCGCAGGATGCGCTGGTGGCCGTCGCGCAGCTCGAGCGTCCAGTCCGCCGGCAGCGCGCCGCGGATGGCCTCGGCCGGCCACAACGCGAGTTGCAGATCGCTCAGCACGTGTTCACCGCTCACGGCCTGTGGCCACCCCGGCACGCGGGTCTGCACCAGCTCGCGCCCGTCCCAGTGCAGCCGGGCCATGGTCTGGCCCAGGTTCACCAGCACCAGCCGCACGAATTGGTCGTCGGCTTCCAGCAGCACCTCGATGCGGCGGCTCTGCCCGCCCGCGTGCACCAGCAATTGCTGCTGGAGCGCCAGGCTGCGGCCCAGCGCGGCGGGCGGCAGGCGCAGCAGCGGCCGGGTGGGTGCCACCGGCGGCGTCGCGCAGCCCGCCAGGCCGGCCAGCACCAGGCTCATGAGGACGCGGCGGCGCATGGGCGTCATGCCTTTCAGGCCTTCACGAAGCGCAGCAGCGAATGGCAATAGCCGATGCCGTCGCGCACGGTCACCAGTTTCAGGCCCGCCTCTTCGCAGAGCCGGATGTAGTCGATGCTTTCATAGACCTTGCTGTTGCCGCTGGCCATGGCGGTGAAGTACGGCGAGGTGTTGATCAGGCAAAAGGCCGCGATGTCATAGCGCTGGCGGTCCCAGAAGGTGTCGAGGATCAGCAACTGGCCGCGCGACGCCAGCGCGCCCGCGGCGCGGCGCACGATGCTGGCGATCGCACTTTCGCTGAAGCAACTGAGGAACTGGCTCATCCACACCAGGTCCATGCCGCTGGGCATCGGCTGGTCGGCATCGAGCAGGTCGGCCGAGTGCAGGTGCGCACGCTGCCGCACGCCGGCCGCCACCAGCGCGCGTTCGGCCACGGCCAGCTGGGGCGGCAGGTCCACCAGGTGCAGCTCGACGTCGGCGCTGTGCGCCAGGGCCGCGCAGGCAAACTTGCCGGTGTTCGCGCCGATGTCGAGAATGCGCCGTGGCGCGGTGGCAAACACGTCCGGAAGAATGGACGGGAACGAGGTGTCCGAGTAGTGGTGGTCGAACGTGAACCAGCTCGTGCGGGCCGGCTCGGGCAGTTGGGAGAGCCCTTCGTAGATGGTGGGCCAGCCGCCCAGCGCCTGCAGGCCGATCGGTTTCTCCGCATCGAGCGAGCGGCCGAGGTCGGCCAGGCCCTGGTAGCACACGTCGTGCACGAAGTCGAAGTTGACCTGCGTGATGGCGTCGCTCAGCACGCAGTAGCCGGCCTTGTCGAGCAGGTAGCGTCCGTCCCGCAGCTGCACCACGCCCGCGGACAGGCAGCTTTCGAGCACCACCTTCAGCGCGTACGCGGTCCAGCGCCCTGTGGCGGCCAGGTCGCCGACGGTCAAGCCCGTGTCGCCCGATTCGGACAGCGCCTGCAGCATGCCGCGCTTCCACGCGTAATGCACGCAGTGGAAGACCACCGGGCCGAACGCGATCTTCTGGGCCTCGAAGCGGGCGGCAAACGCCGACTGGCGTTCAGGGGAAAAGCGCTTGGTCTGCAGGGGAGTGGGCAGGTCGCCGGGCTCGGACATCGGATCAGGCTCCGGCCTTGGCGGGAAACGGCATGGTCAGCAAGGGCCGCTGAACCGCGCCGCGAGTGAACAGTGTCGGGCAGAAGACAAGCGAAAGTATTTTCATTGTGAGCCGGTGGGGAGGGGTGGCAGAGGCAGTGAGTCCACATGCGGGCGCAAGGCCGGCGCAAGCAGCGCCACGAGGGGCAGCCCGATCAGCAGTGTGAGGCCGAAGGCGCGCAAGGCCGGCGTGCTCGACAGGGCCAGCAGGCCGAACGCGAGCCAGGTGCTGCCGGCACCCAGCACCACCGCCAGCCAGGCCGTGCCGTCACCGCGGTGCTCCAGCAGGAACACGCCATAGTCCACGCCCACGCCCAGCAGGAGCGCAAACGCCAGCACGTTGAACAGTTGCAGCGGCTGGCCGAGCCAGCCCAGCGCCGCCAGCGTGAGTGCGGTGGCGATGGCGGTGGGCAGCCAGGCCCGCCAGGCAGCGCGGCGGTAGCGTGCCACCAGCGCCAGCAACACGGCCACGTGGCCCAGCAGCAGCAGCCAGGTCATCGTCTGCCGGTAGCGGCCCAGCAGGGCGGAGATGTCTGCCGTCCGGTCGACCCACTGCACGCCGTCCAGGCCCGCCGCGGCGGCTTGCAGGCGTGGCAACAGGGCCGGGCCGTCCAGGCCGCGCAGCATCAGCACGCTGGCCTGCTGGCCGCCGCCGATGTCGCGCAGCCACAGGCCGCGTGCAGCGGCCGAGGCCGGGTGGGCCAGCCAGCGTTCCAGCGTCAAAGGCTCGGCGGCGAATTCAGGCCGTGTGAGCGTTTCGCCCAGGGTGGCATTGAGGCCCGCCAGCACGGCGCCCTCGACGTGCGCGGTCAGGGCTGCATCGGCGCGCTGCCGGGCCTGCGAAGGCAGCCAGTCCGACACGGCGCGGTAGCCCGTGAGCGCCTGGCTGGCCACGAGCGGGTCCAGGTGCGCCTTGAGGGCTTCTTCGCGCTGCAGCACCTGCTCGGCTTCCTGGCCCCGCACAAGGAAGAATTGCGCCGGGCTGGGTGCCCCGACCAAGCGCCCGAGTTCGCGCTGGGCCTGCACCAGCGCGGCCGGCGATGACTGCAACTGGCGCAGGTCATCGCTGGCCCGCAGTTGCACGAGGCCGCCAAGGGTGAGCAGCGCCGCCAAGCCGCCCAGCAGCCAGGTGCGGCGCGAGCGGGCCAGCACCGGCCAGGTGGCGAGGCTGGCCGACAAGGCCGTGGCAAAGCGACTGGCCGGCACGTGGCCGCGGTCCAGCCAGGGGAACCAGCACACGGTGGTGAGAAAGGTGGCCAGCAGGCCGACCACGGAGAACAAGGCCATCTGCCGCAGGCCGGGAAAGGGCGCGACGCCGAGCGCCACGTAGGCCAGCATGCTGGTGGCGAGGGCGAGCACGAGGCCGGGCAGCAGGTGCCGCATCAGGTCGTGCGGGGCTGCGTCCGGCGCGCCCTGCCGGCTGGCAACATAGTGGATGCCGTAGTCCTCGGCCACGCCGACGAGGCTGGCGCCGAACACCAGCGTGATGAGATGCACCTGGCCAAAGACCCAGGCGGTCACCGACAGCGCCACCGCGGTGCCCACCGCCAGCGACAGCGCCACCAGGACAATCGGCCGCAGGCCCCGGAACGCCAGCCACACCAGCAGCACCACGGCGGCCAGCGAACCCCAGCCGATCGTATTGACCTCGCGGCTGGCCTGCACCGCGGCGGCTTCCGCGTGCAGCGGCACGCCGGCGGCGAGCACGCGTGCCCCCGGCACGGCGGTGCCCACGGCGCGCGTTCCGGCGGCGATGGCGTCACCATGGCGGGCCTGGCCGTCGAGCGCAAACGCGGGCTGGCTGATCTCATACGGCAGCACCCGCCATTCCCAGCCTTCCGCGCTCAGGGCCAGTTCGCCATCGCGCGGGCGGGCCAGCGTTTCCCCGCCGCGTTGCGTCCACCACTGTGGCCACAGCGACAGCGGGTCGGCGGACCACTCGGTCAGGCGCGCACCGGCGCCGGGCAGGTGCAGGGCGGCCAGTGCCGCCGGCAGCAGCGAGGCCGGCGGGGTGTGTTCAAGCTGCTGCCGCTGCGCCGCCGTGAGCAGGCGGTCGCGCCAGGGGCGGTAGAAGTCGATGGTGCCGGCCATGGCTTGCGGGTCAGCCGCCGGCAGGGCGCGCCATTCGGCGGACGCCGGCAGCGCCGCGCGCCAGGCGGCCACGGCGCGGCGTGCCCCTGCGTCGTCCGGCGCGCCGATCATCACGACGATCTGCCGCGACGCCTGGTCCACCAGGCGCTTTGTCGCCTGCGCCACCTCGGGCATGCGTTCGTCCTCGGGCAGCAAGGCCAGCACGTCGGTGTCGAGCCGGTCGCCGTGCCAGAAGTGCCACTGGTGCGCGCCGACGATGACCACCACCATCAGCCACGCCAGCGCCGCGATGGCCCAGCCGCGGCGGCCCAGGGCCAGCGTGGCACCGGGTGGCGGCAGGTGCAGCGAAGGGCCAAGGTCACTCAAACCGGGTCTCCTCTTCGCGCGTCAAGGTTTGCCCGGCCTGCTGGCGGGAGAAGCGGATCTGGCTGGTGTCGCCGCCGGCTTCAGTGATGCGCACCTCGTTCACCTGGCGGTCACCGTCAAGTTCGATGCGCTTGATCCATTGCGCCAGCGTGGCGTCGCGCGGCACGAGCACGACCTTCCAGCCGGTGCCATGCTCCTCGCCGTCGATGCGAAAACGCGGTGCCAGGGCCGACAGATCCGCCGCGATCAGCGCAAAGAGCATCTCGTTGACGGCGCGCAGCCCGGGCTCCTGGGCGGTGTCGAGCCGGTTGGCCACGCTGCCATCCGGCTGCCTGGCGAGCAGCCGCTCGCGGGTCAGCACCAGCGTGGATGCAAACGGCTCCTGCGTGCGCCAGACCACGCCGCGGGCCTTGGCCACCACGTAGTCGCCGCGCGAGACCAGCGGGTGCTTGAAGCCCTTGAGCGTCTTGCGCTGCTCGAACTCGCCGCGCAGCACCGGCGCGTCGGCCAGGTGGCTGCGGATGCGTGCCAGCAAGGCCTCGGGCTCGTCCGCGTGCGGCACGAGCGGCCACAGCGCCAGCGCTGCAAGGGCCAGGGCGGGGGCCAGGGCGCGGCGCGACATCATGGCGCCACCCCCAGGCGCTGCCACAGCACCGCCGGGCAGACGAAGCACATCTCGCGCGTGGCCATGTCCACGGCCACCTGGATGGTGTGTGCGCTATTGAGCTTGGCGCCGCTGGCCGCGTCGCGCACCAGGTAGTTGATGCGCAGGCGGTGCTCCCATTCCACGATGGTGGCGCGCACCTTCAAGGCCTGGCCCAGCGTGGCTGGGCGCACGTACTTGAGCCGCATGTCGACGATCGGCCACGCGTAGCCCGAGGCGCGCATGGCGGGGTAGTCGTAGTCGAACTTCTTCAGCAGCGCGCTGCGCGCCACCTCCATGTACTTGACGTAGTGGCCGTGCCAGACGATCTCCATCGGGTCGATGTCGTAGAACGCCGGCGTCACGTCGACCTCGTGGCTGAGATCAGGCGTCATGCAGGCTCCAGGCCCGTGCGCGCAAGGCGGCCAGCAGCGCGTGCAGGTCGGCGTCGAGCGCGCGGTCCTCCACCACCAGGGCAATGCGGTCCTCCAGGTCGGCCTGGAACGCGGCCAGCGCGCTGCCCAGGTGCAAGGCGGGCTCGCGCTGGCGGCGCAGCGCCACGGCCTGGCGGGCCGCGATCAGCATGGCGGCGCAGACCTGCTCGGTGAGTTCCAGCACGCGCAGGCAGTCGCGCGCGGCGATGGTGCCCATGCTCACCTTGTCCTGGTTGTGGCATTCGGTGGAGCGCGAAAACACCGAGGCCGGCATCGTCAGCTTGAGCGCCTCCGCCGTCCAGGCCGAGGTGCTGATCTGCAGCGCCTTCAGGCCATGGTTGATGGCCGCGCGCGGGCCGCTGGCGCCCGACAGGTTGGCCGGCAGGCCGTGGTTGAAGCGGGTGTCGACCAGCAGCGCCAGCTGGCGGTCCAGCAGGTCGGCGATGTTGGCGACCGCGTTCTTCAGCCCATCCATGGCAAAGGCGATGTGGCCGCCGTAGAAGTGGCCGCCATGCAGCACCTGTTCCTGGTCCGGGTCGATCAGCGGGTTGTCGTTGGCGCTGTTCAGCTCGTTCTCGATCAGCGTGCGGAAGAACGGCAGCGCGTCTTCCAGCACGCCGATGACGTGCGGCGCACAGCGCAGCGAATAGCGGTCTTGCAGGCGCTGCTCGTTGCGAGCCGGGCGCTCGCTGGCCAGGTCGGCACGCAGCCGCGCCGCGGCGAGCTGCTGGCCGGCATGCGGCTTGACGGCAAACAGCGTGGCGTCGAAGTGGTGGGCATTGCCGGCGCTGGCCACCACGTTGCACGCCGTCAGCCGGGTGGCCAGGCGCGACACGTACTCGGCCCGCCGCCATGCCAGGCAGGCCAGTGCCGTCATGACGGCGGTGCCGTTCATGATGGCCAGGCCTTCCTTCGGCCGCAGCTTCAAGGGCGCGATGCCCAGGCCTTGCAGCACGGCGGCGGCCGGGCAGCGGCTGCCTTCGAACCACACCTCGCGCTCGCCGCACAGCACGGCCGCGACGTACGACAAGGGCGTGAGGTCGCCGCTGGCGCCGACCGAGCCTTCCGCCGGGATGAGCGGCAGCACGTCGTGGGCGAGCAGGCGCTCCAGTTGCGTGAGCAGCGCGACGCTGACGCCGGAGAAGCCCTGGCACAGCGAGGCGAGCCGCGCCGCCAGCACCGCGCGGGTCTCGTCCGGCGCAAGCCAGCGCCCCAGGCCGCAGCCGTGGTAGGCCACCAGGTGATGGGGCAGTTCGGCGACCAGCTCCGGCGGCACGGCCACCGTGCAGGAGTCGCCATAGCCGGTGGTCACGCCGTAGACGACGCCGTCCTCGCGCAGCAGGCGGTCCAGGAAATCGGCACCGCGGGCAATGCGCTGCCGAAAAGCCGGGGACGCGCCCAGTTCGGCGCGGGCCTGGCGCTCTGCGAGCGCAGCCACGTGTTCGATCGTGAGGCGGCTGCCGTCGAAGACGACGAGTGTTGGCTCACGCGGCGGGTTGTTCATGCCATTTTTCCTGTGAGTCCCAGAACGGAAAGAAGTTGAACCAGTCGTAGGGCGAGCGTGCCAGCAAGGCCTCCAGCCGGTGGGCGAACTGCGTGGCATAGCTGGCCAGGGCTTGCGGGCGCTGCCCGCGCGGCAGCGCCACGCGTTCGGCCAGCCGCTCGAACACCACGGCGTGGCCGCCGTGCTCGCGCACGCAGGCCATCATGTACAGGGGGCATTTGAGCAGCGCGGCCAGCACGTAGGCGCCAATCGGGAACGGTGCCTCGTGGCCGAGGAAGCGCACCCGCGCCGTGCCGCCGGCACCGGCCGCGACGGGCACCCGGTCGCCGGCGATGGCGACGAATTCGCCCCGCGCCACCTTCTCGGCCAGCAGCACCGCGGTGGCGGGGGTCACCTCGGTCACCTGCAGCAGCGACACGCCGCTGTCGGGGGCCAGCCTGTGCAACAGGCGGTTGAAGCGCTCGGCATGGGCGGTGTGCACCAGCACGTTGAGCTTGAGGCCGGGCTGGCGCTGCGCGGTGGCCTGGCACAGCTCCAGGCAGCCGACGTGGGCGGTGACGAACAAGGCACCTTCGCCGCGCTCGATCATGGCCATCAGGGGCTCGCGGCCTTCGAAGCGCACATGCTCGAAGCGGTAGCGGCCGCTCAGCGCCAGCATCTTGTCGAGCAAGGTGTCGGCAAACGACAGGAAGTGGCGCAGCGTGTCGCGCCGCGTGGGGGCCGGCAGGCCGCGATGCGCCTGCAGCCGCTGCAGGTATTGCATCGATGCGCGCCGGGCCAGGCCGCGCGTGGCCCAGTAGTACAGCACCACGGGGTACAGGCACAGCAGGAACGGCACGCGGCCCAGCAGCCGGTGCACGGCATGCAGGAACCAGATGCCGGCCACGCAGGTGCTCTCGCCGATGTCGGCCCAATGGATAGCGCGCACGGCGCGCGCGGCGCGGGTCATCGCCGCACCCGGCGCAGCAGCAGCCCCGGCGCGCGCCACAGCATGCCGAAGAAGAGCTGCGCATGCATGCGCGAGATCAGCACGTTGTCCAGCCAGGCCCGGAAGTGCGACACGCCGTCCTGCGGGTAGGTCACGTGGGTGGGCACGTTGACGATGGCGACGCCGCGCCAGTGCAGCCGCACCAGCACCTCGCAATCGAAGTCCATGCGCTGGCCCAGGCGGGTGCGGTTGATCAGGCCGACCACGGCTGCCAGCGGGTAGACGCGAAAGCCGCACATCGAATCGCGGATCGCCAGCGACAAGGTGTTGATCCACACCCACACGTGGGTGGCATAGCGTGCCACGAGCCGGCCACGCGGCACGCTGGCGTCGTAGACCGGCTGGCCGCAGATCACCGCCTCGGGGTGCTGCCGGGCGAGCGCGAGGAAGCGCGGGATGTCCCGGGTGTCGTGCTGCCCGTCGGCGTCGATCTGCAGCGCGTGCGTGAAGCCCTGCCGGTGGGCCTCGCGCAGGCCCGCCATCATGGCGCCGCCCTTGCCCTGGTTGTGCGCCAGGCGCACCAGCGTCACGTCATCGGCGCGGGCCAGTGCGTCGAGCACGGCGGCGCACTGCGGCTCGCTGCCGTCATCGACCAGCACGCTGGGCAGGCCGTGCGAGCGCACCGCCTCGACCATGGCGCCAATGGTGCGGGGGTGGTTGTAGACCGGGATCACGGCCACGCAGCGCCAGGTCACTGAGGTGTCCCTTTGAAAACGACCCGCCCGCTGGCATGCACGCCGGCGGCGGACTCATAGCGGAACGACAGCGCGGCAGTGGGGGCGTCCCAGCGCAGTATCAGGTCGACCTGCAGGCCGGGCGTGATGGGCTGCTGGAACTTCAGGGTGTCGGCGCGCATGAACTGCGGCGGCATCTCGAAGCAGCGGCGCGCGAACTCGATCGCCCAGTCGAGCTGGGCCACCCCCGGCACCAGCGGCGCCTGCGGGAAGTGGCCGTCGAACACCTGCAGCCCGGCGTCGATGTCCAGGGCAGCGCGGGCTTCAGACGGCTCACGCCCAAGCCATTGCGCCTGGGGCATGGAGGGGTTGAAGAGGGCGGCCAGCAAGGCCTCCGTGCTCTTGCCCTGCGCGTTGACCGGCAAGGCCTTGACGTAGCGCCAGCGGCGCGGCAGCGCGATCCGCTCCACCTGCGGGGCCAGCGCGGCGCGCAGGCGCTCGCTGAAGGCACGCCGGCCGTCGCGCGCCAGCTGCGCGGACCCGGCTTCGCTGAGCACGGCAACGACCCCCAGGCGCGCGCCGGCCGGGGTGTGCAGCAGCAGCGCCCGGGCCTCGGCAATGTCTTCACAGGCGGCCAGCGCCCGCTCGATGGCCGTGAGGGACACGCGCTTTTCTTCGATCTTGACGATGCGGTCGGCGCGCCCCAGCAGCACGAAGCCGCCGTCCTGTTGCGCCTGCACCCGGTCGGCCGTGAGCCACCAGTCGTTGCTGTCGAGATGGCGTGAGCGCACGCTGAGCAGGTCGTCGTCGATGCGCCAGTCGATGCCCGGCAGCGGCTGCCAGCGGTCGCCGTCGATGGCGCGCTGGCGCCGGGCAATGCCGCCGGTTTCGGAGCTGCCGAACACTTCGATCGGCGAGTGGCCCAGCAGGCGCAGCGCGTCACCGGCCGCCTCCGGCGGCAGCGGCCCGCCGGACGAGAACACCGCTTGCAAGTGGCCGCGGGCCGGCGCCCAGTCCAGCGTGTCCGGCAGCCGGCGCAGGTGCGCGGGGCTCGACACCAGCACGCCCGGCGCACCGGCAAGATGGCGTGCCATCTCCTCCGGGTAGTCGAGCCGGCGCGATACGAAGGCACGCCCGGCGGCCAGCGGCCACAGGATGTGGAACAGCAGGCCGTAGATGTGCTGGTGCGATACCGTGGCGTGCACCACGGCGTCCGCACTGAGGAGCGTGCCGAAGGCGGCTTGCAGCGTGTGCATCTCGGCGTCGAGCTGATCCAGGCGCTTGTCGATCGCCAGCGGCTCACCGCTGGACCCGGATGTGTAGATCACCGCGCGCGTGCGGATCAGGTCCAGGGGGTGCAGTGGCGCCGGCTCCGCGGGCGCCGGGCCGGGCACCAGTGCACCGGGCAGCGCACCCGCACAGCCGTCTACCTCGCGGGCCACGCGCGCCAGCGTGGCGGGCTGGGCATCACCAGGCAGCACCACCTCTTTGCCGGCATGCCAGGCACCGAACAATGCGGTCGCGAATTCGTACCCGTCGTCGAAATACAGCGCAAAGCGCCGGCCCGGCTGCGCGGCGAAGACCGCTTGCCACGTGCGCACGTCGGCCACGAAGCGTGCATGGCTGCGCAACTCGCCGCCGCACCACGCCACCGGCCGATCGGCCAGTGCGGGGTGCGACGCAACCTGTGGCAGCGTCAACCACTCAGCCATGAACCAGCCTCGCCTTGACCCGCTGGCGCACCAGCCACTCGATCGAGAAGAGAGCGCCCATCAACCCATAGGCGACCAGGCCGTTGTACAAGGCCCATAGCTCGGTGGAGGCCCACAGCGCCGTGGCCAGGGCCAGCGTGCCGTTCACGGCAAAGAAAGCGCACCACACCTGCGTGACCCCCCGTGTATAGGCCACGCCGGCCGGGGGCAGGTGGGGCTCGGTGAGCCGCGCGAGCCGCTCCACGATGGAAGGCGGCCGCAGCAGGCTCAGTGCGAAGACCGCCAGCAGGACCGCATTCACCAGGGCCGGGTACAGCTTGAGCGGCAACCAGGCATTGCCGAGCCAGCTGGCCAGGCCCAGCAGCGCCGCGCCGGCCCCGGCGGCCAGCCACAGCGGCTGCCGGGTGGTCCACGCGCGTGCCGCGGCCAGGGCCACCAGCGCCAGCGCCATCCACTTCGGCTCGGCATGCCCGAGTCCGAAGTAGATCGCCAGCGGATAGGCCAGGGTCGCGGCAGCGACCAGCACCGAGAGCGGCTTTGACAAAGCGGCCAACTCAGGCAGCGTGTGCGGGGTCGTTGACGAGCAGGTAGAGCGCGTCCACCACGTCCTGCACCGTGCGCACGCTCTTGAATGCATCGGGCTGCATGCGCTTGCCGACCAGCGGCTTGAGTTGCACGATCAGGTCGACGGCATCGATGCTGTCGAGATCGAGGTCTTCGTGCAGCCGCGCCTCGGGCGTGACCCGCTGGGCATCGAGTTCGAAGGTCTGCTGCAAGGTGGTGACGATCGTGTGGAAGATCTCGTCTTTGGTCATGGAAGCCGCCTGGGGTTGAAAGGGGTGGATCAGGCCTGCTGGCGGGTCGCGGCGACGAACGCGGCCAGGGAGTGCACGCTCTTGAAGTGGCGGCGCGTTTCTTCTGCGTCGGCCGACATGCTCACGCCGTAGCGTTTCTGCAAAGCCAGGCCGAGTTCGAGGGCATCGATCGAGTCGAGGCCCAAGCCCTCCACGAACAGCGGCGCGGCGGCATCGATGTCCTCGGGACGGATGTCCTCAAGAGCCAGCGACGCGATGATGAGTTCCTTGATTTCCTGCTCAAGCTGCACGGGGGCGCTCCATCGAAAAGTGTGCTTCCAGGTGTTCGGTGAGCCGCCGCGCCGCCAGCGGCGCGTTGCCGCCGGGGTGGGCGAAGCGGCCGACCGGGATGTCGTCGCCGACGTCGATCGTGAACAGCGCGCGCCGCGTGGGCACGTGCCACCATTTGCCGCCCTTGCCCAGCGTGGGCGGCGACACGCGGATCCGCACGGGGGTCACGTCCAGCCCGCCCCGCACGGCCACATTGGCCGCGCCGCGCTGCAGGCGCATGGGTCCGCATGCCGGTGTGCGCGTGCCTTCCGGGAAGATGATGAGGTTGCTGCCGGCCCGCAACGAGGCAATGCAATCCCCCACCAGGCCGGCGCCGGAATCATTGCACACGAAGCCGGCCGCACGCACCGGCCCGCGGGTGAACGGGTTGCGTGCCAGTGAGGCCTTCACGATGCAATCGGCGTGCTCGACAAACGCCATCAGCAGCACCACGTCGATCAACGACGGGTGGTTGGCCAGGATAAGCAGGCCGCGCCGCTGGAGTTTTTCGAGGCCGCGGGTCTCATAGTGCATGACGCCCAGGCCATGCATCAGCGCCACGAAGCCGCGGAACGAGCCGCGGATGAGCCACCGCGCCAGGCGCACGCGCTGGCACTCCTGCCGCACCAGCAGGTGCAGGGCCGGGAACACGAGCACGCGCAGCAGCAGCCCGCCGAGGCCAAAGCTCGAGAAGCACAACGCCGTGGCGCAGACGCGCCAACACCGGTTCAGTTGCTCAGCCATGGCGTTGCAAGGTCCAGAGCGTGGGCCCCGCCGCGCGGCGCACTTGGCTGTCGTCCGACAGCGCGAAGCGAAGCAGGTCCAGGCCCAGGGGCAACGGGGCCGTGCCTTCTTCGCCCTGGGCACGTGAGGCGCTCAGCCGGAAGTGCGGCTGGTCCGGCGCGGGCAGGGCAATGCGCCAGGCCCAGGCGTACGGCGCCGCAGGCTCGTCGTGGAAAGCGGCGTAGGGGCCGGGCAGCGGGGCGTCGTAGCACACCAGCATCACCTGCGGAGCGCCGTCGTGCAGCAGCCCGGCGGCCTCGACAAGGGCGGCCGTGGCGCTGCCAGCACCTGCCGCGAGCGACAGATAGTTCGCGCGGTCACCGCGCGTGATCGAGTACATGGCGCCGATGGCGTTGTGAACCGACAGGCCGAAGGCGGTGGGCGAGAGCGGCTCGCCGCGGGCCAGGTCGCCGAGCAGATCGAGGGACCGGGCGGCATCGCCATAGCGTGACGCAAAGATCACCGGCAGGCCCAACTCGCCGGCATGGCAGGCATAGGCCACTTGCGCGGCCATCCGCCCCAGGGGGTTGAACCGGCGGCGCGCCATCGCGGGCATCTCGCTCAGCGGCGGGACGTCGCTGCCGGACGGCAGGCCGGGTGCGGCGGCCCAGGTCAGCCACTGCGCAGGGGTGGTGATCCCGGGCGCCCAGGCCGCCCAGCCAACGATGACGAAGCCGAAGTTCAAGGCTGTGGCCGGTTCGGCAACGCCGGATCAGCCTGGGGCGGCTGAAACCCGATCCCAGTGCCTGTGTGCTGAAGCGCGCCGTCATCCATCTGTGCCTGAACGTGTTCGAAAGGATGCTGCGCCGGTGGGTCAAGGGGGTCACCGTGTCGCAGGGCGCCCGCATGCCGCCTATGCTGCCGCCCGCACAGGGGACTCGCATCCTCAGATTCGAGGATCCCGTGCCAGGACGGGCCCGCGTCTTTCTGAACAGTGTCAAGGGGGGTCTGCCTGCGCAAATGATTGCAGCGCCGCACAAAGGCAGTCCGCCCGCCATGCAGCCACAGACCGGGTGGATTGCCAGTTGCGTGCTCATCGCTATTTCCAGGAATGAGCGTCACCTCAATGCCCTCGTGCCACATATGCCTTCAAACCCCGCCCGCGTCCGCTGTCCAGGCTCGCCAAGGCTTCATGGGCCTTGCTGCCCGGCTCGAACTCGAACCCCTCCCTGAGCCATCGATTCCGGGCTTGTGTGCTCGACTCTTGGGTGCCGGCCAATGCGCTTGGCGCGTGGCGGCACACACTGGTCGTTCCTCTTGGGCCGCTTTACTTTCTTGGCCGCGGAACTTCTACCCTTGAATGCGATCCCGGATTCTAGGGACTCCCCAGCTGTTTCCGGCACGATGTTTGCCTGGGCGCCGAATCCGTGTTGATTTTGACGCTCGACAGAAGGAAGTTACCTTGGGTGTTGTTCCTAAGCGCCGAACGCCAGGGGGACTGGTGCAGGCGCGGAATCCTGGGCGCCCCATGGGAAGGGCAGTGAGGGCGGGCCCATTGGCGGAAGCGGTCCCTTTCGAACCGTAAGCCGGGTCGGAAGGCCACGCGCTAGCTCCCGTTGCCCGTGGCGTTGTCGCCACACTGTACAGCCACCCCGCCAGGCAGCACCGCATCGCGTGCCGGACCACTGTGGAACCGCCGGGCCACCGCAGGCGAATCCGGCAGCTCCACCCGCAGCACCACCCGCTTGATGCTGGACAGATGCACACCGAAGCGCTGGCTCAGATCGGTCATAGTGGCTCCCGCGCTCCAAGCCGCATAGACCTCGCCCTGCTGGACCAGTGACAAGGCCCGTGGCCTGCCAATCACTGCACCCCTATCCCGGGCCGCAGCCTGCCCCGCCATCGACCGTTCCCGGATCATCGCCCGCTCAAACTCAGCGAAGGCACCCAACAGCTGCAACGTCATCCGGCCGGCAGGCGTGGAGGTGTCGATAGGTTCCGTCAAGGACCTGAATGACGCTCCCGCCGCCCCGACACGCTCAATGATGTGCAGCAAGTCCACCAAGCTGCGGGCCAGCCTATCGGTCTTGTACACCACCAGAACGTCACCACTGGATAAGGACGTCAGCGCCAGCTCAAGCTGCGGCCTACGACGCACAGCACTACGCTTCTCTTCATAGACGCGCTCGACGCCACCACGAGCCAGCGCATCACGCTGCAATGTCGTTTCTTGCTCCGTCGAAGACACGCGTGCATACCCCACCAACATGTGTTTTTCTTCCTCTGAAAAGCCTGCACCACTGGATGCCCAAAAGTCAGGGGACCTCACCGCATAGATAGACCACATCCCCAAACGGGGACACCCAGGCACTGCAAAGCTGCCGGGCCCCCTCGCAAACCTCGCCGTGCAACAGGTCAACCAGGTCCCGCAGTGAATGCGTGCGCAGCTCGATGCGCACGGCACGCGGAAGCTCGCACCTACTCGACAGGTAGCGCTTGGAGAAGTCGGCGCCATCCTCAAAGGCCTTGAGGATGTACTTCGACAGGTAGGACGCCACACGCGCGGGTGACTTGCGCGAGTGGCGCTTCTTCCTCGACTGGTCAAAGTTTCCGCCCAGCGCGCCAGCGATATCGCGCCACATCGCGCGCACGACGTTGAACGACTTGACCAAGCAGCCGTGCACGCGAAACGTCCGAGGAAGGGCATGCGTCGCCACGTGGATGTGCCACGCACCGCGCTGCTGTTGCTCGAAGGCTGCGACGTAGCACCATCCACCGAGCAGCCTGCCCATGCGCTTCCGCAGAAGCTCAAAGTGCTGCTTGCACAGGCCAAGATCGACCTGATTCGCGCGATAGGTGAGGGTAAAGAGGGTGTCCAACCCCTGCGCCTTGCAGAGCCGCCTGACGCGGGTCTTGGCTCTTCTGGCGGCACGTTTTCGATTCGCATCAATGCGATCCTGCACCTCTTCATCGGTGGGCGCCATCGGTTCAGCGCCAGGGGCTAGCGGGCCAATTTCCTGCCAATCGACCGCGCGCTGCACGACCCCCTCGCGGTGCCCGTTGCCTAAGTCATGCACCGTGACAATCCACCGGTCTTTACTGGGCTGGCCGTCAAAAACGATACCGTTGATAATGCGCTGCACTGTATGGCCCTCCTATGGCCTGCATGCCGCCCCCGGTGCTGTTGGCGCAGTACCGGGGGCTTTCTTTTTTGGGTGACCTACTGGATAGGCCGCGCCTCATGCGCTGCGGTGCCCAGCTTGACGGGTACACCAAGCTGAACACCTTGAGCTCGCTGTGTGGCACGGGTGCGCTCCGCAGCACGACGTGATGGGTACACCACGCCGTCCAGCTTCGGACTGAGCACCGGCACGACCCTCATGCCACCGCCTCAGCGCTTGCGTCAGAACACCCACATTCCGAGCAAACCACGCAGCACCAGGGAAGGTATCGACTGCCTTCATCGGCGCATGCCGCCGCGACGTCATCGACAACAAGGTTGGCCGATTCGTACCCACACCAAGGGCATTCAACATGACCAACCACGACCATGAAACCCCCTTCGGTCAGATGTGTCCTAGAGATAAATCTAGGCCGGCTGCGCCGGCCGGCGGGGCCGCACGCGCCCCTCTCCGGCCGGTGCAGCTCGGGCGAGGCAGGGTGCGGGCAACGCCGGCTACTGATGAAGTGATGGACGGGCCACGCCCTACGCGCCCCCAAGCCCGGGACATGAGTACATGACCCGCCCTTGCCCTTCGGGTTGCTACGCAAGGGGCTTGTGCATCACCGAGCACATGGCCAGCACCAGCCCGCCCACTGGTGCGAAAGCCTTGATGGCGCGCAGCCACCACCTGTGCACTGGATGCCACGGAGCACGCGAGCATCACTGTGCTACCCCCGCTATCGCTGCCGCTGGCTGTCCAGAAGAACGAGGGCTAGTACTGGGGGTGCCCCCCAGCCCCCCTGCGTGGAAGTACAGCACCGAGGGGGCCTCGGGACGCTGCGGAGCCGGCACCGAGGCACTGGATGACACCGCCGCCGGCCGCCGCTCCACGCGCCGCCCCTCAGAATCCCACGCAACGAAGAAGCCGCCCGACACGATGCTCCGGCACAGGCCATCAGGCACCTGCAGGCGCGTGCCCTGCTGTGACCAACACTGACACCCACCACGGATGACCACGCACGCAGCGGGGTAGGGCGCCTGTGTGACCTGGGTCACCTGGTCATACGCCGGGGCTGTATACGCCAGGCCAGGCACCCGGGGGGCTTGAGCCTGCAGGAACTCGCCAGCCGTCATGACCGCAGCCGGGCGAGCACCAGGCGCAACACCGCCGCCGCTCCCGCCGGCCAGCACACCGGCCGCCACCTGGGGAGACGCAGCGGGTGCGTTGAACCGAGCCGACATGCTGCGCCAGAGATACCAGGCCAACACACCCAGCACCAACGGCAGCACCGCCAACAAGTAGAGCCGAGCAGGGATGCGCACCTTGTGCGTATGGAGCTCAGCCGACTTGTACCAGCCGTACGACTCGCGGGGGAACAGAAAGTCATGCCGCACAGAGCCTTCTCTGTTCTTCTCTGGATTGTCGCGCACTCCTTCAATGAACTCATGCACCGTACTGGCCTGAAATCCAAAGCGCCGCATGCAATGGAAGTGCCGCTTTGCGAGCCGACGCACAGACACGTCCATCAACATGGGGTGTTGCGTGATCAAGAATACGTCGTGCCCTGTGTGCCGATGTGTCTCGAAAGCACTGACGTACTGAGGGACCGAAGAGCCGTAGCTGCGCGGGCGCAATAGACGCTGGCATTCATCAATGACGATTATGGCGCCGGCAGGGCAATCGAACCACTTGTCCGCATCGACCTCTGTCCAGGGCAACCGCAGATCGGGGATGCCGGAATAGAACACCGGGCGATTCTCTTTCTCTGCCATTGCCTTGACGAAATTCAATGCATAAAGAGTCTTCCCGTCGCCGGGAGAGCCGGTAATGAGATAGATCATTTCAGCACCATTCGCTTAATTGAGCCGGACGTGAGGCCACTAAGCACCAGGCGCGCAGCCAGCGCCGAGAGCACCACCGACAGACCAGAGCCGGCGCGCAAGGCCCCCAGCACGGCCAGGGCCTGAGCAGGAAGACCACCTGCAGACGCAGCCACCTGCAGCCGCACCCACGTCAAGGACGTGTCCAGACCGGTATACGTGACGTACCCAATCCCCAGCGAGATGAGCACACGCCCCACGAGGGTCCCAGCAGCCTGCACCAGGCCACCGAGCAAAGCCGCAATGAAAACTGGCATTTCAATCCCTCCTAAACACAATGAGAGCCGCAACCAAATAGCACAACATCATGAATCCAGCGCCTGCCATTGTGAGATAAGGGCAGATGCTCGCAAATGGCAGCACGATAGGCCGCCCCATGACTGAGAGACTCACGTCTGAGGGGCAACTGCCAGAAGTACCGAATAGGGGAGTGGAATCAATCATTGATGACAGGCTGAAATCTACCGTCTGACTATTCAGCCGAGGATGATCGGATGGGTCGATGCCAGACGCCGCATCGACACCCTTCTGACTCAAGGCAGTGGGAGTGTCAAAGAGAGCGCAATTGCGCCGATGTTGCTCCTGAGCAATGGCGCACTGGATGGCATCCCCGCCACAAGTGAACCCTGCACACGAACCGCCCCACGTAGACGGAGTCTCCTTCTCTGCAGCGCAGACAGCCGCACCAGGATGCGAATCACAGTAGGTGCCTATTGGCTGCGTCGTAGTAGACGTCTGCGACGTCTGCGTGCCACTGGAGCCCACCGTCGTAGTCGTCCGAGACGTCGTGCATTGACCACCGCTGCAAGAGGTTTGCTCTGTCGTGGACGTCGCCCCAGGCGTAGCACCCGCTGGAGCCGAACCAGCAGCCACAGGCGGCGCAGTAGTGTCTGTGGTCTTTGGGGGCTCACGCACATCACCGCAGGGCACGCAAACCGACGTGCCATTCACCACACCGGGACACTGAGCGGCAGGACACGTCGCCGGCGCCGGAGTACCACTGCCAGCCTCAGACCCCGTACACCACAGACCCATCGAGGTAAACGGGCCCCAATGCGCCCATGCACCGTCCGACTGCTTGGCCGACACAGTTGGGAGGTACTGACAACCGCCCACGCACACAACGTACGCGTCAGACCGCGTCGTGTTCAGCTGACTCGACGAGGTGCCTGTCGTAGTACCAAAGCCCGGGCACGTGGCCTTACACACACCGTTCGTATCGGACGTCTGCCCAGTCGGACACGCCGACACAGTGACGTAGCAGCCACCCTGCAACGCAGCGACATACGCACCCGAAGGAGTCGGAGGCGACGGACACACGCCATTGGCGTTGGCAACGTTCGACGAAGCACCGTTTCTCGTCGCGTAGCACGCCACATAAAAACCTTGCTGAACGTCGGTCCGGTCGTACACATAGCCACTCGGCACCTGCCCCTGACACCACGCCACCGGATCATCAAAGTACACCTGAGTGTTCGTTGCCGCAAACCGCATCGGCTGCACCTGAACGTACAGGGCATGCGCCTGCCCCACCAGGCACACACCCGAAAGCAGCAACCACCTCACCGCAGCAAGATCCATAGAGCCCCCAGCAGCGCAATCAGCACGTAGACACCCATGACGACCTCCGCAAACGGAAAGCCCCGCCAAGGGGCCGCAAACGGCATTGGCGGGGCATCAGCGACGGGACCGGGTTACAGCGCCCGACGAAGCCACTTGAAGACCTTGATCCCCACGAACACGACCAAGACGGCAGCGCCCAGGGTGGCGACGTCGGTGCCTGCAGCGGTAATTGCAGTAGTGACGTCCGCGGGCACCGCCGCGTGGGCCGGCACCGCGAGGACCGAGGCCAGCGAGGCCACGAACAGCGCCAGCAGGCGCGGGAACGAACGAATGGACATGCGATTAGCCCTCATTGGATGTGCCATCTGTGTTGAGGGCCCGGGCAAGCTGACGGAAGCCCCAGGCAGTAGCCCAAGTCAGCGCGATGGCACCGCCAACAAGGGAGGCATCCTCGGAACTGAGGATGAACGGATTGGCCGAAAGTGCGCCGTACTCCGCAGGGGTCAACACCACATAGCCCGTGCAGGGAGCCGAGGCAGCGGCATAGACCTGCAGGGGCATGCCATCTGACGACGGCACAGAGGCGAGGTAGGCGCAATCGGCCACGTCAATGCAGAGGCCAGTAGACGGGCGTGTCGGACGGATAAGTCACCGGCAACAACGTGCCGAAATCATCGGTCACAGCCAGCTTCGTGAAGGTGTCGCCCATCACCACCACCGACACCTCATACACACCGAGAGCACACCAGCTGCGAAGGTCAGATCGCTCAGCCACGACAGGCGCCAACGAGACGGAGTACATGTCCATGTCATGCTCCCGGCTTGAGGGTCTTCGGGGGCAGGGCCATCAGGTTTGTGAGCACCGCTTCAATGCGACGGCTCGACATGTTCGGCCGCAGGGCAAAGCTCGCTGTGTAGGTGCCGGGTTTGACCTTGCCGAGCAGCTCACGGGGCACCTGCAGCACACCGACTTGATCGACCTCGCCCGCATCCGTCAACAGCAGGCACTCAGCATCCTGCAGTTCGTAGGGCCGCTGGTTCTTGGCACTGATGCCCTTGCGAACCTCATTGACCTTGAGAATCTGGATTACGCTTTGCATGGCTTACGCCTTTCAGTGGGTGCCCATGTGGGCGATGGCACTCCGGGACATACCCCGCGAGTGAATACAAACCAGGAGCGCAAATATGAAGTGGCTTTCACTGGCGTTAATCGCTGTCGTGCTGCTTGCGGCATGCGTAGCGGGCGCAATTGCATCGCTCAAGAGGAAGGGCGGAAGAGGCCCGCAACCCAAGGCGAAACCACCACTCACGGTGCGAGAACAACCCATGTTCTTCCGACTGCAGGAGGCGTTTCCCGACCATGTGGTGCTGGCACAGGTAGCCTTCTCTGCCTTGCTCACAGCGAAGGGCACTGCGACAAGGAACACCTTTGATCGGAAGGTGGCTGACTTCGTGCTTTGCTCACGAGCCTTCGCCGTGATCGCCGTCATTGAGCTTGACGACTCCAGCCACAAGGGGCGTGCAACAGCGGATGCCAACCGGCAGGCAATCCTTGAACGGGCCGGGTATTCGGTGCTGCGATTCCGACATGTGCCAGATGCCGCAGACCTACGTGCGGCCATCGACAGACTGAAACAGATACCGGCACCTGTCATGACAAAATCACCCGAGGCGAGTACGTCCTGAGAAAGAGAACGTACTCAGTTAGAGGACATGCCTAACTGTACCCAGAAGGGTGACACTATGGAATTGCAAAAACTAATCGACCATGCCAGCTCGATAGCTGGAAGCGATTACCGGTTGGCAAAGTCAATCGGCGTGTCACGCCAAGCCATAAGCGACTGGAAGCACGGACGCAAGCCGTGCCCAATCGAGACCCGGGCCGAGTTAGCCGGAATTGCGGGCTTTGACGCCCTGGGGGAAGTAGTCGAAGCGATGCTGGAGAAGCATCGAGGTACGCCAAAAGAAGAGCGACTGAGAACGCTCTTCAACTGGCGGAAGCGGTGAGATTCGAACTCACGAACGGTTGCCCGTTGCCGGTTTTCAAGACCGGTGCAATCGACCACTCTGCCACGCTTCCCGGAAAGGAAGGCGCTATTGTGCCGCCTCCGGCTCAATCCCGGCCCCAGGCCACCGCAAGCGGTGACCACCCCCGCGGGGGGGGTGCCGGAAACCCGGGCGGCCCGGCGGTTCCTAATCCCCCTCCGACGCCGACTCGCAAGCCACCTGCATGACTTCGCGCCGGCCGCCGTCGATGCGCACGGCGGTGAGCGAGCCGCCCCAGACGCAGCCGGTGTCGATGGCCAGCAGGTCGGGCTGCGTGAGCAGGCCCAGCGTGGACCAGTGGCCAAACGCGATGGGTGTGCCTTGCGTGCGCCGGCCCGGCACCTGGAACCAGGGCGTCATGCCCGCGGGGGCATCGGCCGCGCTGCCCTTGGCCTTGAAGTCCATCGTGCCATCGGCACCGCAGAAGCGGATGCGGGTGAGCACGTTGACCACGAAGCGCCAGCGCTCGGCGCCGGCCAGTGATTCGCTCCAGCGCGTCGGCTCGTTGCCGTACATCACTTCGAGGCTGGCGCGCAGGTCCGGCCCGCGCAATTGCCGCTCCACTTCGGCGGCCAGCACCAGCGTGCGCTCGGCATCCCATTGCGGCGCCACGCCGGCGTGCACCATCAGCCAACCTTCGGCGAAGGCGGCCATGGGCCGCGTGCGCACCCAGTCGATCCAGGCGTCGCGGTCGTGCGCCTGCAGCACTTCTTTCAAGGTGTCACTGCGATGCGCCTTGCGCACGCCGTGCGCCACGGCCAGCAGGTGCAGGTCGTGGTTGCCCAGCAGGCAGGTGGCCGCCGAGCCCAGCGCGCGCAGCCGGCGCAGCACCTGCAGTGACTTCGGCCCGCGGTTGACCAGGTCGCCCAGCACGTAGAGCCGGTCGCGGGAGGGTGAAAAGCCGGTCTGCGCGAGCAGCCGGTCCAGTGCATCGCAGCACCCCTGCACATCCCCAATGACAAAAATCATGCGGCCAATTCTGCTACGCTCGGCGTCCCCGCCTGTCTCGCGCGCTGCCCAAGGACCCGTGTCTTCGCAGGGCACCCTTGCAAATCAGCCGCGCTCCCGATGGACGTCGCCCTACTGATCTTCCTGATCCTGCTCAACGGCTTGTTTGCCATGTCGGAAATGGCGCTGGCCGCCAGCCGCAAGGCCCGCCTGCAGGTGCTGGTGGAAAGCGGCGACGCCGGTGCCCGCACCGCCATGGAGTTGCACGACAACCCCACGCAGTTCCTCTCCACGGTGCAGATCGGCATCACGTCCATCGGCATCCTGAACGGCATCATGGGCGAGGCGGCTTTTGCCGGGCCCCTGGCCATGTGGCTGGTGGCGGTCGCAGAGGTGCCGGCCAAGATCGCCGGCTGGCTTGCCACCGGCCTGGTGGTGGTGATCATCACGTTCATCACCATCATCTTCGGCGAATTGGTGCCCAAGCGGGTGGGCCAGATGTATCCCGAGGCGGTGGCGCGCGTGGTGGCCCCGCCCATGGACTGGCTCTCCACCTTGACGCGGCCGTTCGTGCAGTTGCTGTCGGCGGCCACGCAGGCGGTGCTGCGCATCATGGGCCTGCGCGACAACGCCAACCGCGGCGTGACCGAGGAGGAGATCGCGGCCAGCCTGGTGGAGGGCGTGGATGCCGGCGTGATCGAGGAGCACGAGCACCAGATGGTGCGCAATGTGTTCCGCCTCGACGAGCGGCAGGTGGGCTCGATGATGATCCCGCGCAGCGACATCGCCTGGCTCGACGTGGCCGCGCCGCAGGCCGAGGTGATCGAAACCGTGACGCGCAGCGCGCATTCGCGCTACCCGGTGTGCCGCGACGGCCTGGACGAGGTACTGGGCGTGGTGAGCGCGCAGCACCTGCTCAAGCAGCTGGCGCTTGAGGGCAAGCTGAATCTGGGCGAGGGCCTGCAGGCGCCGGTGTTCGTGCCGGAAACCCTCTCGGGCATGGAGCTGCTGGAGCATTTCCGTGCCTCGCCGGCACAGATGGTCTTTGTGGTCGACGAGTATGGCGAGGTGCAGGGCGTCATCACGCTGCGCGACGTGCTGGAGGCCATCACCGGCGAGTTTGTCACCGAGCGGCCGGACGACGCCTGGGCGGTGCAGCGCACCGATGGCTCCTGGCTCATCGACGGGCTGATCCCGGTGCCCGAGCTGAAGGACCGGCTCGACCTCAAGGACCTGCCCGATGAAGACCGCGGCCGCTACAACACGCTGGCCGGCATGATCATGCTGCTGCTGGGGCGCCTGCCCGTCACGGCCGACAGCGTGGAGTGGAAAGGCTGGAAATTCGAAGTCGTCGATCTCGACGGCAAACGTGTGGACAAAGTGCTGGCATCGCGCATGCCACAGACGGAAGGAGCAAACCCATGAATTCCCCCCTGGCCCTGTACCGGCAGCCGCGCCTGCTCGACCGTCAGGCCGACATCGGCAAGCGCGTGCGCCCGCTGGTGGACTACCGCATGGCGCAGCACATGAACGGCATGATGCTCACGGCGGTCGAGTTCTTCGATGCCTGCAAGGAGTACGTCATTGCCTTCGTGGCCAGTGGGCCCGCCGAGCCCGGCAAGCCCGTGCCGCCGGTGTCGCCCATCGTGATCCTGGGCCTGCGCGACGGCGAGAACCTGATGGTGCGGGCCGACGGCAGCTGGGATGCGCGCTACCTGCCGGCCTTTTTGCGCCGCTACCCGTTTGCCTATGCCGCCGACCCGGACGGCCGGCTCAACCTGCTGGTGGATGCCGGCTGGGACGGCTTCAACGACCAGGAGGGCGAACTGCTGGTGCAGGCCGACGGCGAGCCCACCGAGTTCCTGAAGCAGGCGATGAAGTACCTCGACACCTTCGAGCAGGAATCGCTGCGCACGCGGGCCTTCTGCGAGCGCTTGGTGGCGCTGGACTTGCTCATCAGCCGGCAGCTAGACGGCTCGCTGCCCGAAACCGTGGGCGGCCAGACCGTCTCGGTGGGCGGCTTCTCGGTGGTGGATGAAGAGAAGCTGCGCGCGCTGCCCGATGCCACGGTGCTGGAGCTGCATCGCAGCGGGGCCTTGGGCCTGATCCAGGCGCACCTGCTCTCGCTGGGCAATGCATCGCGCCTGCTGGAGCGGCTGGTGCCGCGCACGGCGGGGCCGGCGGCCACGCACTGATCTTGCCCGCCGGGGTGGGCGCCCCGAGCCAGGGTTAGCCCCAGGCCAGGGCCTGGGAGGGACGTGTCACGCTCCGCGTTGTATACAGCCTGCATTCAATGGAGCCGTGAACCCCCTCCCGCCCAGGATCTGGCCGACTGGCCACATGTCGCAGAAGGCCGAATGAATGTGAACGCTGCCCTGCGCACGGCCGATGCCGTGGACACCCCCGAGCCCGACAGCGCCGCCGGCAGCTCGCAGACCGTGCGTGCCCAGGTGCGCCTGCGCGAGCTGATCGTGGGGGGCGAACTGCAGCCCGGTGTACGCATCCCCGAACTCAGCCTGGTCGAGCGGCTGGGCGTGTCGCGCACGCCGGTGCGCGCGGCCTTGCTGCGCCTGCAGGAGGAGGGCTTGCTCGAGCTGTTGCCGGGTGGTGGCTTTGCGGTGCGGGAGTTCTCCGAAACCGACATCTACGACGCGATCGAGGTGCGCGGCACGCTCGAAGGCTTGGCCGCCCGCCTGGCCGCCGAGCGCGGCGCACCGGCCGTGGTGCTGGCCGAGGCCAAAGATTGCCTGGATCACATCGACGAACTGCTCGCGCACGCCACCTTTGGCGACGAGGCCATCGCCGCCTACACCTTGCACAACGGGCGCTTCCACCAGTTGCTGGCGGCCTTGTCGGGCAGCGACGTGATCGTGCGCCAGATCGAGCGCGCCATCAGCCTGCCGTTCGCCTCGCCCAACGTGGTGGGCGGGGCGGGCGTGCGGGCACGCGATTCGTTCGTCATCGCGCAAGGGCAGCACCGGGCCGTGATCGAGGCCATCGAGCAGCGCGAAGGTGCGCGGGCCGAGGGCGTGATGCGCGAACACGCCCGCATCGCCCGCGACAACCTGCGCGTGGCCATGGCCAGCCACCAGGGCTTGCAGGCCCTGCCGGGGCAAGCGCTGATCCGGCGCAGCCCGCGGCGGGCGGCAAACCGGCGCTGAATACCGCCTGCCTCAACAAAAAAACACCCCACATCAAACCGGAGACACGCCATGACCGCCCGAGCCCATCCCCCCTTCCGCGCCGACCATGTGGGCAGCTTCCTGCGCCCGGCCTACCTGCTGGATGCCCGCCGCCAGTTTGCTGCGGGCGAGATCGCCAGCGAGCCACTGCGGGAAGTGGAAGATCGCGCCATCACCGAGGTCGTGCGCATGCAGCAGGAGGTGGGGCTGCACTCCATCACCGACGGCGAATTCCGCCGCACCTACTTCCACATCGACTTCCTGGAGCAGCTAGGCGGGGTCAAGACCGATGTGCCGGTCACCATCAAGAAGCCCGACGGCAGCGAGGAACTGGCGCCACCGGTGATGCGCGTGATCGACAAGGTGCGCCACGTCAAGGACATCCAGCGGGCCGACTTCGAGTACTTGCGCTCGCAGGTGGCCGCCGGCCTTAGCCCCAAGGTGACCATCCCGTCGCCCACCATGCTGCATTTCCGCGGCGGCCGGGCCGGCATCAGCCGCCAGCACTACCCCGAGCTGGAGCCGGATTTCTATGAAGACGTGGCCAAGGCCTACGGCGAGGAGTTGCAGTCGCTCTACGACGCCGGCTGCCGCTACGTGCAGATGGACGACACCAACCTGGCCTACCTGTGCGACGAGCGCATGCGCCAGGCCGCCCGCGAGCGCGGCGACGACCCCAACGAACTGCCGCACCGCTACGCCGGCTTCATCAACCGCGTGGTGGCACGCAAGCCGCCGGGCATGACCTTGGCGATGCACTTGTGCCGCGGCAACTTCAAGAGCACCTGGGCCGCCAGCGGCGGCTACGAGCCGGTGGCCGAGGCCTTGCTGGCCGAGATGCACGTGGATGCGTACTTCCTGGAGTACGACGACGACCGCTCGGGCGACTTCCGGCCGCTGCGGTATTTGCCCCGCGGCAAGACCGTGGTGCTGGGCCTGGTGACCACCAAGCTGGGCGAGCTGGAGTCCAAGGACGCGCTCAAGCGCCGCATCGAGCAGGCGGGGCAGTACGCGCCGATGGACCAGCTGTGCCTGTCGCCGCAGTGCGGGTTTTCGAGCACGGTGCATGGCAACAACATCGCCATGGAGGCCCAGCGGGCCAAGCTGCGCCTGGTGGTGGAGACGGCGGCCGAGGTGTGGGGGTGAGTGTCGGCACCCGGCACCGGAATACCGGTGCCGGCCCTGCAAGCAGGGGGAGGTGCCGCTCCGGCGCGTCTCTGGCGTCATTCCCTGCGCGCTTCCCCCTAGGCCCGTGGCCGCCCCGCATGCGTAGCATCGCCATCAATTTCTGATCTTCAAGGAGCCCCAGGCATGCCTTCATTCATTCGCCGCGCCCTGGCGCTGGCCGCAGGCGCCGCGCTGTGCACCGGCGCGCTGGCGCAGGACGCCACCCTCAAGTTTCACCACATCTGGAACCCGCAGGCCATGGCCTCGGTGAACGTGATCGCTCCCTGGTGCGAGAAGGTGGCCAAGGAGTCCGGCGGCAGCATCAAGTGCCAGGTATTCCCGGCCATGTCCATGGGCGGCACGCCACCGCAGCTGGTGGACCAGGTCAAGGACGGCGTGGCCGACCTGGTCATCAGCTTGCCCGGCTACACCGCGGGGCGCTTCCCGATGATGGAGGTGTTCGAGCTGCCCTTCATGACCAACTCCGCCGAGGCGGGCGCCCGTGCCACCTGGGACTACCTGCAGAAGTACGCACTCAAGGAGTTCCCCGGCACCAAGATCCTGGCGGCCTGGGTGCATGACGAAGGCTACGTGCACACGCGCGACCGACCGGTCAAGACCCTGGCCGACTTCAAGGGCCTGAAGATGCGCGCCCCCACCCGGCAGACCAACAAGCTGCTGGCCTCGCTGGGCGCTTCGCCGGTGGGCATGCCGCTGCCGGCCATCGCCGACGCGGTGAGCAAGGGCACCATCGACGGCTTCCTGCTGCCGTGGGAGGTGATCCCCTCGGTGAAGCTGCAGGAGATGGTGAAGTACCACAGCGAGACCGACCCGTCGCGCCCGGCGCTGTACTCGGCCGTGTTCATCTTCGGCATGAACCAGGCCAGGTACGACAGCCTCAGCCCCGAGCAGAAGAAGGTCATCGATGCGAATTCCGGCGCGGAGCTGTCGCGCCAGATCGGCCGCACCTGGGACAACAGCCAGGCCGCCGGCCGCAAGGCGGCGCAGGAGCGCGGCAACGTGTTCTACATGGTGCCGCCCAGCGAACTGGACAATTGGGTCAAGGCCTCCGCCCCGCTGTACGACGAGTGGGTGGCCGACATGACCAAGCGCGGCCTGCCCGGCCCGCAGATGCTGCAGGACGCCCGCGCCCTGCTGGCCCAGTACAAGAAGTGAGCAAGAAATGAGCAGGAAGTGAGCGCCCTTTGATGCAGCGTGTCTTGCGCGGCACGGCGTTCTGGTTCGCCGTGTGCGCGGGTGGCGTGGCCTGCGCCGTGGCCTTGATGACGGTGGTCAGCGTCACCGCCCGGGCCCTGGTCGACAAGCCGATTCCGGGCGATGTGGAACTGACCCAGTTCGGCATTGCCTTGTCGATCTCCCTGTGCCTGCCCTGGTGCCAGCTGCAGCGCGCCAACATCATCGTGGACTTCTTCACCCAGCGCAGCCCGCCGCGGGCGCAGCAGCTGCTCGACGCCGTGGGCGTGCTGCTGCTGGCGGCCATGTGCGCCCTGCTGGCCTGGCGCACCGCCGTGGGTGCCGTGGGGGTGTACGAGGTGCACGAATCCAGCATGATCCTGGAGCTGCCCATGTGGTGGACCTACGCGATGCTCGCGCCCGGGCTGGGCCTGGCGGGGCTGGTGGCGCTGTGGCAGGCCTGGCAACTGCTGCTCGGGCGCGGCCTGCAGGCAGCATGACGCCCACCGTCATCGGCCTGGTCATGTTCGGCGGCATGCTGCTGCTGATGGCGCTGCGCACGCCCATCGCCGCGGCCATGTTCATCCCCGGCGCGCTGGGCTACTGGGCCATGACCAACGACATGGCCTTGCTCAACCAGATCAAGGGCAGTGCGGTCGCGCGGCTCACCGTGTACGACCTCAGCGTGATCCCGCTGTTCCTGCTGATGGGCCAGTTCGCCACGCAGGGGGGGCTCAGCCGGGCGCTGTTCCAGGCCGCGGCCGCCTTCGTGGGCCACATCCGCGGGGGGCTGGCCATGGCCTCGGTGCTGGCGGCGGGCGCGTTCGGCGCGGTGTGCGGCTCCTCGGTGGCGACCTCGGCCACCATCACGCAGGTGGCGTATCCGGAGATGAAGGCCCACGGCTATGCCGGCGGCTTCTCCACCGCCACGCTGGCCAGCGGCGGCACCTTGGGCATCCTGATCCCGCCGTCCGTGCCGCTGGTGGTCTACGCCATCCTCACCGAGCAGAACATCGCCAAGCTGTTTGCCGCGGCCATGGTGCCGGGCCTGGTGGCGATGTTCGGCTACATCCTGGTCATCGGCCTGGTGTGCCGGTTCAGGCCCGATGTGGCCACCCCCAGCGAGCCGCAGCCCTGGCCGCAGCGCTGGCGGGCCTTGCTCGGCATCTGGCCCATCGTGACGATCTTCATCGTCGTCTTCGGCGGCATCTACACCGGCAAGTTCTCGCCCACCGAGGGCGCGGCAGTGGGCGCGGCCAGCACCTTCGTGGCCGCGCTGGCGCAGCGCGAGCTCACGCTCGAAGGCATCAAGCGCAGCTTCCTGGGCACGGCCGAAACCTCGGCCATGGTGTTCATGATCTTCCTGGGCGCCGACATGATGAACTCCGCGCTGGCGCTCACGCAGATGCCGGCCGGCCTGGCCGAGTGGGTGAGCCACCTGCACGTGGCGCCGCTGGTCATCGTGGGCTGTGTGCTGGCCTTCTACGTGCTGCTGGGCTGCGTGATGGACGAGTTGTCCATGCTGCTGCTCACCATCCCGGTCATCTTCCCGGCCATCATGGGCCTGCCGCTGCTGGGCCTGGCGCCCGAGCCCAAGGCCATCTGGTTCGGCATCCTGGTGCTCATGACCGTGGGCATCGGCATGACCGCGCCGCCGGTGGGGCTGAACGTCTATGTCGTCAACAGCATCGCCCGCGATGTGCCCATGGGCGAGACCTACCGCCACGTGTTCCCGTTCCTGGCCAGTGACGTGCTGCGCACGCTGTGCGTGCTGTTCTTTCCCTCGCTGAGCCTGTGGCTGGTGGCGGTGTTGTTCGCCCGGTAGCGGCATCGGCTAGAGTCAAGGGCTCTGCCCCTGACAACCCCTGGAACGCCATGCGCACCTTCAACTTCAGCGCCGGCCCTGCCGTGCTTCCCGAACCCGTGCTGCAGCAGGCTGCGGCCGAGATGCTCGACTGGCAAGGCAGCGGCATGTCCGTCATGGAGATGAGCCACCGCGGCAAGGAATTCATCGCCATCCACGAGCGCGCCCAGGCCGACCTGCGCAGCCTGCTGGGCATTCCCGCCGACTACGCGGTGCTGTTCCTGCAAGGTGGCGCCATTGCCGAAAACGCCATCGTGCCGATGAACCTGATGGGCACATCCGCGGTGGCCGACTACGTGAACACCGGCGAGTGGTCGAAGAAGTCGCTCAAGGAGGCCGGCAAGTACGGCCGCGTGAACGTCATCGCCAGCTCGGAGGACGCCGCCTTCACCTATGTGCCGGCGCAGTCTGCCTGGAAGCCCTCGCCCGAGGCCGCCTACGTGCACATCTGCACCAACGAGACCATCGGCGGCGTGGAATACCACTGGACCCCCGACACCGGCGGCGTGCCGCTGGTGGCCGACATGTCCTCGCACCTGCTGTCGCGCCCCATGGACGTGAGCCGCTACGGCGTGATCTACGCCGGCGCGCAGAAGAACGCCGGTGCCTCGGGTTTGACGATCGTGATCGTGCGCCGCGACCTGCTGGGCCGTGCACTGCCCATCACGCCCTCGGCCTTCAACTGGCAGGAGCAGGCCGAGAACGACTCGATGCTCAACACGCCGCCCACCTACTCCATCTACATCGCCGGGCTGGTGTTCCAGTGGCTGATCAAGAACGGCGGCCTGGCCGCCATGGAGCAGACCAACCGGACCAAGGCCGCGCTGCTGTACGACTACCTCGACAGCACCGGCTTCTACGTCAACCCGGTGCGCAAGCCCGACCGCTCGCTGATGAACGTGCCGTTCAAGCTGCGAGACGCCAAGCTCGATGCTGAATTCCTGAAGGGCGCCGAGGCCCGCCACATGGTGCAGCTCAAGGGGCACCGCTCGGTGGGCGGCATGCGCGCGTCGATCTACAACGCCATGCCGATCGAAGGCGTGCGCGCGCTGGTGGTCTACATGAGGGAGTTCGAGCGCCAGCACGGTTGAACTGCGGGCACCCGGCGCCGGGGTGCCGGTGCCACCCGCCAAGCGGGTGCTCAGCCGCCTCGGGCGGCCCGGCGGCGGCTGAGCACTCCTCACGTTCGAGCCTTCCATTTGCCAGGAGAGACCCGCATGAAGCCCTACGCCATCCTCACGCTGAACCAGATCTCGGCGCAAGGCCTGGACCGGTTCCCCAAAGAGCGGTACCAGGTGGGCGGGGGCATCGAGGCGCCCGATGCCATCCTCGTGCGCTCGCACGACCTGCACACGATGGCCATCCCGCGCAGCGTGAAGGCCATCGCCCGGGCCGGCGCGGGCACCAACAACATCCCCGTGGCGGCGCTCTCGCAGCGCGGCGTGCCGGTTTTCAATGCGCCCGGCGCCAACGCCAACGCGGTGAAGGAACTGGTGCTCACCGCCTTGCTGATGAGCGCGCGCCACGTGGTGCCGGCAATCGACTTCGTGCGCGCGCTGCCGCTGGATGTGTCCGACTACGACGCGCGGGTGGAGGCGGGCAAGAAGGCCTTTGCCGGCATCGAACTGCCCAACCGCACGCTCGGCCTGCTGGGCCTGGGCGCGGTGGGCGG
>Ga0307516_10000317_pt1 | contig 62605 bp, 68 predicted proteins | sample 19_EM_MG_FD_203310 | JGI IMG/M metagenome (GOLD analysis project Ga0307516, IMG submission 203310) | Populus trichocarpa ectomycorrhiza microbial communities from riparian zone in the Pacific Northwest, United States - 19_EM | ecosystem: Host-associated > Plants > Roots > Unclassified | place...
CTGAAACTTCGCTCCTCGTGTGAGCTCATTTCGTCTTTCCGCCCAACTCCTCTTCTTCTTTTCTCGTGGTTCGAGCCGAGTTCTCGATGCGATGTGGATTTCGAATTTTCCGTGCGCGAGGTGGGGTCCGGGTTGCCAAAGGCGATGGGTAACCTAGATGGTTCAGTATGTGAAGTTAGTGGACGGAACCGCTTGATACGCGCATGCGCACTCGCGCTTAGGCGTCTATCTCGCCCGGGCCCAGTCGTCCCCCCTTTTCTCCTCGGGCGCCCCGTCATCATTCACACAAATAGGTTTCCACAACCCTTCAAGTTGGCTTTCAAGGTCTAGTCTACTGAGGGGTTCATAATGTGCTCCTCGCCAGCTCTCGTCCACACTGCAGCCGTGGTATCGGTACCAGCCAACACGGGATCATACCGACCCCCCTGCACCAGATGGAAGACAACTGAAAAATGCTGTTCAGTTTGCTGTGCTGCGGCAAGAGGAGAACCAAGTCTCACCGGCCTTCGGGCGTTCCAGACGTCGAATGCGCCCCGGTGCCCACAACGGTGGGCGAGATCGAGCTTTCGGCCGCCCCGGATGTCTCGGGCACCCCACGACTTCCCTCGATGCCCTCGAGCACAGCGCAGGAAGATCAACATCAGGAGGGTGTGGGAGAATCATCGGCAGAGACGCTGCCGCCCCCGCCAGCGGAGATCCAGCCGCCAGCGCCCGTAGTCGAGTCGTCGGAATCACCGGCACCGGAGTCCGCAGCAGTGGCGTGCTTGCCGCCAGTACTCGCGCTCGACTCGCTCCCGGCCGACGTGGTCCACTTGATCCTACAGACGCTCTTCCTGCAGTCGACGCCACGGGAGCTGCGCGACTTCCTACTCGCGGTCCCGCTGGCGTACCGGGTCTTCAAGTGCCACGGCATGGGCGCGCTCACGCACTGGATCAAGGTGTTGGTGCGGGAGCTGGAGGCCTTCATCGACGACTTCCGCGCCCTGCTGGCGGTGCGGAGGTTCCCAGGCGCCGATATGGAGGAGCGCTGCGACTGGCTCGAGAAGTGGCTCGTTGTCTGGATCCCCTGGACGAAGAGGATGGCTCGGTGGGCTGGTAAGGAAAGGCTGTTGAAGGGGCTGAGAACGCGGAGCTTGCTGGCTGGGAATGTACTCGCTGGGACGGATGCTGCACCGGTGAGGGATGAAGGAGGGGAGTTGCGGTGGGGAGTGTGATTCAAGTGGAACTTCAGGTCATGGCACGAAAAAGGCGATGCTAGTGAGCGGCGGCCTATGACAGTAGCCAACCAGCTACTGGTCGCTCCGCATCACCCGGCGCCGCCGCTATGAATATTTAGACACCTAGAGGTAGAAAACGAAAAGGGAGAATTAGACTGCAAAGGAGGGAGTACAGATTACAAAGCTTCAATCTCAGCGCACCTCTCCAGAATCTGAAGCTTCCACATCTGGAACGAGTTCTTTTTCTTCTCGGTCAGATAGTCCACACGGTCCTGTAACATTTTTCCTCCACCGCCGGCACCGGCATCGCGAGAAGACCTGGGCTTCGGCTTCGGCTTGGGGATCGCCTTGACCGCCTTGGGAGCAGTGGCGACTTTTTTGGTGGTGGTCCCCCTCGCGGGGGTCGGGGTGACAGGCACTTTGACACTGCTCCCAGCCTTCACCTTCCTGGCCTTTGGTTCCGGTTGAGGTGGCTGCTCCTCCGCTTTCCGCTTCCTACGCTTCGTCTCCTTCGCCTCCACAGCTTCCTCCTTATTTTTTTCTTTGTCGGTTCTCCTCTGCACACCACTCCCGTCCGGGACGTCCCGCATCCAGGTCCATTTCCTGAATCCCTCGTTGCTGAGCTTCTGGACCCAATCGTCGACCGCGCACTTCTGCAGGCCTCTCGTGCCGGCGACCTCCGCCAGCGCAGCCACGATCTCCAGCTGCTTCGCCTTGTACCCCGTTCCGCGGATCCACTTGGAGTTTCCGATCGTGATCTCCTCGTTGCGCGGCGATAGCCGCTCAATCACCATTAAAACCACGGCGACGAAAAGAGCCTGGATGGCCTCGCCGCGGACAGTGCTGTTGTCCGGCGCGGCGAGGACCGCGCGAACGCCGCTGCAAGCATACGCGTAGGCGTTCGGCGTGTTGAGACGGGCGCATATAGCCTTGAGGTTGGCGTCGATGGTGGGATCGAGCGTGTCGGAGGTTCCTGCGGGGGCCGATGACGGGGGTACGGGTGCGGACCCACGGACCCGAGCCGACGCCCGGGCGGCGGGCGCGAGGGAGGTCTTGAAGTACGACAGGAGCTTGCTGTACTCCTTCGGTGGCAAGGGGGGGTTCGGGAAGATGGTCGGGATGTCGATTTTATTCTTCATCCTAGGGCCCGTCCACGTCAGTACCGTATACCCCCCCCCCCAAACCTCTGCACTACTAGGGGGCTCAGCTACCGTTCACATGCGAGATGTGCACACACGTACGATCTCGCGATCTCCTCGTTCGCCTTGAGGTTGCTGATGCGTGTGTGCGACTGCGCGAGCAGCGAGTTCGCGAGGTCGAGGAGCTCCGGGGGGATCGGTCCTGCCAGCGAAGGGAGCAGGCTGTGCAGGTTTGGCTCTAGAGATTTGTTCATTGCTGTTGTGGTGACGAGTGGTTTGTGGTGAGACGCGACGGAAAAGAGACGCGTAGTACATGGGTTGGATTAAGCGCATTTAGGAAGGCAAGGGTTGCGCTAGATACTAGTGTACTAGTACATACATAGAATGCTGGGGCGTAATTCACGCGATTGTCACTCGGATGATCACGTTTCCTTGAGGAGTCAAGTGAGACCACATTGAACGTGATTGGAATGTACATAAATATCGCCATGATCTGATAAGATCGCATGCGATAAATTATTATCATCATCATCATCACAGCGTTACATTACTGTACACGTAGGCCAACGCAATGTGGCCGGTATCTCGACATCTTGTAACTGCAATAAGTACCAGTAAGCTGAGGATAATTGCGCAAGTACATCACTAGGATGCTCTGTTACCGTATGGTATCAGGTCTTGCAGACTGGCAGTTGCGTTGGTTTGGTAAAAGTGAAAGTGCTATCACGTGCAGTATAGTGCAGTGTTTCTCCTCCTCCACTGTCTCTCCTCCATCTTCTTATGTACCCAGTTTTTGGCGCCTGTCGAGTATATACCAATTCGGTACCGCTTGGGGCCGTTCCGCCAGGTCCTTTATTTGTGGTCGCTGCCTCACGCAGGTGTGTAAATACAAGGGGTTGTGATTGCACATCCAGCCACACAATGTGGCCGCAGTAGTTTCCTGCGGGAGGCAGGCCTGTGAATGGTTATTGCATAGAGCCATGGTAGTTCATTCTGACGCCCCCAAAGAGACTCGCTCGATAGATACATTCTGGATATATTGTCCCCCACCCCCAACACCGAAACGGCATTCTAACACATTCCCTTCACGGCAGCCTGTACCTTCTCGGTTCCATAGACCCTGCCGAGCACCTCTCTCAGTCCGACCCCCTTCCCCCCGCCGTCGCATAGCATCTGCCCGGGATCTTGCAGGTACAAACTAGATCTCCCAGTAGTTTCCGCCGTGAAGACCCTCTCGAGCGGGTAGAGTCCCAGCAGCATCCCCGGCAGTCGACCGAAAGCCTTCTGCGCTTCGGAGAAGATGCGCCATTCCGCTGGGTTGTCGATGTGTAGTAGGAGTGGCTTGGCGCCCTGGGTGCCGCAGAGCGCAGGGCGGAGGAGCGTGTACGAGTACGAGGCTTTGCTGAGGGCTTCCAGGTCCGCTGGTGGCGGGTTGGAGAGGTAGGAAGCCCATGTTGGGTCGGCGCGGACGAGCTCTTTGAGAAGGCTCGTGATCTGGAGTGGGCTGGACGAGGAGAGATGGCTACTGATGTAGGGGAGGAGCACGTCAAGAGCTGTGGATACTTCCACCCGGACATTTGTGATGCCGCGGGAGGAGAGGAACGCCCGCACCGCTGCCGGAAATGCGGTGGCCAGTTTGTCGTGGCGGGCACCGATCACTGCCAGCCAGGCCTCCACCTGGTGACGGGAGCAGTGGCCGGACGAAAATGCGGTCAGCACGGGTGCATAGTATTGGATCCGCGGGATATCCAGCGTGATCGTCGGAGTAACTGAAGTGGAGAGGAGCGAGACGGTGTCCGCAATGGCGGAGCTGAGTCGGAGGAGAGCTTCCAGCTCGTACATCGTCGGGCTCGTGTCGTGCGGCAGAGGCGGACAATGGATGCTGTGCTCGCCGTGGGCGAAGCCGAGATGCTGCTGTGAAAAGAGGCAGATGCCACTGACGATGTGGACGGAGGTGAAATCCGTGAGTCTGTGGCTGGTCTTGAGCGTGGAGCAGCCCCGAGTCGAGAGGAAATGGCTGTTGTCATGGCTGTTGATGCCAAAGGTTACTTCGGAGAAAGACTTGATGTTGAGTGTGACCCTCTCCCGTTCGCCCCTATCCAGTCCAGCGGCGGGGTGGCTTGGACTTTGCGTGGGCATTTCCGAACACTCCACGCAGGCAGACCGGCCAACAACTGCCGCTGCATTGGGCCCAGAAAGGAACGAGAGCAACTTGTGCAATGCCTTCCGGTTCTTGAGTGCCGCTTTCGCACACGGCGCGTAGAAGTCATTCGCCAGAAACCTGGCCGTACAGTCCGGCAGGAAGTGGAAGTCACAGACAGTGCGGATCCGCTGAGGTGGCTGGCTGGGGTCGAGCTTGAGGTACCGAACCGTGGATACCTCCAGGTCTTTGCCGGAGTTCAGGACGGCAATGCAGTTAGCATTAGTGAGAGGGCGTGCTGAGTGTTGATGCTGTCCCACCGCTCCTACCGCTTGTGAACGGCCGATAGGCGGAGGAGGTGCGCGGATGCGTGGTGACGGTGGCGGTGTGGGAAAGGTTGGCAGATCCAACCCAGCACTCCTCTCGTGTTGCTCTGGCGCAGGGGCGGTCGGTGTGTCTTTGGCCGACGCAGCATCTGCAACGCCGCGGTAGACGGTAGTCATCTGTGCTGAAATGCGGCCTTCTCCCCCGGGCCCTGGGTCAGTCTGTCCATCGTGCTCCACCTTGAGGTGTTGAAGAAACCATACCAGGCGATGTAGAGGCTTTTCACCTCAAGAGATGCCACTCAAAGACGGTCAAACACGGCGCGGTCAAGAGTCCTGTACGATTCCGCAGATACGGCACTGGCACCGTCCAAGCTCCGCACAATACCAAAACCAGCTGCTTTATACTCCCAGTCTCCCAGAGCCCGCAGCAGCAGCGGGCAAGCAATACGCCGAGTCAATCGGTCACAAACACTTCGACTCGTTCTTGCGGGCCATGTCAGCCCTGTTGGGCGGACTGTTGGCCCTGCTGAGCGAAAATGCCGCCAATCTATGGCGCTTCCTCCACGGCCGGCGCTCTCAGTATCAAGGCGCCGAGCGCGGCGGATCTAATTCGAACGGAGGGACCGTGCAAGGCAGGATGCCGTCCGGATTACCTAACAGCGTGCGAGCTATTAGACACAGCCCAGTTGGAATTGCGCTGTCGTTCGTAGGCCATCCCGTCACTCTGTGCTGGTTGTTGCGGGACGAATCACGAGAGCACAATTTTACCCCGAATCCGTGGTTGGTAAGTGGACATCTGGCGGCCTCCCGTGCGGCCTCGAGCTCAACACATTCGCTGAGCGAATGGCGCGGCTCAGTCTTCTCTACAATTCCCGCTGCTTCTGTCGGGGTACACAGTTCAAGCACGGCTCGCGGTCAAGGGCGGGATTTCGCGTTCGAGTCTCAGACCACGGCCAGCCGTGCACAACGTGCCGATTCCTGTGTCGACGCGAACGGAAGGTCGGCTGCGGAGCGGTGTCTGGGGAGCTGTGCGTATCGATCGATATCTCTTCTCCACGAGCCTGATGCTCTTTCCCGTACTCCGGAGGAAGGAAAGGGCTGCCATCGGCCAACTGCAGCAGCGCTGCGGCTGCAACTCCCCTTGGGTGCTGTTTGAGCTGAATGCCATAGCAGCCCGTCTATATACGGCTTCGGTCACTCGTCGGCGCTTTGGAGGCCCGATTCGTCCAGGATCTCAGCGTGACCATCCGTTGTTCCTTCCGGTGGGGCTCCCAAAGGCATCTTGCGGCCAACCCGGTCACCGATCTAGGGACAATTCCTGTTCGCATAAAGTGCAGAAACGTGCAATGTGAGGCGCGTGTGTGGCTGGATCTGCATCCCTTATCCTCCGGCAATCTGTCAGCTGGCTTTCTCCGCAAGACTTCGGACTTTGTTTGGAGGTTCGCAAAATACTGCTCGCGGTGTGTGTCGGAGCGATGCAGGCAGCATTGCGTGCAGCTCGGCGAAAGCACCAAGCATCATCCGATGTTCTGATGGGGATGTGAATTCGGCAGTTGGTAGTGCGGGGGGGGGGATGTACTGCACGCTACCACCTCGGCGGCGTTGAACCTGGGGCCTGCGGTCTAATACAGGCAGAGGAAGGCGGATTCGATCGAGCCGGGCTTCGTCTGAAATGCTGCAGTGGGCGACCGATGCTGCTCAATGGCAGGCCGGACGTCGCATAAGGTGGAGCCAGGATGACAGTCCATTTCGGTTGAGACCGCCCCCCGCCGACGGGCAAGGAGACTGTGGGGAAGACTGCAGACCTCTTCAACTGTTGGCTGCCCGAATCTTCGGGGTTGGCGGCTTCTTAATTGCCGCCTCGCAAAGTTCCGGCGAATCTCGCATGTCGCATCGCGCCAGCTTCCCCTCTCGATCTCAACAATTTTCCGGTATGGTGTGTGTGCGACAAGAAAGCCTTGGTTCTCGTTGGTCCAGACAGATTGTGCAGCGTTCCGGTGCCATCTCCCGTTGGTAGGGGGGCCGTTTCCAGTTCGTGGAAGCCATATCCGCCTATTTCCCCGCTACGCCCTGTGACCGCGGAGGGGCGGCCATGCCAATCGAGGTTGCACACATGCGGTGGATGGGCCGCGCTTCCTGGGCAAGATCGAAACATAGTCCTTCACAACCTGTCACTTCGAATAGCTCCCGTCCGATGGTCCCATACTTATCCAGTCAAAAAAAAACTTGATCTGGTCAATCCCGCAGAATGGGAGGACATATGGACGAGTGATCTCTGGTGACCCCCGCTGTCCATCTGCATCCCGGTTCCCGACGTCTTCGCCGCCCGCACTATCCCCACACGCCCCGCAGAATCCAAACGTCCGTCCGTCCATTTATGTACATGCCTAGAAGCCCTAGTTTCCGCTGCGCTGGAACGGGACGATCGACGCTTCTGTACACGATGTTGACGTAGTACTGCCTTCCCGCGCTCGATGCGACGGCGACTTTCGGAGCGGAGCAAGCGGATCGGAGCGATGCAGGCAGGGACCCCACCTTGGGATTTCGATTATCCACGCGGTGGCCGCGTGTATATGCATTTGGCGCTCTCAGCGGGGCAGATATCACGTGGCTGATCCGATCGACAGATATCGCACAACCCTCCGACGTTTCTTTGCTTTTTCTTCCCGAGAGAGGATTCCTCGCCACCACACACCGACTTGCTGTGACCGGTCAGCACACCGAGCACCTCTGGGGGCTGCCGAATTGTCCGCGCAGCTATCTTCGCATGCTCTCAGCATATCTATTGGCGGAGCGCAAGATCTTGACGTTGCGTAGATGGCGGACGCCTTCAGGTTGGTCTCCTGCCACGAAGCAAGCAAGCAGAGGCAAGCCTGCCCTACATACCACGGACGGAACAGAAGTCTCCGCCCACGTTCGACCTGCCAAAGTCGGGGTCTAGCATGCACACCACACGCCCATCTCTTTGCTGCGGGTGCGTCTGCAGCACCAGAAATCAAAACCATGGAGAACCAAAAAGAAGGCTCGAGATAGTGCTTAATATCCCTGTGGAGATACCTCGAGTGAAGGCCGGCGGCGCGATCGATCGCGGCGAAACAACTGACGAGCTCTGCTCTGTGTGCTCTGTGGAATGGGATGGACGGGACGGGGTGATCGGTGCCACTAGCGCCGGGGGCCTGGGCGATTTTGGCTGGCTGGCAGTGGCGTCGCGGGATTGGCTGGTTGTTTGATCTCCGAACCGCAGCCAGTGCCACGAGCGGTTGTGGGCGGAGCGAGGTCGGCGAAGTTGGTATGTAAAGTATGCAGACTAATCTGCACAACGGGAAAAACTTCTGCTGACTAACTAACTAACTGTCTGCGAGCCGGTCGGTTCGTTAGCTATCTGCATAGCTGTGGGAGTAAGCACGTATACATACCTACGTACTTATGCCCCATGACCGGGCCTCTACTCGGTTCCAGATTTGGCTATTTCCTTCGTGGACGGCAGTAAATATAGAGATAACTCCAGTTTTCAGCGGAACCGGCCGGCAGCGGTAGAGCATCAGATAAGATAGGTAGACAGGAGCGCTGTCGGACAAGAGAGATCAGATCAACAGTAGAAGACTGCACGTGTTGGGCCCTGGCCCATGGAAATCCTTGCATCCGTCCATCTAGACTAGCCGCAGAACGTCGAACTATCTACTACGATGCATAGACTAGCTTGCCCTGATCGGACGAGCCTTTTCTTTCTTTCTTTTTTGTTAGCGGGTATGTACAATGTAGATAGTAAAGCACGATGCTCGGAAGCTAACTACATAGATACATCTTGTACCCACAGAGAACTGCCGGGCTTGCTTGCCCCCCCCAAACATCGTGGGGGAACAGGATGGATGGATGGTTGGTTGGCTTTCCCGAAACAATTCCCCCGTCACCGTCCCACGCCTCCTTCGCCATCCGCCGGGATGGGGAAAAAAGCACGCGGAGAGCAAGCAAAGCCGGAACAACCTGCATCGATAAAAACCAGTCTTGGGTCTCACAGAAGGTCGAATGGAGATCACCCACCCCCATCTCCCTGTCTCCTCTCCTCTCTCTCCTCCTCCTCCTCCTCCTTCTCCTCCTCCTCCTCCCCTCACAAACCACACATACTATTCTACTGTATAGACTTTGAAGGGAGAAGCGGAAGCACGTCTACCTTGCTTGCGCCAAGCCTCTCTCTTGTTCGATCCCTCCCACATACATCCGTATCATTCACTCTCTCGACTGCTCGATCCTCTCTTGTGCCCCCTGTGAGCATTGCTCGAATCGTTGAATATTCTCCCGGAAAAAAAGCCCCCCCACAAGACGAATCGTCGTCATGCTCCAAGCAACGTCCATCGATGCGGACCTCGGCCGCAAATCGATAGACAAGAAACATCTACCACCCAGCGACCCGGAACTGTTGTCAATCGATGTGGACGCTGTTAAACTAGCAGGTGCGAATTGCCCTTTCCCCTTCGTTCCGCTTTGGATCATGCGTTGCCGTCGTGTTAAGATTTCGACTCGAGGCAACGCGAGGGGCACGTGCGGGGCGTCAATAGCACATGGGCTATCGATACGGCGGGGACATATCACTGACAGGGCGCGCTCTGCTCTTTCTGTAGAGATGGGCTACAGCCAGGACCTGGAGAGGAACTTTAGCAAATGGTCCCTGCTCGGTATCTGCTTCGCGCTGACCAACTCGTGGTTCGGAATCTCGGCGTCGTTGGTCACTGGTATCAGTTCCGGCGGTCCGGTCGTCTCCGTCTACGGGATCATCATCATCACCTTCATAAACAGCTGCGTCGCCGTCTCGCTGGCGGAGCTGATCTCGGCGTTCCCGAACTCGGGCGGCCAGTACTTCTGGGCCAGCGTTTTGGCGCCTGCCGAGTGGTCGAACGTGCTGGCGTACTACACGGGCTTCATCGGCTATGCCGGAAGCATCTTCACCTGCGCCAGCGTGGCCGTGTCCATCGGCTCCTCGTTGATGGGAATGATCCAGATCAACAACCCGGGTTTGTGAGAGCCCCCACCGATTCGTGGAGGAGGCGGCGGCGGCGGCGGCGGACGGCTAACAGGAAGCCCAGGGTGATCGAGCGGTGGATGGTGTTTGTTGCCTACCAGCTTTTCAACTTTGTCGCGTACCTCTTCAACTGCTACGGAAAGACTCTGCCGGCCCTCGGCAACCTGTTCCTCTACGTGTCACTCGTTTCATTCATCACCATCACCATCACGGTGCTGGCCAAGGCATCGCCGAAGCGGGAGGCCAAGTTCGTGTTCGCCAACTTTGTCAATAACACCGGCTGGGAGTCCGGTGCGATCGCCTTCATCGTTGGACTGATCAACCCCAACTGGTCCTTCTCGTGCCTGGATTCTGCCACCCATCTAGCCGAGGAGGTCCCCAGTCCCGAGCGTAACATCCCCTTCGCCATCATAGGAACCGTCGCCATCGGCTTCGTCACCTCCTTCCCGTACGCGATCGCGATGTTCTTCTCGATGCAGGACCTTGACGAGCTAGTCAACACTCCCACCTGGACCCCGATCATGGCTCTATACTTCCAGGCCACCAAGTCAATCCCCCTCTCCACCTTCCTCGAATTCCTCATCTGCTTCACTGGGCTCGGCTGCCAGATCGCTTGCCACACCTGGCAGGCCCGCCTATGCTGGTCCTTTGCGCGCGACCGCGGTCTCCCCGGCTCGCGCTACTGGTCGCTGGTCAGCCCGAGGATGGGAATCCCCTTCTACGCCCACACAATGTCCTGCATCGTCGTCGGCATCTTGGGGCTATTGTACATAGGATCCACAACCGCCTTCAACAGCATGGTGACGGCGTGCATCGTCCTACTCTACATCTCGTACAGCATCCCAGTCGTCCTCCTGCTGATGAAGGGCCGCGACAATATCAAGCACGGTCCGTTCTGGCTGGGAGGCTTCGGCCACTTCTGCAATTACGTGCTCCTCCTGTGGACCGCGTTCACGCTCGTGATGTACTCGTTCCCCTACGCCAAGCCGGTGACTGCGGGGAGCATGAACTACGTCTCGGCCGTGTACGCGGTCACGTTCGCGATCATCACGGTCTACTGGGCGGTGCGCGGCAAGAGGACGTTCCGCAGCAGGGAGGAGCGGGAGGGGATTGTGAATACCATTCCGATGCCGCTGTAATTAGACAGTTAGACGGTTTTGGCGTTGGGGAGAGGCGGGTGCATGCAATTTTTTTCCCCGCCCGCCCAGTTTTTTTTTTATATATAGTTTTTTTGTTTTTTACTTCACCTCCCGTGGCAACGGCTCATCTTTCTCCTCCTTTCCCGCCCCCCTCCCGAAAGATGGCCCTCGGAATTTTTGTCGTTACTGTACATACAATTGCAGGTATATACCCCACCCTTAGCACACAGTACTTAGCTTGATTGGATTGGATTTGGGAGGTGGATCTCCTCTGTTGTTGTTTGTTCTTTGCTAGGGGCGGGGGGCTCTGGCTGTAGTTGTTAGTTTGGCTGGCTGGCTGCGTTGGGTTTTTCATTCAACATGTGGGGTGCGCATGCAGAAGGAAGAATCGAGAAATGGGTTGTAGTAATAAACAAATGAGGTCCTTGCGATTTTCAAAAAGTCCTATTGAAGAACCTCCACACCTTCTTCGCCGCCTCCTTGCCCACCAGCTTCGCGATCTCGCTCTCGTCCATGTTGCTCAGCTCGGTCAGGTTTTCGACGGCCAACATGACGAAGCGCGCGTTCTTGCCGTTGAGGCCCGGGATCGCGCGGAGCATCTCCTGCGGCGCGTTGTTGTAGCAGCTGTCGGGGTCCTCGCCGGGCTCGAGGCCGACGGCGACCGCGGTGTCGACGTCGGGCTCGGGATGGCCGCGCTTGAGCTCGTCAAAGATCTCGGCGGTCTGGTGGGGGCTGCTGCTCCAGACGAACGAGAGCTTGGGGAACGCGATGGCGAGGAGCACGAGCTTGGCCTGGATGTCGTCGCCGCCGCCCGCTGCGGCGTCGGCGACGGAGGCGGGCGTGGCGGCGGCCGAGAACGGCTCGAGGCCGAACGACTGGTCCTTTTCGAACTCGATCAGTACCATCGGCTGCGCGTACGACGCGCACATGGCCTCGCACTGGGCGTACAGCCGGCCGTTGCGGAACGACGCGATCAGGTCGCGGATCGACTTGCGCTCGACACAGATGCTCGGCGTCAGGATGTAGTCGCCCACCGTCAGCGTGACGGGCACTAGCACCGCGCCGCGCGCGTCTAGTAGCGACGGTAGCGACGACCGGAACTCGCGGATGTCGACGATCACCCGCGGCTGCTCGGCCGTGGCCGCCAGCTTGCCGCCGCCCGCGAGACGCGTGTTCGTTATCGTCCGTAGGAGCGTGTCTTGGTCCGTCTCTGCGCCGGCGTCGGTGGCCAGCGTGACGGCCATCGACTGGTGCCGGTGTCAGTGACTGGAACAGCCGGATCTGGGGAGGGGAACGTACGCCTCTCTCGTCGATCAGTTTGGAAAAGGCATCCTTCTCCCGTCGCACGGCGCTCAAAAACCGCTGCTCCTCCGCGGAGCCGCCGTAGTAGAGGAAGTAGACCTTCACCTGGCGATCATTGTGCGAGCTTCGATACACCTGTTACACACCGAACCAAGTCACTATCGATCACTCTCATATTCCGCACCCACACCCGCAACAGCGACAAACCTCGACCCGTCGCACAAACGCCGCATCGGGATTGTACATGACGATCCATCTTGGCCTCAGCTCCTCGAGCAGTCGGTCGTCCATGTCCCCGCTGAACGGGTGCACGACCACGAGGTTCTTGAGCTCGAACAGCTCGTAGAAGTCCTCCATGTGTTCCAGCGGGTCGACGGCGATCTCCTGTTTCGCCGCCGCTTCCTCTGCCGTCGGTTGCAGGCTCTGCCACAGCGTCGCCATATGCGCCGCCTGTTCTTCGCAGGGCTGGCCGTCTCGCGAAGAAGGGGTGCTGTATCCGCCACCTCGCATCCGCCGACGTTTGTTCGCTGGTGCTCTCCCGCGGAAACTCTGGACCGGCGTTTGCATCCGCTTCTGATTCTGCGCGCCCGCAGTGCTCGCGCCACCACCGCCGCCGCCGCCGCCGCCGCCGCCGCCGCGGTTCGCCTCGTTGTACGCCGCCTTGAATCTCGCAAGGTCCCGTTTCCAGGCGAGATACCCGCGGAGTCTCCTCCGCATCAGGTATTTCGCCGAATGGGTGACCCTGCCGCCCTCTTTCTCCTTCTCGTCATCGCCGCTGTCGTCGTCATCCCCCTCCGCACCCTCGCCCTCGCCATCCTCAGCGGGCCGGTTGACGGTCTGCAGGTACTCCCTGAGCTGGCGACACTCCTTCGCGTCCGAGCACATGACGAGCACCGTCCCGTTGGACCCGTAGCCTGCCAGTGGATCCGTTATCGCCTCCCGTTCGATCTCGTCCAGGATCCCCGAGAGCGTCGCCCACTTTGGCAGCTCCTCCAGCACCGGCGACAGTGTGGGCGGGATGGACGCTCCCTCGTCGTTTCCGCAGCTTTTTGGCACGGTGCCGACGTAGGCCCTCCTCTTCGCGGTTGCGAATATCGTCTGCGCCTCGTCGAGGTATAGCCAGGGCGACTGGCCCACCTTCGACGCTCCCAACCCCCCGGCGCCAGTGTTCTGCGTGGCCAGGATGCCCTCGAGGTACTGGTGGAAAGTGACGGCGTCGTACGTGACCAGATACGCGAGCATGTCCCTGAGATCCTTGAGGTCGCTGACGATCTGTCTCGTCTTCCAGCTCACGCGGTGCCAGACGGGGTCCAGCTGGCGGCGGAGGGTGACGTCGAATGCGCGGTGCAGCGTGGCCTCGACATTCCAGTCGTCCATGTCGATCTCGCGCGCGTTGCCACCCTTGCGCAGCTCCGACAGCGAGGACTCGATGCACTGCAGGATCGCGTTCTGGATGTCCATCATCGCCGGCGTGAGCGGCACGTCCAGCTCGATCACCTCCGCAGTCTTGCTCTCGAGCGAACCCGCGACCGACACGTGGAAGCGCGGGTAGAGCGTGGGCGTGCGCAGGTGCAGGTTCCGGAGCATCGTCGACAGCGGCGAGAAGCCCGACGAGAACGCCGTCGGGTTGTCGGAGAAGGCCTTGATGAAGCCGGACTTGTTCTTGCGTCTGTACACCCGCAAGATGAACGCCTCGAGGGAGGTAGCAGTCACCCTGCTCGCTGTCAGCTCCTCACCACCACCGCCGCCGCCCATACCTACCGATCCGCATGCAAAACTACCACGCCCGTGATCTTATCCGACGGAATATTATCTGCCCTCACCCGCCCCCCACCATCCTCATCAGCCTCACCCCTCATCCCTCATCCTCCCCCCTCCGCCCGCCAAAGCCGACGCTCACCCGTCAATAGATCCACAACCAAGATCCTGCTCGTAACGGCCATGACGCCACCGCGCTCGTAGGTCTTCCTCCTGCCAGCGACGCCCATAGCCTCGGTGTTGATGACCCTGAGCCCTCCGCCGCCGCCGCTGCCGCCGGCCTCGGCCATCGCCTCGCCGATCCAGTCGGTCTCGGCTTCGCTCGCATTGACGAGGAGGACGAGGTTCTCGCCGGCGACATCGTACGCGTGCAGCAGGTTCGTAACTATCCGGAGCAGCCCGAGTCCGCGCGCCAGGATAAGCAGCGCGTCGGTCGTGAGCAGCGTCGTGAAGATCTCCTGTTGGTAGGGCTGGAGGAGGGAGAGCGAACACCCTCCGGGTTAGTTGTGGGGTAGCAATGGGCAACGGGGGAGAAAGGGCGCGCATATACGAGAGGGAGAGATATTTTCACGGCCGAAGATGGGCCCGAGGACGCTAAATCCGCCGTAGGTGTCGTCGTCGAGGCCATTGCGAGTGTCTGTGTGGTGGAAATGAGTTCTGCCCCCAAGCTACAGCTCGACGCGTACAATAGTAAGTGTGGTGTCTATGTAGTTAAGTTAGGGCGTGACGTCGCGATCCGCCAAGAATGGGCTCAGTCACCACATCATCAATCATCACCATCATCACCACCATCAGAGTGCGGGGATCCCGCGCGTTTTTCGTAAATACCCCCAGATTCTAATAGACGGAAACATAAAAAACACAAAAGGCCCCCCTCCCCCTCCACGATATATACGGGAAGTAACTAGTTAAGTCTCATTCCAGAGAGAGAAAGATACGAAAAAGTGAATAGAAAAAAAGAGAGAAAAAAGTACACAGGTCCCCTTAAACGCCAGTAACATTGCTGTGCAGACTCCAATCAAACCTCCCATCCCCCCAACCAGATATAGGGAAAAAAACCCCCCCTCCTCCAGCCAATCCAGCCAAAAAAAAATCAGTCGGTAGAATTATTTCTCAACGTCCGGTTCTCGCCGCCATCTTGCGATGATTCTTGACATGCATCCGCATCCCTCGGCTCGGTCCGCTCACCAACGGTGGATGGTGGTGCCGCGACGGAATTATCGGACGACGTTTGGTCCGCATCCCCCCAGCCAGCATTACTGGTGGGCAAGAACCCCGGAAGTCCCATCTTTCCACCGCCACCGTTCTTGTTGTGACTCGGCCCGGTGGGGTGATGGTTCGAGAAGCCGCCGGAAAAGATGCTGTTGGCATCCTCGTCTTCGTACTCCTCAAAGTCCCCGTTCTGGCTCAGCGCCGCGCTCAGACTCTGGTATTTCCCCTCCGACGCGGCGTTCCCACTCGCGCCCGAGATGGATCCCGCGCGCGAGAGTGCACCATGCGGGCTCGGCAGGATGCTCTCCGTCGGCAGGATCGAGAATATCTCGCCATTGTCCCCCGGGTTGTTGCCGTAGCCAGTGTTGAACGGGTCGGCCGCACGGGTCATCAGCTCTTCGAGACCCCCAGACGAGTCCCAGCCCTTCTGTGCGATCTTCTCGAACACCTCGATTTCGGCGCGGACGACGAGCGCTGAGTAGTCGAGGACCTTCACCGAGGTTTCCTGTGAGAGGTCTAGTGCTGTCCGGTAGTGGCCGTATTTGAGGTTCTCCAACTCGTCGATCTGATACGTCAGATCCACGAGCGCACTTCGGAATGCGGACAAATCTATCCTTCCAACGTCAGCCCATCCCCATCACACACACACACGCATGCGCCCCCCGGTGGAAATGTGCAACATACTTCTCTTCTTCTGCCGCGCGAGCCTGAGGTGTTGCTGCTCCCTTTTCCTAAGCTCACGGCTCTTCGCCTCGGCCTCCTTCTTGTACCGATCCTCGTTCTCGGCGTTCTTCTCTTTGTAACTATCCAGTTCGTGCAGCAGCGGCACCTCGAAGCCGCGATACACGCTTTCCGAGAGGATGTGCATATTGCTCGCGACGAGGTACTGCAATCCACCAGCGCCCATCATGCCGTCGGCATTATCGCCGGCACCCTTACCTGCCGTTCACATCAGCCTTCTCCTTGTCTCTCCGCGCAGTAACTGTGGGGAGAGGGGGGGGTGGACATACATCTCGCACAAGTTTCCAGCGCAGCTCCAAACGCGGACGCCGATTGCGCCAGGACGACGAGGGCCTTCCGGTAGGCCTTCGCGGCATCGGCGAGGGTCTCGTAGGCGGCGATCGACGCCTTCACGTCCGTCTGGGTCAGGAAGTGGCCCGGCAGCGGCGGCAGCGGCGGCGCCGGCAGGTTTATGGAGCCCGCTGGCAGCGTCGTCGAAGCGAACGAGCGCGGCGGCGACGGCGGGATCGGCGGTAGGAACTGTGCGTGCGGGCTCGACGGCACCGGCGAGGAGGCCATCGTGCGGGCAGGCAGGAGGAGAGCTACTCTCGAGGGTAAGTGGAGAGCGAAGAGGGAGAGCGGCGGCCGGCTGCCGCGTCGAGTTGACGTGGGGGGTTTCTTTGGCTTGTCCCTTGAAGGGAGGGAAGAGGGGAGGTTTGTCGCGCCCGATGACGGAGAGCAGGGGACGAGCGTAACGTAACGCAAAGTATCGGCAGAAAGGTTCACGAGAAACCTCCGCCGGAGGGTTTTTTTGGTGTAATATCCTATTTTTGTGGTACTAGATCCTTTCAATCACCCTTCCTCATAAGAACGTTTTCGACATGCAAACACAAAATTGATGAAAAAACTCGAAAAGAGAAGCCGGCAGGAGGATCGTTGAAGTGAGATGGATGGAGTTTGTATGTGCGGTATGTTGGTAGTTGGTGCATATGTAGGAGAGTAGGCAAGTGGAGGTGGGAAAGTGGGCAGCGGCGGAGAGAGCTCTTTTCCGTGCTAGACTCACGGAGGGGGAAAAGCAACACGGTTTCATGACCACCGTTGCGTGTCTGGTGCGACAGCGAGCGTGCCCCTCCCATCACACGCACATACCCAGAGATGAGTCTATGTATGTACACACGGCAGCGCAGTAGCGGTCGCTTCCACTCGTGTGTTCCGCATGCGCTTCTTCGCACAACTCCGTTTCTGCTCTTTCCGGCAAAAACCAGCACGCCAGTGACGCCGCGCACGGAGCGCTGAGAGATAACGTGCGAGATCCCTTATCTTCGTATCTTTCATTTATGAACAGACAGATAGAGAGCTAGTTAGCGATGATCTTATTATTTTCCGGCCGCACGCAATCCCACCCCGAACGCAGCTATCGAGTAAACCGGCAGCAAGATGTAAACATTGGTTACCGAGTGTGCGCGGGAGTGAAGTGGAAGCCCCGAAAGTAGGCACCACGGGACGAAAGCTCTCACTAAACAATTAAGGGATACCGCAACACCAGCGATGGACCCTCCGACAGTTACCAAAAGCACGGCCAATGCAAGTAACGGACAAACGCAAATCTTTGGTATATTCCTCAGTTCTACGCAAAGAGCCAACAGAAACAAAGGAAAGAAGCGTGTCAGACGGTGCAGCAACAACACCCATCCCCATCCCCGAACCCGCTTTCACAAGCCAGAGGAAAGACAAGGCCAGAAAAAAAAAATCAAACTCCGCTTACACCCCCCCACTCCCGGAAACGCAAAAGGAAAACAGCGCAGAACAATGAGAGAATAGGAAGAAGAAACGGCCAGACATTAGGAAGTTTGAGAAAAGGAAAATGAGATTCGTCAGAGTGTGCGCTTTTTGAGCTGGTTCATCGTCTACTCGAGGTGCCTAACTATCTAGCAGCTAGATGGGTAGGCACATGCCGAAGCCGGATTTATATGGCCCTCGCGGTTCTACCGTGGTGGCTGGCACGGTTCGACAGCCGGGAGCGGCGCGATCCCGCACGGCCGCAGGTGAGGAATGAGATGATGACGTTCAGAACGTTTGCGATACCTGTGAGAGGGGTTTGGTCAGTAAACGGGTCGAGAAGGTGCAGTGCAGTGCAGTGCAGTGCGAGCACAAACCGTTGATGATAGCCTTGAGGATTCTGGCGGTGCCGTCGATGATTCCGCTAAGGGCATTGCCAATAGCGCGGAAGACGGACTTAATCTGTTTTAGCTATTAGTATAAGAATAGGCGGAGTCGACAGCAGCAGCGAAGGTGATGCAACGTACGCAGGAGACGACAGCGCCCATGACGATTTTTTGGGTGGTTTGTGGGTTCGGAGAGGTGTTGTGTCGTAGAGGGGATGGTTGGGGGATGTGGTTGGTGATTGAAGAGTTATGATAGTTGTCGAACGGAGGGAGGAGTTTGTGGATTGGAAGAGGATGGTGGTTTTGTAATGGAGGTGTTTGTGGTTGTGCTTGTTGGCGAGAGACGTTGAAAAAGACGGAGTCGACGGCAGGTATATAAAGGGGTTTTTTTTCTCGATTACTACGATATGTTCCCGTTCAGGATTCTACTCGAACGTCATTGGGGAGCGAAGATACTTCGACGATCGCTTCCTTGGTTTGCCGCGATTTTGTGTGTGAAGAGCAGGAAAGATGAGGTAGTGATGACGTCAAATGCACAGCAGAGAAAGCGATGATTGGAGGATCTTGCCACTGGCCATACCCCCAATCACACGGGGATTGGATGAGACCCTCCGCCGCCCCCCGCCCGAACATGAAGCCTATGTATCATCGTGCGGAGAAAGTTGTCACTTGCACGATCCATCCACCGCCTTCGTGGGCGCTCCGCGACATGACGTATCAGAGCAGAGTGCAGAACCCAGCGCAAGCGAGAATGTACCGTTGATGTCCGATCCCACGCACTACACAACTGCGTACGCTCTATGTAGGCTATCTCCATCTCACGGCGCCGCACCGTCAATGATGTCTTGCTCGCTTCCTGCGTGCGAGCTGCACTCTGTGTAGATATCTAGACTATCTAGATAGCTGCTCGCACCACGGGTTCCCCGTTCAAGTAGTTAGCGAGTGCCTAGCCCCCTTTGGTAGACTTTTTTTGGGGGGTTTAATCATTACTCGCATGCGGCCTGTCTAGATCAGCCTCTGGCAGATTGGTACAATAGTACTCATTAGCCCACGAGGCGTTCGGCCGGCTGGTGATCCCGTTCGCACGGCCATGGCCTGTCTCGCAGCCTGGTGTCTCTGTATCCGTATTCCGCAGCGCCCTGTGTGGATTCCGGCACTCGACTGTGCAACATGCTGCGGACAATCATGGCTCGGAAGACCTCGCGAGAAGCGGATGGTCGCCGCGCTTGCAATATGTAGAGTGGTCGCGTGCTGCAATTTGCACGCAGGTGTTTCTGCAGAGTATATACAGTACCTACACGACGAGACAAATCAGACCCGTCCAGAGCCCATTCTCTCGATCCCATCGGCGGGCGCTATGCAGGAGGATGGCGTGAAGGGATGGGAACTTTAAGCTTACATACATTGCGACGGGACGGCTGCCGGGCGGGGTACTCTATCTACATTCGTACTAGTCTAGGGTGGCGCGATCATCACGGTTGGCTGAGCGGTGGGCACTTCTGCCATATACGCAAGCACGCCACCTGCGCCCACCGGCGCCATGCACATCCTCCGCCCCCTCGCAAACCACGTACACACCCCAACCCGCTAGCACCGGCTCCAGCTCCTCGCGCAGGACTTGTCCTCCGTTGCCTTGGCAACCGCAACGCGAACAGGTGCACTGAACTCGCAGGAGCCAATCCGTCGCGTGTGTGTTGCTGCACGGTACGAGTGATATCGCGTGTTCCGCACGGTGGAACCAAAAAAGACCCTTTGGTGTGTGGCTTAGAGACCTTGCATAGGAACTGAAAGCGAGAAGCCCAGTGCTGGCTGCGAGCTAGATACATGAACTAACTACTAGGGGCACGTGGGGCTTTCTGTCCGTATACTCTATGTACTATACTCTCGAACAGTTGGCGCCTCGGGTCATTGACATCAAGGGGGCCGGCAGATTAGGAACCCCCCCCATGAAGCAATGCGACACTGCGCTTCGTCCCCGTCACTCGCCCTCTCTGGGCTGGCCATTCGCCCCAACAGCCTCACAACTCCTACCGGCAAGTCATCACATCTCACGCCCCCGTACTACACAGCCTATATGCACCCACACATTGAATGAAGAAAGTATCATGAAATGTAAGGGAATATATCGTGGGAAGTCAACGGCACGAACCGGAAAAATTCGAAACACCCGTAACAAACAAACCAAAACCCGAGAACATAAGAGACGGACAATAGGAAAAATCGCTCCACATCAGATCAATGCATCTATCACCCTAGGTCTGCCCCCCTCGCGCGCACATGGTGCCGAATATCTCAAGGTAAGGGAATACCCTCGTATTCATTGTATCCCAAGGCCAGGTTCATGTTCTGCAGACACTGCGTGGCGGCACCCTTGAGGAGGTTGTCGATGGTGGCGCAGACGACGACGCGCATGCCCAAGGAGTGAACCCCAAAGCCTCCGATTTCCTAGTCACTCGGATTAGTCCGGCTCAGTCTGTTGATGTGGAGAAAACTCACCACTCCGTGCTTTCCAGAGATGTTCTTGACTAACGGGGCCTCTCCCACGACCTTGATCAGACGCTCGCCGGCATAGCGGTCCTGGTAGAGATTACGGATGTCACGCGAACTCATCTGCTTGTTGAGCGGGATGTTGATGGTGTGGTGGATTCCCTGGAACCAGGAGGCAACGTGTGGGATAAAGCCGACTGAGACACCGAGCTGAGCGCCAATCTCGCGCTCGTGAATGTGGTCGGTCAGCGAGTACGGCATCAAGTTGTCACGGAGCTGCTCGACGTTGTTCTTGGATGAGGGCTTGGTTCCGGCGCCAGAGTAGCCAGATACACCGAAGATCGTTGGGTCGCCCCCGAGGTAGGGGACCAGCGGCGAGATGCCCAGCTGCGCAGCGGTGGCGTAGCATCCGGGGTTGGAGATACGGGTGGCCTTCGCAAGCTTCGACCGTGTAACCAGTTCTGACCACCAGTTAGCAGTGATTTACGAACGCAATTGTGATGCGAGTATACCAGGCAAACCATAGGTCCAGTCCTCCGAGAACCTGTAGTCCGCGCTCAGATCCACAATCACGCTCTTTTCGGTTCCGGCCTCGTCGACGGCGTCCACGAAGGGTTTGCAGACGCCGTTGGGCAATGCCATGACCCAGCAGTCAACCTCGTTGTTCTCCTCCATCCGTCTAATATCCTCAACTCCGAGGTTCTGGTAGATTATATCCTTGCTAGTGTAGCCCTCAAGCTTCTTTCCCGCAAGTTCGCGAGACGAAACGTGAGTGAGCTCGAAGTTGGGGTGCGAGTTCAAGAGACTGATGAGCGCCTGGCCGGTGTATCCACGCGCACCGATGAGCGCAACCCTGGAAGGCTTTGTGTTGGAGGCATTGCCCTTGCCCATTGGGGGGTTGGGGTTGGTGGTGGCAAAACCGCGGCGTCCAGAAACGTGAACTCTCTGCGTGGATCCGCTGAGGCGGGGGCGGGCCGAAATAGAGAATCCACGAGCCTGTTGCTTGGTGCCGGTAACAGAGTTGGAGAAACCGCTGCTGGCAGCACCTCCGACGCGATCACCGATGATGGCGGTGACCTCCTCGGGCGACTCAGCGCCGTACCAGAACAGCACCTTACCGCCGTGGGCGAAGCTGCCTTGCGCTTTGTCGAAGTGCCATCCCAGGTTCTCGTCACCTTGCTCTACGCTCCACACGAGCTTAGAGTAGTCCCGCTTGACGGCGTTGAAAACATTGTCCGCGACGTTGCCGAGCCAACCAGCCTTGGTGGAAGTGAAGGTGTCCAACACGGCGGGTGCGGACCCCTCGCCGGGGAAGACAACGGCCAGAACATCAAGCGGCTCATCGGCATACGCCTTGAAGGACTTGGACTCGAGTTCTCCGAGATAATGGCCACCATCGGCTTTGGCGCGGATCAACACCTCCCTCAATTTCTCCCTATTGGAGAACTCTTTCAGACTGGTCTTCGCGGTGAGCTTGTGGCCCCTGCGGATCATGGTGCCGGCTCCGGTATCCGTAAAGAGTTCCTTCTGGAGGTCGTCGGTGTGAATGATGGCCACGCTGGAAGTGCGGGGAAGACTGTCCAAGAGCTCCTTGATCTCCTTGATCTTCAGCCGTGTGCCGTATCTGCACCACCACTGCGACATCAAGTGGTCGTACTCTTCGTCCAAGTTGATGGTGGAGATCTTCTCGTTGGTCTCCCCGTTGAACAAACCACCCTTCTCAGATAGGTAAACGATTTTGAGGGGCTGCAGGGCACGAGCCAACTCCCCAGCCGCAACATCGGCATTGACGTTAAGCAGCTGACCCTCGGGGGTCTCGGCGGTAGACGTGAGGATAGGAAGACAACCAGCCTGGATGGCGGCCTCAATGGGGTTCTTGTTGACCTTTCCGATTTTACCAACGAACTGGTACTTCTCACGATCCAGGTAGTCCGCCTCGAAAACACCGGCGGTAATGGGTCTCGCACGTACGCCCATCTTCTCCAGTGCCTCGACGAGCTTCAGGTTCTCATCGAGGAACAGCTTCCTAGCAACGGCAAGCGTCTTTCCATCGGTGACTCGGATTCCTTCCTCGAACTGTGGCTCGACGCCGGCGTCTTCAAGGAGCTTGTTGAGCTGAGGACCGGCCCCGTGGACAACGACGGGGTAGAGTCCCACGTGGTTCAGGAATGCTAGAGACGAAGCGAGGGATTCGAGGTGCTCGGTGATGATGGCACCGCCGACCTTGATAACAGCGAATTGCTGGGACTGCACCGATGTGAAGTGGGAGAGATACTGCTCGACCTCGCGCTTGGAGCCGATGTTGTTGAGGAGCTGGATCACCGTAGAGCGGGTCGATAACGGGCTACTGCCCGAGGCGGAAGTAGAGGCGAATGCCATGCACCGTCTCAATGGGGTGGTAGCGGCGATGGCGGCAACACTGGGTCTGGCGGTGCGAAGCCGTGCCGGGGTGGAGCGAAGGCCCCGACCGGTGCAACTGCGGAGGGCGGAAAGCATTATCATATAACAGAACGAGTTGAAGAGCACAGGGCGGATGACTGAGTGGGTGATGAGACGAGATGGAAAAACGACACGCGAGCACTGATTGATCTAACTAGCCAATCCACAGCAAGTAATCAGATGGGCCCAGTAGAAAGAGGGTCAAGTAGGAAGGAAGATGGCGCAAGAAAGCTGGCCAGAACAGAGCGGCGGCGGGGACGACGACGCGGAATATATAGGACGATTGGTAGATATCTCACCGACCAAGTGCCCACAGGGAAACGTGAGCTAGAAGCTAAAAGTAACCAGAGAACCGAGAAGGCCGCCCAATCGTGACACCTCCGAGACAACGGCAGCGGTACTCTCCGAAAGCCTGAGAAGTTACTGAATATCTCGAGGTGGTTGTATATTCATGCGATTCTCCGATGCCTCCTGATTCTTGTGAACGGATATCAGCACAGAAAAAATAGAAGAGACGCGGCGGAGTGCAAGGTTTTGCAGGGGTCTCTCAAAAAAATTTCTGCTGCGCTTCTCCGCCCCCCAAGTCCGGCCGATCTGCAATGACGTGAAATAGAACCAAAGAGGGAAAGATGCAGCGAAACATGAACACCGAATCAGAGTCGTCCGTCGTGCCGGGCGACAATATGACTTGGAGGTCCCCGGCGCTCATCTTGAGATCCTGCCGGGGTGTTCGGCGACCGAGGTCGGTCCGATGGCTTACTATATCTACCAATCTCCAAAAAAAACACACGAACCGACTTACGAAACAATACCACGCCATAAGAATACACAGCATTTTGCGGTCAGATCAATTGAAGCCCATGGCAGGTCGCTAGAGAAGAGCAAAAAAAAAAAAAATACTGGCCGCCTTACAACCGCGTCACCGTGAAAGTTGTCCTTTGCCGGGAAACCTGACTGCAAGGCACATTGATCTACTATGTGCAAGTCAAGCAAGGAGACAGGGAAAACAAAGGCGCCTTCATCAGATAAAGCAGCCGTGCAACGAACAAAAGGAAAGTCATACGCGAAAAGACATACGCGAAAAGAAACATCAAACGTAAAAGGTACACCAAGGGAAACCCAGAAGTTCGCCATTCCGCCTTCCCACCATCCCCACCATTATCTACCCCTCGATGCTGCCGAAACAAGGCATTGTATGATCTCGTGAATTGCTTTGGCGGGTCTAACAGGTGTATACCCCTCCCTTCCCAGTTCACGGGATACTTTATTTGCCGTTGCTGTGGACAACTGTATTAGCCCGAGATGCTCGATCTGGGTAGTAACAGAGAGTTACAGACGACTTACACATGTAGAACCACCGGAACGATGATGATCACCAGCAGGATGATGATTCCGACGGCTATGCACATACGCATCTTCATGTCTTTCCACCACATCTGCTTTCGGACCCTGTTGGCGCCGCGACGGAATCCCTGGGCAGAGACAGCCAGGTGGTCTGTGAGTCGCATGTTCAGTGACCATCTCGGAATAAAATACCCCGCTGCAAGCGGGAGGTGGTGATCCAGGAGCCAGTCCTCCTACGTACCAGTCTTGTCCTGGAGACTGTCGAGTCTGGCGCCGCGGTCCGCGACCTTGTTGATGTTCTCGCGCATGATACCGACAGTGTCATCGATTTGCTACACCGTGGCGACGTTTCGCGTCAGCACAGTCCTCCATCCAAAAACAAGACAACCTAGCGAGGTCAGGCTCATATGGTGTTTCGAGATCACGATCGCGGTATTTTGTGCGGGGCGCCATCTCCCCCAGCCATCTGCAACCCCGGCATATTGCAGCGGTGAGCGATGTAGCTTCTCCGTGAGCAGAATTCTCATGGCACTGCTCTCGTAGTTGTTTGTCGATGTCGGTGCGACCCTCTCGGGTGCTGCGCCGTGAAGTGGCGAGCGCAGATTTCATCCGTAGCCGACAAGAGCAAAGGGGGCCAACGGCATCGCAACTCGACCAAACCCAAACTTGCCATCATGACCACAACCAGAAGCGACTAACACGTGGTAGAGCGGGGAACGAACCTGCTGAATAGCCGCAGTCCGCTGGTTGCCTGGCTGGCCCTGAGCGTTGCCGGCACCAGCGTTGCCGCTGGGGATGTATGGGTCGTAGGGCTGATCGGCCATTGTTCAGAGTGATACGCGAGGCGGTTGGTAGAGGTAGTGGGTGGGTAGGTGAAGAGTTGACGACAGATCGGAGTCGTTAAATTCGTTTAGTCGTTAAGTGGCAAAGGGAAAGTTGTGTTCGTGATAGAGTGGTGGTGGTGGTGGTGGTGGTGGTAGTAGTGGTGGTGGTGGTGGGTGGTGGTGAGAAGCTGGCGAAGTGGTTGCTCGTGGCTTGGGGGGTGTTTTCGATGAAGCAAGTAAGCACAGACCAGGCAGGTGTGAGTTAGAGCGGAAGGTTGCTTTTGGTGTTATGACAACCGGGAGATTAGACGGGTTTAACGTTTGAGGTTTGTTCAAAACAGCTTTTGAATGGAAACTCCTAAGCGGGAGCAGAGCGAGAAGAGGAGAATGGAAGAGAGGAGGGAAAGGCGAAGAAGAGAAAACAGAAAGTTTTTTTTTGGTTTTGTTTTCGATTCAAATCCGTTCAAGATGGTGGGCTCAGGGCTATTTCGATAGCTGACGACTACAACGAGTGGCAATGCTCGCTTGATCACGTGGGCAGAGCGTAAGGAGTGGCAGTGCATTCAAGCTAAGCCACTGAATATCGAATCATGGCTCCGAAAACCTCTTATGTATCAGATAAGAATTCTGTGAGGCGGGTACGGTTTCTGGATAATGAGCCGCAGAACTCTTGTCTAATCTACAGGTGTGATGACATTTCGGCGCCACGAGTATTGCACTGGTTCAAAGGAAGTTAGTGGTGAACCCATCGCTTTTCTGGCGTTGACCTGTAACGGGATTCCCCCTGTAACCAACCTACCGTCCTAGATCCTTTTTTTCACGGTGAATCGCTCAATCTTGTGCGTGGGTTGTTGGAAAGATGACGGCGAAGGTAAGTCTTGAGTTCGGTTGACTTTCTAAAATTTTATGACTGGAAGCGAATAACATAACTGAGAGACAAATATTTACGGTCGCTTACTGGAGCGAGTAACCTGTCTCGAACTGTCGCCGAGACAGTTGGAACTCATTTTTGTTTATTCGCTACATAGCTACTCGCATGCGACCACGGTGGATCATGCCGAGGGCTGCTCCCAACGCCACCCAGGCCCAGGAGCCGCGGCGGGGAGGGGCCCAGGGCAAATGGCTCCACGCTCAGGGGCCATAAGGGCATTTGGTAGAGAGAACACGCACTGAGGCCTGCTGTCCCTTGAGGAGGAGGGCAAAAGCATAAATTAACCCCATGGGAAAATCCCCCCCCAGACAAGTTTATAGTCTGTCGATTTTCAGTCTTCCGAGACTCCCAACACGACATTCGTTAGGTTTGTGGGGGTTGGTGGACTTTGATTTGGATACATAGCGGTTCCTTCCACGGCTTAGCTTGTTTTCTTTCTCCTTTCCTTTTCTCATGCACTCGTATAGGTACCTTCTAGACAACAACTCCTTCTTGATTACTCCCATGAAGTCATCCAACAGAGACGACTGATGTCAGGTTCGGATCTTGGGTATCCATCGACTAACCCGTTGCCAGGACAGCAACACCTACCAGCGTGGATGGAAGCCGTACTGAAGCAAGCCGGCTACAGTGTATGTCGGAAGGCATATCCCGATTGCTCCACAAGGACCGAATCAACTGTTGGATGCCTATGATAGGAACCGTTAGAGTCGGAGAATGCCAAACCGAATTCGGAGGAGAAACAGGACAACACCAATGTCTACTGTATATACCTCTCAACGCTCAGTGGAGCAGGTATTCATCGCCTCGAACTTTGCGTCTTTTTTTGCCGCCATAGTCTAGATAGGCTGAGCTCGAGTGTGAATAAACAAAAAAAAAGAACTTTCCGGAATGTGCACTTTCTAACGACAATGGCGGCCGAAACGGACTGTACATAATCTCGCCATGATCTAGATAGGTCGCATGCGAGTAACGGTTAACTAAACAAAAAAAAACGACAATGGCGGCCGGATCAGGCTCTGTAAGGACTGGGTCAGGGCTATCGTTCTGCTGAGAGGGTGGGGGGTTTTTTTTTAATTTATTCATTAATCGCATGCGACCTACGTAATCTAGGTCATTGCGATGTGCACCAGTCCACTTGTCCAACCCCGACCTCGGTCAGTCAGTGGGCAGCTTGTTCTGGCTTCCCCTGATGTTATCAATGCGTTTTCATCCCCCAGGACCCCTCCCGGCACCAAAATATCCAACGTGGACCCCCTCTATCCACGATGGCCCCACACAAAATTGCATTATGTACTTAAGTAGCTTAGTAGTTTGGAGCAGGGTAAATCGCCGAGTTGAATCACTACTTTTATTCTTGAGGGCCACATTTATTCTCTCACCGTGCCGTATATGTACCATATACTGAAGCCAATGGCGACCAACGGTATCGAGACAGAGAGAGAGCATTTTAGACACCTTCCAATGTACGTATATGGACCAAATATCTCGAAACCTGCGAATGCCACACACAAAGGAGGAAAGCAGCCTTCCCGTCATTGATACGGTAGTCGGATTTTGCCATAAGGAGATGCGCAAACATTTCCGGTATCAAAAAGTCACCCAACAGACGGCAGCCCCAACATTTCACTCTGTGGGTTCAAGCTTTATTGCTCCGTAAATCGCTGAATAGGGCCGGACGATACAAGCACAGGCAGTAGCATCAAGAGTCACGTCTCCCAGATACACGATGGTCAGTTTTTTCCCTTGGACTTGACCGCATCTACCTGCTCCTGCATCCGTTGCCAGGACACGGGCGTACCATGTGGCCATGCGGTTGCAACCACCCATCATCTTAAGGCAAGAGCTCCAATAGACTACATTCCTATGACGTTTTCTCGCGGCAATTGGGTTGAAACCTACAAACCCGGCATGGCACCACTCGATCCTGAGTGCCCTAAAAGCTTGACCAAGCTGGATCCGAACTTGCTGCACTAGACGGAAGATAATAGTGGGGGAGATGAACTTGACCCTGACCAAGATGCCGAAGGGGTAGGCCTGTTAAAAAGCGAGTACAGAAGGACGACATGCGGAAGAAAGGTTACAATCTAAGCAATGATGGACGTAGCCTGCCGGATGTTTCCAATAAACCCCCGCCATGTTGTAGCATCTATAAAGGTGCAGGCCTAAATGTAGACAGCCGCACAAACACATAAGAATAAAATTTGTTTTGTTGTGGTGAAGATTTACCCCACTTCAAACTACATACTCCATAATAAAACTCGTGAAACTGTAAGTCTAGGGGCCGAAACCCCGTACCACTACAACTGCGAGGATTATGTTTCATAGGACTCCGACACGTTGAGAGCAGATGACCCAAAACTCTCCCGGTCCCTTTTTATATCCATGCCTTGACCAGGGCAGGTGCTGGTTGTTAAGGACAAATACAAAGTCCTGGGCATTTTTACGACAGCCCACGTCTGGGGGGTTTCCATTCTGTCCCAAAGATGATGAGTTTATAGACATACTAGGTCTAATGCTGTGAGAGGGGTTTTTGTCTAAGCCAAATCTTGAAAGCGCAAGGCATCGCGAGTGATATCCAATGATCATAATCTCATCAAAATCATCATTTTGCTGGCCCAATTGTGGTGACAGACCATGGCGACGGCTAGAAGAGGGGGGATTACGATATTGCTGGTGGGGAGAAACAGTCGGAAGCAGCATCGAGAGACGAGGGAACTTAGCCCTAATGCCAACCTGCAGGTTCGATGTATGTCGTTTTCACTTGCGTATCCTCCAAGCCCAGGGCCTCGCCGAGACGAGCCTTCATAGTCTAAACTTGGTGGACCTATCACGTGTTCGAAAGTGGGCGCAGGTGGATGAACTTCTTTGGATCCAAATACATATGTACCGTATTGCAACGAGCGATCTTCTAGTGTCGAGTTGTGAGTTGCCCTTTCCACGCAGGTATCGTATATCCGAACAGAGGTGCCCTTCTGCGGCGGTCCACCAGCTGCTAGATAGTCAAGGCGCACGGCCGTGCGCATGGCGATGGCGCATCGTTGGACTGAGAAGAACTGTAAGTTAGCGAGTCAAAATGGTGTGTGCGTATCTAGTTGATTTTGTGGATATATGTGCAACACTTATTTCGGTACGTATGTGTGTTAGTTCTCTGTTCCAGCTGGGAACGATCGGCCGGCCCGAATATGCATATACATATCAACCAGACCGGAGTGCAGGAATTTCAGTGCGTCAGTTTCAGCACCACATAGCCGTGGGCGGAACAGTGGGCAGGAATTGTTCTTCCTTTTAACCCCGCAAGGGCATCGAGCTTCGTGATCTATGGCTTCCGCTACTTTCCACTGCCGGGTGTCCCCAGCTGTTTAGTATCTGCCCTGTTCTACTGACGTCTAAGACGGCAATCTCTCGGAGAAATGCCGAACATGCCGAACATGCCTCCGTATATGAGGGATGTCCGGCAGCCCTTTGAAGGTATGTTCGTCCTTCCTCAAGCGTCAAGGGTTCTTTGTCCGGGTGGCCAGCTGGGGCCAGTGCGGACAACCCCGGGGGGATCCAGCCCGACAAACAAGGAGATGGTAATGCCGCCCTTCAGGCCCACAGCCGTGGGTTAGTCGGCGTAGTGTGGTGCTCACTAACTGTCAAGATTATGATGGATGTTTGATGGAATGATGAAGTCTTGTGTGTATTGTCTTGTCTTGGGGAGAAAGGCAGGAAAAGTGAAAAGTCTGAATACACGTAGATGATGATGATGATGATTCATTAATCGTGTGCGACCCTACTGGATCATGACGATATTATCTGAATACACGTAGATATATGACGCGATTCTACACATGACAAGCAGAACGAGTGAGATATTGCAACACTAACCTTGCCAGGAAGCTAGGATGAGAGGTGGTGAAGGATACAGGTTGTCGAGTGAGAGTTGAGCGAAACCAGCGGATACTACTCATCCATAAAATTGTTGTCCTTGACAATCTTCGATTATCGGGAGTGTGTGCGCTGCCCCGTTGTATGGAACTGCACAATGGGTGCGGGCCCTGCTTAATTCGCACTTCTTTAAAACATCCGACGACTCCTACATACGCGCTTGCTTCTTACCTCCGTAAAGTCACATCCCGCCCTTCCAGGAAAACACAACGCTCTACAGCAAGCAACACGCTCGCTCACTGCTTGCCTTGGATCCTTCGTCGCTTAGATACACACGTTCATTCTTTCACTTTTGATTGATTCGAGAATCCCACCACACGCTGCCAAGCAAGTGGAGTAGCGGGCCGCAGGGGGAACTAGCTTTCATTAACTTTCCTTGACTTTCTTTTGTGTTTTCTATGTCCTTCGATCTCGGGGATAGGACGGGGGAGTTACCACGTGTCGCCTGCGGACTGACTGAGGTCGGGGCGGGCGGTGAACGGGGACGGACAGTGCCATGATCTGACAAGGTCGCATGTGATCAGTGAATCGAATCATCATCATCGGCATGCTACACCACGAGGCCGCTACTCGTGACCATGTCACATGCGCTCACGGTGTCGGCGTATGATTTGGATCTGACCGACAAGGATAACATTACCGCATCACCCGCCCATCACTGCCACCATTCCCCGATGCTAACGATTTTATCTCCGCGTAGCATCGATCTCCGCGGTTTCCAAAAGAGGGGCCTATATGTAGTGATACTGTATTATCCAGGAGATAAAACCGGCGACATTCCCGGAATCTGGCTTCTGGATCCGCATCCGGCCCCCCCCTCCCCGCCGCCCCCCGGGGGGGGGGGGGGGGGGGGGCATTATGTACTGACGGGGGGATAGTGGGAAGCCGGAGTGATCTTCGGAGGACTGATCGACTACTGGTACTGCGCCGGAGACAGTGGGTATAAAACGTCGCATCCGAGGCTATCCAATAGAGGTCGGCGAAGAGCAGAATTCCATGTCGAAGAATCAGTGTCTTTTTTTTGGATCCAGCCAACCTGCAGAATGCTGGTGCGGTCAACCCATCAGGGAAGCTATGACCAATGCCTCTGGGCTTTGACCGCTATGTCCGCTGCTGGGAAGAATTTTACCAATCCTGTCGTCGACAAGCTGCCGTGGCTCACTCTCGTCCAGGCCGTCTTCAACTCCCAGGTTGCGTGCTGGGATACGTCCGTGTGTGGCGGCGGTCTCCGCTGGCAGACGCTCTCGACCGCGGGTGGATTAAACTATAAGAAACACCGACGTGGATATGGGGCCGAAGAAGTCCATGGTCTTCGGGATAACGGCTCATGGGAGATTTAGGGATAATTCATGTTACAAGGCGTCGTTTGATTATGCGGAGGTGACCCCACGCCTGTAACTAGTGTTTAAGTATCGAGTGCTATATATCTGTTGGTCGTTGAAGCGGATGCGCCGTGGTGTTTTTGAAACAGTTTTCAAGCCGAGATCGGCGGTTCAGAGCTGCATAAAGGCCACCACAATCCCCAAGCGGTCACCTCTGCACACAGGAGCCTCCACCAACCGCCTAATACAGGCCGCCCATGGAGTGAGACGAAAGACCATTTGTCGTCTGCAGGATCTGGGCGGCGGGGGGACAGTCCGCCGGTCCATGCGTGCGCTATTTCCACCAGGTATGTTACAGTTGGAATTCCACGCTTGACAGCCTTACAGTCAGCCATGTAGGTGAGCAGCCAGCAGTCCGCACTAAGTAACGTCCTGGGGGGCTCAATTTTATTTCGCATCTACAATAATATGCCTGTTTGAAACTACGGCGAACGCCAACAACACCAACCCATATCCGTCCGCGAGTCTAGCTATGCGGCTCTCCCTGTGGCCCTAGTGGCCAGCACTAACGCCCAGTGGAACAGGCGAAGCGACGCCGTACAAAGATAGCCGGGAGAGCCGCCGCCGCCGCCCGCCAGCCAGCCAGCCACGGTATCTGTATCGTATTTTAGTTTCTTGTCGACAAGATACGCTGGCGTAGCCGGTCGTATCCGCGGCTTTCTCTGCGTAGGTACGTACCTACCTTACATATCCAAGCAGGAGAAGAAACCCTAACAAACGGCCAGATTCCGTACCCCCCTTCGGCAGCTGCCCCGAGACGTGGACTGTGGCCCTGGCTCCGTCGCTGCGTACATATCTGTGTAGATATGAACATATATTACCTTGTGCTGGTATCTTGGGTGTGCGATCCTGGAATTAAGGCATCTACGCTGTGGGCTGCATCGGGCAAAGCTCCCCCCCGGACCGCAGTCTGCGGTTTACATTACGTCATGCTCGGTGAGAGTGAGGCGTCTCTCATGCGGCTTCGCTCCGCTTCCCTCCGGAGGTGGGATGCAGGCGCCTGCACATGGGAATGCTTCCGTTGGGGCTTGTTGGAACTGGAGGCATCGTTGACATGTCCATCGACTTGTGAGTCTTTTCTCGCGCGCTTTGGTGGTTGTTATTGTGTGGGGCACGACGTATGTTTGGGTGATTAAGTTATTTCAATTGAAACAACTCGATCCCCTTATGCAAAAAGGGATATAAAAAAAGCGAAATACGAAAAACTACGTACTTACCAATGTACGAACGCCCTCCGGGAAAATTCTCCGGATGGGATGATGAAAGAGCCAAGAACGACCGATAGATAGATGGTGCCAAACGCCTTGCTAGATGCTATGGATAGATACACAAGCGTGGAAAAAGGAAGAGTAGAAAAACAAGAGATTAAGCAGCGCGGTCTGCCACGGGTGCAGTAGGCGCGAAAGCCAGCGGCTTCTGCTCCTCGTCGTCATCCGTCGGCAACGGCAGATTCGTCATCACGGACTTCGGCTCGGGCGAGCTGGACCTCGACATCTCCCCCTCAGCCAGGAACGGCCAGGCCTCCCTGGCCTTCTTCTCCTCGCTGATGACCAGAGTCGGAGCCCTAACCTTGATGGACGGGTTCCTGAAGACGCTTCTCCTCTTGCCTGCCTGTGCATCGTCCACCTTGACGGCTTTTTTCACCCCCCCCTCGTCCTCCTCGACCTTGCCTCCCCCTCCGCGCCGGTTCTTGAAGCCGAAGCTGTAGACTGCGTACGCTGCCAGTGCCGCCAGCAACATTCCGCAGACGATGCCGCAGGCCATCGCGATCGTTCGGCTTTGTCTTCTGCGGGCGTCGTTGTCGTTGCTGGACGTGGAGGTGGCGGGCTTGGTGCTCGTAAACGGCTGGGCCGAGACGGCAGTGGCCAGGCTCAAGAGCAGGAGAAGAAGAGCATCGACGTTGCAGGATTGCATCTTTTACCGTAGGAGAGTGAAGCGGGTGATAGTTCGTGACGAAAGATCGACGAGTGACGGGCTGCTGTACTTTCTGGGCCGGCTCACAATATACTTATGTATGAACCAAAACCGCAGGGCTTCAGCTCAAGCTTCCCCTTCTCACCTCACCAACACCGCCCCGTCCAGCTAGTTGGAGAATTATAGTTGTGGCTCAGCCGAAACCACTGGGCGCAGGGATCAGCCAATCACGCGTATGGAGCACTTTGTACCGACGCCTTTGTAGTTGCCCAACATGCCACACATCGGCTGGCCGGTGGGGCGCCGGACTGAGCGGTACAAACTCACCGGCGAGCTGGTCGTTGATACGAGGGCCGTGCTGGAGCCACTCGAGGCTGCTACATGCAAAGAAGCTCGTATTCATGTGGCCGGCGTAGCTAACTACATCCGGCTGTGACGTTCCGCCGGAGATTAGCAGGTACCGACCAGAGGGCTGTTAGATACTCTCCGGTGTGCCCAACGTGGGGGGCTCTCCCGAATGTCTGTCTCACGAGGGAATGGTGAATAGCTCGATATGATATACATATACGCTACTGAATCGCAGCTAAGCGAAGCTCCGACCTAACAATCATGACGCCGAGCTCTGCCACACCTCATTACTCCATTAGAGTCCAATTGAGACGGTTCGCAACAGAGAGTACCTGGTTATTTGCCTGCAGAAGCTTCATAGAACGTCGAGGTAGTAGGAATACTTCCTCCCTGTGCTGCTCCTCGGGGGGTTTAAAAATATTTCGGAAAAAAACCTCCAAGTCGACTGCAGAACCTTGGTTCCTGTAGTTACCGTGCATATCGTGGTGAACTGCGCGTGTATGCAGCTGCTAGCTGGGAGTAGTTGGTTACATGGTTAGCATGTATCGACCCAGAATCTCCAATGGTGCTCAGGTGAGTTACTCGACTCGACCCACCAATCCCTCGATCCGTTTCTCCGGCACGAGACGCGCGAGCACATAATCATCTCGCTGTGGAGTATGTAGCTGTTTGCCGTTGGCAGAATTTCGCATAGATATATTGATCGACTGCAGGGACTCCCAGCTCCTTCGGCCTACCTCGGGAAGCCTGGGTACCTGCGGGAGGCGGGTGCTACACAAAGTAGTTAACTGGGGGAACGCCGACGCTCCACCGCACCAACGGCAATAGACAACACATACACTCGCAACGACGCACGATGCTCCGCCAGCCCCCACGGGTCCGCGTTCCGCAACTGCCGCGCATCCTCTCCTCGACCGCGCACGCGCAATCGGCGTTTACGGTGATCACCGCGCGCATGTCCTCTACCGCCCTGCACGTCGCTCCCTCGCCGGAGGAGGAGCAGGCGCTGCTGCGGAAGGAGATCGAGTCTATCGAGGAATGGTGGAAGAGTCCGCGATGGGAGGGGATTAAGAGACCCTACAGTGCCAGGGAGATCGCGACGAAGCGCGGCACCCTGAAGCAGGGCTATCCGAGCTCGAAGATGGCACGGAAGTTGTACAGTCTGCTCGAAGCGAGGGCGAAGGAGGGATTGCCGGTGCATACCAGTAAGGTCTCCCCGTGGCGTGCGAGTGGCGGGCGCTGACGAGTCCGCGAAGTGGGAGCAATCGATCCGGTGCAGATGACCCAGCAGGCCGAGAACCAGGAGGTACTCTATGTCAGCGGATGGGCCGCATCGAGCGTGTTGACGACTACGAATGAGGTGTCGCCGGACTTGGGAGACTATCCGTACAACACGGTGCCGAATCAGGTGCAGCGGTTGTTCAAGGCCCAGCAGCTACACGATAAGCGACACTGGGACCAGAGAATGGCCCTGTCGCTCGAGGACAAGAAGAAGACGCCGTACATCGACTATCTCCGCCCCATCATTGCCGATGCGGATACCGGGTAGCGCCATACCTAGTGAATTGGGTGTACTGGCGGTGCTGACGATGGCCAGACACGGTGGGCTTTCCGCGGTGATGAAGCTCGCCAAACTCTTCGCTGAGAACGGCGCTGCGGCGATCCACATGGAGGACCAGATGCACGGCGGAAAGAAATGCGGGCACTTATCCGGAAAGGTCCTCGTTCCTACGGGCGAGCACATCAACCGCTTGATCGCCACCCGTTTCCAATGGGACTTGATGGGCACCGAGAACCTCCTCATCGCACGTACCGACTCGGAGACCGGCGGACTCATCAGCAGCTCCGTCGATCCCCGCGACCAACAATACATCCTCGGAGTGACCGAGGACGTCAATCCGCTCAGCGAAGTCCTCTACGAGATGGAGCGGTCCGGCGTCAGCGGCGAGAAGATCGCCGAGGTGGAAGCCGACTGGGTAGCCAAGCACAAGCTGGTAACCTTCGACGAAGCGGTAGTCGAGGCCCTGCAGGCCTCCTCGGCGCCGCAATCCAGGATCGACGGGTACCTCTCAACCGCTGGCACGCGCAGCAACAGCGATGCTCGCGCCGCCGCCAAATCCATCCTCGGCCGCGATATCTTCTTCTCTTGGGACGTGCCACGCACGCGTGAAGGGTACTACCACTTCAAAGCCGGCATGGCTGCCGCCACTAAGCGCGCACAGGCCTTCGCGCCTTACGCCGACCTCCTCTGGCTCGAGACCAAGAAGCCGTCCCTTGCGCAGGCGCGCGGCTTCGCGCGCGAGATCCGTGCCCCCGGCTCTCCGGGCGAAGGCAAATGGCTCGTGTACAATCTCTCCCCCAGCTTCAACTGGCTCAACGAGGGCTTCGACCAAGCCGGATTGAAGAGCTTCGTTTGGGACATGGCGAAGGAAGGGTTCGTGCTGCAGTTGATCTCCCTGGCGGGATTGCACTCGGGCGCTGCGGCCACGTGCGAACTTTCGCGCAGGTTCAGGGCGGACGGGATGTTGGCGTATGTCGAGCTCGTGCAGAAGAAGGAGAAGGAGCTGAAATGCGATGTTCTCACGCATCAGAAGTGGAGTGGCGCCAATTATGTCGATGGAATTCTGCAGAGCATCGCGAATTCTTCCGCGACCAGCGCCGTCGGAAAGGACAGTACTGAACATAGTAAGTCTAGGTTGTACTCTGAGTTGAACGGGTGATTGCTGACTGCTGGCTTGGATAAAGGCTTTTGATGCATAGATTGTCACTTGTAGCGATGGATTGCCGTGGGGCCGTTGGGCCGTTGGGCCGTTGACCAGTGGTTGTATGATGACGGGGGGATGTACATAGACGCAAAACTGAGCATATACTATGTACAAGCACAGAACCAGATATCTGAGCTCCGAAACTCTTTCACTAGCCCTGCTCTATCCTGTACCCTTACACTACTTCCCTTTACCCAAACCCCACCCCCTCTCCACTCCTAACCATTCCCTCCACAACCTTCAATACCACCTCCACCCCGGTGTCGACGCCGTACTTCTTTCCCTTCGGCGGCACATGCAAGAACAAAACTCTCCGCCTCTCCATATCCCCGCGCTTTTCCGCCTCCAGCAGCGAGGCGCGGAACGTATACCCGCAGAGATACATCCCCGGATCACTGCTGGGGACGATATCGACGGGTTTATCATCCTCTCTCGCCTATGCTTAAATTAGCACGCGTCTGCCGGAAGGAGGGGGGGGGGACGAACGGCAATACTCTCTCCCACAAACGTAGCGATCGCCTCGATATCCAGCGCGGTATACAGCTGCCGTCCGGGGCGTTCGTCGGGAGGGACGGCCTGCTCACCTCCGTGGACGCCCTTCATCTCCTCACCCTTACTTACCACCTCTCCGTCGCCGGGATACCGTCCGTCCACGTCCTTGAGGACGTAGCCCTCCTCCCACGCCCTCCGCTCTAGCTGGAACCCGCCCTCGTGTCCGACTCCGATGTGGAGGACGTAATCCCAACCGCCGGACTCCCACAGACTAGGGACTAGGGTATCGATGGTAGCATAGCAAACCTTTATGGGGGACGGGTAGGGAAGGAGACGGAGGGTGTAGGTTGTGCTGGGAGTGGTGATGACAAGCGGCGCGCTGGAAAGGAGGGATTCCACGATCGACCATGAGGGGTTGTCGGCGATGCGGGCGAAGGATCCGAAGCCAGTTAAGAGGACCGTTAGAGCCTTCTCCTGCTTTGGCGGCGGCGGCGGCGGTGGGGGCATCGTGGGTGGCTATTGCTGATAGGAGACAAGGATGGTGTGCTGGGGGGTGAGGGCATATTGGGGCGGGGTAGAGTACCTGCCTTGCCGTGGACTAGAGTAGATATCTACACGTGAATACATATCCAGTGATTTGGTATATCTATATAGTGCTCGGTCAGCTTTCGCGCGGTGATCACATGCGGACAATGCGTGGCTTCCAGAGGTATTTTCGAAAAAAGATGGATATCATATTTCTGGCAGCCTGCCTATATGTACATTCACCCCAAGAGACCCGATGAAGCTCGAAGAATGCGATGTCGATTCCTAAGTCTCCCGACGCCAGATGCTGAGGTATGTTTGCAACCCCAACGGGAAGAGAGCGTACACACAGACTATCCAAGCAGTCGGATGAGCTGAGAAATTCTCCACAGATTCGTCTCCTGGGGGACGTGCATGCATTGCAGATGATTGGTCGCGTCGACGGGGTTTTTTTCTCGTTCTCCTTGTCACTCAAACCTCGAGTCGCAAATCGGGGCCGCAGGAACTTTGGCGTTGGTTATAGTTAGAGAGCAGTCCTCACGGGTACGTATGCAGCGAGCGGCCGGTCCGTCGAGGTCGGTGATTCGGTGATTACATATTGAATATTTCTTTCGTCTGGCTCCCGTCGGGCTGCAGATATCTACCTAGTTCCGGCAGTATCTACATCGATCTCAAACGGTCTCGAAGACAATACATGCAGATTCCACATATGTACCAGCCACCTCTTGTACATATGTACTACATAGTCGATGCTTCCTGCCCTTGTGTCCATTGGTCGTAGGCAGGGATAGGGATGTGTATGCGGCGAGCTATCTCAACCTGGCGGGTGGCCGATCGGCTGTCGTGTCATATGTAGCGGGACCTTTCCATGGCGCTGAACTATGTAAACCCTGTCGCCGTCGCGGCACATCTGGTTTGCGTCATCCGGTAAAGAGAGGCCAGCAGCATCAAGAACTCCTGTGTGCCACCTCTGGTCTCCAAGGAACCCCCGCAAACCCGTGAGAAGTAGACCGCGAAGCAGAACGAGTTTTTAACGTGAAGGTTCTCGTCGGACGCGAGAGAGAGAGAGAAGGGGAGCAGAGATATATTCCTATTTATCCTAGTGTATAGTACCGATCACGTCACATCACAGCCCCACGATGACGGGCCGGACGCTTCTACAACGACGACAGTCGTCCTACCACTACCAGACCTTCCCAGGAGTCGCTCCTCCCTCGAGCAGAGGCCGTCCTCCTCTTCTCTCCAAGCCCAACACCAACTCTCCCGACACAGTCGGCATCGGTTCCGGCTCATCATCACTTCGCTCGATGCGCAATGACGGTAACAACGGCGGCGGTGGCGGCGACAACTCATCCGGCACTCCTATCCCCCGGAGACAGCTGATAATCCTCGCGGTGATCAGTCTTGCCGAGCAGACGGCGCTGAATTCGGTCGCACCTTACTTGCCCGAGATGGCCGCGACGTTTCCAGAGGTTGATGCCGCCAGGGTAGGAATGTACGTGGGTATCATCGCAAGTAGCTTCGCCGCCGCGCAGTTCGCGACCAACGTGTTTTGGGGCCGACTAAGTGATCGGATCGGGCGCAAGCCAGTAATCCTGTTGGGAACGTTCCTGACGGGTCTATGCGTTCTAGCATTTGGCTTCTGTCGGACGCTCACTCAGGCGATCGTGGTGCAGGTGTTGATGGGTTTGGCCAATGGCAATGCCGGTGCGTATCTCCCTGGACAAGCGCGACGCATAAAGTCCAAGATTTTGATGCTGACCAGGCGATAAGGCGTTGTGTCCACCGTTCTCGGCGAGATCACGGACAAATCCAACCAGACCTCGGCCTTCGCTTGGCTGCCCATAATCTACGGGCTCGGCGCGATCACGGGTCCGATTGTCGGTGGATTGCTCGCCAATCCGGCTCCCAATCCCAACGGACCGATCTCGCACTGCTTCCACAAGTACCCATACCTGCTTCCAAATGTCGTTTCATCCGGGCTGCTGGCGGTAGACTTTGTGATGAGCTTCTTCATGCTTGGCGAGAGTCTTGCCGAAGCACAGGATATGCAACCCTTGGGGGAAAGAGTCAAGTGCCTGTTTGCGTGGCTCTGGCAGTTTTTGGCGTCTTACTGGCCTCCGTACTTGAGGGTTGGGCGGTCCGGCGATGGAGAGGTTGATGACAGTAGTCGGGAGTCATTGGCTGGATCATGTCCCGTCCTGATCCCCGAGTGCGGCGAGGAGGTATCATACCATTCAATTCTGGTCCCGCAAATCGGTATGCCACCTCCATTCATATCATTTTGAAAATCACTAACTAGTCACTAGTCTACCTCTTGGTAACCTACACGCTCTTTAACCTGAGTAATATCGCCTTCAACTCACTCTACCCCATCTACGCTTCCGGATCCCGCCCAACCGGCCGCGAACTGAGTCCGAAGGAGATAGGACTCCTTCTCTCGCTCTCCGGTACGGCTGGTATAGCCTTTCAGGCCTTCCTGTTTACACCCATCGATCGCCGCGTCGGCAACGTCTGGTGCTACCGCATCGCCTTCCTTGGCTTCGTAATCGCCTTGTTTGCCATGCCCTTGGCCGGCGTCAACCCGTCTTCGCCACGAGCCCTGCTCTGGGCGCAGCTCGGGGGTGCGCTCCTGATAAAATCCGTCGCCGCGGTCACTGGTCTCACCTGCGCGATGCTACTCGTCACCAATGCCAGTCCGAAACCCAGCACCCTCGGCACACTCAACGGCTTGCTGCAGGCTGTGAGTGCGGCCGGCCGCGCGATCGGACCGCTCGCATCCGGAGTGCTGTTCACGGCGGGATTCCAGAAGGAGGGCGGCGAGTGGTTGCCGTGGGGAGTTTTCGGTGGGGTCGCAGCCGTTGGCTTGGGCTTGAGCTTCGCCTTGCGCTGGAAGGAGCTGGAAGGGGAGGATGGAGAGGAGGCGACGGCGCTACTCTGCGGGGAGCGCAATGGGAGCCGCAGGGGAAGTTGATACGTAGGTGTGTCGTGACGGAAATCTGTGCGAAACGTTCGGTGTTGGATAGCACTCGGTTTGAGTTTTCCTATCTTGCTTCTAGGCGGTTGTCCGGGCACCATTTTTCCATTCCCCCCCCCACCCTCTTCCGCGCCATATGGTCCCTTGTTTGGATGAGCCGAAAATGTGTCAGTACGGCAGAAAGAATAAATACAAGTAACACATCACTCTAGAATAGAGTAGAAAGAGGTTTTACGAATTGGACTTCACAGTGAACCGAGCAATACAGTGCTTATACTACCATCTAGGAGACTCAGGATAGGAAGAACAGCCAACCAACTTCCTCCAGAATCTCATCGTAAACGCAGCGGTTCATACATATCATACCATTTGGATACATACCTACCTACATAAGACCAATCAAGTCCCCCCATAACTGCCGTCATCCCGTCAGAATGCGTGGCAGACGAACACAAGTCATCCGCCAGAGGGCGGGATGATGGAAGCTGAAACGGCAAACAACCCGAGTGGCAGCAGCTCCGTCCATCTCGCCGGAAGGCATGTCTGGCTACAGCATCGTCCGCTCGATGACTCGGTCCGGGCGTTGAAAGGCCAGAGCCTTCTCGCTCCCGTATACAGGGTCTGAAACCGTGAACAACGAGGGCCAGGTATCTGCAAACCTAGGTCAAAATAGTAGAGGCACAATCTCACCACGCTTCGGAACCAGGAAATCATCCACAACCAATGCAATTGCTATCCTTCCCCGTGTAAGGCTTTCCCGCACAGATCGATGAGGTCCCATAGCTTGCCCAACCCCAGTGGCGTCCATGTACGTAACTCGCCCTCCCACGCCATCCGTCAGAAAACTAGAACAACGCCCACATCGAGAAATTTGAATCCATCCCAGCTTGCCAGAGGAAAAAAAAGAAATGTGAAAGAAATGCAACCATAGTAACACAAAGCACCCCAAACCAGGCATAAAAGAAAAAGAAAAAAAAAAGAAGAAATGTTCGTATCATGATTCGTCCCAACGGTACACCCAGAAAAAAAAAAGCAGAAAAAAAAATCAAATGTGGTGAAGGTCTCGTCAATCCTTGTTCTCAACATCCTTGGTGTCGACCACTTGCTCATCGACAACGAAGTTCGAGCCTTTGCCTTCCTCCTGCTTGACCTTGACCCTCGCGTCGAACTTGACACGCTTCGAAGTTCTGGTCGGTAGCCTCAAGGCTTGCGCGCGCTTCCGGCCGATCGACACAGAGTCAGGGGAAGGGGAGTAACTATCCGTGCTACCGTCGCTCATCGCGGCGTCACTTCCGGTATCTTCAACAAGGTCTGGGACCTCGTTTTTGGCGCTCGGCGAATTAATCGCATGAAATTGCGCGGGGGTATACTCATCCTCATCACTGGTCTTCTTGATCGCCGCCTTTCTAACCGCAGCGCGACGCTTAGTGGGACGGGAGTTGCGGGGAACGTCACCACTCCCCAGATGGGAGACTTCGGTGTTCCCCTGAAGTTCTGTGACTTCTTTGATCGCCTTCTTGCGCCGAGGCTTTGCCTTCTCGCTTGTTACGGGCTGCTGCCCGGCAGCGACAATGGAGGTATTAATTCCCTGAGACTCGGACGTCTCCTCTTTGATGGCGCTGGCCAATTCAATGGCAACCATGCTCGATGGCCCCGAATTGTCGTTGTCGACAGTAGTGTCGACCTCATCCTCGACGTCCAATTCCTCTTCCTTAACCCCCTTTGTCTTCGGGTTCCGACGCGGCTTGCGAACGCGATTCACCAGATGGTCGATGACGCACTCCTCTTTCTCATCTTCGTCGTCTGTCCCTACCTCCACCATCCTCTCCTTCATCAGGCCATTTCCTTCCCAGACAACCTTCATCTTCTTGGCCTTTTTGGGATTGCCCTCCTCGTCAATTTCATTCTTGACTTTCTTTGGAGTCGTGGATTCGGCACGCCCAGCGCACTTCTTGCAGGACCGCCCATGGCGGATCAAGAGATTATGTAACGAATACTTATATTCGTCGGGGATGCGGACATCCAGATGGTAGAAACCAGTGACCTCGTTAGCGGTGGGTGGTACCCATCCAAGGAACTTGGTCAGTCTGTGGACGTGGGTGTCGACAGGGAAGACGTCACGATGGAGTGCTAATCCGTATTCACTTAGCCACCCATCAGTCGTCGATAGGGACGGAGCACTCACAGAACAACATTACGCAGGCAGCAGCCTTCGGACCGATCCCATCAAAGGCAGTAAGGTGCTTCATGAGTGTGGCGTTGTCCATCTCATGGAAATGATCCAGCGACAACTCCCCATCGTCGTCGTCTTCGGGATCCGAGAGCTCTGATCCCGAGTCGTCGTCAGTGGTCGCAGGGCGAGCACTGCGAGCCGCAGCCCTCTCTCGGTAATCCTCGAACCACTTTCGGCTGCGCCGCTCCGTTCCCTCCTTCCAGACCTTGCGCAGAATCTCTTGGATCACTCTCGCCTTCTTATTCTGAAGACCCCCAACTTTAAGAGCTTCCTCGACTTCCTCAACCTTACTAAGCCTAATTTCGTCCCAGTCCACGCTGTCGACGCTTCCCTTGGTATATCGACCCTTCTTGGACGGGTCGAGGAATTTTTCGGTGGTTACGGTCCCGAATCGGGCCAACAGGTCCTGAAAGGCCTTGGCTGGAAAGCTGGTCAGCATATGCGGAGTATTGAAGAAGCAGAATATTCCTTCCGGCGAATCACTTGCCCGAATTTTTTGTTGTTGTATTCAACGACATTATCGTCCTCAAGAGGGCGTCGAGAACGCACGGCACTTCGCCGCAACCAGAAACGTCGTTATCAACTAGAACAGGAGTCAGTACTATTCGAAAGCTATTGCAAGGGAAACACATGCCGACAAGCCTGTCCGGGCGTTCCGAAACGCCGTGTGCCTTCGTCAGGAGGCGCTGAAGCTCGGCACACTCCTCGGGAGTCGGGTGCTCCAATTCCGGCCAGGGAGATGTCCCGAAGCCGATCTTCACGCGCGGCTTCTTTTTGGGTGCAGCTCCAACAGTCACAGCGAGCGAGGATGAGGTGATGGGGACATCACCGGTCGCCTCGATCTGTTCGATTTCCGCACCGGAGCTGGCTGTGGATCCGGCCACAGTCGAGTGGGTGGCCTGGGACACCGAGAGGGTGTGAAGGTCAGAGAAGCTCGTGGGTTGAAGCCTTCCTTTCACGGAAGGAGTTGTGGTGTTGTCCGGTGCCAATGTTGTTTCCTCGCCGAGAGTTTTTTTGAACTTGATACGGATCTTGATGGACTTCCCCCGTCGAACGAGACCAAGGAGGGAGTTGGCTTCGCTGGTGTTAGTAGCATCGATTCCAGTCGAGTGTTCGCCGCCGCGGGGGCTGTCAGGATCGCTGTCAACATCACTTTCAGGACTCGAGACACTAGTTTGCTTTCCGGAGGCAGCTGTGTGCACTGAGGGCAAAAACGAGGCAGCTATTTGGACGTCTTCTTGATATCCTTTGGGTCCCATCTCCTCCGGAGGGGAAGAAGGATGTCCAAGATCAGACATCGATGGAAGGTGTTACGACTCAAGGAGGAGAGAAAAAAGAGGAAATTGAATGTGGAGATTGATGGATTGATGGATTGATGGGTAGATGGGAAAGGATGAGAAGTACAATAAGGGGAAGAAGAAGACGGTCTGGTAGCTAGCAGATGATGGCAACAGGAAGGATGGAAACCGCTTGGAATTGAGCACGGAGCAGGAGGGAAATTCGAAGGAAAATACTGGCTCCCCCTTTCCTTTTTCGCCGACACGGCACAGCGGTTGGCGCTCAAGGTTCCCTAGAAAGGCAATGGGATGGTTGTTCCTGGACAATGCCTACCGTAGACAGTCTTCTCTGGAGGACGTTGTTCAGCAATGCATCCGCTGGACAACACTGTCGTTCGTGTGGGAAAATGTATGAACTCGCTCAATTTTGCTAACAGCACATATTTACTTGGATGCTACTTTAAACAAGAGTCAAAACTGTCATATTGTCGTTGATTGGAAAATTGTTCGGTGTTTATGTATGAACGGCTCCGCGGTAGATGGCCCAATTAGCGTACGTACCGACAAGAAGAGCCTCAAGGACGAGCACAGTTGATATGTGCTGTAGCGAACCGTAAGAGGCGAAGGTGATATACCTATTCACCGAGGGTGGTTGCTTGACGATGATGCACTGGCTTGGTGGCCAGCAGGGACAATGGATGTGTCGATACTTGCCTTGGACTCATTTTGGCTATACCTCTGGCGGAACACGGCCTCATTCGGCAGCAAGATTCGCCACACTGGAGCCTCTCACTAACTGACGTACGGCCCATCAAGATGGCTATTGGGCGCGTACCAAGCCTAGCGGCCCGGTTCCAGTTTGGAACTATTAATCCATAGGGCGAGTGGACGCCTGGACTCTGGAGTTCCCGTTGCTGACCCACACGGGCGTCGAAGGTCCTTCGGGCCCTATAGCGCTTATCACCTCGCGAGCAAAGCGACAAGCATCACGCACGCAGACCACAATACACTGAGGGCTGTGCCGACAAGACGGCAATTGAACTTTCTTCGATAGCGGTACGTAAAGAGACGTTGACACTAAGCCAAGCCAAGCAACCCGATGACATGAATTGTGAAGAAGTGCCAGACAATCATAGATCCTAGGCGGGCAGAACTATTTTGGATGTACCATCCCACTGCGTCGTATCGCATTCACATCCCGGTTTATGCTGAACAGATCGAGATAGCGGGCCGAGACGGCCATCCCAGCCGGAGCCACCCCGCCCAGCATCAAACTGCCCCAGCTACCCTGAATGCCACGATTAGCTGGGTACCTGCATATCACGTCGTACACGGGAGCATGCAGGTCGTCCATCTGATGGTTCCAAACTAACCGTAGTTCACCATCATGGAATGTCACCGCCATGTTAAATCATCACGAGTCTCACTAGTGTCTGCACTGCTGCCGCCGCGATTAATGACAAAAAAAACACTATCACCGCGCCGACCTTTTAATCTCAGTGTACCAGCTTCTTTGCCTTGCTACATGCACTCGGTTAAGGCGGCTACTGCCTTTGCTACATAATAAGTTGCCTGCTTCAATGCACTTAAGGGTCTGGTGTGATCTCTGGTTTCGTGAATTGCTACGGGCCAAACATGCCCTCGGGATTCTGATCTTGACTGGACCAGCCTTCATACGGCTTCCTCGGGCGCTTCCGTGTCTTTCCTTTCCCCGATGGCTCGATTTGGTTTGATGGTTCTGCCTTTGTCGAGATTGTTTGCTTCTTTATGGACAGTAGAATCTTCCACCTCTACTGGTCCTGGCCGCCGCCGGTTATTGCATCTATATCCATCATCTGACCCTCCATCTCTACGACATCCCACTCTTCTGCAACCGACGGGTCCGTCTACAAACGTTGCGTCACCACCCCGTCGCATTGACGGAACCGTTCCACGCCCATCTCGGCCGTTCTCGATGGCTCCACTACAATTCCCAGTTCCGGCATTCGAGCTGGACGGGGGGGGCGCCGGTCTCGACAACCTCGTGGCACAGGATGGCCATCAGATCATAAGCACGGAGCTCCAGAAAGTCATCGAACTGGACGCGAAGGACCGTGAGAAGGTTTACATCGATCTGGGTGAGGAAGCCCAGGGAGTAGGTGAGATCACGGTCGCAAACCCTGACGAGTGATGGCTGCGGATGCTGACCATACACGCAGAGTTGTTCGAAATTTCCGACGATGAATCACAAGCTGAGGACCAAGGTATGATCGCACCTGCGTGCCTTGGGCGGGGGGAGGCCCCATAACGTCTGTATCCCCGTTGGCGGTTGCTCATGTTTCGACAGTTCCGGAGACTGAAGCCGATGCTCAGCTCACTACTCAGACACCAGAACCAACACCTTGTAGCTCTCCTATCGTTTGTGTGGAGCTGCCAAACATTGGGTTGGCTGGGGCTTCCTTACGGATTGGTAGCGGCGCAGAACTGAAGGATGGTAGGTTTATCCGCATAACCTCCATCAAACAGCTATGCTCCAATCATGGCTCGGGTGTCATTCTGGAGGGGAAACTATTCACGCGTACCCGGAATCTTTCGGGGCTCCTGCCCTGTACGTTAAACGAAGTGGCCATGGTCTCTACCGACTGGAATCTGGGAAGGGAGCAACTCCTGAGGCCACGCCAAATCATCCTAACGAATGCCAACTTTCCGGAGTACAGACAGCGCATGGGTGGCTACCGCACCACAGAGAGCTCATGTAGATTAGTTTGCAGGTGGTCTATGTCTGTAAGCGGAACCGCTTCGCCCGTCCAGCTAAATTCAGGGAATCGGAACCACAAAAATAATGGTCTACTCCGTCGTCTGAGGGAAGACGAAGTGGATGTCCGATTCCGGGTTCCAGACCGTACCTTGATGGCACCCTACGTTACTCCTCCGATATGTTTGCCGAATGGTTCCGGAGAGCAACAGCAGGTTCGGAAGTACACGTTCGGAGACGCCTTCTGCGGAGCAGGCGGCATGTCCTGTGGCGCCAAGCAGGCAAAGTTCGTCAATGCATGGGGATTTGACCATGATAAGGATGCAATCGCGACATATGGGAAATGTTATCCCGAGGCCCAGTCATTCCATCTCTCGGTTGACCAGTTCATCGCTCTACCCAGCGATTACCATGTGGATGTGATGCACCTATCCCCTCCTTGTCAGCCACATTCGCCAGCCCATACAACACCAGGGCAGTTCGATGAAGAGAACGAGGCGTCTGGTCTCTGCATCAGCGACTTGTTGAAGAAGGTCAAACCTCGGTTTGCAACCTTGGAGCAGACATTCGGATTGACACACAGGACGTTGTGGTTCAGGGCTATAATCAATCAGTTTACGTCGGCTGGATATTCTGCCCGCTGGAGTGTTTTGCAATGCGTCAAGTATGGTGTGCCCCAAACCAGGCAGCGGCTGTTTATCATGGCTTCTTGGTGAGTTTTTCGCTTCCTTATTTTCGACACTCTTGTCGAGCATGCGGTTCTGACGAACACGCAGTCCTGGGGAACAACTGCTCCGATTCCCCAAGCCCACACACTGGTTCCCGAAACCACCACCACATCCTATCCGACTGAAGCCAGCTCGTACACTTTTTGATGCCATAGGCAATCTCCGACCTGACACCAACGCTCACAACCCACACGACCCGGCATTGAAGTTCCCCAAAAACATGCAAATCAGCACGAAGAATGTAATGGATTTGCCATTCAGTCGCACAATCATGGCTGGCGGGAACCACAATGGTGTACACCCCTCTGGTCTCCGTCGGTTCACGCTACGCGAGATTGCATGCATACAAACTTTCCCAGAGAACTACGATTTCGTCGGAGGGACGACCAACGTAAAGAAGCAAATTGGGAATGCTGTGCCACCGCGCATGGGAAAGGTTCTAATGCGGGAGGTGATGAGGGCACTAGAGGAATCGGACAAGAAGAATGCTGAGAGTAGTGGGATCCAGCCGATTGATATTGAGGCACTCGATGATCCAGATCAGGAGAGTCTGATTGTATGGGTGGAGGATTCAGACGAGGACAGTCCGGTGCGGGCGGGTGCTTCCCCGCCTCAACCGACTACCGGGGGACCTGTGCAGGTTATCGAGATCATTGACCGGAGTGTACGGCCTATTCCGGCCCCTCCACCTGAGAGAAACCCACCGCAGGCTATAGAATGGGATCCAGAGCTTTCGACTGGACGACCTCCTATGAGCCCTCCGCCCGAGACAGACTCGCTGTCCGTCGAAGAACGGAGTGACCCGGATCTGGAGATTACGCGTGTAAGGCCTGCTGCCCTTCCGTGTGGGCGCAGGAGAGGACCTCCGCAGTTTGGTTTGGGGCTTCATGCTACGACCCCTTCGCCTGAGAGAGGCCCGCAGCGGGTTATCGCTTCAAGAGAGCCTATAAGTCCTTCGCCTAGGGCACATCCGTCACATATATTCACTGGCGATAGATCGAAGAGTTCAGGGCTAGGGGATTCGGGCGGTCAGCCTGCAGTGACCTTACCGGAGAAAGAATTGCTGAGCATCGATGCCCGTGAAGAGAGCGATTCGGAGATAGAGATAACGGGTGAAAAAGTTGCTGAGAAGCCGTTGCAGCAACCGTCACGTCGGTCTCGGGGTCGGCGGGCTCTCGGGGCCTCGTATCCACTGGCGCCGCCAGCGGAACAGTTGCAGAATGTAGTGCTCCTGGACACCCCGCCGCCGTCAGCGGAACAGTCGCGGAATGTGGTGACCCTGGACACCCCGCCGGGGTCACCAGCCCTTTCGTCATCATCCCCATCGATTCAACAATCGTCCTCGGCTAGCACACAATACCAATCCCCGGAGGTGCCGCCCCCATCTCTACCACCGGGCATTGAACTACCTCAGCAGGATTCAAGTTCCGAACCGGATGCTCTCGCCGAGCCATCCGCATCACCTGCGCGACCACCGCCCGCAGGGATCGCACGCAGAAGACGTCGCCCGCAGACACCGGTTGACGATGATGACGTGCTGTTCGTGAGCGAAACACCCTCTTTGTCGCCATTGCATCTACCACGGTGGGATCGCTACGGACAGCCGAGGCAGCGAAAAAAGCCAAGGTTTGTTACAGCGGAAGATCACAGCACCGAGGATGCGGAGACCGCGAGCGTTCGGAGGAGTATCGAACATATCGTTATCGATTAATAGAAAATTTTCCTTATAGGATCGATACGGAGAAGGAAGAAGGGGGGTTTTTTTCTCTTTTCTTCCTTTTTCCGTTTACTATTTGACTACCGGCATTATCGGGCGATATCTGACTGTATGGAGAATTCTTTGGAGAGTGTGCTTGTTTGCATTCTATTTACTTTCTTTTCGCATTATACCACCATCTCTTTTGAGCTTTGTAGTCTACGGACATTTTCTTTCCTTTTCTCTTCTTTTCTTCTCTTTTTTTTTGTCGGGTCTCACCGGAATGTTTAGAATAAGACTATGAAAGCTAGAACTTGGAGAGATTGAGACATCATCACCAGGCATATGTCGTCATCATTCGTCTGGTGACTTTTTGACCGGAATTCTGCATGGGAATCCAGGGCTCTCCAAGCTCCGAGCTCTCGGAGCTTCGGGTGCTCGTGTGCGTCATAGATACTTATATGTAGTTAGCCTGCTGGGCGCAAGTAGCTCAGCCTCTTCCCTGTCATCCGCCATAAAAAGAATGCAGCACCCCTCTCCCATCCTCTCTATCCTCGCAACCATTACCAACCAACAACCACAACCACAACCACAACCACAACCACCACAACACAAACCACAAAACCACAAAACCACAAAACCACACGATCCAACATGCCCCTCGTCGTCCCCGGTATCACGCAGCAGCCGTCGAAGCGCGGAGAGACGGACGAGAAGCAGAAGTCGTCGGCCGCCGGCGGCAGGGCCGAGAAGGCGCAGGTACAGCACCACCAGGCCAATCCGGGCCCCGTCGTGCCCATGGACACCAAGCCGTTCGAGTGCGAGGCTGGAACCAGGGAGGAGAGGGAGGAGAAGGCCAAGACCTTGAATGAGAGGTAAAATGACTGGGGGGGGGGGAGGGGGTTCCTTTCGTCTGCGGGTTGAGGATCGCATGACCGGGGTGGGGGTCTGCACTTTGTTTCGTTACGGGATACGGATTGTACACGGTTGCAGTTTGCAGTTTGAAAGTTTGCATTTGAAGTTGGACGCGTGAATGTGACGTGAGATACAACTACTATATATTCGGTGTTCATCTGGCCGCAGTAGCCTCCACCCCGTTTACGTGCCTAGGCTGACGGTTGGACTCCCGCGAAGCCAGCACCAAGCGGCGGAATCCTCTTCTCCAGCCACAGCTGAAGGTGGTTGATTTCCTGCGGGTCGGCGGAGTGCTCGAGGTTGGGGTACGAATGCCATTCGACCGATTTCCCAAGGTCATTAACCAGCACATCCTTCGACTTCTCGGCCCAATCGAGCGGGATGATTTTATCGATCTCCCCGTGGGCCATGAAGATGGGCGTGTCCTTGTTCGCGTCCTCGACCAGGTCGCCAACAGTGCTCACGCACGCGAGCCACGCCGATAGCGCCACTATGCCGCCGAGCTTGTGCGGGCAGGAGAGGCCGCCCTGTGTTCCTCATCGTCAGCGAGTCGTGGAATGGAGGAGGGAGGAGTCGGTTACCAGGAGCGCAACAGCTCCGCCCTGCGAAAACCCGCCGACGATAATCCTCTCGCTCGCGACGCCCTTAGCGATCTGCTCTTCGATGATCCCGTGCAGCAGCGACACGCTCCTCGTGATGCCCTCCTCGTCCTCCTGCGAGACATCGTGGAACGTCATCTTGCGCGGAAAATGCTCAGCTTAAGACTCGCACGTTTTCGCACTGTTGGGGGCGGGGGTGCGGAGAAGGGTTAGGGAACAAAAACATACGATGTCGAACCAGCCGGGCATGCGCATCCCTTGGTTCACAGTGATGGGAATGCTAGGTGCGTGCGGAAAGATGAACGTGCACTCGTCGAATTTCCGGCGAAGACGGAAGTTTTCCGAGACCGGTACCCTTTGCTCGCCCCCAATCCGTCAGCACTCTTCTCCCCCTCACGCGCGTGCAAACTACCATGCATGGCCGGTATCCCCAAGGCCGTGCAGGAAGATGAAGCTGTGCAAAGCATTAGCTGCGACTTGTCTCCCGGTGAGAGTAGGATGAACAGACGCAGAGGTAAGCCGCTTTGCGGAGGGAACGACGACGGCGGAAACGGTGGTCATGGTTGCTGGTTTGGTGGATTGGGGCTTTGGGATGGCGGGGGATGGTCTACATGGGCGCGCGGCGGTTTGGCGGGTTGAGAATGCATGCGTGGCTAGCGCCACACTTGCCTGACTAATGAGTGATATGCATACGGACTCACTCGTGGATCCTGCATACATAGTGCCTGTTGGATGATGCCGTTCAGGGACAACCAACGCTAGTTGTATCATACATACTTATGCACTTGGCATCTCTACAACAACATAACCAGAGCGATCAAAGCGGGAGTATTATTGCCTCTCCGTACTGCCTCGCGTTCAGGCTCAACAGTTAAGACCGCACAAAGCCTGCAGACGCATCTGCGTAAAAGATCAAGGAATCAACGATCTTACCACTGTAACCATTCAAGCAAATAGTAACCTGCTTCAGAGCTCAAAACATGAATCCACCACTGCCAGCCATAGCTCATTAGAGTACCGTGCGATGCAGAATCTTCTTGGGCGCCACAGCAGCCGATGAAGAACAAAAAGATTCTCACCAACAATACGTAACTTGGAGGGAGCCTCTAGAGTGACTAGGGCGGCTGTTGAAGCCCAGAAGGTACGATCATACAACCAGTTTTGGGGATAGGCAGCGACCCATCATGTGCAGATATTGGCGGAAGGTGAAAGGGCTGGGGCCGAACTGGGTGGGTGGATGGTTAGTAGAACCAATACGAGGGGTGGAATCGACGATGCAGGCAACATCTGATGGCTCAGTCCTCGCCACTGGATCCTTCGATGAGATCGAAGATAATCTAGCCGTCCCCGGAGCTGCTACTAGAGCTGGCGATGGGGTCTACCACCGAGGACAGGCGTTTGCCAGCGATCGCAGTCATATCCGGCGATTGCAGCGGATAACGTTTCCACTGTCTTCGCTCAATCGGCACTAGAGTAGTCACGGACTGGCGTATTGAGCTGTCATTTCCTCCTCCGCATTTCGATGCCCACCACCATCTCCACCACCACGTCCACCTCCAGCGCATGACAGCCGGACCGTCAGCACGTCAAGCCAAGTTCGCCCTGCGTAGCACCAGCTACGCCCCACCCTCGTTACTCGGGTTTCAGAACCCCCATCGGCGACGTGGGTAGGTGGCAACCAGCACTTGCGGGCAGGCTATTCTGCCACCCGGGCACAGCTCGGTCCCAGGTCTCAGAGTCCTCACAGCCAAGCCCAAGACGGCAATCCCCAGGGGCGGATGGAATTTCAAATCACGACTGCGCTTCCGCCAACAGCTGATGCGCTTATCAAGATCGCCCTCGCTCGCGCTATTGAAAACGTATTCCCAGCGTCAGGGCCGGGATCTCTACCTCTGTGCTCCACTTATCGCGTGCAACGGTAAGTCGCAATCGAATCGAATCGAATCGGCAGTTGCCCGCGGTTGTGGCCGAATTCGAAACATGGCTGGCTGTGTCAACTTCGCCTGCGAGGCGAGTAGATAGCAGCAGGCAGTTGACCCGTCAGTTCTGCTGCTTCCCCTGGTGAGAACACAGCAGACAGCAGCAGTCGCGAGGGGAGGCTAGATGCATATTTGCTACCTCCAAAACGAGCATGATGCGAGATCGACCGGATCGTATGTTGCGTAAACACGAAGGTTTTTTTTTCTTTTTTTTCTCTCTTTCGGGGGAGACAGGCGGTCCAGTGTGAGGGTTGCGTCGGACGCTCCCTGCGGCCACGGGCCACGGGCCACGGGCCCGGAAATTCTGAGGACCCGAGCCTCGATCACTGCGCGGTTTGCTTGATCGATGCCGCCATGAAACATATTTTTCCGGTCTGCTGTCGGGCTTGCAGCCATTTCCTCCAATCTCTCCGGGCTCGGCGCACGTTCGAGACCCACTCGCCCTCAAATCCCGCAACCGTCCGCGCCGGAGCACATGCACACGTCCGCGTATTCACGGCTCGCCGCAACGTGCCAACCCAAACCGGGTTGAGTCACGTTTGGAAGGGGCAGAATGCGGCCTCGCTCGCCGCCGCGGAGGGCTTCTTCTGCAGGGCTCCACACGCGTCGTTCGATTTCGGAATGCGGATGTCGACGAGAAGCGGTCCGCCTGCGGAAGGCGGCGATATGAGGAGAATGCGGGAACGCGTGACAGCCGGGAGAGGCGGCGGATGGCAGCCGGCCTGATGCAAGGGCAAGCGCCATGTATGCGCTGCGGGAAGTCTCTCTCTTGGTGAACCCGGTAACGCCTCCTTCTGGTCTTGCCGCACCCGCCGCAGCGCACGGCAGACAACCATCCGACAACGTCGTGCTTCCCGAGACAAGCGGGATGCGATGTGTGAACCGTGGATGCGATAGATATGTGAACCGTCGGCCGGCTGGATCCGGCAAACATGCTGCCACCGCGCAGCGCTCGTGTCGTTGCGGTGGCAACTGGCAGCAAAGGTAACACTTCCGCTTCGGCTTCAGTTCGTCAAGAGGCTGCTATATAGTTGGATGGTTGGTGGTGTCTAGTATCCGGGTTCAGCCGCGATGCCCCGCGATGTTCGGCTCTACGGCAACGCCGGGCGGAAGAGCCGCAGGATGCATTTGCCCGGAGCCCAAGACGAGCGGCACCGACAGCGGGGAGGGGGGCGGTGTGTTCGGCGGGCGCGGAGGTGGCAATGCCGGATGCGAAGAGGTTGAGGAGGATCGCGCTGTGTGTCGCTCGTTCCGAATTACCCCGGCGCGCCATGCAGTGCGGCCAGCAGGAAGACGCACCGACAGACGGCGGTTGTCGCCCACCTCCCCCTCCTCTCGCACTGGCTCCGCGTCCGACGGATGGCAGGCCGCCAGGAATAGGCCGGCCAGACTTACTTGCACAGCAGCACGGCCAGGCATTCCAGGAGTTCTCCACACTTGCAACACTTACGACATCCACCTTGGACAGCACCACCAATGATCGATCTGGTGCGAGGCACGCATCCGGAGCCTGTGGCCGGAAACGTGGAGTGCCCCTGTGGAGTCCGGATGGGAGCAGTCTCTCTCTTCCGGGTGGGAGCAGTCTCTCTCTTCCGGATGGGGCTTCGGTGAGGTTCGGTCGCAGCCAGTGGTCGCAGGCCCACGGTGGCATTCTTGCGATCGCCTGCGAGTCCGCTGCATACAAGAAAGCAGACCGTGGAAACAAGCAACCCGAGCGCAGTGCCTTCACGGCCGGAATTTGGCCTCTCGCATGGGGACCTGTGCCTGTCAACAAGCGTGACGCTGTCAACACGCCGGATCAGCCCCGCATCTCGTCCTCCAACGCTCTGGAGACGACCGGCAGGACGCGGCTAGGAATGGCGGGCCTTGGATGCGATCCCCCACGAGAGAGACGCGTGGGCGCAGATCCATTGGCTGCTGACGCCGTCCAATCAGGAGGAAAGCCGGGCCATCCAGAAGAAGGTCCTAGCACACACAAAGCCCACGCTGACTCGAAGGCCCGGGTGACAACACCCCAACCTACGGGTGCTCTATTCTCTAGAGCACAAGCGGCACCCCCCCCGCTCATCTGCTGGGTGATCGTGGATTCATCACGCCCGCTAGCCGGCTCAACTCGTCTCCGCATATCTCGGGTGCAAAAGAGATGGCTTATGTGTCGTGACGGAGCAATGCCGTGAAACAGGAGATCCCACGGTTCTCCGCCCCATCGAGTGGCACCTCACGTGATGCATCCTATCGCTGGGCGATTGGCTGCCAATCACGACCAGCCCTACGTAAGTCCCTGCCTGCTGCAACGGCCTTGCGGCTAAGACTGCACCTTGGGGCGGTGAGGATGCACTCTAGAGCAGTTGCTCCGAAGCCTCTCTTTCGCGCCTCCTTGGTCCCTCCGGCTGCACCTCCACCGCCGGCAGCAAGTGGATCTCCAATGCGAGCGAGAGGCATTGGATGGCATGGCGAGAGGCTGACACATCGTCCGCCTTCTCCTCCTCCCTCCTCCCTCCTCCCTCCTCCCTCCCCTTCGTCTCCTTCTTCTCCCAGTCCTCCTTCTGCTCCTCTTACGCTCCGCTAACCGGAGACACGGGCAGCCATGGGTTGGCCGTGAATACAATAAACCTTCTGGAAGCGCCTCCTGTGTCCCCAAACAAACCGGCGTGCAGCAACAGCGATATTCGATTCTCCTTCACCGCACTCACTCACCCGCACTCCCCGAGTTCGTGGCCTCTCTTTCTTGGCTGCCAGCCGCACGCCCTACATATCGACCGAGCGACCAGAATACAGTGGAGAACGAAGGCCCAGGCGTGGCAGAAGAAGAGGCAATACCGTGGTGCGTTCCCCTCCTGTCCACTCTTGGAACGGTTGTTGACCTCCGGACAGCCAGGCACCTACCGTCCTGCCGCCATCCTTCAAAACGAAACCTTCCTTCTCGCCGGTTCTGAACATCTTCGTTCCTTTTTCGCCGTACGTTTGAAATCTTCGTCAGAGCTGAGACGCTGTGCAACGCCGCCACCAATAGCCAGAAGCCAACAGTGGCTGACTGGGATCCGAAGGATTCCCCCTTCCCTCCTGCGTATTCGTGGTTGCCCCCCACGTCTCAAGCCTTCCAGCCCTGCAGGCCCACTTTCGGAGAGAAACGGTGACTAGAATTTCCGGTTATCGATTGATTGCAGCTCCTACATATTGAGACTCATACGACAAACCCGAGGAAGTTGCCTACAGTCACATCGCCAGCGCTCCAGAACACTGAAAATATCCCTACCAAGATACATCCGCTTGCTGCAGATATTGAATCGGGAGGATACCTACTCGACGCATCTACACGTCCCACTTCGAGCGGCCGTCCACCATCGGCTTCTCGCATCGATCAATTCGCTCGCTCTCCCATCTCCTGCAACGTCCAGAGCCGTCGTTGCCCACTCCACCGCATCCTCCTCCTATTCGAGCACAAACACAACACTGCATGAGACAAGCCGCACCCTGATCAGACTCGACAACCGAACTTCCGTAATTTGCATTCGACTTTTTTCCTGCCTGGATACCATAGTCTCCGTGCACAACAAGACGAACGCCGCCCATCGGGTGACCCGGAGTTGTAAGAGGAGAGTGGCAGCACAGGCACGGTTCTTCACGGGCAGGCTGTAACGTTATCGTCATCTGGGGAACCTAGCACTCACGGAAATAGTTGCAGACTAGCGTCACGCGCGCCCACCCTCTGCCATCTACTTGAGATAGAAGTATCCACCAGGCACGAGAGGCAGAAAGGTACATACACACGGTACCCAGGCACCTACTGAAAGCTGATCTACTCGGTGTTTCTCCGCCGCCGTCACGCACGCTTCAATCACTCGCTCACTCACGCTCCACCACCTCCACCGGCCGTATATCTGCCACTATATCAAATTATCCACCTCGCCTTGACCTTTATCATCCTCCACTATTGCGCCGTCTCAATCAAGATACGCCTCAGGCTATAGAGCTGGTTGGAGCTCCTTAGCTCACGAAGTTATCAGACGCCAATCATATCAGTCAATGAAAACCATGTCACAATCACCTCCCAGCTCAAACGCTTCGGTTGGAATCGTCGGCAGCATTGTCTCTAGCAGCAATTCAGCAACGAGGGATAGTCGGCCGAGCGCTGGCAGCTCCGGGAATCCTGCGATCAAACCGAAGCAATCAAAGAGCAGAAATGGTATGTCTTCATGGATGTTCCCGTGCATATATGCCTGCTACGGGAGATGCCCTTTGGTGCCCATACTCCTCACTGACGACGTTATGGCAGGATGCGTCACATGCAAGGCTAAACGCTTGAAGTGCGATGAAACGAAACCAACTTGCCTTCAATGTAAGTGATGATGCCGAAATTGAGGATTTATTCATGCTCATTACCGTCGGCAGGCCACAAAAGAAGCGTGCCCTGTGGAGGGTACAAGAAGGATTTCAAATGGAGGCCTTTTGAAGAATCGACAATAGCCGGGAAGGCTCCAAAGGCCATACGAAAAGGTAACTACTGAATGCTCCCTTTGGTGGTTCATTTTGAACGTTGGCTAAACTATGTAGGGGGAGGAGTTCAAAAGTCCAAGAAGGCTTCGTCAGTGGTAGCACGGATGAGTGGAAGTGGGCAATTGGATCTTGCCCAGATTCCGTTTGCTCAGGTACGGCCAATGCAGTATGCCAGCCCTACAACAAACGATATGTTCAACTTGGATCAGATATATATCATACCCGATAGCGCTTTGGGTCAGCTACCCACGCCACTGCCGAATGCGGCTTTTCCAGCGAGCGCCGGCGGTGCGGGAGAGCTTTACGGAGATGGGTGCATCGCCGTCTTCAAGCCACCGCAGGGGGAGGCCGACGTTTCTCCAGCGGGAATGGCGATCACGGGTCGATTGCCCTCCGATCCTCTCCAGGAGCTGATGGGCTCTGTCGGGAAAGACGCGCAAGACCTCCCAGAGACTCGCTACCCGGTGGGGAGCGTCAGCGAGGTTGATGACGATGCAATCGAAGAGATGATACGGAACAATACAGCTCAGTCCCAACTGATCCCGTCACCGGCACCTTCTATGATATCTTCATACTCCTCTGACTCCCGCTCATCGCAGGGAGAGAACTTCATCTACCTACAGGACATTTTTAAGCGACCAGCTGTGGTGGCGGAATCACCCGAAATACTCCTTTCTTATTTCGACAAGAACACCTGCGGTATTATGTCCATAAAAGATGGCCCGACTGAGAATCTATGGAGAACCCTCATCTGGCCACTGGCGCGCGACTCAAAGGCCTTATACCATGCAATATCCTCGATGACTGCATTCCATATGTCCAGGCAGCGACCGCAACTGCGGGTTGAAGGAATGGAGCACATGCGCCGATCGATTCGGTACCTCGCAGAGGGACTTTCCCATGGCGACATCCGGCAAGACGCCGCATTGGGAACCACATTGGTTTTGGCATTCTCGGAGGCGTTCGATACTCACATCTCGACGGGTATTGAGCATCTGCGCGGCGCAAGAGTATTGATCAATCAGTCACTACCCAAGATCTCCTCGCTGAACGTCAACTCGGAGGGCTTCCAACGGTTGCAGTTCCTGTACAACGTGTGGGTATACCTGGACGTCCTCGCCGGGCTCACATCCGACGCCGACGAAAGCAGCAGCACGAACCCAAAGATGTTTTACAATCCCCTCGCTTCGTCTTCCCCCTCTTCGGTCGATCCCCTACTCGGCTGCTCGGCAACTCTTTTCCCCCTCATCGGTCAAGCCGCCTGTCTCGTCCAGCGGGTACGGAAACTCGAAAAGAACTCGGTGGGCATCATATCAGCCGCCATGGATCTCAAAGTCCTGCTCGAATCGTGGCAGGCACAGGAGTACTACGAGCCGATCGAAGATCCGCTTAGCGACGTGATACATTGCATCACCACAGCCGAGGCTTACCGCTGGGCGACACTCCTGTACCTCCACCAGGCCGTCCCAGAACTCCCATCGCCGGACGCACACGAACTCGCAGACAAGGTGCTGCGACTGATCGCCTCCATACCCGCAAACTCCAGATGCTGCGTGGTACATATTTTCCCGCTAGTCGCGGCAGGATGTGAAGCCGTCGGAGACGAGGAGCGAAATTGGGTTAGGGAGCGGTGGGAGGGAATGATGAACCGCATGTGGATAGGGAATGTCGAGAAGGCATGGCAGGTCGTCAAGGAGGTGTGGCGCCAGCGAGATGAATTCCAGGCACAACAAGCCCCGCTGATCACACCGTCATATCCCCTATCACCCTCTTCGTCACCGCGCTCGAATTGTGGATCTCCTCCGACGCACTCAATGCTCCCATGGGACGCGGGTTTCGAGCCCGTCAGCCAACGACCTTTGCCCCAGCGGGCGAAGAGGAGCAGTGCTGAGGATATATTACATGAACACCGAAGGGGAGAGTGGGAATACGAAGTGTCGATCAGGGGGGGTCTACACTGGCTTGGAGTGATGAAACAATGGCGTTGGGAGGGTACTTTTCCCCATCCGTCCTCTGGGTCTTGAGTAACAACTAACATGCGGATCGATAGTTCTCTTGGGTTAAATTGGTCCTTTGTGGTCGTACCCTCAGAGTTTGATATTTACCTTGGATATCGTATGGTTTTTTTTTTGCCTTCACTGGGAGAATCTGGCGTTGTGGTTTTCTCGCGCCGGATGTCATGGATTGATACCCTGTAATCCTCATTCACTCATGTCCACTTGAACTAGTGTGATCGGCCGTGTTTCTGTGCGATGTGATTTGTGGCCGTGGCGATACCCGAGACGATCATGCCCACCCAGTATCCGGATTCCAGATTGGCACGCCGATCGAGATGGGGTTTACAATGAAAAGCCTGTGATGGGGGAATGTGAGGACCGACGCCAAGGGTATGAAGCAGAGTTAGTTACTCTATTTCAGCATTCGCGGGAGCACACACTCCCGGACAAGTCCGACGGTTCTGGAGGTCGGGACCGTTTCAGCATAGTCGTGATGATTGTGGTGGTAAAGATGAAGATGACGAACAGCCTGTGTATCCCTATTCGGGGGAACTCACATCCTGACGTGCACAGTCAGACCCCCATGATTTGAATTTTCTTTTTAATAAAAAAAAAATTAAATTTTTTTTTTGACAAGCTGAGGATGGATCGCGATCCGCTGGCGAGCGAGTGACGTATCCTGATCTGGCAGTTTCCCCGGTACACGCTATGACATGGTGTATACCTATGACATAGACGTTCATATTACCGCCGTGGGCAGCATATGTACGCGGAGCCAGCGAGACCACCGCCGCCGCCATCGCCGGGAGCCAGAAGTCCCCCCCGTTGCACGCACACACACACACACACACACACACACACTCGTCACGAGCGGCGCCGGTAGCAGAGTGTATCACCGCCGGACCACCCCACGCCGCCGGTTGACCCGAAGCGGACACGGCCGCATCTCGCGATCTTCGTCTGCCCGCCCGCCGGGGCCGATATCGATGGCACGGAGGCTGGCTCGTTGCACGCCCCCATCGCTCATACATATACCCCCCCCCCCCCCCCCCCCGGGTCCGTCCCTCGCTGCTCCTCCTTCCTCATCCCGTAGACGCCCACGCCCACCCCTCCCGCAAAAATTCCAATGCACTACCGCCCCCCGCGCGCAGGCCGAGGTCCGGCCGCTGCCCCTCGTCACCAACGCCAACGTCTCCGTACGGGACATCTTCAGCAGCGACAGGATCGACGGCGACAAGCCCATCTCCTCGGGCCTCTTGCGTCTCGAGAGGGGTGAGGAGTTCGTGTACTTGGGTGTAAGGGTATTTGGGGCCCACCCCCCCCAGCGCCTATATTTCGTAATGGAGGTGCGCCTGCCTTTACGCTCCGTCCTAGGTAGTACACTTACACTTACCACGAGATGGAGGTTTGTTTGTTTGTTTTTTCGTTCCCGTCGTGAGATAGGTGGGTGGGGGCTGATGGATGCGGTAAAATAGAATCATTCTGGAGGGCGAATACCAGATCACGGACGAGCAGGGTCTCAGCGTCACCGGGGACGTCTCCTACTTTGGTATGTATTGCTCTGGCTTCCCCCTCGATGCCCGGCACAGGTGCGGGACTGACCGGCCGACTGCTTGTGCAGAGAAGGGTACGACCATCACTTTCTTGATGCCGGATTACGGACTGGCGTTCTACACGGGACAGAGGGGTATGGATTCTGCTTAGGCGTTTGTTGGAAAGAAGGGGCGTGGATTACGCAGGAACATGGGAGCAAAAATTGAAACAGTCCGTCATTCGTTGATCCCACGTCAAACACCCAGCAAGGAGCAAAACACACCACGCCCAACCAACTCCACTTGTATCCCCTCAGCGCACTCCGTAAATTGTGACGCATCAGAAAATGAAACAAAAGCAATAATTCACCATTTCCTCCGTCTAAACGGTCTCCATGTATCTCCTCACCTCCCAATCGGTGACCGCCTGCTCCCACAGCTGGAGTTCGTGCTGCCTGGTGCCAGCAAAATGATCGACGAAGGTATTGCCAAACAGCTCCCTGGCGACACTGTTCTTCGCGACCATCTTCTGCACCGCCTCGCCCAAGTTTTTGGCCAGGCGCTCGCCATCGCCGCTTTCCTCGCTCTTGCCTAGCGGAGGGATGGTCACCTTCATCTTCTTCTCGACGCCGCGTAGCCCGCTGGCCAAGATGGCCGCGAGAACGTAATGCGGGTTCGTATCCGCGCCGCAGGTACGGATCTCGAATCTCGTGGCCTTGGGGGATGCAGTCGGCGGGGAGATGATGCGTATGCTCGCCGATCTGTGCTCCAGCCCCCAGCTCACCGTGACCGGCGCCCAAAAGTTCTCGACGAGGCGCTTGTACGAGTTGATGGTCGGCGCAAGGATCGGCATGATGGACGGCAGGGCGTCCAGTATCCCCGCGAGGAAGCACTCGCCGATTTCGGAGATGTACGCGAGGTCTGCGAAGGTAGGGTTCGGGTTCTTCTCGGAACGAGCGAACAGGTTCTCGCCGGAGGCCGACGCGAGGGACATGTGCATGTGTCCGCTGTTGCCGGGGAGGCCCTCGACCGGCTTCGCCATGAAGCAAGGCGTGATACCGTGGGTGGAGCCGAGCGCTTTCACGGCGTATTTGAAGAGCGACGCGCGGTCGGCCATTGCCGCGACCTCGCCGAATTCGAGTGCTGCTTCGTACACTCCAGGCCCCGACTCGGTGTGCCAGCCTTCGATGGGGACGCCGAATTTCTTGCCTGTGGTGATGGTGGAGCCGGATCAGCAACTGGGGGTCAAAAGCTGCTGGAAGAGAGAGTGTGTGTGTGATCCTACAAGCATCGAAAACCCCATAGTAGAACTCCTGATTCTGCATCGGCCTGGTAATCGAGTACCCAAACATCCCCGGAGTGATGTGCTCCAGGCCCTGCCCTCTCCCCTCGCCGAGGCTCTTCGGCGTCTCCCTGAAGTTATAGAACTCATACTCGGCGCCGGCAAGGGCCTCCCACTGCTCTGACTGTAGCCTCCCAACGACCTTTGCCAGTAGCCCACGGGGACAGGGCGCGATCGGCTCCCCGGTCTCGGGATCGTAGAATGACACGAGGAAGAACGGGATGCCGCAACTGGTGTCCTTTCCGATCTCCCAGGGTATCCGACGGAACGAGGACAGGTCTACTTTCGCCAACATGTCGCGGTAACCGTTCTCCGCGTTGGAGACCGACAGCTCGCGGAAGTAGGTCCGGTCGTGCATGTCCCAGCCGAAGACCACGGAGCAGAAGCCGAAGCCGCTCTCGACGACAGAAAGGAACTTCTTCTTGGATACAATCTTGCCTGCCCGCCCGAAAACGTGAGCGAAAACGCGTTCGAGGATCGTTGGGAGCGGGGGGGGGGGGGGGGGGGGGGGGGGGGGGGGGGGGGGGGGGGGGGGGGGGGGGGGGGGGGGGGGGGGGGGGGGGGGGGGGGGGGGGGGGGCGGC
>Ga0307516_10000318_pt1 | contig 62534 bp, 78 predicted proteins | sample 19_EM_MG_FD_203310 | JGI IMG/M metagenome (GOLD analysis project Ga0307516, IMG submission 203310) | Populus trichocarpa ectomycorrhiza microbial communities from riparian zone in the Pacific Northwest, United States - 19_EM | ecosystem: Host-associated > Plants > Roots > Unclassified | place...
GATGAAGCTCAAAAAAGGACGCTCAAACACGGCCTACACGCCTTGGAGTACTCGCGGTCTAGGAGGAGCGAAGTCCATCCGGATGCCACCATCGAGCGAACATCCGCTCCCCAGTGGGAGCACTTCACTCGTGGCTGGACAATACTACCGCCCCGAAAGTCCCACCTTCCCAACCATCGACGTTCTGATACTCATCAAGCTCGGTGAATCGGATGATCACTTACTCCTCATCCTCCAAATCACCCGTAACAATGCGACCCACGACGCAAAGGAGAAAGGTCTCCTTGCGGTCAAGAAGTTGGTGGTTCCCGAAGGGACCAAGAAACTCTACATCGCCGTGACACCGGATGATCTAAACCCCACGATAACCATTAGGACGGCGTGTCTCAAACGGTTGGGCAAGGGGAGACCTGAGGACGTCTTTCCGGTTTATCACTATCCCGTTAAGCAGGACGCGCTGTTCGGGGTCCCTAACCTGCACGTTCACTCCGTTCAAATTGATGGTTGACTGCGACACTAAAACTGCGCGGCTCCCTTCGAACATTGGCCTGGTTATAGCATTATGGGCAGTCGTTCACCCGCTTAAATCCAAGTAGTAAAGTAATACAAGCCGCATGGGCGCAGACCATCAGTACTTGTCAGCCAGGAGGCACGTAGATAGGCGAATGTCAAATCTACTCTGTTTGTCTGACGAATGGTGGAACGAGTGGTCTGTGACGGTGCGAAAAGGTAGAAAGCAGCCGCGGGGTTCCTCGGTAGAGACTCGTTGGAAGGGAACCACTCGCAACCACTCGCACTTACCATAAAAAGCGACGACCTTACACATAATTGAAATAATCGACACCCCGATTCTTCACCGGTATCCAACCGAGTGTGATCTGAGAAGGCGGTCAACCCGGCCGGTTCTCATTTCACTGACAACTTTGAGCGCTCACAGGCCCAGGATAACCCGCTGTTTCCCAAGCGCCCAGAAGCGCATTACTGGTCCAACGTTCCGGAAGGTCGGCGCACCGCCAGACTTCCACACCTCCTACGAACTCCTCCAACTCCTCACTCACAACCCGATGCTCCGGGCCATGGTGTACAACCAGGGCGTCGAGCGGCATTCCGCGCTCTTCCCTCGCTCTTACCATCTCCACAAGCTTTCTCTCTGGCGATAGGCCCGCGATGTGTTTGAGGTGGGGGAACAAAGGGGGTGAATCGCCCGTTGGGGTCAACGAACTTGTGTAGGCGTTGTGACCGGTGAAGTTGATTGAAACGAGGTTAGGCATGGCGGCCGCTATGGTCGCCAAGGTGTTGTTGCTGATACGGCAATCCATGACGCGCAAGGTTTTGACGTTGTCTAGTCGGGGAGAATGTGAAAGCAGCAGTCCGTCAGCGCCGAAGGGGTCGCGGTCATAATTTTCGACGACGGCGATCTCCAGAGAGCCCTTGGCTCCCTCGAACCGAATGAGGCAGGTGACCCCCGTCCCGTGTCCCAGGTCTGCCTTGTGTCGGATATGGGCGAGAGTGATAGATTCGATGTCGATCGGCGCCAGTGCGTGTTGGATGGATTCGTGTGGCCAAGAATCGGCTAAGGAAATGCCTCGGAAGCCCACAGCAACGGTCGGCGGGAAACGGAGGAAGACAATCAGGCCAGAGTAGGTCTCGCCGAAACCCAGCTCGATACTGCGAAGCTTTGGAAGAGTGACAGGGGTGCACGATTGGAGTGTGTCCCCCCCACCTGAGAAAATGTTGATGAGGACGGTTTCCAGCTGTGAACACCCCCTGAGCATATCCAAGGCGGACCGTTCGCCGGTCTCCAAGGCGGAGAATGTCATTTCGAGAGATAGGTGGATGAGGTTCGGGGCTGTGATCTGGTTTATGGGCACGAAAAACCCAGAAACGGAGAGTCTGCGGATGGACGTAAAGTCGCCTTGGAGGTCCAAGGTAGCGTTCTCCTCATGGCAATGGATCTGGCCCTCATCAACGAAGAGCACGAGGTTTTTTGTGAAGGGAGTCACGAGCCAACGGTGGAACTCTCGCAGTTGATTGAGTGGGAGGCGTGCGAATACTGAGGATATCTCGCTTTCGTGGCCCAGGACCTCGTTCAACACCCAAGTTGGGAGACCAGCATTCAATTCCAGCTGGAGCGGGACAGACTGACGGCGATCAAGGCCGGCAATCATCCGGGTCCGATTCCGAAAGTCTATCTTTCTCCACAACAGTGGGGACGAGACTAATATCGTCCGCCAACGACGGCAGACTCCGGAGGCCCGGAACACGTCGTCTGTGCAGAGGAAGGAGGAGATCATGACGAGGAGGTCCAAGGGAAGAGAAGTGGCGGCGTTGAACGTGTTCGGGGGGTGCCATGTACCCTCAGCCATGGGAATTGCGCCTTTCCTTCGTCTTGAAACCTAGGGAGCGGTAAGCCAACAGTGGGAAAAAGAGATGGGAAGGGGGTCGCGTACATCTTGGGCAGTCATATCCAGGGAATACTCGGCGCGTGGTAGATGAGCTGTCTGGGAAAGGGGCAGTCAGGGGTGGATCCGCGCAACGGGACTGGGCCGCGCTTCTCTTCCCACGCTTGGTGTAATGCAACCAAGGAGGACAAGCTATAGTGGCCAAGGGTCGTGGGGGGCACAAAGCAAAGTGCCTAGGGAAACAACTACATGAACATACACCAAAATTGCGAGTCGTGCCTCCTGTGACCGTCTTCGTCCTATATTGAGCTGCTACATTCCACAACCGCACTCACGGTACTCGCTTCTCGGGAACACCAGACGGGCCAAGTTGACCCAGAAAGCTTCGGCGCGAGGGCCTTTGGAATCAGCTCGAGACGACCTCTCCTGATCGGCCGATAACCTCAATAACCTTTCGAATGACGGGTACAGCACCATCGGCGTTGCGCGTACCGTGTTCGGATGTCGATTTTGCGAGTGGAATCGTCGTCTTTCGCGGGAGGGCCAAATCCCCACCAACGCTCCAATGGCCGAGCTCGCGGAGAGGACATGGCGGTTGGAAATAAAGCATTCTGTGGGGGATGACCGTACTCGTTGCAGGATTTTGATGGACGGAGGCCCGCCGTGTTTGCCACTGTTTGGGCTTAGCATGGAAGGTGACCACGAGCGGCCGCGCAGTCGTTGCCATGGACGGTGACCGGACCCTGTGGAGGCCCCGTCACGACCACCATGGCCACCAGGTGCATTGTCCGTCCGTAAGTGGGCCGGTCGCAGGGGTGATCACGAACACACGTGCCAACGTAAACGTACGAGAGACAAATACAAATATAAGTAATACGCGGTCTAGGTTTCTTCCCCCACAAACCACTCCGCTTCTTGTTCCACACCGCCCGTCTCAGCCCCAACGCTTACGTTCACCCAAACTCTCCAAATCATCAGTGGCGTCTCCCCTCCTCCCTCTGCGAAATGCCTTCGACCACCTCTGATCGCAAGGTACAATCGAGAATCAAAGCTACGAATGTGGCAAGGGCCACTCGAGCGAACTCTGAATCTTCAGATACAAGTCCAGAAAGAGGGGAAAGGATCAAAGATACCGGCTCAGGGCCAGAAGACCTCGACCAACCCTGGCCATATGAATTCAAGGTACCGTCAAGAGACACTCGGCTTCACCGACCATCTTAACTGGCTTCAGGTCCGAGATACGGTGTGGGTTCGTATCCAAGAGGATGGAAGGTGGTGTCAGGGCACGATCGTTTCTTCGCGGCCAACGACAGATAAGGTGAGAGAGGGGGCAATGGTGAGTATATTCACCCAGCGCGCGCGGTCTCGGCTCGGTGATCTAATCTCCGTCGTTGTAGGGAAAATACTGGCGGGCGAACGTCTGCCACGACGGCAAGATGGTACCAATGAAACTATCACCCCTGAACGGCGACATCAAAGCCGACACCGAACAAGTACGGGCCCTCCTGAGAACCAACGGTTTCCTCGAATGATGCTACTCTCCGAACCACTCATCAGACACCGCTGTACGTCATGGCAGCGGCGTCTACAACGTGCTTTCTATGGCCAATACCTTGTATGTAACAGACAATTGTACACTTACAGTGAATAATTCCACGATCCAATCAATCGGCTCGCCCACATTTTAAACGTACCCCCACAACCAAAACCCGGCAAAGACGCACGACAGAGGTAGTACAAGTACTGACCACATTGCAGTCTCTAACTTATTCATCCTCGCGATCCACTCGGATTTCCGGAGTAACATGAACGGAATCTGGGGTATTCCCACCAGAGCCAGGGAAAGAAGGTTGAACGGAATCGGGAAGTAGGAAGGTGAGGCGTATTTGGAGACAGTTCGTACAAATATCCTCCTAGATTCGAGTCCAACCTTGATGGAGTAGCGGTCCCAGCGGTCTGTGGGGCCGGGATTTCCTTGTGCTAGTTGGTTGGACGACAAGATCGCAAAAGCCAGGGAAGAAACGACGAGCAGCAGCACGAAACCAGAGAAGGACAGGAAAATTGTCCGGGCTTCCATGGGTGCCGGTTTGAGGTTGATAGCGAGGAGTACGTCTGTCAGTGCAGAAGACAGTAGGTACGATGAGATGGCCAGCAACGGGGCGAAGAAGAGAACCACAGGGACGGATATCGTGATAAAACCGTTCAGCAAAAAGGTGGATAGTGGAAGGATGTCCCAGGGCGGTAAGAGGTGGATGGGACTCAACGGGTGTGGAAGGTGAAGTTGGAGGGTGTTGAGGAGGATTGCGAGAAGTGTCAGGGTGTATGAAGCCTCGCCTGGGATGGGTCCCTGCGAGACGAAGAAACACAGGGAGACCAGGTAAAGGGGGAAACAAGTAGCAGGTTCTCCGAGAGAGGCCGCCAAGGAATAAACAACAATGAATACACCTTGGGGTCCTAAGGAACGGTGACCGGAGCCCGCCGTCTGAGGTGGGTGCATCACATGGCGCACGAGGGCAGTCAAGTATACGAAGAACATCGACAAGGTCATCAAATGCAGAACCCTTGAGGAAGTTGTCAGCCCCGTTCACAGGTAGACGCGGCCAGTACCCTTACCTGGGGGCCCCCAAAGATTTCATTCTATAAAGTAAACGGGAGGAAAAGCTGGAATCCGGTGGTAGGGTTAACACCCGGCCGTACTTCCAAGCCCTTGAGATAGAGGAGATGATGAGTGGATGTACCAACAACCCCTCCCCGACGTTTTCGCAAAGTAGATCGGCGACTGGGGCGGGTGTTGAGTTTTCCTGACCATGGAAACCGAGGTGCAAAAACGTACGACAGACGTCGGGATACCCGTCCGCCACGGAAGGGAACTTGGCCCAAAGTAAAGCATCCAGGTCGGCGTTGTCTCTCTGTACCCGGAGGAAACCCGACCAAACCTCCAGGACGTGCGAGGTACAATGTTCCACGACCGATTCTGCGCTAACGTGGTGATCCCATGTTTCCCACAGGTCCAACGATTCGTTGCGAGCCAGCTGTTTTCTAGCGTCGCTCTCGATCTGCAGAAGGGTGATGAGGACGAAGGCGGTTTGGTAGGATGGGCTGAGGTCGCAATGCAGGACCTGGGCGAGGATATGGTCTGCGGTTGGTGTCGTGTTCGACTGGGCCTGCAGACGGTCGATGACAAGGCGAATGCACGGCAGGGGTGGCGAATGGAGAAGAGGAGTGGATTCCGAAACTTCAGGGGCCTCCATCGTCCATCTGGAGGATATCCCCGATGTCAAATTGCCGTGACTTGGTGGAGGAGTGATGGACAGGGCGGATGCCTGTGGTCACACACAGTGACACACCGCTGCCTCGATCACTCTCGATCCACGCATTGAACTTCCTCCACGATGAGCGGCGGCGGTGTGAACACGCCATTGCTGGACACAATCGAGCCAGACGAACCCTCGGAGGCCACACAGCCACAAACGAAGAGCACGACCTATCAGCCAGTCGTTCTTACACCAACAAATCGCGCTGCCGAACAGTACGCAGCTAATTCCTCAGATGCCGAGTCTGGTGCGTGTGGGAACAGCCACTAAGGCTCCGAATCGTTTTGACGTCTGGCTATACGCACCTTTAGGTCTCGCTGGGATTCTAAAACAGGTGAGGGGGAAACCATGTCGGTAAAACCCCGACCATTCACGCGGGGCGAAAACAATCTGCAGTCTGCACATCCAATCGCCCTCATATTCCTCTACTTCTTCAGGATTGCCGCCATCGTGATGTACATTCTCGGCGGGTACATTAACAATTACGTCCTATCGGTGCGTACCAAATCTCAAACGCAATTCCAAGAATGGAGGGAGGCGGTGGAATTGACAACTGACGTGAACCGCACCCCCCGACCCCCCAGACAGTGATCGTGGTGGTGCTGCTGTCGATGGACTTCTGGAACTGTAGAGTGAATTCGGCTGGTTCATATCCGGAATCGTGGACTGCCGCTGATACGCGCGTTCTATTCCAGAATGTCTCGGGAAGGGTCCTTGTCGGGCTGAGGTACTGGAATCAGGTGGGTTACACACCACCCGTCTCCCAGCCGCCCCCCTGACGCACCTGGATCTGCCCCCTGCTCACCGCAGGTCGATGATGATGGAGAGAGTTACTGGGTATTCGAAAGCCGTGATGTGCGTTTTAGATGCGACTGCTGAAGAGACACGCCTGAATTATAAACCAACAGCCATCGCGACCTGCGAACCCCATTGATTCCAAGTGAGCGTGCACACTTCTCTCCAACCGCACACAACCGCTGAAACGAGCGTCGCATAGAATGTTCTGGGTGAGCATCATTTCCAGTGATCCACATGGCCACATCCAACCGCATCTCGAACAGATCGCGTTATACACATTCCCAGTGCTTTGGGTTGGGCTTCTGATCATCGCCATAGTCAAGCTGAATCTGAATTCCGTACCGACAACGGTCCTCGCGTTAATCTTCAACGTGACGAATGTTATTGGGTTCACGTACGCGTGAGTTGCACGACAGGACTTCCGTTCCTCCATATCTCTTCATTAATCCTCGTGAAACACCAACAGGGACAGGGACGCGAAGGAGAAGTGGGCCAGCGGTGTGGGGTGGAACATGGGACTCGGCGGTATTGGGGGTCAGCTTCTTACGGGAGCGGTCAAGAACAGCGTTGGAAGGGTTTTCGGCTCTCGATAGTCATCATCACGCACTTCCAGCCTACGGCTTATCTGATGTTTTCACACTTGGTGAAGGCCGATACATTTTATTTATTTTTCTGCGCAACGATCCATAACACGCCTAGGGTATGTCAATAATAGCATGGTCAGGTCATGAAGAGGTAGTACGGCTGAAATGACAGTAAACAAGTGATGAAGCAACGATGGAAGGGGATATGCGCGTGATAATAATACAGTGAATAAAAAAGATCAGTCCAAGCTGTTGCAAGAGTGGAATAAAAAGTCCGGATCCGTGCAAGTGGTAGGTAAAAGCAACAATAAACACAAAAAGACCTGCGGCCAGAAAAGAAAGAGGAAGACAGCAGGTAGGCAAAGATAGCAATGGATCGACAGTGAACAACGAACCGCAAACAACGGAAGAGTCGGCAATCGACAGACACATCAGAGGCGCGAGAAAGCAAGGCGAAAGCATGACACGACAAACTTATTTCATACCCACCCACCCTCGGACATCGACAAGCGAGAAGGCAGTGGTCGGAGTTGCTTGAGCGATAAAGGACTGGGGGCGTCCACGAGACCCTCTCATTGACATGCGTGGAGTCCTCATGCTTGGGAACGCAAGGGTATTCATGCTCGGAGTGAGAATCATCGTCGAGGGTGCAGCGCTGGGCAGAGCGTCGGGCGAAGGGGGGAAAACGAACAACGTCTGCGACGGGGTGGGAACCGGCTGGGACGGAGCGGCAGGCTTGGGCGGGGTTTGGCGTGAAGGTGGCAACGCAGGTGCTGAGATGCGGGACGCCGTGAAACTCTGTGTCCTTTGAGGAGGTCCGGACTTCATGACTCCGGGGTTGATGGGAGATGAGGGAACGGTTGGCAGGATCGACAGAGGTGGGGGTCGACGCCGACCTTTCAGGGATAGGCGAGGCCTCGGCAACGGAGGAAGGTCGAACGTTGCCTGAATAGTGGATGTTGGAATCCGTGGGAACTTGTGAGATGAGGTCGGTCCGGGCGGAGGGTTCCGCTGGACGGTGGGACGAGCGGTTTGGGGAACAAACGGAAGCTTGTTCACGCCTTCCTCCTCGTACTGCGAGTCTGGGGAGGTCGCATCACTTTCTCGGCTGTCATTGTCAAATCCACCACCAACATTGAGCAACTCTTCCTCCTCATCCTCCTCGACAAGATCTTCACTGAGGATACTGGCATTGGTGATATTACTGGCAATTGATCCGGTGCGCCTCCTGCCACCATAGCGACTCTTCCAGGCGACTCCCATACCCAAACCAGAGGAAGCGATGGAAGAGGATGACGACTTGCGAGCAAGCACGCGGTCTTCCATGGCTTTGTCGAGAGCGCGGGCTTCACGTGCAACCTCGGTCACATCTCTGTCCTCTTCCACATCAGCATCGGAAGGGTCGTTGTCGAGCATGGAGCGACGCCGGCCCCATTCTTCTTCCTCCGCGGCAACGATGGAAGATCGATCAGAAAAGGTTGGCGAGTTGGCACCGCCGGACTTCAACGCCCTCTCATAGTCGAGCAGCTGATAAATAAGACTGGGAAGAATGATCGTCAGCCTGACGACCGGATCTGAGAGTGAAGGATGACATACGACATGTTGGGACCAACCCAGCTGCTCTTTTCCTTGACATAGGAGTACGCGCCTTGCATACCCTTGAGTGCCCACACTTGAGACGGCACGGCCGTCGAGCATCGGGCGGCGGCCCTCATGACGAGGGCAATAATTAGCGTCCCGGATCGTGAGATTCCACATTGACAGCTGAATTATGATCGGCATTCCGCGTGAGCGGTCGGCAAGGAGGGGGGGAAAAAGAAAAGGACCGACTGGATCAAAACGCCATCCCCACGTGCAACTGATTTGTCCACAAAATCGAAAGCTGCCGGTAGTCCAACATTGACCAAATCTGGTTGTCCATGGGACCATGGGAGCTTGAGGTAATGCAATCCCGGCCGGCCGCTGGGGATATGGGCCGGAAAATAGATTGGGTTGCTGTCCAGAGGCTCCACTGATAGATCGGAGGTGGAGACAGAAGAACGCAGGGGCCTCGAAGTGGAGGCATCGATGGGACACGCGACCTCCTTTGCGACGTTGAGGATCGATTTGATGCCCCGTTTAATGAGACCGCGCCAGTCCCGGGCGGAATCTTCGGACCCCAACCAGATGCCAGGAAGGATCTCGATGGGGCCGTCGGCATAAGGTACAGACGGACACTCATCTTCACGTTGCCGGAGGAGAGAAGTCGTGGCCGGAAGGGAGACAACTGATGGGCGTCTGCGCGGTTCGAGGGCGGGGGAAGGGGGAACTGGGGGCTGGTCCTGGGTAGCAATGGTGAGGGAACTGGAGGACGGCTTGGTCTGGAGGGTGAGGGAGAGTCGCTTCACGTTCCTGGCCGATCGAGGCTTTGTTGGAGAAGGGAGTGATACGGACTCGGGCTCGGAAGAGGGGCCGGATGGAAACGGGGTGTCTTCCTCAGCAACAACGGTGGGCAGGTTGGCTGGAGGGGGGGCGATTTTGATACCGAGGTTGGCGGGGGTGTTTTTCCTGCGGGAGAGGGTGGTTGACTGCATGATGAATTCTGGGGCGAAAGGAGGATGACGACCTGCGTGCTTTTTAGAGAGAGGAAGAAGAAAGAGGATATAAGACAAAAGGGGCGGCGACGCCGACGAGCAGCAGAACCTCCAGACAGACGAGGGCCTGCTTGGGACAATTGAGGAGAGGGGAATGGGTGGGAGAGAGTGACGCCTACTTAAGTAACCCTCGCGCTCACGTGCACGGCCAACTCCGCAAGGGTCACAGCGCGCCGGTCCATTGTTGCCCGAGCTCATTCTTCCCCGCCTTTGGGACCGCACCCACTTCACACCCCGTGTTTCGTCCATGAGTTAATATTCGCTCGTTATTTCACAAGTCCCCCTCGAACCTCCCTTACCCTTTGTCCAGTCCCGACAATCCCCGCCTGTGCCTTGCGGATCACTCCTACAATGCGCTCACCGGCCGCCGTGAATGATCCCCGAGGTGGGCTAAGCCTCGGGTGGGTCACGGCAATTGTTCCCCCCGGGCTTCCACCGGTTTAGCCAAGGTCGTTTGATCGTCCGGGCACAGTCTTATCTCGCCCCACTCACGCGAATCGTGGCGAGTTTCTCCAGGTGGGATCACTCCCTACAGAAACCCTGCTGATCACCCGGAAGCGTAAACTCCGACAAAATGTGCTTGATTTTCGTCGTTGGGGAGCGTAAGTGTATGGGAGCTATTGGTGCTATTTGTGAACACTGCGATCGCCTGAGCCTACGCATCTACGAGTCAAAGGTAAAGCCGGACACCGTGGCACAACACGACGTTCGTGCGTGTTTGCGGTTCACCAGGGTGTGGCTTCTCCTGTTTCCGTACCGGAACAGGACATGCTTCAGCCATACCGATCCCACTCCGGCATGACATACTCAAACATGTCGGACGGACCCTTCTGCAAACACCCACCAACACGATCCCAGGCACATCGGGTCGAGAAAATGAACCTGCTGCCCACGCTTTCACCAAACGTAAACCATCCATCCACCACACCAACACACGGGTGTCTGCATACCGAAAACGGCATCCGATAAGAGGATTTCCATGAGAAAATCCTGTCGTCGCATGCAGATGCGCTCACGAGGACGTTATCGTATGTCATTAAACCCAAGGATGGATCCCGAGCTTACCACATCGTGCAGAGAACGCGCACCTCAAACACCCTCACGTACGGGGCCGTAATTTCAAAGTGTATCCAAGCGACGTTCCCTGCATCGCTGGGCAAGGGCTAGAACAGCCCCAAGGACCCCGGCACCCACGGTTGATTGTGAAGGGTGGGTTATTGCCGGGTTACCTCGAGGCATGCAGTAGTAGGAGAACGCTCTAGGCCCGCATAATCTTCATCCTTCCAACCGGAATGCCCCCCTTCGCGTGCAAACCGAAACGACATCAAGACACGCATGATTGAATCAGAGGGATCGGAGGGGTGATGTGGAGTCCCTAGAGATCTTCAGGGCAGCAGCGATAAACAAAGTATTTCGAATTCAACAACACCCCCGGCTAAGATGTCGAGGAGATCAGCGGAGTTCGCGGGGAGATATCCTTCCGCGACTCCGCGGCCAGGAGAGAATCAAGAGAGGGAGCAATCGTGAGAAACTCGGCCAAAGTTGACTTTCCAAACGCGGCGACAGGAAAATGTCGCACGCGATCACATGATCACGCGACAGACTTGGTTGCACTTGTTGTTTGCGGCCACCGTCGGATACTTTCCGGAGCACGACGCTCGCTCTTTACCCTCGCGCCCCCACTACGCCGTCACCCGGACGGCACCAGACGCTGATTCGAGATGTCCGCTGTGAATCTTGGAATCGACCATGATAGTGATGAGGTTGTCGCTCTCAAGGCTACGATCTCCACAAAAGGTACCGTACCATCTCATCTCGGCGTCATTCCACGCAGGCTGACGAACTCGTCAAGACAATGAAATCACGATGCTCAAGGTCCATCTCGACCAGGCAGCCCAGCAGAGTGCAGCCGTAGATACAACGTTGAAGGACACAAACCACAAGGTGCGTTCCGGTCGTAGTTTGGGTCGAATATCCCTCTTATGTAAGTACAGCTCCAATCCGAAGCCGACAGACGAGTTAAGCTTGAGGAAGAACTACGCATAACCTCCGAGGCACGCATAAACCAGAAGACTGCTCACGACAACCTGGAGCTTGCCCTGAATCAACTCCAGCAGAGGTTCAAGGCAGAACAGAGGGCCGTTCGAGACCTTCAGGCCACGATCGACTCCCTGACAGCCCGCACAGAGGGCGACAAGCAAGGACGGCTCCAGGAGAAGTCGACGCTCGAGAAACGCAACGGCCAGCTACAATCGAGGATTCAAGAGTTGGAATTCGAATGCCACCAACTCAAGGCGGCCCCTCGTTCCAAGTTTGCGAACAGTCGGACTTCGACTTCGACTGTCACGACGGACCCTCAATTCATTTGGCTACAGCAGGAGAATGAGCGACTCCGTGATATCTCTGCCAAACACGAGTCAGACACCGAAGCCTTTGAGAGGCGGGTCAGTCAACTCCAGACCGAAATGACGAAGATGGAGAACGAGAAGGTGGCAAACGAGCGGAGTTGGCAGTCCAAGGTGAAGGAGCTGCAAGGCAAGGTCGGTGATATGGACGAGGAGCTGGAGTACCTCAGACAGCAAACTGGAGAGGGGACCGTGAGTAGGGAGCAGCAACTCATGGATAGGATCGACGAGGACGCCGCGAAGATGGAGCAACTTCAGAGGCAGGTCGCACAGGCTCAGCGAATGCAGTCAACCCTCGTCCAAACCGAGGAGAATCTGAGAGCCGAGACGAAGAAAGTGGAGGAGGCTGAGGCGGTGAACCTTGACCTCGTCGGGGAGAAGGATGCGGCATTGGGCGAGCTTGAAGCCATCCGCGCTGAGAACGAGGCCCAGCAACAACAAATACTACAGCTACAGCTGAAAGAGAAGTACGAATCTGTTCCCCCTTTCCCCACAAAGCTAACGTCCACTCCAAGGGAATTGCAGCAACAGGTGGAGGAAGCTCAGAATGCCTTCGCCGAGTCTACCTTCCGGTTCCCCGCTGCTGTTGGACAGTCGATCTCCCGACAGACTTTCGAGGACAACCTCTTGGAAGAAGACGCCGATCTGACGTACCTCATTCGGTCGACGCCATTACGTCCGGATAACGCCCGGTCAAATCGACGCACTTCCATTGGTCAGCAACCCGTCGATTATGAAGTCGTCGAACGTCTTCTTGCCACGATCGATCGTCTTCGCGGCGAGCGGGATGACGTCAAAGGTCATTTGGAGTTCTCTCAGGTCGAGCACACTTTTGCCGTCCAGGCTTTCCAACGTCAAATCCTCGCTCTCTCTTCAAATACCCAGTCCGATAGATCCCTCGAAGTTTCCAATCTTGAGGAAGAAATCCGACAGTTGCGCGAGGAGGCGAATATTGCGCTGGCAAAGGTGGAGGACTCTCAGCTCGAGGTTAAGCGTTCTCAGCTTGCTGCTTCCGCTTTCTCTGTTGTCGTCGATCATGTTCGGGCAAACAGCGAGTTCCTGACAGCCCAATCCGGTGCTTCATTACGGATGAACGAAGAACTCCTCGCGGACGCAAATCGAAGGGCGAGTATCGCTAAATTACAGCTTTCGGAGGCGGTCCAACGGTACGACCAGGTGGAACACGACCGTCAGCTCCTTTCAACTCGCGTGGAGGAGTTGCAGGGGGTTATCCAGAGACTCAGCCAGGAGGCTTCCGAAAACAAGAATGCCTACCGTCAACTTAGCGACGATCTCGAGGCTGCCAAAGCCACCGCGGATCACCTGAGGAACGTCATACAAGAGGTCGAAGCCGAACGAAACTCCTTGAACCTCCGCATCGCACATCTGGAAGACGACCTCTCCACCGCTCGAAGTGAGCAGGAGGATCTCCAAGGCCGCTACAAAACCCTTCAATCACAACAGCTCTCTTCCATGTCTTCGACCCAAGCTAGCAGGGCCCTTCGCCAGCAGATCGAGGAACTCGAGGGCCGTGTGAAACGTCGAACAGAGCAGATCGGCTTACACCAGCACGACATCCGACGTCTGGAGACGAACCTGAGACTTCAGGAGGATAGGATCGCGGAGATGACGGCTGATATCGAGACCCTCACGAACCAGAAGGAGGCCATGGTAGAAGATTGTGCCGAAGCGAGGGAAGCCCGCGACCATGCGATCCAAAGGGTTGAGGTCCTGGAGGAACAAGTGGAGTCGTTTGAAGAGAGGGTCCTGGGCGCTGAGAGGGAACGAGATCAGCGGGACGTGGAGGTTGCGGCGTTGGCGAAGGTTATGGTCCAGGCGATCTCTGATAAACGTGATGCGATCCTCCAACTCAAGGGTCTCCTCCACTTCAAGTCCGAACGGCACCAGGGAGTTCAGGGTCAGCTTCACCACGCCCAAGAGCGCATTCACTCTCTAGTTCAACAAATTCTGGAACTGGAATCAGTTATCGCCTCAAATACCCAAGATGCCATGCACGTTTATGAGGATCCCACGGCGGTCGCCAAAGACCTCCATCAAATCACCGTCGCTCTTGCGCTTTCCCAGGCCGCATACAAGGACGCCTTTGGTTCTCTCTCTTTCATCAAGGGCCAGCACGCTTCCGCGGAAGCCCGTGTTTCGTCGTTACAACGAGAACTCCAAGCCGTTAGCGATCATCGATCTGCTGAGGAGGATGCTTCCCGTACCCAGCTACAGTCACACATCACAGAGCTGGAATCAACGGTCCGCAGCTTGGAGCAGGACCTACAGGAGGCGAAGTCCCATCAAGACCAAACTTCGCACCAACTCACTCGTGCTCAGGAACAGCTACGTGATCATGCCGAACGGGTCGATGAACAAGCTCGCCATATCGTCGGTCTGCAGGTGGAAATCGAGAAGCTCAGCGGAGCGCAATCCGATCGGGCACAAGAGCTGCAGCGACGGCTCGAGATGGTTCAGGTAGAGTTGGCGGAAGCTGTTCGTGCCCGAGATGAGGTGGACGCAGAGTACGAGAGGCTCAAGGTGGAAGTCAATACCACGAAGGAGGACCTGAACGCTCAGCTTAAGGAGGTTCAAGAGCTATCGACCGCCCGTGCGTCGTTGGAGAAAGAGCTTTCGGAGGTTCGTTCAACCCGGGCTGAGGAACTTACCCGCCTCCAAGAAGAGTTGTCAAAGGCCACCGCTGCTGCCGAGAAGGCTTCCACTGAACAGGACACAATCTCGAAGGACCGCCAAGCCGCCGTTGATGAGCTGACCCGTGTCAGGTCCCAACTTGAGGAGAAGCTAACCGACGCCGAGACACGTTTTGCCACCCTTCAGCAACAATTTGACGAGACTTCTCAGGTTCGAACTCAGTCAGAGGAGAAGATGCAGGACGAACTCCGGTTCACTATAGAACGTAGCCACAAGACCGAATCGGATCTTCACCGAACCATCAGGACTCTTGAAGCCAACCTTGAAGAATCCTCCTCCGCCTTGGAAACTGCGGTCGAGGAGAAGGGTACGATGGAGGCCGAGATGACGAACCTTGAGGCTGAAATTCAACGTTCTCGCTCTCTCTCTCAGTACCTCGAAAAGCAAATCAAGGAGCAGTGAGTAATTCGCCTCCTATCCCGTGCGTTGACGTCTCATCGGGAGTCACAGGGAAGCCGACATTTCTGATATTGGCGGTCGGCTGGCCGCATTACGCAAAGATTACGCCGCGTTGGAACAAGAGTCCTCTGGCATCGAACTGCAGCTCTCGCTTAAGGACACTCAGCATAGGGAGTCCCTGGCTGCATTGCAACGTGAGCTTGACGTGCTTCGCGAGAAACCTAGCCTGGAGGCGCCCCTCCAGGAACTGCAGGAAAGATACGACGAAATGGAGGAGGATCTGAAAGAGAAATGTGCCGAAATTGAGAGGACTGATGACAAATACCTGGTGTTGGTGGTCGTGTTTCCGTTCCTCCGGACATATTCTGACCGTCTCCCACTCACAGGGTGCTCAAGGAACGCAAGAAGCTCAACTTCCAGGTCGATTCCCTCACGCGAAAAATCAAGGCTCTCGAGAAAGAACTCGCGGACGCGGTTGCAAAACCAACACCAAAACCCAAGGAACCTTCGACCTCACGGCCACCTACGCAAGCCCCAGTCCCTTCTCGAACTACCTCGACATCTTCCCGAAGAAGCACGACAACAAACCCCTCACTGCCCTCTTCACGGTCGTCCTCAGCACGCACGAGCGCAGTCTCTTCCACGGATTCCCCTCACCTCCTCCAGAACGCGCACGCATTAGCATCCACATCCAGCTCAAGCTCACGCCGTGCGAAGACGCCAGAACCAAGGGTCCGTCACGAGGTGAAGCCTGTGCCAGCCCCAACGGTCCCCCCCCAACAACCGGAACCAGTAACCATCGGAAAGAAACGCAGGGCCCCAGAGGACTTTGACGCGTGCGAGTCCATTCCTGCACAGGTATTCACTCCAGAGAGCGCCCCGAGCAAGGCCTCCGAGAATCAGACGCCCCGTTCCCGCAAGACGACGACGAGTAACCGGGGAGGGTTTACGCCAGTCCGGAGTCGACCCCCATCCAAAGACCCCATTGGACGAATTGCCGCTCCTGCGCTTACCTCCACCGCCACAATCACCGACGTCACTAACGGGACAGCACAACGGTCTGTGACGCAACCTGTCCCTCCGACAACACAAGCCGCTCAGCCACCTGTTAAAGCACGGAGCTGGCTGCGGAACGTGAAACCTCCAGCGGTATCTCGATAAACTTCCGCTCCGTTTATTTCTACTGGACCCTATACCTACCCCTAATGCTGTAGCTGGTATCTGTACATACATGGACATGTAGCTTATCTCAACAAGTTCCCCAACATCAGAGTTCTTTGGCTGATATCACATGACGCTAAACTCGTCTCTCTGATGTCGATGTTCAACTTGAAGTTGGGTCAGTCCGCGGACTTGGATCTCTCTTCGGAGCTACTTGACTCCAGCGATCTCACTCCGGAGGTACTGCTGACGCTCGAATACACGCACGATGTCACCGTTCAGGCTTTTGACCCGTTAACCGGATTACTCGCCATCGGTGCGTGGGCCGCTGGCCTCCCGTGAATAATGATTTGATCCATTACTTCTCCCCCCACTCGGACGCTACCTCTCCATCAGGAACTCGTGCAGGAGTTATATGGCTGATTGGGTCGAAGGGCGTACAGGAACGAATCAAAGCCTCGGATTCTCCTATCAAATTCCTGGAATTCGCTCAGTCGTCCAATAAACTGATATGCTTGGGTACGCCGTCGGATGATACCATCGAGTTGATGCGTAGGTCGACCTCCCGTTTCCAGATACCACAAACCGGTTGCACATATGGGATCTCACTCAGCCACGGCTCCAGCGGACTGCAACGCACAGATTTTCTGAGGAGGTCACGTAGGTTACCTCGCGCCTTTGAGGTTTAATGGTAGCACTCCTGACCCATGTCGCCCTTGAAGGTGTATGACTGCCTCTCCCTCTCACGAACATGTGGGTTCTGCACAATGACGAGGGTTAGGAATCATTGACCCTATGGTGAAAGCCAGGTGTTCTTCGGCCTGAAGAGCGGCAAAATCAAGACCTATGATCTATTGTGTTCGAGGGTGTCACCGTTCGAGATGCCGTGCACTTTGAACGAATACAAGAATAGAGTTGGGGTGGCGATAGCGCCCGGATCGTTGGTGCTCGTTCTTTTGGTATGGTCCCGTTTGTTGATATGAGGTGCTCAGGGACGTGCCGGTCGCATTGATCATTCACCCCCGGGACCTCAACTTGATCTTCGTTTGTTTCACGGGTAAGTACTTGCCCCCTCGCCCTCCAATCTTCCTTTCTCACATCTTCCATAGGTGCCATAACTCTTGTCAATCTGGTGAGTGGAGGATGACGATCGGGTGCCATGACAAGTTGCTGAGCGGAATGCAGAAAGAGCGAAGCACTTGTAGGGTCTATGAACTTACTCTGCCGGGAGGCGCTCCGGGTCCTGAATGGGCTCCGGGTCCCGTGAGCCATACTTCCTTCACTATAGTCCTGCCCAGTCGCTGAAACCTTGAAGGCCATGCTCACGATGAGGAGTCCTTTCGTGAGTTGTACGGCTATCCACCCCACTGGCCACTTCTTCGCCGCAGGCTACGAGGATGGCTCAATAGCCCTCTGGGCCACAGAAGATGAAGACAAACCTCTGTTAGTTCGGTCCATCGAAGAAGTGGATATCAACCTAGTCAACGAACAGTTGTTGAATCTCTCGTTGGAACCGGGTGGTAACAAACCGAGCGATAAACCAGCACCAGAGCCAATATACAAACTCGCCTGGAGCGGTTATTCCAATTCTTCGGACCCCAGGGGAGGAACTCACACTCTCGCGGTCCTCGGAGGCGGAAGGGGTCAGGGATACTCGGGAGTTACTGTCTTCTCGTTCTCCGCTTTCAACCCCACAGATGGTGGGGCGGACCCCAATGTTACATTGCCTCCACCCATGCGCAAGGCTATGCAGGACTGCCTTTCCAACCCGGGTGTATACAGTTATCAATCCGAACGTGTGGTCTCTGACTTCCTACTTCTGCCTCGCGATACACCACATTTCGCCGGAAACTTCGATCCTATTGCGATCGTACTTGTCTGTCATGGAGATGGCGATAAACGGTCGATAGGTATCACGGAATTTCCTCCACCGTCACTAGAGATTGTGCCGACGCGTCCCGAAATGGCGAGAAACCCTTCATCGCCGACGACAGGTAGTATCGGAGCAGAGCTCGCGGAGACAATCCTCGAGATGCAACGCAGCTCGGACCCAGAGAGATTGACCCTGCCGAACTTACTTTGGACCGGCAGCTCTAGTGCCGTCGGCGGGGAAATTCTAACTCTAAGCACTGCTACCTATGGATCACTGTGTCTCGAGGACCTAGAAGCTTCATGGAGTGAGTACGGTCTGAGAGGAGGCGCTGCGTGGATGGATGCGAAGAATGACGACTCCACGCATGCGAAGGTTCGTCTTGGACTTCCTGTTTGGTATGAAACTAATCGAACGAGTGTAGTTTGAACCACACCGCGTATTGCTTACGTGGCACAGAGACCTCACAATTCGCATTCAAGATATCAGTCCACGGTTGCTGGTCAGCTCCGAGGCGAAACCGTTGCAAGGATCGTTCCCGAGACCACTTCCATCCCTTACAATCGACCTGTTCGGTGTTCTGTCCGAATCGGATGTTCTCGAGCGTTGCTCACAAGATACCCTCCACGAAGGGAGCCTGTCTCATGTGTACCTTGCTCCCGAAGCCCTGGAGTGTGTTGCAATTTTCAAGACCGGGGACGTTTTTATATACCGGCTGGAGTCGGATGGGAGTCAATTGAAAACTACCGACAAGGACATGATCTCCTTGGCCCATATCCTGATCCCCCCTCCGGCTAGATACCGCCCAACCTTGATGATTCCCAGCGGCGGAAGTCCGATCTCCGCGTTTGGAGCTTCAGATATTGGTATAGCCATGTTTTTTGCCACTGCCCTAGATCACAGCTCACGGACTTCTAGGGTTCTTCGCTTTTGCGCACACCGACGGATCGCTGGCGGTACTTGATATGAGGGGCCCCACTTTCATCCTCCGGGATACAAACCCGGGCGCCCGCGGACATTCCCTCGCGAAACGCTCAACCGTTGATCAATTTGTTTCTCTCAGTTGGGCGGTATTCAAGCTGAGCTCTGGTCAGTTCGACGATTCTCACTGGTTTCTGAAGATTTGATATCGGAGCAGAAAAGGCACCTGCTATCCATCTCCTGGCGATTTATGCGTCGGGACGCGCACTCATCTACACTATCGAGAAGGATGGACTTACACACCAATTCCGAGCTAACCCCAAGCCAATCCCTGTTGACGCAGTAGCCCAATGCTTCCCATACGGCTCCTACATTCTTGACTCTGCCACAGGGGCACGATGTGTTGCAAGTCGATCGCGGCTTTCTAGTGCGGTTCAAGGTCAATCGGACGGGGCAAACGCCTACTGGATAACTACTGGACAAAAGGGAGTGAGGTGTAGTCTGAACGCCGACGGAGATCGGTTGGGGAGGGTGGACTTCAGTTCCAAGAACGGAATTGTGGGAAGCGCTCGTGTTGTTCACAAGCACAGTAAGGCCGTTGTCTGTGACACCGTCAAACCTGACATCGCCCTCCAGGATCTTGCATTGTTGGTGCCTTTACGGATAACGGCCAACTGGTGGTTTATTCAATTCCACATCTCGAACACCTGTACACAGTATCCGTTACCATATGTTCGCCCAGGTCTGCGAAAACGTCGGTTTATCGAACCCTTGCTTACCTCCTGATCGTTACAGGACTCTCAGCGTCGATGAAAGCGGAGACTACGTTGATTGGACGGTCAAGGATGGCATCGTTCACAAGTGTGAACTCGGCACATTGTTTGGGCTGCGCAGGAAGACGTTATACCACGACAAAATTCTCAACATCTCTCAAAACAAAAATAGGCTCCCTGCACAACCGCAGCTTTTGTCTATGGGGCCGGCGACGTTGCTCGGTCAAATGTATTCGTTCGTTGGTGGTGGTACTACAGGGGCGCAAATCGATGCTCTCCGTAAGTATAACACCTTCCGATTTCCAATCTCTTCCCTCGTTGATGATTTTGCGCATCAGTTGCTGGGCTGGACCGACCGATCCCCCAACCCAAGGAAGCCACTTCCACCTCTCCTGGGAACAGCCAGTCCTACACGGATCGGGCAAATGCGACGAAAGATTCAGTCGCGAGCGGCGCAAGCGGTCTTTATAACAGGCTCGGGAACGCCATGTCTGAACGGGGGCAGATGCTTGACGGTTTAGAAGACACGGTCAACTCGCTCAGAACGGGAAGCGAAAACATGCTTGCACAGGTGGGCCTTGATCAACTCCAAGTCGTATCATTCCACCCTCTGACGACAGGAATAGGCGAAGAGACTTGCTGCAGAGCAGTCGGCTCGGGGCTGGTTCGGGTTTTGAAATTGTTCGACGGTCGGGAGCGTATGAATGGTACGGCTTTGGAGGGGAGTCGGAGAATGGAAGGAATTACGTAACGGGCGTCTCGTATTTTTCCTGTACATTTTTGAGATGGGAGAACGGTTTGTGTTCCTCCGTAGGCGAAGCGGTTCGAGTGGTGGGTGTAAAACATGGGGTTGATGTTCTAGGCGAGGTGCGACCGGATGGGGGGAGTCCTGCGACTTGGTAATCAGCCTGGGGCCTGTTGCGGCCGACGGGTTCGCTCCAGTCGAAAACGGTCCCCAAAGGCGGGGGTCCTGCGGTCAGTGCATGGGAGTAGGGGGGCGGTGGTCGTCGCCCTGTCCACAGTCGGCGGAGTTGACTGTGTGGAATGGTGGGTCGGTTCCAGTGGCTCCCGGGATGAGTGGCCGTGGGCGATGTCATCGAAATCCGGTGGCTAGGGGTTGGCGGATGGCGAGGAGGCGTTGCGTGGTGGTCCGTAGGTGATAGGAGTATCTGATCAATGAGAGGGGCGGGGAGGGGGTGGACTCTTTCGTCGGAAAATACGGAAAACCTGGGTTTTCTTGCCCTGGGGGGTACTTGGGTCATCGTGGCGGGTGGGGGGAGACATCCTTGTAATTGGGAGGTCCCAGAGGAGGTGTAAGTAGAGGCAATGAGGGGGGTGGGCGGACCTTCGGTTTATCTTTGTATTCATTTTTCCTCTCTTCCGGTCTCACAGAATATTATCCCCTGGTGGTGGCCGTTCTCTGGTACTTGAGACGTCGTCTGAACGTTGTAGGGGAGTTGAGGAACACCGTGGGGTGTCGCCGGCTGCGGTGGACTTGGGTTGATGCAGTCAGGGGCCGGACTGGGGACTTTTCAGGCGAAAATAGGAGTGAAAATTTGGAGGCTGGTAAACGAGCGGCGGGGGGCTTCGCCGCGTCGTCTGGGAGGAGAGAGGGAGCGTATCTACGGTGGGAAGGCTGTAGCGGAACGCGCTGTCGGAGTTTTGGGCCACCGAGAACAGCGTGTTCCACACCACCATCCACAACCGCGACGACCTCAGATACGGGCTCTCACCATTTAAAATGTCGCAGTCAACGAGGGCACATAATTCTTGTTCTTGCGGGCAACATTTCAGCAGCTTACGCTGACCGAGAGGCGGCACAACCGGGTTCACAGCTTAGGGTTGTCGATAATCTTCCTCTTGCAAAATCTTGAGGGCTTGCCTGCAGGCCTTGACGGAGTCTTGGATCTTGCTGGTTGTCGACAGATTCACAGCGCACAAAACAGCCAGAGGAAAGCCCTTATCATTGCTTAACAGGAGGGCGAAGACGACCAGAAGAACGGCCACCCAAAGCCAAAACGATCTGGCGGCAGCCGTTGGGCGTAGCGCGGCACAGAGCGGTCTTGGGGGCGACGCGTTGGCGAAGAACAAACAGGTGAGCAGACCAGCATCTTCTGTTCTTGCAGACGGCCGTATTCCTTCGCCGCTTGGTGGGACTTGTTCTTGAGCACGCTCTTGACGAGAACCTTGCGCTTCTTGCTGTATCTTGCGGATTTGCACTTGCCTTAAAGTCACCCGTATCGAGAGATATGATCTGGAGACCAGGTTCACAAAACATGAGCCAGGTCATGGACGTTGTTAACGACGCAGCGTGGATCAATCAGTTCCCACTTGGAATGTACACGTCCTATTGGGCAAGTTGACTCACCCGTGGTTCGTGACTGATGACACGTGATCGGTGTCACGGTCTCAATGACCAATGTCCCCAGCCGAGCGGCGCGCAATTTGGGGTCGGTGTCGGGAAGGAGCAGCTGTGCTGACGAATAGATGCTAAGATACCCCCCAGGAGGTTCCGAGAGTGGCCATTTTGTCCAAAGTTTGAGGCTGCATACCTAATCGGCTTGGGCATCGAGTTGGTTCGCCCAAGGGTGGTCCAAGCACCGTGTGTTGGTTGCCCTATCCTAGTGACGGTCCCGGGCTGGTACCTTGGACTTGGTCCGTATCCCAGCCCAGTCGGAACAACAGGCGTTCTGGCATCGACGAGTCTGGTTGCCTCTATTCCCGGGTCATCGATCCACCTTCCGGTAACCCACATTCGGAGACTGCTGCTGTGGTTGCGCTGCGACTTGTTCTTGAGGGGGGTAGTCTTTCTTGATGGAGGGCGGAGGTCCTGGACTGGCTCTGACCGGGGGCTTTTGTTCAAGAGGAGGGTTGGATATGTCGGACGTGACTTTCAGTCGCAGCATAGCGTCCGATCCATGGCCATAGCGGGTTACGGAATCTATGCCTCACCCCCAGTTTTACCTCCGCCTCGATTTCTGAATTTGAAAGCGGCAATTGATTTACTTCTTCCTCCCTTGCCCCCCACTCCTCCAACCTCTTTACTTTCGTCTTTCTTCTTCTACTCTTCTTTCTAATCTACCATGCCTGCTTCCACCCGCGAGCTCCCACTCATCAACCTCCGTCTGCAAGGCGCCAACGCAGTGATGGGTGATATCCCCGTTGAATTCCCCGTTTCTCCGTCCTCACTGGATGCGGACCACGAGCAACTCACAGTACGGCCCCGCCTCCCACCTTTATCCGCCTGCTGACCTCTCCTCACCCGACAGCGAACCGTTCATTATACTCATGAGGGCAAATCGATCACCGTATGTCCGTTCATGTTACCTCCGCATTCGTCAGCGCTCAGTTCATCTTCCATAGTTCGAAGTCGTTAATAAACGGGCGACCTTGACGGAGCTGGATTCTACCGCTGGAGAAGCGGACCCCATTCCCGAGAACATCTTCAAAAGGATTTCAAAAGTAGGTTTCGGCTGTACCACGTTCCGTCGTCTTGGGTTGACGGTCTTGACGCGTAGGCGATCTTCCGTTCTTGCGTCTCTCGCGAGAGGCGGCGCATAAAAGCGAATTCTTTCAGTACGATCGGCACTGTCTGAGCCACCGTTGGTTCCTCGAGACTCCATTCACCACTTCCGCTCTACACCACTTCTGCTTTATATCCCACTAATCATCACCATATATGCCATGTATAAGTACATTTATGATACACCACAGCTTTACCTTCATGTCTCGAATACGTCACATGATACTTCTTGAGGACAGTCCGCGAAACACGACTTCGGTGTGGCGATCTACTATTGGCACATAACAAAGTCCTGGGATATAGAATCTCTATGTTTGTGACTTAGCGGCGGGAGAAACGGTCTTGGAATGGGAAGGGTCCTGCGGTATTGCTGCTTCGATACATTGTCGTATGACGGTGTTCCTGGACAGGGCGGGTGAGACTTGCTGCGCGACACATGAGCGCGAGGCCATCCTCCTACCGTTGCTTGAACTTGGCTAGGATCGCTTGAGGTGCAGAAACATCTTCAGTGGCTCTAGCAAGCGTCAATCAGTGTTCTAGAGACAACTGGGACGGGATATGCTCACGATGCGCCTGTAGACAAGGTACTTGTGTGAATGATGTACATCTTCTCGTTCTTACTGGTGAACTCATCACTGCCAGAGACGGCGGCGCCAGGGGCGTCGGTAACTTTGAGAAAAGTCACAGCGATGTTGTTGGATACGCTCTTGGCCGAGGGTTGGCTGTGGCCCGCGGGGTCGTAGTCGAGGACTAGGATGTGTTCATCCTCGGATCTGGGGAGCAGGTCGAGGGGTGAGTCGTCTTGGTAGTGGTATTGGATGTTGGGATGTAGGAGGAGCGACGAAGGGACTGCTTGGGTCGTTGAGAGAAGGGAAGAGTTGGAGACGAATATGTAACATGGCAGTTCTCCAGAAGCCATCCTCGCCTCAGTGATCGAGAGCGTTCGGCGACATCCCTCTGGGGATGAGCACAAGGTCAAGGACTCTGGGACCAATCCAGGCTGTGGCCCACGTCGAGGGTCACGCGCACGCCGTTTCGTATCTGCGTCCCCAATGGCTGGATACGCGAAGATCAAGATGGGACTCGTTTTGACACCACCGTTTCCGCTCCATTGACCACCCTGTACGTGCATTCTCCGCCAACCGTTCGCAACGTCGTAACGTTGGAAACAACAGACTCAGTCGTGGCTTGGGCCCCTCCCTGCCAGGGCTGGAAGAGGTCGAGCATTCTTCGATCAGCCATCAGATCACTCCTTATTGTTAAACGGACCCAATCCCCGGCCACCCTCCCCCTTACCAGCCTCACTTATTGTTCGGGAATACTCATGGCGGCCCAGGGCAACAAGGGTCAACGCATATATCACGGGCAATCTCCGCGGAACCATATATCGCCTTCTCCTCCCGACCCTCATCTGCGCCGGTCGCACTCTCACTTCGACTCTTCACCATCCCCACCCTGAGGGTGCAGTAATGATTTCGTCTTCTTCTCGGGTGAAACGTGGTTCTGGATTCAACCCTGTCACACCGACCTTCGCGTCTTTCGGGAGGTATGCCGATGTCGGCTCTGAGAGGATCGAAAGCTCTCACCCTGGCTTACGACTTCACGGTTTGTCCGCCTCATCCCCAAGATCACGTTGGAAGCTGACGAGCCATACGGAAGTTGGGTCATCAAGCACCTTGTATGTTGAGAAGGGCACTCTCCTTGGGATGAACATCACCTACCTTTCTCAGGTGTTAGTGCAGGCTCATGTACACTGGTATCCGTGCTGTGCTGACCTGGGCTACAGCTGGGACATTTTGGATGCGGAATCAACGCAAGTGTTCTATGAACAGGTTTTGCCCTATATCCACCCCGAGACTCTCCGGCCGTTGATGGGAATCTGCGTTCCTACTACCATCAGCCTCTACAGTGCTGCCGCGGGTAGATTATCATTGGCAGTCGAGCTTCCCCACCACGTTGGCTGGCGTGAAGCAGACCCGTATATTTCTGTGGAGCTAAAGGAGAAGGTCATCACCGCCTACCAAAATATTCACGGCCGGGGAATCCTCCACAACGATGTCAAATTGGAGAATGTGTTGATCGGTTGGTCTTGGTTTCTGTCGATCTTTCCCGTTTCCTCATCCCCTCGTGTAGGCGACGACGACAAAGTGACAATCGTGGACTTCTGTAAAATGGTGGTCAACCCAGAACCTGCCGACCTTGCCTTGGAAATGCGCGTTGTGAAGTTCATTCTCGACCACGACGACGCGAAGGAAACAGAGTACGAGAGGCTACGTAGGGCAGAGTCGCGGGTGGAGAAGAATCTCTGGAGATCCAGACTTCGTCGGGCAGCTGAGAGTCAGGAGCTTACTGAGGAGGTAACGCCTGATGAGCCACCTTCTCAGGACGAGATCGCTGTGAGTGTTTCCCCCTCGCTCGCCATCTCCTTTCGCTCATTCCTCGGAATCAGTCCCCCCCGTTCAGCACCAGGTGCCTCATGAAGTATGATTCAGAAGTCACTACCGAAGGCACAACCCACCACCCGGGATGGAGGGGAAAACGTTTTGAGGTCCCAGAGGACATGCGGAACCCGCCATGGCCAGGAATCAAAAATTATACTCCGCCCACACCACCGCCCTACCAACCCATCGACTTCGCCGGTCTCGTGAAAAGGGCATTTGGCCGGAAGCCATTCGGCTCACATCGTCAATGGATGGAACACTGCCACTACTTCCCGTGCTTGTGGTCGCCGCTGCCAGAACCCGCAGTGTTGGGCCTCGAACAGTCCGTTAGAACGTCCTCGTCGTCGAAAACTGCATCTGGTTCCTCGGACTACGGGGACGTCAGCAGGCACAGTTCCACAACGAACACTGAACCCTCCAAGAGAGACCGTTCCCCTGTTCCCCCGTCCCTCCGTAAACGCCCACGAACCGAGGAGTTCATTCGCCCAGACGACTACTCTTCCAGGAACAAACGCGCGCGTAGGTCGAGATCCTTGGAGAATGTCGTCGAGCACGAAGTAGATCCGGCTTCCTGGACCACACACCGAGTCGGAGAACTGGGATCACCTTTGTCGGTGTCCAAGTCGAAAGGGAAGGAGAGAGAATCGTCTCCCTCGGTCGCAGCTCCATGGGTGATCCCTGCTTCGGAAGCATACCTCCCTTCCCTCACCAACCTTTCCCCAAGTCCTCGGAAGTCTAGCGGGAGCGCGCCCAAGTCACTTGTTAGTTGCCCTCGTGCACTGGGGCCGATGACCCGCTCACACCGGTCATCCGCACGAACGCTGGTAACCGCCTCGCCACGACCAAAATCCGAGAGGAAATGTTCCGTTGTCGTGAAGGATGGTGACGAGGATAAAGTGTGGTTGATGTCTGAGGAAGCGTTGCAGGATGTCAAGGGATACTTGCAAGTCAAGAAAGCTTCAGGTGCGGCGGTAGAAGTACACCTAGGAGGGGAGGAAGGCTGCGTTCGATGTTCCTACCCGTGGGTCGGTAGATCGCCATCCACACTGCCAACAAGGAAACGAAGCAGTAGTCCAGAAGAAAACAACGAAGGGGTCCGGGGACCCAAACGACAGCGAAGCTGGCTAGCGGCCAAACCATATGTATCCAACCCTCGCACAGATTCCCTACTGTGTAGTGACTGAGCTATGTTTCGTGACCCCACCAATACCACATTTGTGCGTTCCCATGTTCACGTTTTGTAACTTGCTTTCGGAATGCGATTGTTCTCATACAAGTCATGTTGCTTGTGGTACCCGCATACAATGATATAGAAAAGACGTGCAAAGCAACAGCAAAACGGATTAACGGTAACTGAGGGGGGAGTGGAGTAAACAACCACTCAATCGGGAGCAGGGGATGTACTGACCTCTTCTGCCTGCGAGCACGAGCACCATGACCACCGAACTTCTTTGGCTCTGCCCGTCTTGGGTCAGCGATAAGCAGTGACCTATCGTAGGACACGAGCTTCTTCTTCAACTCCAAAGCACTCGAGGCATCGATGTACTTGGCGTGGTAGGCAACGACGGCCTTGGCGATGGCTTGTCGCAGAGCATACACCTGGGAAGTGTGTCCTCCACCCTTCACCCGCAGACGGATGTCGATATAAGCGAAATTCTCCTCCCCAGCAGCAAGGACGGCTTCGTAGATTTTAAACCGGAGGATCTCGGGTTGGAGAGTGGTGATTGGGGAGCCGTTGACGTGGATTAAACCACGGCCCTCTTTGGTTTGAGCGACGGCAGTCGCTGTCTGTGTATCCAATCGTTCCGTAAGTTTGGGTGTGCAAAGGGACCCCGGAGGCGAAACATACCTTCTTTTTTCCGAAAGTTTGAACGGCTTTCGTCGTCGACATTTTGGCTCGATGAGTGAGGGTGGAGAGGGTAGAAGGCTGTGGGCGGGTCTGATCAACATGCAGTTCATCCGGAGTGGATCGTTTGCATCCATCCCACACAACCTCGAAATATCGTTCCAAACCACCGTGAAGGGTTTGTACGGACAACCCGAAGGGCGTTGTGAGGAATGTAGTAGCGTAACTCACCTCCTCTCGATGCTGTTGGTCTCGATGGAGAAAATTGGGCAGATAATCAACAGAAAATTCGGGTTCCGTGACGGTCACGACCGGGTCACATGGGTGTGACTTTGCTAACCCGGACAACGATGAACTCTCTGAAGCGGCTGGTGGCCCAGGTGTGTGTTGTGTGTGTGGGTTACGCGTCGTATCGCATCTGACGGTATTTCCCAGTCATATAGGCAAACCTCCCGCTCGCTGTCGACAGTGACTGTAACGGAAACATCCACTTCTGTACTTCCACCACCGGGCGGACTGAGTGAGTTCGGCTTCTGTGGGCCCTTCCGTTTCGTCCCTAATGCTCCCCAGGTCTACAGTTTACTCCCCCAGTGTATGTATCCATGTCAAGCCTCGGCTCTTTGAATACCAAGCCCATTCCTTCAACCGATAAAGTCGTCCAACTCGACCCTCACGTCTTCTCACATCCAATTCGGAGGGACATCCTCCACCTTTGCGTCGTGCACCACCTCGACTCTCTCCGTCAAGGATCTGCGAACACCAAAACCAGAGGCGAGGTCCGAGGTTCCGGTCGCAAGATTCGACCTCAAAAGGGTTCTGGTCGTGCCCGCCTTGGTGACGCCCAGAGTCCTATGCTTCGAGGTGGAGGCGTTGCGTTCGGCCCGAAGCCTAGGGATTTTAGCACCAAGCTTCCTCGGAAGGTCATAGAAATGGGCATGCGGGTTGCGTTGAGCGCCAAGCTTCGCGAACATAGTTTGGGTGTCGTCAAGTCGTTGAACTGGCCTGGTGTCAAGACCAGTCCCTTGGCTAAGCGCATTTCAGAGTTGGGATGGAGGAAAACCCTGTTCGTGACAGGGCTGGACGAGGTCCCAGATGGACTGCGTCGGGCTACTTCAAACATTGACAAGGTCGAGGTCGTCGCCGCGAAGGATCTCCATGTCTATGATGCCGTGAAGTGGCCGAGGCTGGTGTTAGACCTCGCTGCGGTGGAGTGGCTCGAGAGAAAGTTTGGCAAGAAAACGGTCGTAGACTCATTTTAGGTACATCTAATCATAATTCCTGTGCTCCCCATCCAACATGTGAGTCAATTTCGGCGCGACGTGCTTTCTTTAATGAGACGCGGCGGTCAGGTGACTGGAACGCGACTCTCACCGATACCCTGAACCTCGCTCCTCACCGCTTCCCCCACCTTGCTCTTCTATCCCCCTTGCTTTCTATCTCTCGATAATGTCCCAAGCATCCCAAACGGAAGATCAGGAGGATCGTCAGATGGCTGGACCTCTCTTGGTCCAGAAATTGCAGGAGGGTGGGATCAACGCTCAGGACATTAAGAAGCTGACCGACGCGGGCCTTCATACCGTCGAGGCGGTTGCGTATACTCCAAAGAAGAACCTCATGGCTATCAAGGGCATCTCTGAACAAAAGGCCGAAAAGATCATCGCAGAGGGTGAGCGACCGTTCTCGTCCTAACTCACTCTACTCGCTGCGCCTGTCCGAACACTAATCACCCTTTCGTCGGCAGCGCATAAGATCATCCCACTTGGTTTCCAAAGTGCTACGGAGGTGCACGCTAGGAGATCAGAGCTTGTACACATCACTTCCGGATCTAAGAACCTCGATGCGCTCTTGGGTGGTGAGACGGTTTCCTGCCGAGGTTGGACCTCGCTGACGCCTCTTCAGGTGGTATTGAGACCGGTGCGATTACTGAACTCTTTGGAGAGTTCAGGACGGGAAAGTCGCAACTATGTCATACGCTCGCCGTAACATGTCAGTTACCGGTGGACATGGGTGGTGGGGAGGGAAAGTGCCTGTATATCGACACGGAGGGCACTTTCCGTCCAGTTCGTCTTCTCGCTGTTGCGGAACGATACGGCCTGAATGGAGAAGAAGTGCTGGATAATGTTGCCTATGCTCGAGCATATAACGCGGATCACCAACAGCAACTCCTTGCTTCCGCTGGAGCGCTGATGTCGGAATCAAGGTAAGGAGTATGTTTTTGGAGGTCTCGCACGTCTTACCTTATGATATCCCAGGTTCTGCCTATTGATCGTTGACTCGTGTACTGCGTTGTACCGCACCGATTTCAACGGCCGTGGCGAGCTGGCTTCACGTCAGAACCATCTCGCCAAGTTCCTGCGAACACTCCAACGTCTGGCGGATGAGGTACCGCATTTCTATACCCCCTAGCCATGGGTTGCTGACGGTCGTGTGTAGTTCGGTGTCGCGGTCGTCGTCTCGAATCAGGTGATGTCAAACCCCGACGCATCTGGTGGCCCCTACATGGCAAACGAGAAGAAACCAATCGGGGGAAATATTATGGCTCACGCATCCACAACAAGACTCCAGTTCAAAAAGGCTCGTGGCAACACCCGGACGGCCAAGATTTACGATTCGCCATGCCTGCCGGAGTCGGAGACTCACTTCGCTATCCATCAGTACGGTATTGGGGACCCAGACGAAGAAACTTAGATACCTCCACTTCCCATCGTCATGTTTTTTCTTTCATGCATCACCAACACGGACGCTTTTCACTCTCGGTCTCTTCTCTTCAGGGATGCGTGTTTACTCTGTTCTATCACAATGAAAACGGTTACACTAATAGCCTCGTGAGGATGTTGGACTTGGTCTGGCTAATCATCTCTTTCAGCTTGTCGATATCATTCAGACTGACGTCCGCGATGTCAGCCATAAGATATGCCACTTCTCCTTTGGAATCCGAATACTGCTTCCCGACGTTATACGGCGACAACACCTCGTTGACCTGTCTGAGCACACCAGGCTGGTTGATGTGAACGTGGCAGACGCGAACGTTCTCTCCCTGCTCGGCCGTGATCGCGCGCAGATCGACTTCAGGGAAGTTGACCGCCCCGATTGTGGAACCGAAGTTAAGGTACCGGCCAAGGGCGGAGGAGACCTCCTCTCCGATCATCCGTTGAGCTTCTTCCGTCGATCCACCGATATGAGGAGTGAGGATGACGTTTGGGAGCGAACAGAGGGTGGAGGCCCACGAGTTGACGGAGTTGTCGAAAGGAGAACCGTTGGCGCCAGGTTCTGTAGGAAAGACGTCAATGGCGCAACCAGCGAGCTGGCCAGACTTGAGCGCCTCGATCAAGGCTGGAATATCAACAACTTTCCCTCGGGCGTTGTTGATCAGGTACGAGCCTCGCTTCATCTGGGCGAGTTGGGTGGTGGAGATCATGTTGAATGTGTCGGGGAGTTCGGGAACGTGAAGCGTGACAAAGTCAGATTTTTCCAGGAGAGCTTCCAGGGACTCGACTTGACGGGCCTGGCCCAATGGCATGATGTTGATAACGTCGTGGAAGAGAACTCGCATCCCGAATGACTCTGCGAGGACGGAAAGTTGAGCGCCAATATGACCGTAGCCAACGATACCGAGTGTCTTTCCTCGAACCTCCCAACAGCCCTTCGACTGCTTGTTCCAAATTCCATTCCGCATCTCCCACGATCGTTGGAAGTACTGCCGCGAAAGGGCGATGACCTCCGACATGACGAGCTCTGCGACGGAACGGGAGTTGGAGAATGGGGAGTTGAAGACGGGGACACCCGTTTTCGCAGCGGTGGAGAGGTCCACTTGATTGGTCCCGATGCAGAAGCAACCGATCGCAAGTAGCTGGATCAGAGGGATAGGTCATTTCAAGGTCTCAAAAATTTCGGGAGGGGTCGACTCACTTTTGGCGCGGCCTTGAGCACCCGTTCGGTGATCCGAGTCTTGCTACGGATCCCGATAGCGTGGTACTGGTGGATCTTTTCCACGAGCTCGTCTTCAGACATGGCCTTGGTAGAGTGATCTACGTGCCATCCCTGATCCTGGAGAGCTCTAACAGCCTCCGGGCTGATATTCTCAAGGAGGAGGAGCTTAAGGCCCTCGTTGTCCACGGGGTGAAGGACTTTTGGTTGACGGATATGCATGGTCGCGCTGCTACCCATCCTGCTGAACCTATCGTGAAGAGTGGAGGGGATTGTTGGGGAGATGGAGACGGCGACCGAGGAGGGAAGAGAGCTGGCGGGTACGTTCATATTCCGTGGCTGCGCCATTATGTACAGATGCGCGATGGGCGTGTGGGAGAAGGTCTTGGGAAGTAACCCGAGGTAGGTTACTACGCACGGTAGGTAATCAACGCAGTAAGCAATTCATATAAGGACGTTTGTTACCCGAGGCTAGTTGATAACAAAGCGTAATGAAGCACCTTAGGCGCTCGCAATACGTTTCCCCACACGGCGATTACCCGATATTCGTTTGTGATGACTCGAGAAGTCGCAATCCACTCGACACCTGACCCCGACCCCGACGCCTATGGGCCTCTACCTCCTCGATTACGGTGCTGGAAACGTACAGAGTCTCGCGAACTCTATCAAGAAACTCGGATACGAGTTTCAGTGGGTCGCCTCCCCAGATGACTTTCACAAAGCGACTGTCAGTGTCCTTCACATACGCATGGAACGGGGTACCGACCTGTTGACACACAGGTTCTGATTTTCCCCGGTGTCGGCGCGTTCCAAACCGCGATTGAGCACCTTCGCTCTCGTGGCCTCCTCGAACCGCTGCGAGAATACCTCCGATCGGGAAAACCGTACTTCGGGATATGTATCGGGATGCAGGTCCTTTTCGAGTCCTCCACCGAGTCCCCAGGGTCGGTGGGGTTAGGGATCATCCCATACTCAATCGAAATGTTTGATAACTCAGACAAATCCGTTCCCCACATCGGATGGAATTCCATCCAGATCCTAGGCGACCCCCTTCTGCCGAATGACGCCGCTGACGAGCGCTCATCTTATTACTTCGTTCATTCCTATCGGGCAAAGTATGACCCCGCGCTCCACGCATCCGTAGAATGGGCCCACTCCATCACTCAATACGGTCAAGAATTGCTTGTTGCCTCAGTACGCAAGGATAATATCTTCGCCGTCCAATTCCACCCCGAAAAATCCGGCCCTGCTGGTCTAGGCCTCCTTTCGAAATGGCTGAGCAAGCCCGAGTTCGAGCTCGCACGCAATCCTAGTACCGTCCGCAAAATCGCTCACTTGAAGCCCCGACACGGCCTGACGAAACGGATTGTCGCGTGTATGGACGTACGGGCGAACGACCAGGGGGATTTGGTGGTTACAAAAGGAGACCAATATGACGTCCGTGAAAAGTCCACGCTTGCGACCAACACCGCAGGTGCGGTACGGAACCTCGGCAAACCAGTCGCCCTCGCTGCTCGTTACGCAACCGCGGGAGCGGATGAACTCTGCCTGCTGAACATCACATCCTTCCGCCACTCTCCACTGAACGACCAACCAATGCTCGCCGTCGTCCTCGCTGCATCTCAAGAGGTATTCGTTCCTCTCACGATCGGCGGTGGGATCAAGGACTCCATCGATCCGGACGGTACGAAACATACCGCTCTCGAAGTTGCCGGGCTCTACTTCCGAGCAGGAGCCGACAAAGTGAGCATTGGTTCGGAGGCAGTTTACGCAGTGGAGAGGCTCCGGGCGAACGGAAACAAACCAGACGGGACAAGTGCCATCGAGACCATCTCCCTCGTGTACGGGAAGCAGGCGGTCGTGGTGTCCGTGGACCCTCGTCGGGTTTACGTCCACCCCGAGTACGACGGTCCATTCAAATCTGAACTGGTGTTCGGCAAACCCGACGGCTCGGACGAGGGCAAGGCGTGGTGGTATCAATGCACGGTTTCGGGTGGGCGGGAAGATCGCCAACTGTCGGTCGTCCAACTCGCGCAGGGTGTCCAACTTCTTGGCGCGGGGGAGATCTTGCTCAACAGCATCGATCGTGATGGAACGGGGGCAGGTTTTGACCTCGATCTGATCAACCTCGTCAAAAACGCGGTTCGGATCCCGGTTATCGCGTCCAGTGGAGCGGGCCTCGCGGCGCATTTCACAGAAGTATTCACGGAGACGGATGCGGAGGCGGCGCTGGCTGCGGGCATTTTCCACCGGGAACAGGTTACAATTGGGGAGGTCAAGAGCGCGTTGAGAGAATCCGACATAAACGTCCGAGGACTGTAGACGGCTGTTATAATATCACATAGACCCTATAGACGGAGACAGGAAGAACGGTAACAAGGGCGTTTGAAGGAATTGGAAGTACAGAATCATACAACACGGCAAGGGTAAAGAGATGGAAACCGGTGACATAAAGCTGTTCAAAGTGGGGGTATCGAGCATGGCACCCGGATGGAATAGAGATGAATGTGGCTCCCACATGTGGGGTCGACACAAACGCGTGGGGAAAAAAGTAGGGTGGTGAAATAGAAACAAAGAAAGTGATTCAAAGCCCCAAGGGATCCGCGTCCGTTCACTGACTGTGCAGTGGAGCCGCCTACTTCCTACCCTTGACGGCGCCCCCAACTCGCTGCATCAAACTTCGCTTCCTGCCCAAACCAGTCGATTCGGCGACATCTGTTCGTTCGAAATAACCCTTCTCGCCCGTATTTGCACTGGTGATTTTTGGGGGGCGAGGTAAGTCCTTGTTTTGGGCAACTTCGGCAGGAACGTACACGTCGCTCTCGTGCGGCGGAGGTAATTGCTCTTTAAAACCTCCTCCAACTAGTCGACCTGCAAAAGAATTCTGAGACTTGTGGGTGGGACGCCCAAAGCCACCGGACTCGTACGTGTTCTGTACGCCATTACTGTCCCCGCTGTTCACAGGCATGTTGGGGCTCTCTCGCATCCTGCGGATACGTTGCATCAAGGACCTGGATCGCTTCATGCCAGGGCCTTCTCCTGACATGAATGGCGGTGAAGGTTCGGGAGCAAAAACCTCATCATCCGGATTCGGTGCGAAGATGGGTTGGGGCGGTGGCAGAGCGGTCCTACGAGGTGGCGCTTCGCGCCGACGACTCGACTGGGGTGTAGTCTCTTCAGACCTTCGCGAGACGGTGCTATGGGAGCGATAGTCGTTATTATTCCCACCCCCTGCGGAGAAATCTTCGTAAGGCTCGGGTTCATGGATACCCCAGGCCTCCGCAATCGCGTCGACCTTCTTCCTGGGGGGCTCATAGCGCGGTGACTCTTTCGTCGCTCTGAAGTCCTCTTCAATCGCCTTCTTGGTTTGTTCTGACCACGCAGCCATTGGTGCCTTTATGCGATGTTTGTTACGTGAAGGAGCGCAGGCATCGAACGGGCCATCATGATGGAGTCCTGGTGAATGAACGTTAGTCATCCGGTTGTAGGACGGGTAAGGGCTTTGTGGGAAGCAAAAACGGGGACGTACTGGGACCAACGCCCGAAAAATCGAGGCGATCGATAACGTCTGCATGGTTGGAGGTTTTCTTGCCTGAGCGCTTGGACTTGGATTTTTCTTTTTCCGGGACAGGTGGCACTGGCGCGGAGTCTTGAGATAACGAGCGGCGGGCAGGGGCTTGGGTGCGACCGTTGCTAGAGTGGGAGAGGGCGGTAGCCATGAATACTCGTCAGGTTGAAGGATGCATAAGTGTGACCGACCCGACGTTCTGTTGAGTCTGACTGCGAACTGGTTTAGCACGTTGCGGATCCTGGTTACGGGTGTTCGTGGCGTCCCTCTGGGCGTCCGTGCCGGTGTCTCGTTTCGAGGGGACCTTTGGGGGAAGCGGGGGGACGACCCTTATGGCGTTCGGGTCGTCGAAGGGGTCAGAAGTTTGACCAGTCTTATTTCGGTTCTTGGCCTGCACTGGCATGGTTCCGGGGATTGCTGATAAGAGGGGGCGAGGTGAGCCGGCGGTTTGATTCCAGAGGAACGGAGGTCATACCGTAGTGAAGAGTTTGCGACAGGAATAAGGAGTTGGTAGAGGCGGAAGGAGGGGGACGACTGCGAGGGGATGAACGGGCGAGCCGAGTTCAACTGCTCTTGGCCCTGGGCCTTCAAGTAGCGGGATTCGGCATTGCCCGATGTGGGCTGATTCCGTTGCCGACGCGCCGGCCGAGGTACCTCCGAGCCATCCTCTCTCGTCACGACCATCTCGGCCACCAAGGTTTGTGCGCAAGTCCTCTCCGCTTCCAAATACATCCTCACCTTCTCGTCAGTCATGGGGAAGCCAGAAAAGCCCTTGTGGTCTCGCCAGCAAATTGCAGACCACATCCTCAAGGGCGAGAACCTGGTCATATACCGCGACCAACTTATCCGTATCTCCCCCAATTGGCTCGAAGAGCATCCTGGCGGCTCGATAGCTATTTTGCACTTCGTCGGTCGAGACGCTAGTGACGAAATTGAGGCTTTCCATTCAGACCCTGCTCTCCAGCGTCTACTGGGACATTCGATCGGCCGGGTCCAGGTCGATGAGGAAGGTTGGCTTCCCCTGCTTCCCCCCATCGCGGCGGGCTGGGTCAGGAAGGTCACCCCTGCAGGACCCAAGTGGCATCAGGAGGCTGAGCGTATGCATTCTGACCGCGAATCTCACTTCACTTCTACATCCCAAGTCTTGCTTGTCAAGCGCGGAGACCTTGGCACCTCGGCGGATCCCTCGATCACGGACATCACCCCTCCACCCACAACCCTGTCGCTAAGGGTTCAGGCCGCTCATTCCAAGGCATACAAAGTTCTCCACCAGCGTATCACAGATGCCGGCCTCTATCAGACGCGCTATGTTGCTGGGTATGGGCCAGAGATCGCCCGATACATCTCTCTCTTTATTATTGCTGTCATCGCCTACCACTTTGGGTGGCATAAGACCGCTGCCCTCTTCCACGGATTCCTATGGCACCAGCTTGTATTCACCGCCCACGATTTGGGACATGTTGGCGTTACCCATAATTGGGTGATCGACCGAATACTGGGCATCACTATCGCAAACTTCATGGGCGGATTGAGCATTAGTTGGTGGACAAAGGTTCGTCATAACAGTCGACCATTCTCGCGCGATAGATGCTGATCTCAAATCCCAGAATCATAATACACACCATTGTAAGCATTGCGTCATTAATAAATCCGGCTGATGCTAAACTGTGTTCTTCAAGTGGTCACCAACCACCCGACTCAGTAAGTGCGGTTTCCGGCTTAATTTTGTTCCTCATTAACATAGTCGTCAGTGATCCTGATATCGAGCACCTTCCGTTCTTTGCAAATACCCCCGAATTCCTCAAGTCGATCTACTCGTCGTACTATGGCCGAACCCTTCTTCTCGACCGCCTTACCCGCATCCTGATATCCTTCCAACATTACCTATTTTACGTTATCCTTTCTCTGGCCAGGTTCAATCTCTACCGCCTTTCCTATGCCCACCTCATCAGCACCATAATATCTCCGAAGAAGCGGAACTCATTCCCGTGGCACTGGTGGTTGGAGATGGTGGGACTTTGTGTATTCTACTATTGGTATACCGCGGTCTTGCGAGGGATTCCGGATTGGTCGACTCGGATTGCCTACGTCCTTATCACGAATATTGTACCGAGCCCTCTCCATGTCCAGGTGAGCTACCAGCCCCACATATTATATTCCCATCCGTCTCACCAACACTATTTCAGCTCGTGCTTTCCCATTACTCCCGATCCACTGCCGATCTCGGGCCTGCGGAGTCATTCGCTGCGAGGCAATTGCGTACCACGGTCGACGTAGTGTGCCCACCATCCCTTGCTTTCCTTCACGGAGGACTTCACCTCCAAGTCACACACCACCTCTTCCCACGTCTACCTCGTCACAATCTCATGGAGGCCAGCTTGATGGTCAAGGAATTTGCCAAGGAATGGGATTTGGAATACGCAGAATTCGGATTTTTCCGTGGGAATCAGGATGTAAGGAACGTTTTGAGGCAGGTTGCGGATCAGGCGAAGATTGTGGGTATCGTGGCAGAGCATCACATACAGGCGGCGATGAAAAAGTCGACATAGAGTTCGAGGTTACAGGTTCGGCCCAATTTAAATCCCCGTTGTTGTTGCCCTTCCCCTTCAGGCCCCCGGAGATCGATGGGTGCGGTGGTTGTCGGACACCCCTTTCGTTTGGGACCCCAGTTACTGACCTGCGCGATTGACGCTAGAGACGCTGCGCAAACTCCAAAACTCTGTCCCCGTCCAAAGGCGTATTCCACCCTCTAGCCGAGGGGCGAACGAGGCGCTCGCGCATTACATTGCGGGCTGTTTCAGGTCAGTTTCTTCCCTGCCTGTGCGCATCTCACGCTCGACTAAGAACGCCTCCATTACCCCAATTTTCGCGCCACCCCTAAAACCGCAGGCCAACTCTGGGTCGTGACGTTCGGGGTTCAATAAAAACTGTGCCGGTGCAATTCAGTCGGGTAACACCCCCTAGGACACAACTCCTCCGACCGGTTAGGGGGGATCGGCGTTTGGTGTGAGAACAGCTCTCGCGGTTAGATTGGCGATCCCGCCTGTCATGCCCGCCGGAAGTTTGTAAACTGACTGATCTGCATTCGATCATAGTTGGGTGCGTTGTGATTGCCCTTGAAAATCCTGTGCCAGGAATTAAACGGCGGGCGGAGGGCCATCAGAGTGTCATGTTTTACGGATTGTGGATCCTTTGCCTTCGCTCCCTTGTGTGGTGATCCTCTCCCTAACTCAGTCCCACCCAATTTTTAAGATTACGCGCAGAGATATCTTTTGATGCGGGTTTTACTGTATCGAAGTTCTTGATGGGTGGGAGCTCATCTACATTTTCCCACAGTCTGGATCTCACCAGTGTGAGATCGGCCGCTTATGTGACCTACCTTCCACCACGATGTGTGGTATATTGTTCTGCGCTCATTTGGGAAAAACTTCTGGCACAGAGTCGGAGGAATTTGCCGATTTTTTGCATAGGCTAAGGGCTGCAAACGCCCGCCGCGGTTAGTAGCCCACCTTTCTTCAACAATTGTCCGGCCGGTTCACCGTTGGACCCTCAAGGTCCGGATATTCAGCAGCAGGTCGACGTCCTAGTACGGCGAAGTGATAATCACCCGGTAACCGGGGGCAATATACCTCTGCATTTTTTTGCCTCGGAGCTGCAGCTAAGAGGGACAGACATCGCCGAACAACCACATCATGATGCTGATAGCCAGAACATCCTCTGCTGGAACGGAGAGGTTGTTGGTCTTCTTTCACCGGGGTTTCCCCGTTTCTAATGACGTCCACAGATATTCGAGGGGATAGAGGTCCAACCTGCTTGAATCTCATCCACATGGTTCCCTAACTTTATATCCGGTTAAGTAGGTTGCACCAGACGAAAATGACGGCGCGAAGTTGTTTTCGCAGCTTTTGGGGGTGCGCACGGTCGAGGATATAACAGGGGTCTTTGCAAAGCTGGAAGGGCCATATGCGTTCGTCTACTATGAGGTTTGTAGATGAGGGCATCCCCACGAGGTCTCCACACGATACTGATTCCGATCCAGAATGGGTCGAAAAGGCTGCACTTTGGGAGAGATCCTCTGGGGAGGCGGTCCCTCCTGATACATAAACCGACGGTCACATTTCCCATCTTCATCTTATGCTCCGTCTCTGCCAGGATCCCCGATGGGTTGAATTTCGAGGAGCTCTCCTCGGATCATTTGTTCTCCCTGGATCTCGCCATGCTCTGTAGCGTTGATGATGTATGTAGGGTTTGTTTTTTCTCGCTCGTGGCGCTCGTTGCTGACGATTCAAAAGCCAGTCACGGGCTTCGGTGAAGCGTTTCAGCCAATAGATCGTTCGACCATGTCCAACGGTGCGAAAGAAGGGCCCTTCGTGAGTGAGCCGTGGCGAGCCGTCGGAATGTAGTGGTTCACCCACATCCAGGCTACTGTGCCGAGAGTCAATACCACCGTACCGGATGACCAATACCCTTCGCCCAACCTCGCAGCTTCCGTCCCAGAGTACTTACAGGCTGCGGTGGACGGTCTGGTGTCTCAACTCGAACGTAGCGTAATGCTCCAAGTGAAGAGCATTACTTCATTGAAGTGTGTGAAGCCACCCCCTCTGGAGGACCGTTCTTATTTCTGTCCAGAAAACAATATGTCGAGGCGAGTGTGGCGGTCCTCTTCTCCGGTGGGATCGATTGTGTCGTGTTGGCCTTCCTCGCGGATAGGTAGGTAGTGCGTTCGTCCTTCGCCTGTGGGATTGTTCACGCTGTAAAGGTACATACCGGCGGACGAGCCCATCGACCTATTGAACGTCGCATTCGAAAACCCGCGGAAACAGGCGAAAGGCCAGAACCAGAACCGCAAGAAAAAGGGAAAGCCCACCGCCGTAGACCACACCGAACGGCACGAGGAGATGGTCTCAGCCCCGTCCACATCGTATCTCGTACCGGATCGTAAGACGGGGCTCGAGGGTCTCGCAGAGCTTCGGCGGCTCTGCCCCCACCGGATCTGGAATTTTGTACACCACAGTTCCACATCTCCATCGCCGGTCAAGGGCTAATGAGACTTTGGTCTAATAGGTGGAGGTCGACGTTCCGTTCGAAGAATCTCAATCCGCTCGACCGCTCGTTGAAGAACTGATGTTCCCATGTCGAACCGTCATGGACCTGGTATGCACTCCCACTTCTACACTGACCAGAGGCCGGAGCGTTTCTGACATATACGGGACGTGGGACCCAGAGTCTGGCAATCGCACTTTACTTCGCCTCGACGGGGGTTGGCACCATCCGTAAAACTCCAGAGTCCCCTAGATCGCCATACGCTAGTCCTGCGAAGGTCCTGTTCAACGGCCTGGGACCGGACGAACTTTTTGGGGGCTACGGGAGATACAAGACTGTGTTTTCCCAATACGGCGGATGGTCAAGAGTTGTTGAGGAGGTGATTGCCCCTTCTCGAATTGGAAACAGGATATCTGATGGCTAAACCTTCCCCTCAGCTTCAGATGGACCTCAGCCGAATGCCGATCCGTAACCTTGGCAGAGACGACCGTGTGATTTCCTCCCACGGCAAGGAAGTCAGACACCCTTTCCTATCACTGCCGTTCGTCAGATTCGTCGTGGAACTCCCGGTTCACCACAAACTCGACCCTAGGTTGGACCTAGGAGTAGGAGACAAGATGGTCCTTAGGTTGGCTGCGAAGCAACTTGGATTGGTAGGAGCGAGCACGAGAAAGAAGAGAGCGATGCAGTTTGGCAGTCACTCTGCGAGGATGCAAGGCGGGGAGGCCGAGCGCAAAGGAGACCATCTCCTCGATTAGTAACACCAGTGTCCAGTCCATACCTAGATACAATCGAAAACTGGTTGGTATTACTTAATGTGGAGGAATTGTGAGTATCTGTCGACAGTGGTTGTAAACGAGAACATGAGTGAGTTTGGTGCAGCTACAAAACCTCTTCTCTGCGGATAGTTCCACCAACTGTCTGCCATTTATCCCCCTTGGGGATAGTCCAATCGTCGTGGCAATGCCACTTCCAGTCCAACTCGGAAATGCTCTCCTTCATGCTCTCGACGAATCCGTTAACCGGGCACATGCCATACTTCGAGTCCTCGGGGCAACCCTTGAGAGGAGACAGGGGGACAACGCCGTCATTTACGATAACCCTAATCTGCTCGGTCGAGGTGAGGGAGGGATCGGCACAGGACAGCACTGTTTACGGGAAATGGAAGAATTGTGAGCAGCTATACGTTTGGGAGCGGTCCAGAGGAATCTCACATTGGAATTGGATATTGGTCGCGAAGGGGGCAAGATGTGAGGAGCGGAAAGACCTCTTCTCGGGGATGTGGTCATAGGGCAGATGACCCGTCTTGGCGAGAGTAGTCAAGTTGAGGGCCGTCAAGACTGGGTGGTCTGGTCAGCTAGCCCAACGAGTGATGAACCGTTCCTGACTAACTTTCCAATACCACGACTTCGTGGGTGGCATCGACGTACAAACTCCTGCCGTCGAGTGGGAATGTAACAGGGTTGTCATCCAACGTACCGTTGGTGCTGGTATTGTGCTGTAACCCATATTCATGGTCAGGAATCAGGAGCTGGACAGGGGAATGGGAACCGACCGACGAAATTGGAGTCTGAGTTAACCTCGCCACGAGCTCCTGAACGTATCCAATCCCAAGGATTTTTCCGAATGGCGATCCAAAGGAGGAGTCATACCAGAAATGGAGATCGAGGCTGCACGGAGAATTTCAGTGAGGCGTGAGACCACATATCCGTTCAGTCCCTACGAGTACTCAAATCCTTCCCACTCTTCAACAGTGAAGAGCTCGCAGAACTTGGAATATCCAATAGCAACAGTCTAGCGCCGTAGTTGGTCAGTAGGTCGTCCTCGTGAACTTGAATGAGGAGACTGCGTACCTCGTATGCACACATCATTTGCATAGCATAGGCGTCCTCCAGGTCCAATTCGAAGCCGTCCAGCTGGGCATTGAAACGTTTCTGGGCGGCCTTGAGGTATCTGCGTACGGATTGATCGCATCGTACGTGAAAGCAGAAGAGGTGGTAAAAACGCACCTCTCGACCCAACGACGGACATACCAAGTGGCGCGTTCAGCCTTTTCAGTGTGATCCCCATTAGGGCAACTGGAAAGGACGGCGTGAGGATCTACACATGGAGGGGCCCCGCGCGACGTACGTCTTATATGGTGACAACGTGTTGTTGAACTGGCAGTGGCAGATGTTAGTGGGGATGATAAAGAGGGGCCGTGAACTCACGCCGTCGTGTTCAATGGTAACGCTCTGCTCATATTGTCCCTCGAAGGGGTATCCAAAGAAACCAATAGCAAAGTGCATAGCAGAGGACCACATACGGTCTCTGTGCGCGCTGTTATTAGAATGATCCTTGTGGAGTTGAGAAGTAACCAACGTACTGAGACTCTGTCCTGAACACGGGGAGCGTATTGGTTTCAGTAAAGTTCTAAGCTCTAGGTGAGTACGGGTGGGTTCGGGGCAGCTTGAGCCTACCTTCAACAGGAAACCGTATTTCATGCGCATTGAGACGCCAAGGTCGACTGATTTCGTCTTAGTGGTGAATGGCTGTCAAGTTGTTGCCGTACTTACAGAGCTGATGTCTGCCGAACGGCGTTAAAATCTCTTCACCGAGTTTGTATGTCCTGGGGTCGGAATGGACGTAAGAGCGTGTGAGGGTGGAGGAACGGGAGGGCCAACCAATCGTTGAGGAATGACAGGCTTCCACGTGCAGCCCATTTAGTTCCGTGATTGTGAACCTTTGTGGCAAACGTAGCAGGGCCCCCGTAATTCTCTGACAAACGAATCAGCTTCCCGTCCGCACGACTTTTGACACGAGGGACCCACTAGATCCGGTAGGGTATCTTGCCCCATGTCTATGAACGAAGTGCAGGCCGGTGACTCTGCAGGTCTCCGGAGGCTCGGGCCCAGAGTCCACGCCGAAGGTGCCCTTGGGGTTTGAAAACCATGGGCTCAGGTTACCCCAGCTTCTGAGCAGATCAAAAGGTTCCCCAGATTTGGTCTTGGCGCCGACGAATTGTTGAGGAACTAAAAGATTTGGAGCGCCGGAATGTTGGGGATAGCTCGGGGCGGTGAGAAAGACGGCGGGTTCGGCACCCGTGGGGGTTGGGCCAGCATAGCCGACGTTGGTGGGGAAGAGTTCGGTATTGATACCCGTAGGGTCGGTGGGGGGGTAGTTGTGAACCTCTGTCGATCCAACGTATGGAGGCACAAAACCTGCATTGGTGTTGGTGGAAACTCTAGAGGGGGACGAAGACGAGTTGGAAAGAGAGCCGGAAGTCACGTTTCCGATGAAGAACTGGACGAGGACACCAGCGAGGAAGGCGATGAAGATGTGAATCAAGGTGAACCGCCGTTCCCGGGGCGAGTACTCGATTTCCTTCGAGAAGAGCAAGGGTTGGTTCTCATACCCGTCAACGGTGTAGTCGCCCTCGGTGTCTGGCCTCGCCTCGACGTCCTTGGGATATCTAGGGTTCATACTCAAGGTTGAGGACAAGGTGCTTCGGCTCGATCACGTGGGCAAGCTCCCTTCTCTCCAGCCTGTCACCATGGCTTTACCGAACCTTGCAGCCCGGCTTATTGGTGAGCGTGCACGAAGTTTGTACTTGGTGTTGTGTGCTCACACAAGTGCAGTACCTGCCGGCATTGCCGCTGCTTTGTTCCAAGCAAGTATCTATGACGTCCCAGGAGGTTACCGCGCGGTCATGTTCGATAGGTTCTCGGGTGTGAAGGACAAGGTAAATTTCAGAGGCACAGTCCTCCAACCAGCTCATGCATATTTTTGCGCGTACAGGCTACCCCGGAAGGCACACATTTCCTGGTCCCATGGCTCCAACGCGCGATTTTATACGACTGCCGAATCAAGCCCCGCGTGCGTACACCTTCGGCACGGCTTGACGGTCGTGACTATGCTCACAACAGTTTGCGCGCAGAATATTTCTACGACCACGGGCTCGAAAGACTTGCAAATGGTCTCAATTACCCTCCGAGTGCTTTCGCGACCCGATGTGGACCACCTGTCGAAGATTTACCAGGGCCTCGGAATGGACTATGACGAGAGGGTTCTGCCCTCTATTGGCAATGAGGTTTTGAAGAGCATTGTGGCCCAGTTTGATGCTGCCGAGCTGATTACGCAGCGTGAGGTGGTGCGTTCGGCAAGCAACCGGGACTTCCCTCACTTGTGCTGATCTCGATCGTGTCAGGTCTCGTCAAGAATTCGTGAAGATCTCTTGCAGCGTGCTGGAGAATTCAACCTCAAGCTCGAAGATGTCTCGATCACCCACCTGAGTTTCGGAAAGGTAGAGTTCACCGTATCGTTTGTGGAACATGGCGTTTACAGGTTGTGCAGGAATTCACCCAGGCTGTCGAAGCCAAGCAGATCGCTCAGCAAGGTATGCACACCATCGTCTGAGTACGAATATGATCCTGACAAACAACAGACGCTGAGCGTGCCAAATTTATTGTCGAAAAGGCCGAGCAGGAACGACAGGCTGCGGTCATCCGGGCTGAGGGTGAGGCGGAGGCTGCCGCGACGATTTCAAAAGCGCTTGATCGTGCAGGGGAAGGGTTTGTTGCAATCCGGAAGATTGAGGCGAGCAAGGCGATTGTGCAGTCGCTGGTGAACAACCCGAACGTGACCTACATTCCGAGCAGCGGGGGGAATGTTCTGCTGAACCTCCCAGCGGACGGCCGCCGTTAGTAGAGCCTCAGCCACATTTTACAAACAATGACAAACAACTCTGCTCTCACGACGGGATCCCACTCCTCCCTCTTGGTCTTGAAAAAGCACGACAAAAGTTGAGACTGCGAGGAAGGCAGGGTGTTTCGTCTGTCCGATATCTCTCCTCTGTCTCGTCTTGTTCCTTTCTTCTCTCTCCTCTCTCTATCTCTCTGTCTCTTTCTCTCTATCTCTCTCTCCAATCCTCGGACTCTTTGTATCACACCCGCACTCGCCTGAAATCCATTCAAGTAACCTTTATTATCTCAAAGTACGATCACCCTCCATCGCCCAGTCCCAATCATCCGCTCACCCCCAACGTCTTGCGTCCTACAGCCTTCCATTAGTTCCCGGTCATGAATATCGGCCCGCTCTCTGCTGCGGAAGCTCCGGTATGTCACCATCTCGCGCACTCACCTCTTCACGCGGCTAACTCCGCCCACCAGCGACGCGCCCATCTCTACGTCGGAAACCTGTCCCCCAGGGTCACCGAATACATGCTCACAGAGATCTTCGCTGTCGCTGGTCCGGTTCAACATGTAAAGATCATCCCCGACCGTAACTACCAGCACGGTGGTCTCAACTACGGTTTCGTCGAGTACATGGACATGCGTGCTGCCGAGACTGCCCTCCAGACCCTCAACGGCCGCAAGATCTTTGATACCGAGATTCGCGTCAACTGGGCGTACCAAGGCAGCCAGAACAAGGAGGACACCACCGCACACTACCATGTCTTCGTCGGTGATCTCAGCCCCGAGGTTAACGATGAGGTCCTTGGTAAGGCATTCAGCGCCTTCGGGACGCTCTCCGATGCCCGTGTCATGTGGGATATGAACTCCGGAAAATCTCGCGGGTACGGGTTCCTCGCCTTCCGCGACAAGACTGATGCCGAGCAGGCAATCGCAACGATGAATGGCGAATGGCTGGGTTCTCGTGCCATTCGAGTCAATTGGGCGAACCAGAAGACCCAAGGTGGGCCGCCCGTCGGAGTCCCCCCCAACCGTCCCCCTGCCAGCGTCGGCATCCCTTCCCCGATCAACTTCTCTGGTGGTCCTGTTTCCTTCGACTCCGTGATCCAACAGACCCCTGCGTATAACAGTACCGTCTACGTTGGAAACCTCACTCCGTACACCACCCAGGCCGATCTCATCCCGCTCTTCCAATCATGTGGTTATCTCTCCGAGATCAGGATGCAGGCCGACCGTGGCTTTGCTTTCGTCAAACTGGACACCCACGAGCACGCCGCGATGGCTATCGTCCAGCTCCAAGGGCAGATGGTCCATGGTCGACCAATCAAGTGCAGTTGGGGTAAGGATCGTGCCGAAGGTTCCGGTCCTGCTGTCGTTGGCACTCCGGTCAGCCCGAGCCCTACTACCGGTACCCCCTACGCAAACATGGTAAGTCATCGTGGGCCGTCCCGATCCCTTACGACCGCTCACCCAATCGCGTGATCTAGCCGATGTATGGCATGCCGCAGCCAAACACCTACGGCCAGTACGGTTTCGGCGGATATGCCGGCTTCCAGGGCGCTGGTGGAGCTGGTACCACTGGTACCACCCCTGGTATGCCTCAGACTAACCCCGGGGCCGGAGGTTTGGGCAACGGAACCCAGCCTGGTACGAACGATCCCACCGCCGCCGGCCAGCCAACCCAAGGACAGTGGCCTGCTGACGCTAACTCTTACTATTCTAATTATTGGGGAGGTGAGTGAGGAAGCCATTTGCTCTTCGCACTTCTGAATCAGCTTCCGACAGGTTACTACGGCCAACCTGGTCAGCAAGGAGCTGGTGATGTCCAGATGAACCAAAACTAAATACGTGTATTGTAATGAATGCGCTTCCAGTATCCGCCATTTGTTACACTCTCATCTCTCGCTGTCTCCGCCCCTTCCCCTATCGTTCCCAATCTGTTTCCTGTTTCCCCCATAAAGTGTTTCCACAGTCAACTCACTGGGTCCAAAGTCGTCCTCAACTCGTCCTCCATTTTCTTGCCTCGTTTCCCACCTTCTCATGCTCCGCTGTATACAAGACGCGCTTGTGTGTCTATTTATGTTTCATCCGGTGTCTCTTTTTCCTTCCCATCTTCTCTCAAGCTTTCACAGCGTTCGTTCTCTCTTCGAATTCCTTTCGTGATCTCCCTTCCACTTTCCTCCCTTCTCTCAGTTCCTCTGTGTTCCGTTCCTCCTCGTTTCCTTCCTGTCGAGCACACAACTGTATCACTGAGCGGCTTTTCTCCCGGCTAACACTTTCCTCTCATCCCCATTCTCTCACATTTCTGGCTTTTCCGTCTCGACACGTACCCATCGATCCCGGGACAGAATTGTATTATTTGTTCATATCTACAGCAGAACGAACGAAGAGAACAACGGGGACACACCAAGGGTGAGTTCTAACCAAAGGATAAGTTAGAGCGGGCACTTCCCATCTACGACAAAATACTGAACGTGACGTGGAGGAGGATTGAAAGCTGGTAAATGGGTCAAGGGTGCAGACAATCAATTAATCATCGTCTACTATCAACCATTCGGTGTCAAGCTGAGCGAGTTCTCCCCCGACGACGTCGTGCCATCCGTCGTCTTCGCTGTCGATGCCGTCCCGTTCAGTTGGTCGTTTCCCGACAGGCGTGCTGGCTTTCCGTTAGCTTGGTCGGGTGTACCACTGCCGCCACCGGTTGGGCTTGTGGATTCTGTGGTAGGTCGGTCCCGTTGCTTCGAACGCATGTCCTGATAGAACTCGTTGACCTCGTTCATCTTGTTCACTTCTTCCTGTTTGGCGTCGAGCCAGCGTTGGAGAAGCTTGGCGTTGTCCTTGACGAGTATCGCGTTGCGTTCTTCGATCTGACCGAGTTCGAGCTGTAGGGTGTTGATCTCATCGTGGAGGATCTGAGCGGTACGGTCCTTCTCCGTCATGAGTTCGTTGTGCTGATCGACCTTCCGCGCGAGGAGCGAAGCCTCTTCCTGGAATTTGCGCATGTTCTCCGCTTCGATACGGGAGAACTCCTCCTTCTCGCGTAGGGTCTCTGTCATGGAGAGGAGCCGCTGGGTGTTCTGATTCTGCGTTTTGTACACGCTCGCCAGTTCATCGCGGAGAGATGATATTTGAGACTCGAGGGAGACGATATACGCTGCACGAACGGGGTTGCTGTACGAACGGTGAATTAGGTCTTGTAACTGAGGGTGGAATTCGTCGGGCCACTCACTCTTCTCCCGTTCCCGGAACATAGACGGTAGAACTGCTCGGGTTCGTGCGGACACTGCCCATGGCACGCAGGAGGGAAGCATTGCGCTCTTTAAGCAGCTTTGTCTGTTGAACTAGCCGTCTATCTTTGCAGGACGAGAAGAATCTAAGTCAATGAGCCTGTTGCCAGATGTAGAGTTGGAATGCGCGTTTTTCAACGTACATTGTTCAATGACAGAGGCATAGGAGGACTCTCTGGCGTTGCGCTCGAGCAGCCGAAGTCGCAGCTGCTCCTGCCACGACGGATCGGCCATAGCAGTCGTAAGAGGACCGTCAAGATGGAGGGAGATGATACGCGGGACCTGACCTGTGACAAACGAGGAGCGTGACCGGAAGTGACGGGACCGGTAACCGTGACTGGGGAACTGGCTGCGACCCTCTCCCAGCCTGACTCTCCCCCCGACTGACACCCTTTCCATCCCCTGCCCCTCCTCCCTTTCTCCAACTCAGCTATGGGCCGCGTTCTTCTCAAGGTGAGGCACCCTCGCCTCCTCTGCGACCCATCCGACTGCCCCAACTGACCTGCTATCTGTATCGTATCAGGTTATTATTTTGGGCGACAGTGGGTCAGTTCACTCCCCTTTGCCTCCTTATGCTCCTAAAGAGACTGATGCCCCGAAACAAGTGTCGGAAAGACCTCGCTCATGAACCAGTATGTGAACAAGAGGTTTAGCAACCAGTATAAGGCGACCATCGGAGCCGACTTGTTCGTCCTTTACCCTGCTCCGCGTCTCGTGCCAGGTTTGCTAATCCCAAACAACCCTCCAGCTTGACAAAGGAAGTCATGGTGGATGACCGGTTGGTTACCATGCAGGTACGGATCTCGTCTTCGCCGACTGCACGGACGCCCCGGAACCGGGTCTAACATGTTTCCGGTTATTGCAGTTGTGGGATACCGCCGGTCAAGAACGATTCCAATCCCTCGGTGTCGCGTTCTATCGCGGCGCGGACTGCTGCGTCCTCGTTTACGACGTCAACAGCGCAAAGTCGTTTGAGACCTTGGACAGTTGGAGGGACGAGTTCCTCATCCAGGCCAGCCCCCGGGACCCCGAGAACTTCCCCTTCGTCGTGTTGGGCAACAAGATCGATATGGAGGAGAATAAGCGGCAGGTCACCCAGAAACGCGCGATGACCTGGTGCCAATCCAAGGGCAACATTCCTTACTTTGAGACGTCCGCGAAGGAGGCCATCAACGTCGAGCAAGCGTTCCAGACTGTTGCCAAGAACGCCTTGCATCAGGATCAGGAGGAGCAATTGTACGTTGATCTGACGGTTTGTCACCCCCATTTGGCTGACGGTACGTCGTTCCACAGATACGTGGACTACCCTGACCCTATCCGGATTGACGCAGATAGCTCCCAGAACTACGGTTGCAACTGTTGACCTGTCTTCGAAGTTTCCCTTCGGACACGTATATCTTTCGCTCTTACTCAGGCTCTTTCTACTCATTCATGACGTTTCCTCTTCTCTCACTGAGTTTTCTTGCATGTTACCCGAGGTCCCCCAATATTCTGTTTCATGTCCCAGCAACGTAGTCACTTTGTCTTGCTAGAGACCCGCTCTGTACTAATCTCCTCAGTAACCCAAGTTTATTATCACTTGAGAGACCTCATGGTGCTATTGCATCATTATTTATGGGGTGGTGACCGTGACACACCCGTTTTGCCCACGTGTAAGGGGCGCGTCATACCTTGGATGCATACTTGCTCCGCCCTCGAATCCGTTTACCATACTTCCAGAAGAGCCAGGGTCTGGGCGTGTGATCAGTATCACCACCACCCTGAAAGGTCGTGCGGATGGCGAGACTCACGCTGGGCATCCGATGGCTACCGCCACCGAAAATAATACCGTATTCCCTTTGCCATACCCCAGTGATCTATACATCGCGGGGGCGAAGAGGGGAAAACCAAACCCTGCAAGCGATCTGAGTGTACCCACGGCTGCTAGACCTGACGCAGAATGGATTGTGTAGGTATCGATCACGTAGGATTGGGTCGCGAGAGAGCATATTATTATTCCTGCGCCTGCTATGACTAGCCCCTGCGATGCAGCGTCAGGTAGTCTGAACGGTTGCGGGGGGAGCGCCACGACGTACGATGTCAGGGATGATCCAATGTGTTTTGGCTTCTGCGGTCCAGCCTGTGATAAGGATGCCGACCGGGAGAAGGATGGTTCCGGGTACCAATGTCGCTACAGCCTCGAGCAATGAGCTTGGGACGGGAGTTGTTGATAGATTTGTGTTGCCTTACGTAGTCTGAACTCCGGCGTCCCGACGCCCCCAGCCTCCTCCTTGAGGGAGGCATACACCCTATCCATGGTTTTCGCAAGAAATATGGAACCCGCATACATCCCGAGCCCGAGTGGGATGTAATGTAGACCGGCGATGCCGACGGAAAACCCGTAGACGCCTTGGAAGATTGAAGGGATCGCGGTCAGGAATACTGTGTCCAGGGTTCTGTTGGTTGCCGGGTAAAGTCAACGTTTGTGAGGCTCACGATACATGGTACCGTAGCTGAAGGCAAGGTACAAGCCGAAGAGTTGGATAGTTGGCTCGGTGACGAAGAACACGAATGGCCGTATCAGTCGTATTTGAAGAAGGTCCTTCCAGCTGTAAGTCTTCCCTGTGAATCGCACGTCGCGTGTGATGTGGAAACACTACCTGTTACCAGTTCCTGAATAGGGGGTCTTGAACACGGGGATCGTCTCCCCTTTTCCTGTGTGCTGATGTTCCTTCCGTAGCTTCGCAGCCTTACGCTCGAGCAAAACGGGTGGGAATGCTGTGACCCATTAGTACAAACCGCAGACTGGCTCGTATTACACACCACGTACTTTCATCGAGCAGCCAAATACCAGCTGCTTGGACCGCTGCTCCGAGCATTGTCGACCCCCAAAATATCCACCTCCAATGCGATGCCTGTGTTATCCAGGCTCCTGCAAGTGGTCCCACGACAGGACCGAGGAGCGGGGCGAGAAGGTACAACGATATCGCTCTGCCGCGTTCTTCTGGACTCCAAACGTCAGAGATCAGACCCCCGCCAATCTGCGGGCCCGAGTTATCCATTACCGATCAGGGGTTAGGAAACAAGGTTCTTACGGCCAATGGTGCACCTCCTCCAAGACCTGCCATGAACCGCAGTACCATGAGTTGCACTTTGTTCTGGGCAAAGCCGCATCCTAGGTTGAAGGCTGGACAGGGTTGAGTGGGTGGTGGGTACTCGTTCCTACCAGTTCTGCCCACCAAGGTATAAGACGTTCGTGACCTGTAGTAGACGCGCTCTCCCGTAGATTTCCGATAAGGGGGCAAACAGGAGCGGTCCGAACGCTGAATGTGTCAGAATTACTATTCGAGCGTCATGGATGCGATACAAATCATTGCAACGGACCGTACGCCAATATGAATATGGAGACTGGCAGGACGGCCTCCACAGAACTTGTGATATGAAACTCCGCTGCGATCTGGGGCGCAGCTGGCGCAATCATGGAGGACGAGACGGGGCTCAGGAAAGTGTAGGCGGATGCCAACACCGTCACGACCCATTTTTTGCGGAATGTCCAGCTGTGGAGGAGGGGTTAAGTCTCGCATGCAGCGCACTGTGTGCAGTCCATAGGGAGGTCTGACTTTTTCGGGTTATTTGGGTCGTCAGGGCCGTCCCATTCAACGGTGAAATGGTTCCCTTCATTTTCGTCGTCCGCCTCGATCATCCCCTTGGCAAGATGACGTTTGTCCCTCACGTGACCAAATTTGCCTTTGCCCCCAACCATGGCCACGATCCAATCTATCCGACCGAGCCCCTGTATCCCCTCGCTGTCGATCTCGTGGCGGGCTACTTCCTTCGCAATCAGCCTGCCGTGAGGTTGGGGCGTGCGCTTAACGGTCAAGACCCCCCACAATCGTATGTTCCCATCACTCCCAAACATGTCCTCCCACCGAAGGTTCCCAAATTCCTTCCCGACAACGATGCCATCAAGGACTCCCTAATGGAATACATGGTTCCCAGAGACCCAGATAACGGCATTGGGATGGATGTCACGCTCACCACCATCGACGGCCGCCCCCCTGAGTACTAGTCAGTAGGGTCGCCGTGTTTTGTGGCTTTGGCAGGCATCGTACAGTTTTCCATCCAACCGTTCATGTTATCCGTACTTTTCATCGTTCTGCTAGCGCTTCGCGCATAGTTCTTTCGCTACTCGCCCTTGTTTTCGACGTTCAGATCCTCGGACACTCGTTCTATAATTTGTATGCGATTCGAACCCATGCCGAATGGACATGCGATCGTACCTAAATCCAGTGACAGTCTTTGAGGGTGTAGCGAACGACCTCTCGGCTGTCTTGTCGTCTCGGTGCGAGCCCGGGTGCAAACCCCGGATGCCATGTACCATGCGTTGGACCTGCAACGATGCCCAATACACTGATGCGCGAGATCGTCACAAGACGGCCGAGACTAAGAGCAAGCCGAGTTGAACGCCGGACCCAGTGTAATGTTTGCGACGGACAACGTTATATAGAGTACATACAGGACATAGACGCCGTCGAGTCGAAAGGAATACAAACAACGAGGACAGAGAGGAGGAACGGAGCCAACAACAAAACAAACTGGGTCATACGAGGAGAGGAGCTAGGACACGAGAGTAAGGAGGGGGATCCGGGTCCTCGGGGATTCGTCGATCCTGGAAGCTCCGAGGGAGAGGGGAGAAGAGCCGTAAAACAAGTGGGAGAACGGAATTCATAACCTTCAGCCATCCAAGAGTCCAATCGAACCGCCAATGCCGAGAGGAGTACCACCAATGACCGAGACCCCCCGCGCGCGGGCCAAAGCTTACACACCCTCAGATCTAGGCCTTGCCCAAGTCCCAGACCGACCTCCCACGAAGTAGACGTCCAACTTGGCCCTCCATCCGCACGAGTTCCCTCCCCAGAGTCAGTCGGCATGACCGGAGTGGGGAGACCTCCAATCCCGATCGATGACGTCCTTCTCCGTTTCCTACTAGCTGTGACTCGCGGCCACCAGATTTACCAGTCCGGAAGCCGGAGAAGTCTGAGGCAACTAAAAGTTCAAGAAGGACCTCGCCGAGGACAACTCAGCAACGGGTGAGACCGAGGTTGTAACGCTCTGCAAAGTTTCCAGAACCCGGGCGAGTGGCTGAGGTAGGGAAAACGAAGATGCGGGTCCGACTCTGAGTTTTCTTCCGAGCTTGTTCCTTGGCCGTGGGTGTAGAGTCGCCGAAGGTTTTTCAGATGAACCGGCCTGGACCTTAGTCACGGGAGGAGCAGGGGCGAGGAGGCTAAGGAACGGAAAGGCGAGATACAAGTCGCTGACCATCGCGTCCGAGGGCGGCCGAGGATATCTTTGCTAGGTTTGGTCACCTCAAGGCCCTTGCGGTCGTGAGATGGGAGTGAGCTGAGTCCGTTATGGCTGGGTGGTATACCGAGAGAGAGCTGATCGACAGTCGAGGTTGTTCCTGAATCGGTTACCTCCTCCACGACACTCAAACTAGCGGCACTCGTCAGCGGAGCAGAGGGAGAGGCTCCTCCAGTATGCAGGACGGTTCCATAGTCGGAAATGTTCTCCTCTTCATCCTCACTTTCAAGGCAAAGATCCCAGAAGGAGTCAAGATTGGGGTTCTCCAAGGAGCGTGAAGTGACAGCCGCAGAAGAATCAGGAACCTCCTGGGGGCCTTGGGACTTGGGAGGAAGTGGAATTGATAGAGCCAGATGGGGTGGAAACGCTTTAGCTGTCAAATATTCGCCAAGGTGGGACTTGGTCGGCGAATCAGCGTATCCATACCAGGTGTCCACTTTGAGGCGAGTAGCTGCCGATCGCTAGGAGGACGCGATATCAGCACGGTTCGAAGAGCGAGCGATGAACCAACTTTTTGCCGTGAGGCAGCGTTCCGTTCGAGACACTGTCCGGTATAACGTTCTGAGTGGGTATGGCGACGAGGTGTCCGGGGCGTATCCGGCCGATGATTCACCAAAGGGGAGCCACCGTGGTCTTAGAGTCCCGGGGTGGCATGGTGGGGCTCTGCAGGATCTTATGGTGAAGGGTAGTAGAGTCACATCGCCAGACATGAATGGGTGCTAAGCTCATCAGAAACTGCAACCGTGGATGGTCAGCCATCGCTCTCACCTGGGAAAACGCCAAGAGGTGGGGGGGGTATCCCGAAACCCCATATGACAAGTCGTGGGCCCATTTGAGGTTGCGCAAAGTTTATCCAACCCGGAGCTTCTCGGTGGATAGACACCTCCCTCGGCGGTACAAAGGATGTGACCGTGTTTTGCCTCCACAACCATGGACGGGTGTAACCTGGGGATACTTACCGCTGCAGGTCTGTCCATGCGCACAACGACGTCGCGATCCCCAGCGGGACTTCATGAGCGAGTGGGGATAGAACGTGCAACCCCTTGCGTCAGGCTACGTCGACATCGGTGTGTGTAGCCTGTTAAGCCCTAGGCCCTTTGCCCATTTCTGGCCTCCGTCGATGCCTTGACCTACACCCACCGCACAGCCATCAATTGGCCGATTCTCGGCGGTGCAACAGTCAATGGGGCGAGGGTGGTAACGGCCCTCACACGGACCCGACCAGACGTGCTTTGCCGCTCACCTCGTTTGAAAGGAGCCAGTTTAGCCTCCTCCGTCCCCCGGTATCTACCCCACCACCACCTTCCGCTCGCACCAAACAGAAATTCTCCAAAGATGGTCGTCACCCTCCCATCACCTCGCAGCGTGTTCCATGCTCTGTGCAACGCTCCCGCCCCGACTGTATTCTCCACCGCTGCCCTCCCACAAGTTGCGCCCCACAACCCATACTCGAATCACCCGATCAACACCGCGAGCGGCGATTGCGACGTAAGCCATCTCATTCACTTGGATCACCGTAGTATGTTCTTCGTTGCTAATATGCCGTTAGGACCCGTTGGTTATACCAGGGTACTCGCCATCCAACCGGTATCAACCGTACCCACAACCCCAGGTCATCCCTCCGGGTCAGCACCTCGTCTTCTGTCAACGGAAGAGCACAACGCGACGGGGGTCTCGATCTCAACCAGTAGCCCCGCGGATCACCAGGGGCGCGGATCGACCGCTCGTCCCCATCTACACACCATATCCGGAGCTCACTGTGGACGTCATTATGGCCGACGACTTCCTCCTCCCAACGGTGGGAGGCTGTAGCGAGGCAACCGGCGCCACAAGGGTAGATGTTGTGGACATCGAGATGGAAGACGATTTTCATCCTCCTATTCCCACCATTATCGTGAGTACCTCCAAACATTGTCACTGGGCGGCTTGAATTCGTACTTGTGATTTCCCATCTAGGTCACGCCTCCCGACGAATAGCGGGCAGAAACTATCCACCTTTGGTTAGCTACCCGCATCGCTTTTCTTGCATTATCACCGCCCTGACAAGTTCCCAGCAGACTCGGTTTATTCCGACGAGGATCACAAACCTGACTTCATTGACGCCACCCTGCGCTTGAGGGGTGCGAATCACCTTTCTTCAAAGTTCGGAACTAAGACGAGATGTGGTCACTACCGACGACCGCCAGGCTGCCCTCCACGTCCAGATGTCCTGGCCAGCTCATGTATTTGCCAAGCTTCGAGCTCGCAGTGCATTGCGAAGGATCTCGTGCGCATGTAATTGCGCGCATGACCCAAAGGTTCCCTCGATTCGGCATCCTGTCACTGCCGATGAGAGCCACCTCTCCCCTCCGATTGCCCCTCCCACATCTGCATTCCTCGTAACTCGCTATCACCCTGCTTTTGTTACCCTGATAGCGTCTCCAACGCCTGTAACACTCTTCCGTTCGTATTCTGCGGTCCTGTTGTTTGGGCGGTGCGTGTGTCCGGTTTCAGTACGGAAATATATGAATCTGAATTAGCCACCACCTGAATGAATCTGACCTTGGGTCGTACTCTCGCGCGAGCCCCAGGACTGGACCGAGTTGGGCGGGATCCATTGCTGACCACTACTCCGCGGGGACTGGCACCCAGGCAAGCGATCATACGTCTGTTGACGTTTGTTTGTCCCCCGCCAAAAAGTGCCCTCGCCGTGGACGCGAGTTGAACAATTCGTAGGATATTTAGAGTAGGTGTTGTCACGAGCCAGATACACGGAATAGGTAGGTCTACATGTAGGGAAACATACAGGGAATAGTTTATAATCACAGCAAGTGACTGTCCGTAATAAAACATGTGCCTCCAAACGTCGCAAGAGGTCGCCGGTAGCCGAGGTTCGTTCCTCAGTATCTCAGACTCTCTGTGTAGCGTGTGTCAATTAAATTGAGACTTTAAGCATAGAGACAGTATCAGCAGCTGGTGGATTTAAAGGTTGCACCCCCTCCCAATCCCGCGATTCGGACGGATGGTTAGTTTTCGAGCAGAATCACCCTCGGATATTCGGATTGGAGGCGATGCCTATGGCCTGACATAACAGATGGGGCCCTGATATATACAGTCGCCTCACAAGACCACGTACGTTTGTTTGGTTGTGTCATGGCCTTGCGGATAGTCGCTCGGTTTCGTTGTCTCGTGAGCCCTGGAGGGGAAAACAACGCCGGCGAAGCGGACCAAGCCTCGGACAAAACACATCCAAACTGAGGAGAACAACACAACAGGATTACAGAACGGAACGAGCACAGGAGCGATTACCACGAGCAATTACCTGGAGCGATTCCACGTGTATTCAAGCAAATAGATAAGACGGTGACATCGGAAATTGTCGTGTGCTATAAACGGTCGGATCCCCGGTTTATTATGGGACAGACTGCACGAGAGTGGGTTCGCTGGGGACGCGGGAGTCCTTCTATTGATTTTGGGGTGCTCTCGTGTCTGAGCCGTGGGGATACTTGAGACCCGGTCCTCCCGCGAGGCATTGCGGGTTCTTGGCGACACGTTATGTCACGCGTTTCGACTGTCATTGAGGCGCATCTTCCAGCTTCAATTCCCACTTCCACAACGTGTTTTACCTTGTTCTGAAGCGTGTGTTCAGCCATTGAGGGGATTCTTAAAAAATTGTTGGTCGCAGATCATTTTTAACTGTCACCACCGCTTCAGGGGAGTGCGCCCTGCAAGATCTACAGCTGCGCAAATTAATATACTTCCAAGACTCGTCAATCCCAGTCCTCCTTTTCCCCGCTGCCATGTTCCCGCGGCGTTTTTTATCATGCACAAACAGGAATTGAGAGGACGACGTTTTCGACTTTTTCAAAGGGATGGGAAAAACGTGTCGGAGTTTAAATTTGGCTGTACGGTCCCAGTCCCCATACTCCGGTCCCTCGACCGAGCGCGAGCCTTCCCCAGGATTCGTGAGCTTCATCAACAGGTACATGAGGCCCCCTACCGACACCTCCGAGCCCAACTGACCGCCTTGCCTCCCAGCTCATAGTTGATTCGTTTGAGCCGCTTTACCTTTCCGAGAACATAATGTTTTGTTACCACTCTGCTTCCCATGTAATGTCGAGGTTAAACAGATAACGACAGTTGGAGCTGGTTATAATCCTCGCCCTTTGGGGCTTGTGTGAACCACCTGAGTTTGATTTCAAGGCTCTCGAAATACCCGTCACAGCAGGGGTCGAACGTGTTTTGAGGTGGCTCTGGGACTTCAATCTCCGGGCCGATTCTCTTCTGTCAACGGCCTCACCCTGCGCCCCAAACCCCGTCTTTCCAATGAGGACAGGGCGTCAGTCAACATACGGATCCCTCGCGTATGACATGCGGATACTTGCTGGATTTGTGGTGTCTTGTTCACTATCCAATCATACTGAAAGTCAACACGAGAGGGGACACGACGACGCGGTGTACAGCACACAGTAGCGGTGACTCAACAAAAAGATACAAAACGTCCGTCTTATACCAGGGGGGGTCAATGAGAGCGGGAGGGAATACCCAAGGGTGACAGTGACAGCAAAAGTGTCGACACCCTCCGATTTTCCGACGGCACTACCACCTCCAATAGGCCGCTCGAATAGCCTGCGGGAACGCCAACGAGACTCGTTTCGGTTGAACGACGCCCGGCAAGTTCAGTAGCGGACTCGTATGTATCACCTGCCACACCTTCTTCCGCCTCTGGGTTCAACAACACCAGATCGATAGTGGGTGGAGTATCGCCGTACGTGACAAACTTCCCGCTTGAGTTGGATCTGAATGGATGTATTGGCCTATAGCGAGAACGTACTAAGGTGGCGTTGACATGGCTTGGACCGCAGACCATTGCTTCGCCGGTAGTGCGGTTCCCAGACTAGAGTGATGTTGCTTGGGATTTGCGGGGCCTCTTGAGTCGAAGCGAGACCGCGAGACCGCGGATTCCGTAAAGGACTTCTCAGGGGCGGTTGAGTTTCCGTTAGCGCTATCTCCAGTCCCCAGGCAGAGAAATCTATGTCCTCGGCGAGACTGATGGACCCAGATAAGTTTCCGTTGGCTTAAAATGCACTGCCATGACGTCCCCCGGGTATTCGAGAATCTCATCAACGTAGATGTGGAGGTTGTAACCGTCTTCTACACCACCTGTGGGTCGTCGTTGACTCAACTTCCCGCAACGGGGTTGAGCAGAGGAACGGGACAAAGGTGTACATCTGCTGACGATTGAGGATGCGAAGCTGGCCGTCACCACGTTTCGCGCAGGCGACGACTCGGTTCTCATTTCCCTCGAGCATCACGGCAGAAGGGTCTCCAAGGGTGGTATGATCGGCGACGGTGTCTGGGTATACTTATAATCATGTCTGCGAAGCGAGCAAGTGCGATATAAGACGACGTTCGTCAACCTGTTGTGACCTTGAGTAATGTCACCCGGCGCGCACGAACCTAGACGCAGAGGTTAGATCCAAGTCTGGGGATCGCATGATGAAAGAAGGTGGATTGGTGGTGGTAATGAGTATCGAGATGGTCGGTAGTGGAGATTTAGAGTTAGGGGGAGTGGCCTCGACCTCGACGCGTTCTCGGTGAAGGCAAGGGGATATCACCCCTGAATCAGAAGCAGGACCCACGGGCGTGTCGCTTCTACTCCCACAACGAACACTTGGTGTTCGGTACCCAACCAAACAGCAAATCACGAGGCCGGAGCACGCGGCCATACCTGAAGTCTGCTCGCCATGACACGTTCGTCAGCCCATCGCTGTCCCGAATGACAGCAGAACAGCAAACTCCCTCATCGTCGCGAAGTTGACGCATCATTCTGGGAGGTTTAGTGGCCACGAATACTGCTCGGTCAGCCTGGGTCAGGCATAAGCAGAACGGGACCGCCCAGATCACACCAGCGAACGCAGAGTCGAGGCTCCGTCTGTGCAAGAAAACGCAGCACGCTGTTGGTGGTTGTGTCGGAACCGAGCGCCCGGTTGGCTGGATGCGGAGTGTGAAGGAGCCACTCGCCCAAGCTGCCCCCACGACGCTCACCCAACCCCGCCGGTTACTTACCTGCATGCAAAAGCCCGGATGTGCGTTCCGCAGGCTAACGATCATAACCCTCCGGCCATCCAAAGGACTTCAGTCTTCCGGGTTGACCTCGCCTGCCATACGAAAGGAGCGGCCGCGAATTCTAGCTATCTGGTCGGCAATGAGAATGTCATCAATACGTTCCATGACACATTCCGGATCCAGGCTTTCCCCCGTGAGACAAAGCCCCCACACCAAACAGGCTGCTTCTCGCCTGGCGGAGCCATTTCGGGGGGGAGGCCGGAATTCAAAACGTCGCTCGATTCCCTGGATTGGCATCCCCATTTCCCTATTGTCTCGGCCGCACCATCCTCCGTTGAGCGGGGTCGGGACATTGTGTACAACGGAATGCCGCCAGCGATTCGCTAAACGAGCTGTCATCCAGTCCGCATTGCAGCAAAAGGACATCAGCTAAGACACCGACGTAGCCCATGATGAGTATGACAGGTGCCAAGGAGTGGAGCGTTGGAGTCTGAGGAGGGGGGTCGATGTGAGATTATTATTTACATAACTCCGTCAACGCGAATTGGAAACGCAATACGCTTACCGTGGAAGTAGCGTTCAGATGCTCTTCTGTGCAGGTGACGAGCCACTGGAATGACGGTGTTTGGAGGCAGAGGAGTGCAGAATCCATCGGTTCACAGTCGTCGTTGTCAGAGCGGTGATCCTCCTGATCTGGTAGCACAAATTTGGCCACAGGCCAACTCAACTCGTGGAAACCACTCGAGAGTGACAGGTCATGGAAGTACGCCCGCCGGACACCTGACCCCGTGATCCCGTCGTGAAACAGTGCATCGTACACGGGAGTCGACAAAAATAGGGTTGGACGTACCCCGTGGGCGGCGATTATTCCCGCACGGGTCCAAATTGAGGCGTCGAGGCGACGAATGCTTCGCGTCGATGTCACCGCCAGTCGTCTTTCAACTTTGCGGTTACACGTGTCGTGCCAGAAGTGTCGCTTCGGCGGAAGAGTGGCTTGCCAAAACCCATGCCAACGGTAAGTACGCTTGGTAAATCACGGAGATACACCTGTGGACGAGGACGATCGAGCCTGCGATCCCCAGGGCCGGATCCGGCCTTGCGCCGTAACCTGTGAGCAACTTGACAAGAAACCACAATGAGCGATCCCATCCAGAGCCCGTCTGCTCAGAACTCATCTCCATCCCATTGGCTGGGCAACCGTCGGAAACGCCAGAAACCCAGACCCGGGGAACCCGGAACGCCCAGAAAACCCAGAAACAACAAAACCCTCGGTACTACCGTCTCCTGGCAGGCTACATCCTTGGTAGGGAGACCGCCCTCAAGCTGGGATGTCTCCTTCGCGGCATCGATCCCATCTTTGTCGCCTCGAGTGATAAGATACCCTACCGCTCCCCCAATGATCTCGAGGACTCACTCAGGACATACCTCGCTTCCCGAGGGCAAAAAGGCAGGATTGCCGTCGATTTCGTTGGCGAAGCCGCCCCTTTCGACGCCATCGTCCTCACCCGCAGATCTTACCACCGTCAGGGTCACGTACCCGAGGTCGTTGAGGCAGAGAAGGGGACCTTTGTTCGTGAGTGGCTTGAGAGCAAGGGTAACGTGTCACCCTCCCTAGATCCCCCTCGCACTACTTTCTTACCCTGTTTACAGGAGTCCGTCCGAAAGAATATCGGTGGGAGGTCCGCCTTGAAAGTCTCTAGGAGCATTGTGTTGTGTTGTGTCAACCTACCTTCACCCCGTCGCTATTCCGTGTGCTCTAAACCGTCCTCCTAACTCTCGGTTCTGGGATCGGGACCATATTTTTGTGAACTCTTCAACACCGGCGCGCCACAACGCATGGGTTATAGGAGGACAGAACAGAGGTCAATTCGCCAAAATGAATTTAGGGGAAGGTTAGGCCGTACAGTGCTTCGACAAGGAGGCCAAAATTCGTATGATTGACTCAATTGGTCACAAATGAACCACCCAGTGTTACCCAGAACAAATGTAAGAAACGCCCAGCAGGGGCATCCGCCGTAGAAAGGAAAGGAACTCAAGTCCAGGTATTATAATAAAGTCTGTGTATCTATTATAACTGTCCAATCAAAGCAACAACGAGAGCGATAACCAAGCCACTTCTAACAGATCTGGGCACCACGCCACTATTATTGGTGTTACTACCGATAGTGCTGCCGTTGTTAGGGGTGGAGGGGGTGTTGGTAGTGGTGCCATTGAGGGTTTTGGCGAGGTTCCGGGGTGAAATTGCGTTGGCTGGTCTCGTCAGTGTTGACAGCAAACACCATTCCAGCATCGCAGTGGTTAGCACGATGAGTAATAACGGGAAAACGAAGGGTCGAGCTCTTCCTCCCGTGACGGTCCGCCGATCGATTCCGGCTTTTGACCACGAAGCGGTGGGATTCCTGGCTCTCCTTCCCTCGGAAGCCCGCCTTGGTGGATTGTACGGGTTGGAGAAGGAAATTGCGTCGTCCAGGATCAAATAGGTGAGGTATGAACAGGGCAGAAAACACTTCGATCGAGGATCCGAGCGTCGGCCATGCGAGCACCCTAGTTTGTCAAATCCTGATTGAATTAGTTGAGGCGGGAGGGCAACCGATTTTGTGCAGCATACAGTCAAAGGAGCCCTTGTTCAGGGGGTTTTGTGGACTTGCCTCAACATCCTTATCTCAGGTCGCGCCCGATATTGATAAACGAGATCAAGAAAAATTTGACGTTCTGACCAACTTGTACTTTGGCATAAGTAGGCAGGGCGCATCCACCAATCCGCATTGCAGCAAAAGAACATCGAAGTGCCCCACGACGCGTATGACAGCCGGCGGGTGCCAAGGAGTGGAGCGTCGAAGCCCGTTGAAGAGAGGGGTTGGCGCGAAAA
>Ga0307516_10000320_pt1 | contig 62404 bp, 51 predicted proteins | sample 19_EM_MG_FD_203310 | JGI IMG/M metagenome (GOLD analysis project Ga0307516, IMG submission 203310) | Populus trichocarpa ectomycorrhiza microbial communities from riparian zone in the Pacific Northwest, United States - 19_EM | ecosystem: Host-associated > Plants > Roots > Unclassified | place...
CCGACAGAAGTGATCGCCGAACATGCCTCCCTGCGATCAACCGTTCGGCCGGGCTGATGGCGAGGCAGTCTGGGCATGTGCGGAGTTAGCGTCAACGCCGAAATTGCGCCGACTTGAAACAGGCGGGTTTTGCAGACGCCTGTACGTAGAAGTCTGCATGCCGAGGTCACGGCGGCAGGGTAAAGACGGCGCCCTGCCGGGACGGTGGTCTGCGCGCTGCCGATCGCTGCGCTGAGCGTCAGCGGTTTGGCTCGCGACTCGCTCTAGTGGCGAGCAGAAAGTTGCGCTGGACCTCGTTCTTGCTGGCCAGTTGGTAATGCTCGACGAACGCTTCGGACTTGGCCTGCTCGTCTCCCCGCAGCAGCCGAGCCGAATGAGCCTTGTCCAAGGGCGTGTGGTCGCCGCAGCGAGTGCATGCAAGGGCGTCCTTGGACAAGAACGGGATGGTGCGCATACCGAAGAACGTCACCCACTCGGTTTCGCGCAATACGCCCCACGATTCGGTGCGCTGGCAGACGTAGCAATAGCAGTTGAACACCGGCTTGACGAGACGCTTCTCTTTCAGCCAGCCGTAGATGAAGATCATGGTTCCCTCGCTCGCGTGGTCGTCCCGTCTGTGCGGAACGGACTCATTTGTAGACGCGGGATTCTCCGTCCTCACGGAAGCCGGTCGCCGGGCGAGCGAGGCGAATGCCTCAACGAATCGTGCAAATGCAAAGCCGAGAAGCGAGACTGCTCAACTCATCATGTACGCCGCCGCGGCCGTTGCGATCAGCGTGCCTTCGTCGTTGGCCAGGCGCATCTGCGTCGAGCCGACGCGGCCGCCGAGGCGGGTGACTTCGGCGGTGGCGAGGAAGTATTTGCCGATGCCTTGACGCAGGAAATCGACGCGCAGGTCGATGGTGCCCAGGCGGGCGAAGCGGTGCAGCACTTGCTCGGCGGCTTCGTCGGCGTGCTTCTCGGTGATCGCCACCATCAGTGCCAGGCCGCCCATCGCGTCGAGCACGGCGGAGATGACACCGCCGTGCAGCCGCCCGTAGAGGTAGTGGCCGACCAGTTCGGGCCGCATGTCGAAACGCAGGGTCGGGCGGGCCGGCTCCAGCGTCACGACCTTCAGGCCCAGCACCTGGTTGAAGCTGATGCGCTGCTCGAACAGTTCGGTCAGCGTCGCATCGAGCTTCTTTTGTTCGGCCGGTGATCGGCGGGCGGCAGGGGCAGGCATCAGTCGAGGAAGAAGTCGGGCAGGAAGTGCTTGGTGCCCGGCTCGACACTGTAGACCTCGAGGTCGGTGATGCCGTTGGCGGCGAGCACTTCGTCGTCGATGAAGAAGTTGCCGCTCGGTGCCGGGCTCGGGTTGGTCAGGATGAACCAGGCCGCGTCGGACATGATCTCGGGCTTGCGGCACAGCTTGGGGTCGACGCCCGGGATCATCTGCAGCGCGGCGGTGGCGATGGCGGTGCGCGGCCACAGGCTGTTGACCGCGATGCCGATGCGCTTGAATTCTTCGGCGTGGCCGAGCGTGCACATGCTCATGCCGTACTTGGCCATCGTGTACGCCACGTGGTTGGCAAACCAGTGCGGCTTCATGCTCAGCGGCGGCGACAGCGTCAGCACCTGCGGGCCGCGGCCGGCCTTGGCGCTGGCGGTCAGCGCGGGCAGGCAGGCCTGGGTGCAGCAGAAGGTGCCGCGGGCGTTGACGCCGTTCATCAGGTCGAAGCGCTTCATCGGCGTGGCGGCCGTGGGCGTCAGGCTGATCGCGCTGGCGTTGTTGACCAGGATGTCGATGCCGCCGAACTGTTCCATCGTCTGAGCGACGGCCTTGGCGACTTGCTCTTCGTCGCGGATGTCCGTCTGCAGCACCAGGGCCTGACCGCCGGCGGCGCGCACGGCTTCGGCGGCGCTGTGCAGCGTGCCCGGCAGCTTGGGGTTCGGATCGACAGTCTTGGCGATCAGCGCAATGTTCGCGCCGTCGGCCGCGGCCTTGGTGGCGATCGCCAGGCCGATGCCGCGCGAGGCGCCGGTGATGAACAGTGTCTTGCCTTTGAGGCTGCGTTCTGAAGTGCTCATGGGTTGTCTCCGCAGGAGGTGTTCTTGAGCCTTTGATCGTACGGGCTGCGCCTGTCGGTGAGCGCGCTGCGATTGCGATTAGGGCCTGCGCACGACACGGTTTTCGCGGGTCGCCGCCAAGCCTCGCGTCAAGCTGCTGACGCAGCGCGAAGGTACGTCACCAACGTCCCCTTGTCACAGCCGCCGCGTGGTCTCTCGCACGATGAGCTGCAGGCCCGGCACTTCGACCTCGGGGGCTTGCTTGCCCAGCAACCGCAGCAGCGCCGTTGCCGCGTGGCGGCCGATCTCGTGCAGTGGCTGCCGCACGGTGGTCAGGCCGGGTGTCATGAAGGCCGACGCGGGCATGTCGTCGACGCCGACGAGCGAGATGTCGTCCGGCACGCGGATGCCGCGGCGGTACAGCGCCACGCGGGCGCCGTAGGCCATCTGGTCGTTGGCGGCGAAGGCGGCGGTGAACGGCGCACCGGCGTCCAGCAGGCGGTTCATCGCCAGCAGGCCGCTGGTCTCGAGGAAGTCGCCCTGGGCTCGCAGGGCCGGGTTGGGCTCGATGCCGTGGTCGCAGTGTGCGCGGCAGTAGCCGGCGTGGCGCTGCACCGCGTCGAACTGGCTCTCGGGGCCTGCGATGAAGGCGATGCGCCGGTGGCCGAGGGCCAGCAGGTGGGCGGTGGCCAGGTAGCCGGCTTCGTCCTGGTCGACCCACTTGGCGCTGAGGTTGGGGCCGCTGAGGTCGCGGCCCGCCACGGCCACCGGCTGGATGCGCGCGAATTCGATCAGCTCTTCGTCCGTCAGGTGGCCGGCCAGCACGATCAGGCCGTCGATGCGGCGTTCGACCAGCAGCCGGATGCGCGCCGCTTCTTCAGTGGCGTTCCACAGGCCGCTGACGATGATCGGGATGTTGCCGCTGTCGGCCAGGCCCACTTCGATGCCGCGCAGCATGCGGGTGAAGAACGGGCTCTCCAGGTCTTGCACCACGACGCCGATCGACATCGTGGTGCCTGTCTTCAGGCTGCGTGCCGATGGGTTGGGGCGGAAGTTGAGTTCGCGAATCGTGGCCTCGACTGCCAGCCGCTTGCGCTCGCTGACGCCGGCGCTGCCATTGACCACGCGCGACACCGTGCTCGGCGACACGCCGGCCTTGCGAGCGACTTCGAGGATGGTGGAGGCGGGTGACGCTGCCTGCATGGTCAAGTGGTTCCAGTCGTGTGGACAGTCGAGCTAGTGGTGACGAAGGGTCGGCGGGGCGAGTATCGAACGCTGTGCCGGATGGTAACGATGTCAGTTCGTTTGCGCTGCATTGACGGGCGCGGGCCTACAGCGAAATTGCCTATGCGGGATCAGGCCGTTAAGCGTCCGACTCTAACGTCGGAATTGGTTACAACAATGGGGGTCAAGACTGACAACGTTTTCAGGCTGATTTGCGTAGACTTTTCAGCGCCGATTCCTTGATCGGCCTATAGAACAACGCAGCAGATGCGGGGTGGCGCGTGGCCCGCATTCTTTCGTCCAAATCTGACAACGTTTTCAACTTCAGGAGACCCCACATGAAGACCTCCAAGCGCTCGCTCAAGCGCCCACTCAAGCGTCCCACCAAGCACGTCACGCAGGTGGTGATGGCCGCAGTGCTGGCCATGTCGGCCGGCCACGCGGTGGCCGAAGACACCACGCTCGCATCCAAGTTCGAGGCCCGCTTCGCCGCCCAGTACAAGAAGATCAAAGATCCGGCCAACGGCTACTTCAGCAGCGAGGGCATCCCTTACCACTCGCCCGAGACGCTGATGGTCGAGGCACCGGACTACGGCCACGAGACCACCTCCGAGGCCTACAGCTTCTGGATCTGGCTCGAGGCCTACCACGGCCGCTACACCGGCGATTGGGGCCCGCTGAAGAAGGCCTGGGCCAACATGGAGAAGTACATGATCCCGTCGGTGGCCGACCAGCCGACGAACAGCTTCTACAACGCCACCAAGCCCGCGTCTTATGCCGGCGAGCACGCGCTGCCGAAAGACTACCCCTCGCAGCTCGACTTCGGCGTGCCGGTGGGGCAGGACCCGATCGGCGTCGAGCTGGAGACGGCCTACGGCAACCGCAACATCTACGGCATGCACTGGCTGATGGATGTGGACAACTGGTACGGCTACGGTCATTGCGGTGACGGCGTGACCCGCGCCGCATTCATCAACACCTTCCAGCGCGGCGCGCAGGAGTCGGTCTGGGAAACGGTGCCGCATCCGTCGTGCGAGACCTTCCGCTGGGGCCGCAACGGTGGTGCCCAAGGCTTCCTGAGCCTGTTCACCGCCGACGCGAACTACTCCAAGCAATGGCGCTACACCAATGCGCCGGATGCGGATGCGCGTGCAGTCGAGGCGGTGTACTGGGCCAACGTCTGGGCCAAGGCACAGGGCAAGGGTGCCGACGTGGCGGACATCGTGAAGAGCGCGTCGAAGATGGGTGACTACCTGCGCTACTCGATGTTCGACAAGTACTTCAAGAAGGTCGGCAACTGCGTTGGCGGCCCGTACGCCTGCCAGGCCGGTACCGGCCAGACCGGCGGCAACGGCCTGCGCGACAACCAGCACTACCTGCTGAGCTGGTACTACGCCTGGGGCGGCGCCGTCGACACCAACGCCGGCTGGGCCTGGCGCATCGGCAGCAGCCACAACCACTTCGGCTACCAGAACCCGATGGCCGCCTGGGTGCTGTCGACCAATGCCGAGTTCAAGCCCAAGTCGGCTTCCGGCCAGTCGGACTGGGGCAAGAGCCTGACGCGGCAGCTCGAGTTCTACCGCTGGCTGCAATCGGCCGAAGGCGGCATCGCCGGCGGCGCGACCAACAGCTGGGGCGGCTCGTACGAAACGCCGCCGAACGGCACCGCGACCTTCTACGGCATGTTCTACGACGAGGCTCCCGTCTACCACGACCCCGAGTCGAACACCTGGTTCGGCTTCCAGGCATGGTCGATGTTCCGCATCGCCGAGTACTACCACGCCACCGGCGACGCCAAGGCCAAGGCGGTGCTCGACAAGTGGGTGCCCTGGGCCATGGCCAATGTCAAGTTCAAGGACGACGGCAGCTACCTGATCCCGTCGACGATGGAGTGGAGCGGCCAGCCCGACAACTGGAACCCGAACTCGCCCGGCACCAACGCCGGTCTGCACGTGAAGGTGACCAAGAGCAGCAACGACGTCGGCGTCGGTGCGGCGTTGGCTCGCACCCTCATCTATTACGGCGTGAAGGCCAACAACACCAGCGCAACCCAGCTGGCCAAGCGTCTGCTCGACGGCATGTGGCTGAGCAAGGACGCCAAGGGCATCGCGGTGAAGGAAAAGCGCTCCGACTATCTGCGCTTCGACGATGCCTATGACGCCGGCACCGGCAGCGGTGTCTATGTGCCGAGCGGCTGGGTGGGCACCAACGCGCAGGGCGCGACCATCGACTCGAACAGCACCTTCCTGAGCCTGCGGCCCAAGTACAAGCAGGACCCGGATTGGCCGAAGCTGCAGGCCTACCTGAACGGTGGTGCGGCACCCACCTGGAAGTACCACCGCTTCTGGGCCCAGGCCGATGCCGCGATGGCGATGCTGGACTACGCGATGCTGGTCGAAGCGCCCTGACGGCGGCGCGGCCGGGCCAGCCAGGCCAGGCCAATTCCAGCGATGGGGGGGGCGTGCTTCGGCACGCCCTTTTTCCTTCCGCCCGAAGGATCGGCTACTGCAAGCGGATGGGCCTGCCAAAGGCCCGCCGCACTTCACCGAGAAAGCGGTCCTGGCCCAGGTCGCCCTTGTCGATCACGCTCAGCACGTGGCGGTTGAGCTGCCGCCGGTCGTCCGGGCTGAACTGCCGGGCAGCGACCATGATCACGGGGATCTGCGCCGTGGCCTGGTCGCGCTTGAGCGCCTCGACGACCTCGATGCCACCGACGTCGGGCATCAGCAGGTCGAGCACGACCACGTCAGGCAAATGGCGCTGCGTCAGCTCGATCCCTTCCTGGCCGCCAAAGGCCCGCAGCACCGAATAGCCGGGCCTGCAAAGGTAGGCGCTCATCAGGTCGACGGTGTTCGGGTCGTCGTCGACCACCAGCACCTTGACTTCACGGTCGGGCTCGGGCGCAAAGCCCAGCTTCTCCAGCTCGTGTGCAAACTCGGTGCGGCCGATCGGCTTTTGCATCACCGCCGCGGCACCGAGCGACAGGCCCACCTCGTGGTCGGCCGCCACCGAGACGACGACGACGGGAATGTCGGTCCAGGTCGGCAGCTCCTTGATGCGGGCGAGAAAGTCCCAGCCGTCCATGCCTGGCAACACGATGTCCAGCGTGATCAGGTCGGGCGTGCAGTCGGGCACCAGCGCCAGGGCCGCCTCGGCCGATGCGGCGTGGCGCACCTTGAAACCGACGGCCTCCAGCTGGATGCGCATCAGCCCCGCGGCCTTGGCGTCGTCTTCGACCACCAGCGCCAAGGGGCGGCTGAAGACGTCGGTCAGTGGCGGTTCGAGGTCGGGCTCTGACGTTGTCTCGCTGTTGCGCCAGGGCAGCCAGACGCTGAAGCAGCTGCCCACCTGCGGGCTGCTGGTCACGGCCACCGTGCCGCCGTGCATCTGTGCCAGCCGCGCCACCGTCACCAGGCCCAGGCCGGTGCCCTCGGTGGTGCGGGCCAGTTCGTTCTTGATCTGGGTGAATGGCGTGAACAGGTGGTTCAGGTCGTCGGCCGAAATGCCGATGCCGCTGTCCGACACGCTGATCTCGACGAAGCTCTCGAACTCGTTGTCCGGCAGCGGCAGGCGCCTGCCCAGAGGGAATCCCGGCAAACCGGCGGCCGCCTGCCGCCGATCGACCAGCCGCGCCTCGAGCGTGACACGGCCCTGTGCCGGCGTGAACTTGACCGCGTTCGACAGCAGGTTGTAGACGATCTGCTTCAAGCGCCGTCGATCGACCCGCAGCGGATCGGACCGCCCCGTGGCAATGACCGCCAGCTGCACATGACGCGCATTCGCCCGCTCGCGGACGATCTCCAGGGCGTCGGCGAGCACGTGGTCCAGATCGACCGGTTCGAGCTCGATCTCGGCCTTGCCGGCTTCGATCTTGGACAGGTCGAGGATGTCGTTGATCAACGCCAGCAGGTGCTTGCCGCTGTCGCAGATGTGGCCGGCGAACTCGTGCTGGCGCGGCGCCAGCGGGCCGGCAATGCCGTCGCGCAGGATCTCCGAGAACCCGATGATCGCGTTCAGCGGCGTGCGCAGCTCGTGCGACATCGTCGAGAGGAATTCAGTCTTGGCCTGGTTGGCGCTGGCCAGCTCGCGGTTGGTCTGCGCGATTTCGATCTGGCTGGTCAGCAACTCGGCATTGGCCGCCGTCAGCGCCTGGTTCTTCTGTTCCAGCACCTCCAGCAGCCAGGCCCGGCTTTCGGCCAGGGCGCGGGCTGCGCGGGCCTTGGCTGCTTCGAGCTCGACCGCGTGCAGTTCGACGCGGACGCGACGGTTGTCGTCTTCGAACTGCTTGCGCCGCAGCTGCGCCCGCACGCGGGCCTTCAGCACCTCGAACTCGCTCGACTTCTGGATGTAGTCGTCGGCCCCCGCCTCCAGCGCGTCGAGCATGGTTGCCCGGTCGTCGACCGAGGTGAGCATGATCAGCGGGATGTCGCGCACGACCGGTGCTGTCTTGATTTGCCGGCAGGTGTCGAGGCCACTCAGGCCCGGCATCATCAGGTCGAGCAGGATGCAGTCCATCGTCTGCAAGGCCAGCAGCTCCAGCGCCTCTTGCCCCGAGCGTGCCTGGACCACGTCATAGCCCTCGTCGCGCAGCATTGACGCCAGTTCGGCCAGGTAGGTCGGGCTGTCGTCCACCGCCAGGATGCGCTTGGGGCCGAGCAGGCTGGTCACCTTGTCGGACGAAGTGGTCGCCGCGCTGCGCAGCACGGCGGCCAGCCGCGCCAGGATCAGCTCGACGCCTTCTTCCTTGCGCGCAAAGGCATCGGCACCGGCCTCGAAGGCGCGCAACTCGGCCTCGTGGCCCTCCGAGCCGGTGAGCAGCAGGCACGGCATGTCGCGCAGCGCGATGTCCAGCCGCAGCCGCCGGATCACGCCGGCGCCATCGAGCCCAGGCAGGACGCTGTCGACCACCATCGCAGTGGGGCGCTCGACAGCCGCTGCGCGCAAGCCCTCTTCGCCGCTGCCGACGACGCGCACGACGTAGCCGGCTTCCTCCAGCGCCTGGCGCAGCGCTTCGCGGAAAGTGATGCTGTCGTCGACCACCAGGATGGTCGACCCGCTGGCGTCGGCGATGGCCTGCCGCTCGCGCAACCGCTCGCGCGCTTTCGCGACCACGTAGTGCGTGTCGTAGGGCTTGCCGACGTATTCATCGGCGCCGGTGCGCAACCCACGCATGCGGTCTTTCACCTCGGCTTCGCTGGACAGCATCAGCACCACCGCGCCCGACAGGTCGGGTGACGCACGCAGCTCCCGCAGCAGGTCGACGCCGTCGCCGTCGGGCAACAGCACGTCGAGCACGACGACGTCGAATGTGGCACCGGCAAAGGCTTCGCGCGCGGCCGCGGCCGTCCCGCAGGCGCGGGTCAGGAAGCCGGCCTCGTCGAAGGCGTCCTGCAGGTCCATGCGGACAGTCAGGCTGTCGTCCACGATCAGGACGGTATCGGTCATGTACGTGCCTCCCACTCCGGCATCGTGACGTTCGCGAGCGCAGGGCCGATCTCGTCCAATGGCAGCACCCGCTCCGCGGCGCCGAGCAAGGCCGCTTCGCGCGGCATGCCGTAGACCACCGATGTCGCCTCGTCCTGGGCGATCGTCAGCCCGCCTGCGCGCCGGATCGCCAGCAGGCCCGTGGCCCCGTCGCGGCCCATGCCGGTGAGCAGACAGGCCGCGGTCGCTGCCCCGCACTCGGTGGCCAGTGAATCGAAGAGCCTGTCGACCGACGGGCGGCACGAGTGCAGTTCGGGCTCGTTCGTCAGGCGCAGGGTGCCCTGCCTGACCACCAGGTGACGTCTGGGCGGCGCCATCACGACGCGGCCGCCCAAGGCGGCGAGCGGCTCGCCGTCCTGGGCGAAAGCTGCATGGTGCGGCGTCTGCGCGTCGAGCCAGTCGGCGAAGGCGGTGCCGAACATCTCGTTGATGTGCAGCACCAGCAGCACCGGTATGCGCAGCGGCGAAGGCAGGGCGCGCAGCACGTTGACGATGGCCCCCGGGCCGCCGGTCGAGGCACCGATGGCCACGCATTGGCACCAGGGCCGGTTCGCCGGCGGCAGCGTGGCACTGCGGGCAGTCAGCCGAGCCCGCAGATGGGTGATGACGCGAATACGCGCGACCATCTTCACGCGGGCGAGCAGGTTGCGCTCCCAGGCGCCGTCGGCCTCGTCGCCGCTGGGCTTTTCCAGCACGTCGACGGCGCCGGCGGCCAGGGCATCGAAGGTCCTGAACACTTCGCCGCGGTTGAACGACGACGACACCACGAGGATCGGCGTCGGGAAGTGCGCCATGATGTATTCGGTGGCCGTCAGGCCGGTCATCAGCGGCAGCATCATGTCCATCGTGATCACGTCGGGCCGCAAGGCCCGGCAGGCCTCGATCGCCTGCTTGCCATCGCCCGCTTCGCCGACGACCTCCAGCCCCGGGTCGCTGGCCAGCACCTCGCACAGCCGCTTGCGCACGGTGATGGAATCTTCGACCACCAGCACACGCAATTTGCTCATGTCGCCACCTGCACCAGTTGCTGCACGCGCTGCAGGAAGTCCGCCTGCGCAAACTCGCTCTTGACGATGTAGCCCTGCGCGCCGACCTGCTGGCCGCGCTGACGGTCTTCGGGCGAACAGCGCGAGGTGACGAGGATCGCCGGCACGTCGCGCAGCGCCGGGTCGGCGCGGGTCTGCTCGACGAAGCTGAAGCCGTCCATCCCTGGCATTTCCACGTCGACAAGAAACAGTGCGTAGCGTTGGCGCCGCGCCTGCTCGAGCCCGTCTTCGGCCGACACGGCGGCGTGCACCTGATAACCCGCCGATTCGAGGATGCTTTGTTCCAGCATGCGCGTCGTCAGCGAATCGTCCACCACCAGCACCGGCCTTCGCGCCAGCTCGGGCCGCGGCGGTGGTGCGCCCGCTCGCTGCGCCGCGCCGACCAGGCCGTCCGGGTCCAGCACGATCTGCGGCTGGCCTTCGACATTGACCGAAGCGCCGGCCACGGCAGGGTGCGCAGGGGCCAGCTCAGGCAGCGGGCGCAGCACCACGCTGGCGGTGCCCAGCACCCTGTCGACCCCGATGGCTGCCAGCGCGCCGCCGCCTTCGACGATGACGGCCGATCCGAATCGGCCCGCACGCGCCGGCGCGGTCGGTTGCAGCAAGCGCGCCAGCGACAGAAACGCAAGGGCCTGTTGGTCGTGGACCATCGATTCGCCTTGCGCTGTTCGGGCGATCTCGTGCGCACCGTATCGCAGCGTGCACCGGACGGCGTCCAGCGGGATCGCCGCCACCATGCCGGCCGCCTCGACCAGCAGCGCCTGCAGCAGGGCGATCGACAGCGGCACTTCGAGCCGCAACGTCGTACCGCGGCCCTTGGTCGTCTGCACCGTCACTTCACCGCTCAGTCGATCGGCCGTGTCGCGCACCACGTCCAGCCCGATGCCTCGGCCGGCGACCTCGTTCACCACGCTCGCGGTGCTGAGCCCGCCGCGCATCAACAGCTGCAGCAGGGCTTGCGCGTCGAGTTCATCGCTGGCCGGTGCCAGCCAGCCCTTGCGCTGCGCGCTGCGGCGCACCGCGGCGAGGTCGACCCCCGCTCCATCGTCGGCGCAGCTGAACGCCACTCGCCGCCCATGCCTCGCCACCTCGACCGTGACGCAGCCTTCGCACGGCTTGCCACCCGCGATGCGCTCATGCTCCGGTTCGATGCCGTGGGCGACGGCGTTGCGCACCAGCTGCACCAGCGCCGGTTGCACGCCGCCCAACACCTCGGCTTCCAGCCGCACGCCGCCGCCTCGGCCTTCGAAACGCACCCGTTTGCCCAGCGCCTGGGCGGCGTCGCGCGCTGTGCGTTCCAGCGCCGCGAACACCGTCGAGGCCGGTACGAGGCGCAGCTGCTCGGCAGCGTCGCGCACCTGGCGCAGCTCCCGATCGATCTGGTCCACGCCGTCGGTCAAGCCGCGGCCGAGGCCGCCGAGAAGGGTTCGCAACTCCTCGGCCAACGGCAGCGACGGGCTGGCGCCGCTGGCGGCTGGCGCGCGGCCGCGGCGAAGCGACAAATGGTCGGCCAGTTGGCCCGCCAGCTCGCGCGCCCGCTCCACCGCGGCCTGGTGGCGCCGCAGGGTGGTCATGTGGGCATATGTCTGCGAGATGCCTTCCAGCAGGGCGTCCAGTTCCGCCATGTCAGTGCGCACGGTGCTCAAGGCCTGGTCGGGCAGCGGCCGGGTGTGGGCCGGCACCTCGGCGGCCGGCGCCGGCGCAAGGGCAGCAGCGCCCGCGCCCATCCGGTCGAGCAGGGCCAGCAGCGCGTCGATGGCCTGGCGCGGTGGTGCCGCGGGCGAGTCGCGCAGGGGTGTCAACAGGTCTTCGAAAGCGTGCGCATCGTCGGCGATCTCGCGTTGCCGGACGACCCGGGCCGCCCCCTTCAGCGTGTGGGCCAGCCGCAGCAGGCGCAGCACGGTCTGTGTGTCGCCAGCACCTCTTTCCAGCTCGAGCACGCCTTGCCCCATCTGCTCCAGCAGCTCGCGTGCCTCGACGCGGAAGTAGCGGTACGGGTCCTTGGTTGGGGGCATCGGGTGTCGTCCTAGGCAGCGCCTTGCGGCTGCACCAGCCGCAGCAGCTCCTTCGACAGGCCGGCCAGTTGCGACGCGGTCTGCAAGGTCTGGCCCGAGCTCGCCTCGGTCTCGCGGGTGGCCTGCGCGGTGTTCGAGATGGCCAGGTTGACCTGCTCGACGGCGGTGGTCTGCTGCTTGGTCGACAGCTCGATCTCGCGCGCCGCTTCGGTGGTGGTGGCCACCAGGCCCGCGATCTGCTTGAACGATGCGGTCACCTCGGCGAACTGGCGCGAGCCGGCGTCGACGGCTTTCGAGCCGGTCTCGGTGGCCATCACGGTGGTGTTCACCGCGCTGCGCACGTCTTCGATCAAGGTGCGGATTTCCTTGGTCGAGCCGGCCACGCGGTCGGCCAGCTTGCGGATCTCTTCGGCCACGACACCGAAGCGCTTGCCGGCGTCGCCGGCGCCGGTGGCTTCGATCGTGGCGTTGATCGCCAGGATGTTGGTCTGCTCGGCCAGCTCGGAAACGATGTCGAGCACCGCGCCGATCTGCTGCGACTTGCGGCCCAGCTCCAGCATGTGGTTGACCACCAGGTCCACCTGCTGGCGGATGCCAGCGATCGAGGCGTTGGCCACCTGTACCGTGCCATCACCCGCGCGTGCGGCGGAGACTGTCTGCTCGGCCACATTGGCCACCCGCTGCGCGCTCTCGGCAATCTGGCGCGAAGAGGCGAGCAGCTCGTTGATGGTGGTGGTGATCTCGGTCATCGAGGTCGACGATTCGCGTGCCCCCGCCGCCTGCTGGTTGGCGGCCGATTGCAGCTCGGTCGACGAGCGCTGGACATGCTGCACGGTGGACGCGATCTGGCTGCTCAGCGAGCGCGTCAGCGCAAAACCCGCGGCGGTGACGAACACCAGGCAGAGCAGGGTTCCCAGCACGATGGTCGTGCGTGCGTTGCTCGAAGCGGCCTCGACATCGTCGGCACGCTGCTTGAGCAGGCTGCGTTCCTCCATTTCGATCTGCTCGGCCACCTGGTGCACGTTGTCCATCAGGTGCTTGCCTTCGCCGGCCTGAATCGACTTGATCGCGACCTCCAGCCCGCTCTGGCGCCGCAGCTCGATGTTCCTTCGAATGTGATTCAGCTTGGCGGTCACCAGCGGTTCGAGGGTGGCGAGGCGCTTTTGCTGGTTGGCGTTGTCGACTGTCAGCTCGCGCAGTTCCTGCAGGCTCTTGGCGACAGAAGCCGCGTTCCTCGGCAAAGCCTCCACGAGGCTTTCGTCGCCGGTGATGACGAAGCCGCGCACGTCGGCCTCGGCATCCGTGAGCTCCGAGACCAGATCGCTCACATGGCTCAGCACGATGTAGGTGTGCGCCACCAGGTAGCTGGTGCGTGTCAGCGAGTCGATGGTGCGGTACGCGACGCTGCCGATGCCCAGCAACAGCACGAACGAGATCCCGAAGCCGAGGGCGATCTTTCTGCCGAAGGTCCACATGTCGCACGCTCCTTCTTCTAGGTCGGGCCTGGTTGCTTCACCATGGTCTTGATGGCTTCGAGCAGCGAAGCCACCGCGACGACTGGGCGGATCATGTCGCCGGTGTGCAGCAGCTCGCGCACGTGGCGGCGCGCGGCCTCGCCATCGGCCTGGCGCACGTGGGCCGCCTGCGCGAGCCGCAGGTGACCCTCGAAGGCGTCGAACGCGAGCGCCACCGGCGGGTCACCGACGACCACGCTCCAGCGCGGCGGCTCCTGCGCCGGATAGCCGAGCAGCAGGCGCAGGTCGTACACCGGCACGATGGCGCCGCGAAAACCGATGACGCCGAGCATGGCAGGCAGCGGCCCCGGCAGCGGTGTCCATGCCGTCAAGTTCATCAGGTGGACGATCTCGGCCAGTCGCAAGGCATGCGTATCGGCGCCGATGCGGATGGCCAGGAAGTCGTCCTGTGCCTGTGTCGCTTCGCGCGCCGCTTCGGCGAACGCGCTGTCGAAGTCGTGCCGCAGTTGTGCGGCCGTGCGCGAGGTGTTGTTCATGGCTCGCCCGCCGCGGCGCGGATCTCGGCGTGGCACAACGCCACCAGGGCCTGGCGGTCGAAGCCACCGCCGAACAGCAGCAGGCGCGGTGCGTCTTCCTGATTCAGCAGCACCAGGGCCTGGGTCAGTTCGCGGCGCATCGCGACCTTGTCTCCGGCGCGCCGGGCCAGCAGCCCGAGGTGCAGGCGCGGCATGGCAAAGGTCGGGTCGAGGTAGATGGCGGCCTGGTCTCTATCGATTGCGCCGGCGCGGTCGCCCACGCCTTCGCGGCACAGTGCCAGCACATAGTGCGCGCCGGCGTTCAGGCCATCCACAGCCAGCAGCCGGTGGCAGGCGTCCTCGGCCTGCGCCAGTTGGCCGCTGTGCACCAGCAGGACCGCGTTCAGCAGCAGTGCGTCCGGATCATTCGCCGATTCGGCGGGCAGCGCCTGCACCAGGCCCAGTGCGTCGGCGAAGCGCTCCTGGCGCAACAGATCGAGCGCTTGTCCCAGATGCCACGCCGGCTTGGGCGGCGCAGCGGCGTGCAGCGCAGCAGGCGGTGCCGCCGTCAAGCTGCGGACCCGTTCGGCCGCCTTGGCGATCGCTTCGACCCAGCTGTCGCCACTGTCGACGGCGGCCGCGGCCGCGGCGGCCCTCGCGGCGCCGATGGGTCGCAGCTCCGCCGGCTCGTGGCCCGGCTGCGTCGGCTCGGTGGCGTCTGCGCGCTGGTAGTAGAAAGTGCCGTGCGTGTGGCGCAGCTGAAAGTCCTGCGACAGGCCGCGCAAGGTTTCGGCATGGCCGAGAAACAGCACGCCGCCCGGGACCAGCGAGCGGGCAATGCGCGCCACGGCCGCTTGCGCGCCTTGCGGCGTGAAGTACATCAGCACGTTGCGGCAGAACACCACATCGAACAGTCCCGGCCGCCAAAAGCCGGCGTCGTCCAGATGGAGGTTGCGCTGCTCGAACACCACGGCGCTGCGGATGGATTCATCGACGACCAGCTCGCGCCCTTCGGCCCGGAACCAGCGGTCTTGCAAGGCGGCAGGTGTCTCGCGCAGGCTCCATGGCGTGTAGCGGGCGCGGCGGGCCTTGTCGAGCATCGCCGGGTTGAGGTCCACCGCCTGGATGGACAGCGTCCAGGCCGGGTTGGGCAGCCGCCCATGCAGGGCCATCGCGATCGAGTAAGCCTCTTCGCCCGACGCGCAACCGGCGGAAAGGATGCGCAGGCAGCGCTGGCCGGCGCGGGCGCGCAGGCGGTCGGGCAGCACCTGCTCCTGCAGCGCACGGAACTGCTCGATGTTGCGGAAGAAATAGGTCTCGGGAACGGTCAGCTCTTCGGCCAGCGCGCCGAGTTCGGTGCCCCTGGCCTCGAGCTCGAGCCAGTCGAGGTAGCCGTCGTCGGCTTGACGCGTGCGTTCCACTTGCCGCCGCAGCACGTCGCCCAGCCAACCCAGCCGCGCGTCCTCGAACTGCAGGCCGAGCCGGCGCGCGATGAGCCCTCGAAAGCGCTCGACCTGGTCGGTGCGGGTCAACACCGTCATGGCAACGGCTCCGCGGCGAGGGCCATCGGTTCAGGCAGCAGCCGGGCGCTGTGCAGCACCACCAGCAGCTCTTCGTCGAGCCTTCCCACCGCGGCGATGGCCTCGGTGCCGGCGTCGCGCAACAGCGGCGGCAAGGCATGCAGCGATCCGCGCGGCACCGTGCGCACGCCGAGCACGCCACCCACTGCCAGGGCGACACGGCGGCCATCGACCTCGACGACGACGAAGCGCTCAGCGCATTCGTGCTGCATGCCCAGCAGGCGCGCCGCATCGACCACAGGCAAGGGGGCGCCGCGGATCACGGCCAGCCCCAGCACGAAAGAGGGGCCGCCGGCCACAGGCTCGATCGGCAGCGGGCGCAGCGTCTCGACCACGCGCTGCAGTGGCAGCGCGCACAGCCGGGCCTGCACGCGGCAGACCAGCCACAGGTCGGAGTCGAGCTCGTCCACGGTACGGCCACGCGCTGCTCAGCTCGGCAGCGGCGGATGACAAGGCCTTGCGAGGACGAACTCGGTCGGAACCGGTTCGTTCAATTTTTTGACCCCCTGATGCGGCAGAGTCTAGGCCAAAGGGGGCGGCCTTGTCTTGCGCAAGACAACACCCGTCGGCCGGCCTATTGTTCGCCGCCCTGGTCGCTCCTATGATGGCTCGCGCGCGGGCTCGAACGCTGATGCAGCGAGGCGCCCGACGCCGAATCATTCGAGTGTGCGCATGCCCCAGCCGGCCGACCTTCTTCCGTCGTCACGCATCCTGGTCGTGGACGACAACGCGGCCAATCTCACACTGGCGGCGGTGGTGCTCGAGGCCTCGGGTTGCCAGGTCCTGACCGCCGACAGCGCAGAGCAGGCGCAATCATTGTTGATCACCCTGGTGCCAGATCTGATCCTGATGGACGTGGCGCTGCCCGGCATGGACGGGCTGACCTTGACGCGCTTGCTCAAGGCCGACAAGCGCCTGCAGCATGTGCCGGTGATCGCCTTGACGGCATTCGCCATGGACGGTGACGAATTCAAGGCTTTGCAGGCCGGTTGCGACGGCTACATCGCCAAGCCGATCGATACGCGGGCCTTACCGGCGCAGATCGAGCGGGTGCTGCAACAGGCTGCCAGGCGGCGCGAGGAGAAGGCGGGCGATTGACGCCCACCCGCGCCGCGCTGGCTTTGCGGATTCAGCGTTTCAGCGGCGTCGCGATGAACCTGCCCTTGTTGCCTTGGCCGACGATCACCCCGTCGTCGTTGATGTCTTCGAGGATCAGGTCGTGCCAACCTTCGCCGCTGTCGTCGAGCAGCGCCGACAGGAAGTAGCACTGGCCCTCCTGCACCAGCACGCCGGTGAGCGAGTGGCGCACGCTGAACAGGCCGACGACCTGGCCGTGGTTGTTGATCGCCTTGGGCGTGACGACGTTGCCGGCGCAGGTGGTCATCTCCTGCATGTGCCCATTGCGGTACGAGAAGGCCTTGCGCTCGCCCACGCCGTCGGAGTAGGCGACACCGACGACATGGCCGGCGTCGTTGACCGCCACCGCGTAGCTGTGCTCTTCGCCGAGCGTGCCGATGTCCTTGATCACGCCGTCCTGCCAGAGATAGGCGTGCTCCACCTTCTTGCCATGCGCCATCAGGCTGGCGCGCCCGACCACCTGGCCGACGTTGTTGATCGCGGCGGCGACGTTGCCTTTCGCGCCGAGGTTGCCCAGGTCGGTCATCGTGCCATTGCGGTACAGCCACGAACCCTGCGTCTTGTCGTGACCGACCGTGCAACTGTAGGAGCCGACGATCTCGTCCCGGTCGTTGATGTCGGCGGAGGCGCTCACGCGATAGCCATCGCATGGGATCAGCGGCGCCAGGTTGGTGGCCTGGCCGTTGCTGTCCCACATGTAGGCTTCGGGATAGACGTCGCCGACGACCACGCGGTGGATGTTGATGTGCGGATCCCCCCCGGCCATGTCGACCGGTGCCGTCAGCGCCCGGGGGCGGCGGCCGTCCAGGATGTAGTAGACGTAGCCGACATCCCAGATGCCGGCGTCGCCGACGACGATGCCATCGTTGTTGATCGATGTGGCCGAGCGCGTCTCCATCTGCCCGGTCTCGTCGGGCTTGATCTTCTTGATGTGGTACATCGGCGGCCCGGCGAACGCGGCGGTGGCGCAGGCGGCGAGAAGGGCCGCGGCACAGCGCGGCAGCTTGTTTCGGAGCTGTTGGATCATGAGGGTTCTTTCGAAGTTGCAGCGCATCAGCGCTTGACCGGCGTGGCGATGAAGCCGCGCCACTTGTTGTCGAAGTTGCCGGTGCCGACAATCACGCCGTCATCGTTGATGTCGTAGGCACGCAGCTGCCACCAGTCCTTGCCGCTGTCGTCCAGCAGCGCGTTCAGCTGGTAGCAGCGGCCGTCCTGGATCAAGGCGGCCTCGTAGCGCTTGAGCAGGTAGCTGCCGACGATCTGGCCCTTGTTGTTGATCGCTTCGGTGATCACGCGGTTGCCGCCGCAGCGTGGCAGCGGGTACATCGTGCCTTTGACGTAGACGAAGCTCTCGGCGTCGCCATTCGGCGCGTTCGAGCGACCGATGATCTGTCCCAGGTCGTTGACGGCGGTGGCCTCGCTCTCGACATCACCGGGCAGGGTGCCGATATCGGTCATCACGCCGTTGTGCCACGAGAAGGCATGCATCTGGCGCTTGCCGTCCTGCGGTGGGTACTCGGACGATCCGACGACCTGGCCGAACTTGTTGATGCCGACCGCCACCGTGTGGCCATTGCCGAAATCGGGCAGCTTGGACAGGCTGCCGTCGTAGAAGATGAACGAGCCGCCGTCTCCGGTGTTGGCTTTGCAGGAGAAGGTGCCGACCGTGGCCCCGGCGTCGTTGACGCTGTAGGCAAAACTGCGGTAGACGTCGCACGGCATGAGCGCGCTCAGGTTGGTGGCCACGCCGTTCGCGTCCCACATCGTGGCCTGGAACTCGTTGTAGCCCACGGTGACGCCGAGGCTGTTGACGCCGTAGGCGCCGCTCCACTGCGAGCCTTGCGTGTCGAGCTTGCGGGTCTTGCCGTTGCTGCGGACGTACGCGGCCTCTACGCCTCCATCGAAGTTGGCGCCGATGCCGGCGACGATGCCGTTGTTGGAGATCGCCTGGCCGGTCTTGGGGCGGATCGCCTTGCCTTTGTCGATGACCTCGATGTGGTACAGCGGCGGCGGGGCGGCCAGCGCGGTGCCGGTTGCCAAGGCGAGCAGGGCGAACAAGCCGGGCGCGGCCCGGCGGGCCCACGGGGCGGCGGAAGGTGGTGCCTGGTCCATGCGAAGTCTCCCACGAAGGTTTGAAGGAGGCGATGGTAGGCCGGCCCGGTGCTGGTTGGTGCGTCTCCCCCTAACTTGAAAAATACATGACACCCGGCGTTCTACGCATGGTGGGCTAACCCGCAGGCAGGGTGCAGCCATTCCGCAGCCTGTCTGGACGGTCGCTGGCATCCGGTCGCCGGCTGGCGCGCTCGGGCCGGCGGGGTCGCCGAGGGCAGGTGCGCACGCCGCTTGCTCCCGGGGCTTTCAGTCCCAGCCTCATCGCCCCCATGGTTTCATCTCGCACCGCCCCTCGGCCCTTGAGCGCGTTCGTCGTCGATCGGCGGGGGCAACGATGACGCCGCCGAGCGCTCGGCCGCTGGGCGGACGCGTCGGCGGCCAGTCGCCGACGAAGGTGCCGCCGCGGCGCAACTGGTGGGCGTTCCTCGCGATCCTGCTGATCAACTACCTGCTGGTGCGGTCGATCCTGCTGGACGCCTACCCGGCCGTGACGGTGCCCTACACCGTGTTCAAGGAGCAGGTGGGCAAGGGCAACGTGAGCGCCATCTACAGCCAGGGCGTCAGCATCGAGGGCCGTTTCATCGATCCGGTGCCCTGGCCGCCACCGGGGCACCAGATCGGCGTGCGCGCGGCCTCGGCACCGCATTCTGGCCGGACGCCGAAACCGGCGGAGACCTTCACCACCACCTTGCCTGCCTTCGTCGACCCGGGTCTCGAGGACTTCCTCATCGACCACCATGTCGAGATCAGCGCCGAGCCGATCAGGGCCGGCGGAGGCTGGAGTTCGTTGTTGCTCGGGTTCGGCCCGGCGCTGCTGATCATCGGCTTCTACGTCTGGCTCTACCGGCGCGCGGCCCAGGGCGGCGGCCTCGGCGGTGGGTTGATGGGCATCGGCAAGAGCAAGGCCCGCCGCTACGACATGGAGGCAGGCGGCAGGGTCACCTTCGACGACGTGGCCGGTATCGACGAGGCGAAAGGCGAGCTGGTCGAGATCGTCGACTTCCTGAAGGAGCCCGAGCAGTACACCCGGCTCGGGGGAACCGCGCCGAAGGGCGTGCTGCTGGTCGGCGCACCGGGCACCGGCAAGACGCTGCTGGCACGCGCGGTCGCGGGCGAGGCCGGCGTGCCGTTCTTTTCGATGAGTGCGGCCGAGTTCGTCGAGATGATCGTCGGCGTGGGCGCCGCCCGCGTGCGCGACCTGTTCAAGCAGGCCCGCGACCAGGCACCGGCCATCATCTTCATCGACGAGATCGATTCGATCGGACGCGCCCGTGGCGCCACGTCCATCGGCGGGGTCGGCGAGCAGGAACAGACCCTGAACCAGATCCTGACCGAGATGGACGGCTTCTCCGGCCGGGAAGGGATCATCGTCCTGGCCGCCACCAACCAGCCGGACGTGCTCGACCGTGCGCTGCTTCGCCCCGGGCGCTTCGATCGGCGCGTGGTGGTGAACCTGCCCGACCGCGTCGGCCGCGAGGCGATCCTGAAGGTCCACACCCGCAAGGTGCCGCTCGCCGCAGACGTGGACCTGTCGCAACTCGCGTCGGCCACGCCGGGTCTGTCCGGTGCGGACCTGAAAAACCTGGCCAATGAATCGGCCTTGCTGGCCGCACGCCGCAAGCAGGACGAGGTGCGGCAAAAGGACTTTCTCGACTCGCTCGAGAAGATCGTCCTGGGCCCTGAACGGCCGCTTCTGCTGAGCAGCGAGGACCGTGCGCGCATCGCGTACCACGAGAGCGGCCACGCGATCCTCGGCCTCGTCGTGCCGGGCGCCGATCCGGTGCACCGCGTCACCATCGTGCCGCGAGGCCAGGCCTTGGGCGTGACCTACCAACGCCCGCAGACCGACCGCTACAACTATCCCGAGGCCTATCTGCGCGCGCGCATCGTCGGCATGCTGGGCGGGCGCGCGGCCGAGGAGCTGGTCTACGGCACCCGGACCACCGGTGCCGAGAACGACATCTCGCAGGCCACGCGGCTGGCTCGCAACATGGTGACCCGCTGGGGCATGAGCGACCGGGTCGGCATGGTGGAGCTGGCGCCGCCCGACAACCCTTACCTGGGCATCGCTGGCGGGCTCGGCGGCACCCGTCCGTTCGGTGAGGAAACGGCGCGCCTGGTCGACAGTGAGGTGCAACGCATCATCCAGGAAAGCCACGCAGAGGCCATGCGCCTGTTGCGCCAGCACCGCGCGGCGCTCGATGCATTGGTCAACGCACTGCTGGAGCGCGAAACGCTCGGCGAGCAGGAGATCCTCGATGTGACCGGCCTGCCGCCGGCACCGGCACTGCTGAACCGCCCGGTCGGCGGACAAGCGGCGGCGCAGACACCAGCGTAGTTCACCGCCTGGCCGCTGCGGCGCACTCGCCGTCGGCGGCCGCACGACGGCCCATCATTTGTTGTTGGATCTCGCGGGCTGGCCCGATGCCGCGTTGGCTGTCGAATCCACCGCATCCCTGGCCCTGTCGAAGAACGTGGCCTGGGCCTGCATCAGCAGGCCGACGCTGCTTCGCATCATGTCCGCCACGAACTGCGTGTAGTTGTCGAAGAGGCCCTGCATCACCTCGGTGACGGCATTCGACTGCGCCGACCCGACGGCCGCGTCCTGCCCGCGCTGCAGCGCCGATCCGGCACTGTTCGCCATCTGGGACAACACCTCCGGCGACCAGGAGACGCGGGTCAGGAGCGTTGCATTGTTTTGCGCCAGCCTGAAGAAGGGGAGAAATGGAGAAGACAGGGTCGTATCGCTCATGAGGAATCCTTCAGAAGAGTTTTGGTTGGGGGTCTCGGCAAGAAAGGAATGCAGGTCCCGCAGGCTCCGCGGGCCTACGGGCGACAAGCAGGCGGCATTCCAACGCGCGGTCTCACTCGACGTCGCGGTCTGGTTCGCCGCCGTGACTCGCGGGCCGTTTTCTGCGCGCCTTCACCTGTGCCTCGTAGCCTGCCTGCCATGCGGCGGCGCGCAGCGCCCATATCGCGTGTCGCTCACCGGTGCCGTCGCCGGACGCCTCCAGGCGTTGGCGTATCGGGTTGGCGTCCGCAGGGTCGCCACGGGCGGCCGCCTTGGCGCCTTGTCTTTGGAGCTCGGCCCGCTCGAGCGCCGTCAATGCAGCGCCGCCATGCGTGAAAGCGGCGATGCTGCGATGCTTTTGAGTGACGTGGGTCATCTCAAGAGGCCGAACACGAGAGCGGCTCGAGATCTCGTCGACGAGCACGTTCACTTCTTGACCGACGAGTCCAGGCTCTTGGCCATCTCGAGGTGGTGCTCGAGTGTCGGCAGCGTCCGCGCGGCAAAGGCCTTCAGGTCCGCATCGGCAGCGTCTTTCGACGCCGTGCGGAAGAGCTTCACGGCGTCTTCGTGGGCGGCGACATTGTCCTTCGCATAGGCCTTGTCAAAGTTGCCACCTTCGGCCGACCCGAGCGTCTTCAACTGCAATTTCTGCGCGTCCGATGGCTCGGCCGGCACTTGCGCACCTTTGCCTTGCACCAGCGCCTTCAGTTCGTCATTGGCCTTGGTGTGGTCGGTCACCATCTGGCCGGCAAACGACTTTGTTTCGGCCGCGCTGGCCTTGCTCTGGGCCAGGCGGCCGCTTTGCACTTCGTACTGGCCGGCCTGGGCCGCCTTGTTGATGAAGTCCATGTCCTGCTTGGCCAGATTGGCCGCGATCGACAGCGGACTCAAGACCAGCGTCGCGATGGAAAGGGCGGTGAATCGAGCGGTGTTTTTCATTGGGCATCTCCAGGTTGGTGGATGCCTGTCTTTGGGCAAGTTTTGCTCCTCCGGTGGACGCGATGATCGGCGCCCATATCGGCGCCAATCGGGCGGCATGGATTGCTCGCCACCATGACGCCGGACCAGCTCGACCGCCCAACCAGCTAACTCGCTGTATGCACGGCCATGCCGGCTTCTTGAGCAGACTCATCGGTCCTGTCCGGCTCGGTGCGGCGGGCCTTTGCCGTCGGCAGGCGGATTCCGGAGCGGCCGCTGTAGTCGGTCGTCTGGCGGGCCGCGTTCGCCTCTTGCTGCAGGGCTCGGGCGCAGGCGAGGTCAAGCATCGTGATGCTGGCGATCGCGGCCATCGCGGCGACCGGACGGCCGCGCGAAGCATGGCGGCCCGCGGCGGCAGCCATGCCGAGTGCCGACAGGTCGAGCGCATCGCCGGCCACGCGCGACCAGACGCCGGCCGAGCGCGACCGCGCCTGCCGTGACGCGAGGATGCCGACGCCGTTGGCGATTTCGCGCAGGCCGAAGGCGCGCACGATCGGCTCTCGCCCCTGCAATCCGACGGCCCGCGCGACCCGGCGGGCCGCCAGCACCTCGACCACGCCGAGGCCGATGCTGAACCAGCCCAGCCCTTGGGCGAGCTTGGTGGCCGCGGTGTGCCGGCGCGGCGTGGTCGACGCGGTGGCGCGAACGAGACTGCGGGCTTTCCGGTCCAGCGAAGAGGGACGACCGGTCAGTTCGGGATTCGACATGTCCTTGGGCTCCTTCAGGGTTTGAGGACGACTTTGATGCAGCCGTCGTGCTTGTCGCGGAAGGTCTTGTACATCTGGGGACCGTTGGCGAGCGGTTCGGTGTGCGTCACGACGAAGGAGGGGTCGATCTCGCCCTCTTCGATGCGCCGCAGCAGGTCGTCCGTCCACCGGTTCACATGGGTCTGACCAGTGCGCACGGTCAGGCCCTTGTTGACCAGCATGCCGAACGGGATCTTGTCGACCAGGCCGGCATAGACGCCCGGGATCGACAGCACGCCGGCCGGGCGGCAGACATAGATCATTTCGCGAAGCACGTGCGGCCGGTCCGTTTCTGCCATCACCGCCTGCTTGGCGCGGTCGTAGAAGCTGTCCATCGTCGCCCCGACGTGCGCCTCCATGCCGACGGCGTCGATGCACTTGTCGGGTCCTTTCCCGGCGGTCAGCTCGTTCAGCCGTTCGACCACGCTCTCGTGGTCGAAGTTGATCGTCAGCGCACCGCAGGCCTTGGCCATGCTCAGGCGATCGGGCAGGTGGTCGATCACGACGACCTCGCGGGCCCCCAGCAGCATGGCGCTGCGCGCGGCGAACTGGCCCACCGGCCCCGCGCCCCAGATGGCCACCGTATCGGTCGGTTGGATGTCGCACTGCGCCGCTGCCTGCCAGCCGGTCGGGAAGATGTCGCCGAGGAACAGCACCTGCTCGTCGCTCAGGTTCTGCGGCACCTTCACCGGCGCCACATCGGCGAAGGGCACGCGAACGTACTCGGCCTGTCCGCCGGCATAGCCGCCGGTCAGGTGCGTGTAGCCGAACAGCCCGGCAGGGGAGTGGCCGAACATCTTGTCGGCGATGTCCTTGTTCCGGTTGCTGCGCTCGCAGACCGAGAAATTGCCGCGGCGGCACTGCTCGCACTCGCCGCAGCAGATGGTGAAAGGCACCACGACGCGGTCGCCGACTTTGAGCTTCTTGTTCTCGCGGCCCACTTCGACGACCTCGCCCATGAACTCGTGGCCGAGCACGTCGCCTTTTTCCATGCCGGGCATGAACCCGTCGAACAGGTGAAGGTCCGAGCCGCAGATGGCACAGCTGGACACTTTGACGATGGCATCTCTTGGCTCCTCGATCTTCGGATCGGGAACCGTCTCATGGCGAATGTCGTGCTTGCCATGCCAGCAAAGGGCTTTCATCCAGACCTCCCAGGTGGTACCGGCCAAAAGCGACCGTGCAGACACCTGGGCAATCTGCGCGCCGGCAAAACATGCGCGTGCCGCCGCCGGGAGCGGCTGCTGGGGCCTGGGCCGCGGCTCTCAGCCGCGTGCAGAAGCGGTGGTCAGCGCACCTCGGCGCGCGGGCCGCCCAGTGGCGGCCTTTGGCCCAGCCGCACCTGCGGTTGCGGGCGCCGCTGCCCGGTGTCGTGCCGCCACGAAGCGCCGAAGCCGAGCAGCCACTGCGGCAGCGTCATGGCGAACGCGTCTTCCAGCGGCGGCGGGCGCCGTTCGCTGAGCGCCAGCGCGGTGCGCCGGATGGTGTCGGCCAGCGAATCGCTGGTGCCATAGGCCGTCAGCCCGAAGGTCGCCCAGCGCTCGCCGAGGTCACCGACTTCGAACTCCGCCAGATCCACCTCGCAGCGCGGGCTCACGTCTGTCGCCTGGATCTTTTCTGGCGAGCCTGGGGCCGGCAGCCGGATTTCACTGGCCTGTCGCCTGGCCGTATCGAACAGACGGCGCCAGCGGCGTCCGATCAGCTCGACCGGCACGGCGCCCGGTGGGGGATCGTGCTTCGAGATCAGGTCGAACCACAGCGAGATGTCGCCCTCGAAGGGCGGCACGTCGCAGCCGTCGGGCAACGCGGACTGGAAGGCCTTGATGCTGATGCTGCTGCCGCGCCGGCGGATGTCCCAGCGCGGGTGGCCATCCCAGCGCAAATGGGTGTCGGTGCAGGAGCGCCCGCCGCCCACCATGCACCCGTGATGGATGGAGCCCCGGAACCAGACGGCAAACGCTGACGGCGTTGCGTGTGGCCAGAACCAACGGATTTCTGCGGTTAGCGCCATGTGTCCCTCCGCTGCCAGTGAGTGCACTGCACTCGGGCACAGGTTGCCCCGGACGGGGCAGCCCTGTTGGCGAGAGGGTGACTGGCGCTGCGCGAGGTAACGCCGGCGCAAACGAACGGCTGGAGCAATCGACGCGCCCGCGCCGCCAGACGGTAGGCGAGGGCTCGTTGCTCCGGCCCTCACAGCGATTTTGAGCGTCCTCGCGCGTCAGCGGGTGGCCGGCGTGGCGATGAAGCCGCGCAGCTGGCCGTTCAGGAAGCCCTCGCCGACGATCACGCCCTTGTTGTCGATGTCGTTGACAGTGAAGGAGGTCCAACCGGCGCTGCTCGCGTCCAACAGATCGGCAAAGCGGTAGCAGTGGCCTTTCTGGAAGAGATAGCCCGCTCTCCCAATGTAGGTGTTGCCCACGATGTCATCGCGGTTGTTGATTGCCACTGGGATCATCGTGTCCTGGCCGCAGTTGAACAGCTTGCGCATCGTCGTGCCGTTGTGCAGATACAGGCGCGTTTTGCCGGTTTCGTCGTCGGCCATCACGGCCGTGTGGCCGAGGTCGTTGATGGCGAGCGCTCTGCTGAACTTGCCGCCAGCCGTTCCCAGATCGCGAATCACGCCGTTTTCCCAGAGGTAAGCGTGCTCGTAGGTCTTGCCGTCGGCGTCGGGCGGGACGGCCGAACTGCCGGCCACCTGGCCGATGTTGTTCATGCCGTTGGCGCGGTTTTGACCGCCGCCCAGGTCGCCAAGCGTCGTCAACGCGCCGGCCTGGTAGACGTAGGCCCGGTCGAACCAGCCGGACTCGAAGCATTCGAGCGCGATGAGCACGGCGCCGTCATTGTTGATGGCCCGGGCCTTGGTGCTCTTCCCGCCGATGTCGGCGGTGCAGGGGATCAGCGGATCCAGGTCGAAAAGCTTGCCGGTGCTGTCCCAGTAGAAGGCATGCAGATCGGACCAGCCGACCACCTCGCCTTGCGTATTGACCGATCTCGCTTGGATGAGGGCCTGGGCTGGGCTTTCCAGGACCTTGGTCTTGTGGTGTTTGCGGATGATGGGGACCGAGTAGGGCCCCCCGTCGACGTAGCCGAAGCCGGCGACGATGCCGTTGTCGCTGATCGCGGTGGCACGGCTCGGGTCGGCGCCTACCGGCCGTTCCAGCTTCTGGATGCTGTAGACGGGTGCTGCGGCCACGGCGCCGGCGAATGCCAAAGCGGCCGCGGCCCATGCGGCCGACTTGATCGGAGAGGAGGGCATTTCTGACGTCCTGGAATTGAACGAGGGGCTGCCATATTAGGCATGGCGCGTCTTTTCCAGGCGTGTCAGACAGGTGAATCCCCTAACTCGTTATGCGAACACCATGGGGTCATCGACAGGCTGACGATGCCAGCGGCCGGGCGTCGCCGGCACTCAGCGTGAAACCGGCGTGGCGATGAAGGCGCGCCAGTGCTTGTTCAGCACCCCTTCGCCGACGACCACGCCATCGTCGTTGATGCCATGCAGCGTCATCATCGACCAACCTTCGCCGCTGTCGTCCATGAGGTCGGTGAACTGGTGGCAGTGGCCTTGCTCGAACAGATAGCCCACGCCGGTGCCGTCGGTGTTGGCAATGACCACGTCGTGGTTGTTGATGGCCGCGGCCACCAGCGGGTAGCGCTTGTTGCAGTTGAACAGCTTGTGCAACGTGTGGCCGTCGCTGACGTACAGCCGCTCGTGGCTCGTTTCGTCGTCGCTGTTCAGCGTGACGTGGCCCAGGTCGTTGATGGCGGTGGCGTGGCTGCAGCAGCCGCCGCCGGTGCCCAGGTCGGTTGTATCGCCGTCTTGCCAGCGCAGCGCGCGGCGGAAGGTGTAGCCGTCGGCGTTGGCGGCCAGCACCGAGCTGCCGGCAACCTGGTCGTGGTTGTTCACGGCCGAGGCGTAGCTGCGGTGATCGCCGAAGTCGGGCAGCTCGGTGGCTTGGTGGCCATGGACGACGAAGCCCTTTTCCTGCCAGACGCCGGCCACGCGGCACTGCGCCACCAGCGTCACCGTGCCTGCGTCGTTGATCGAGGTGGCGCGGGAGGTCTTCGAGCCGGGTTCGCCCTTGCACGACGCCAGTGCATCCATGTCGATCGCGTGGCCCGCCGCATCCCAGCGGAACGCATGGCCGTCGGACTCGCCAGCCACTTCGCCACGCGCATTGACCGACCAGACGCGGGTCAGAACGCCAGGCTGCTCGAGCGGAAGCGTCTTGTGGCGCTTGCGGATGTACGGTGCGAGCGAGGCCTCATCAGGCGTGCGGCCGTAGCCCACGATGATGCCGGTGCTGCTGATGGCGGTGGCGTGCTCCGGCTCGATGCCGTCGGGCCGGTCGAGCTTCTGGATGCGATAAAGCGGCGCGGCTGCAGCGGCGGTGGTCATGGCCGCGGCGATGGCGGCCATCGCCACCCGACGGGCCGCGGTGGGAAAAGCTGTCGACATGCAGTGGCGTCCTTCTGTGGGGTTATGCGGGGCCCCGCATGTTAAGCAGAGTTTCTTGACGGTTGTCAACGGCCTCTACGCGGGCCGGCACCGCCGATGTCTGTCCCACATCCAGGCTTGGTCGCCGACCCAACCTGCCACGGCGCCGTCGCCAGCTCTTTGGACGTTGTCAACGCATGTGTCGGTTCGCAGAAATGACAAGGGCCGCACCGGCCTTCACCGGTGCGGCCCAGACAGGTGCGAGGCCTACTTCGTCGCGCAGAACCCGCCGTCGGTGTAGTTGGCGCCGGGTTGCAGCACGTTGTTGTTGGGCGGGCCTTCGATCGTCAGTGTGTCGCCGGCCTGCGACCAGACCAGGTTCCAGACGTTGTTGGCCTGGCCCACGATCTTCATCGTCGTCTTCCACTTCACCGGCACCGAGTCGTTGTTGCTGACCTTCACGGTCGCGCAGTAGCCCGAGTCCCAATCGCTGGTGACGGCGTAGCTGGCCGCGATCTTGTTCGACACGGTGACCTGCAGGAAGCCGCTGGCGATCTTCGAGCCCTTGGCGGCGAACATGCGGTTGGCCGTGGCGTCCGCCACCGGCTTGATCGCACCTTGCTTGTTGACCACGCCGATGTGCAGGCCGCTGTCGGTGGCGTTGACGGCGTTGGCCAGCGCCAGTGGCCACTGGCTGGCGCCGGAATTGGCGTCGGTCAGTACCAATGCGGGGTTGGGCACATAGTTGTCGACACCGGTCGTCAGCACCGTGCGCACGTTGACGCTGTCGTTGGCATGCAAGGTCAGGGGCGTCGAGGTCAACGGGCCGAGGCCTGTCCACTTGGAACCGCCCGTCGGCTTGTGCAGCAAGGTCTTGGACTCGGTGTCCGTCAACCCGGTCGCGTTCTTCACCAGCAGCGAGATCTGCAGGTTCTCGTTGACCTGCGGCTCGGTCAGCACCAGCTTGGCCTTGGGCTTGTTGGCGTCGACGATCTTGGCCGATGGCAGGTCGCTCGGGTTCAGGCTCCAGGCGTAGGTCAGGCCCTTGCCTTTCGACGCGGTTCCGTCGAGCACCACGGTGGTGGCACCGGTGACCTCGTCGACATCGGGCTTGAAGCCGATGGCTGCGACAGGCGGCTTGCCGGTGCCGCCTTCGAATTCGACGTCGACGCAGGTGTGGAAGCGCTCGAAGGTGAAGAAGTTGCGGCCCCATTCACCGTAGACGACATGGCGGCCGTTGCGCGCCGGCAGCTGGCAGAAGGTGTGGAACAGCGTGGTGCCCTTTTCCGGCACGACATCGGGGTTGCCGTTGGGCTTCGTGTCGTCGTAGTTCAGCGCGCAGAAAGGCTGGTCTTCGAAGTCGGCCCAGGTCAGGGCCTTGGTCGGCGACCATTCGAAGCCGGGCTTGGTGATGTAGTAGTGGAACTCCTGCGTGTCCGAGTAGTGCGGCCCCCAAGAGATGTTCCAGGTGAACTCCTTGCGGCCCGCGGTGACCTTGTTGACGGGCCACTGCATCGGCGTGTCCCACGGCGTTGCGCCCTTGTCGAAGGTCTCGGCGTTGAAGCCGCAGACGTTCGCTGGCAGGGGTGTCACCTCGGCGCGGCCCTTGGTGTGGGTCAGCACGCTCATGAAGTTGTAGCTGCCGGTCCAGTTGGTGTCGAACGCGGTCTTGCACTCGGGGTACTTGGCGGTGCCGTTGGCAACCTCGTCGGGCTTGGTGATCGCGCCGCAGAACCAGTTGCGCGAGGGCGGGTCCTGGATCAGGCCGTGGGCCAGGGCCTGCGTGGCAGCCAGCGCGAGCGGTGCCAGCAGCCAGGCACGGCGCATCGGAGATGAAGAGATGGGCATGGGGATTCCTTCTTAGTCGGCGGCGACCGCACAGATGTCGTGGTCGACCGGCGAGCCGTCCCACAGGCGCTTCAGGTTCTCGTACTTGCCGGTGTTCACACTGATCCAGTCGTCTTGCAGGATGCCGCCGGTGTCGCCGCTGTTCGGGTTCCAGGCCCAGTAGAAGAAGTTCTTGGTGCCCTTGCACTTGAGCCAGTCGACGAAGTGGGTCTGCCAGACCTGGTCCTTGCCCATGAACTTGCCGCCGAACTCGCCCAGCGCGACCGGGTAGGTGGCCATGAAACGGCCCATCTGGTTTTCCCAGATGCGGGGCATGTTGTCGGGGAAGCCGGCGCTGTCGGCGAAGTAGGCCTGGTCGGCCACGTCGGGGCCGTAGATGTGCGGGGACAGTACCAGCCTGTTGCCCGGGATCTTGTTTTCGTCGATCGGGAAGCACTGCACCGGCTCGATGTTGCCGCCCCACCAGTGGCCGTCCGGCGTCTGGCAGCTGCCGGCGTTGTCGGACACGCCTTCCACGAACACCAGCACCTTCGGGTTCGCGGCATGCACCGCGGCGCCGGCCTTTTCGGCCGCCAGCTTCCAGTCGTTCTCGACCTTGCCGGTGCCCCAGAAGGCGCCGGTGCCCCAGTCGGAATGCGGCTCGTTCTTCAGGTCGATGCCGATCACGTTCTTCACGTCCTTGTACCGGGTGGTGACGAACACCAGGTCGCGGGTCCAGTCGTCCAGCGTGTAGCCGGGGATGTTGGGCATCTGCGAGATCGCGTTGCAATCGGGCCGGTGGTGGTCGAGCAGGACGTAGAAGCCGTTGTTGGCGAACTCGGCAATGATCCGGTCCATCGCCTGCAGCGGCGTCTTGCCTTGCAGGTCGGGGTTCAGGTCGTAACGCACGCCGCCGCTGATGTTGCTGGCCGTCAGCGTCTTGGGGCAGAAGGGCAGGCGCACGGCATTGAAGCCGAGGTCCTTCATCTGCTTGACCATGTCTTGGTAGCTGCGCGCCCACAGGCCGTGGACGATGCTGTCGGGCGTCTCGAAGCCGAACCAGTTGACGCCGTGCATCGACACGACCTTGCCGTTCACATCGAGGATCTTCTTGCCCTTGACGTGGAAAGGCGCCTTGTACTGGCCCTTGGCAGGAATGTGCAGGTCGTCCAGCAGTTGCAGCGACGCTTCGTCGACGTCGTCGACATCGGCTACTTGGGCTTGCGTGGCCGGGGCGAACAGCAGGCACGCGATGCAGGCGGCTGCGGCCAGCGCGTGCAGGGTTTGGAATGGCTTCATGGGAGATTCCTCTTTACTTGATGACGATCGTGCAGTCGTGGCCCGGCACCGAAGCGGCAGATGGCACCGGCTTGGCGCCGGAGTAGCCGATCTGCATGCCGGCGGACTTGGTCGTGGCGGGTGGCACGTCCTTGTTGTAGGACGCGGGGTTCAGCGTCACCTTGGTGCCGCTCAACGTGAAAGTGCCGTCCCAGCTGTTGGTGATGGTGAAGGTGTTCGACTCGGTGAAGGTCGCGGTCCAGTTGCTGATCGTGGTGCTGCCGCTGTTCAGCAGGCTCACGGTCAGGATCTGGCCCGAGCCCCAGTCGTTGGTCGAATCGACAGTCAGCGTGCAGGCCTCGCCGCCGCCGGCCTTGGGCGTGGCGGTGACCACCTCCGAAGGCGTCTTGCCGGCGTTGTTGGTCGCGACGACGATGTAGTAGTAGGGCGTCCCGTTCGTCAGGCCCGAGTCGGTGTAGGCGAGCGTCGCACCGTCGAGCGTGGCCAGCACATCGAAGGTGCCGTTGGCCGACAGGCTGCGTTTGACCACGTAGCCGGTGGCGCCGCTCGCCGCAGGCCACGCCAGGTTCACCTTCTTGTCGCCCGCGGTCGGGGTGACCACCGGTACACCCGGTGGCACGCCGCCCTTGGTCGGCTTGGCCGACACCACTTCTGAGGCTGTCGCGCCGGCGCTGTTGCGGGCGAAGACCTTGTAGTAGTAGGTCGTGCCGTTGGTCAGGCCCTTGTCGACATAGCTGGTGACTGTCAGCCCCTTCTTGATCTTGGCGAACGGGCCGCCGGCGCTGACGGCGCGCGAGATCTCGTAGGTCTTGGCACCATCGACCGCTGCCCAGCTCAGCGTCACCTTCTCGTTGCCGGGGGTGGCGGTGGGCTCCGGCGCGGCCGGTGGCGCGAGCACGGTGGTGGCCGAGGCGACGTCGCTGTCGGCGCTGTCGCCTGCCTCGTTGTGTGCACTGACCACGTAGTAGTAGGTCTTGCCGCCCGCCAGGCCGGAGTCGACATAGGCGTTGTCGGTGGGTGTGCCGACCGAGGTGAAGCTGCCGGGCGAGCCGGTGGTCGAGCGCTTGACGGTGTAGCTGGCGGCGTTGGCCGCGTCTTGCCAGGCCAGCGTGATCTTGCCCACGCCGCCGGTGGCCGTCAGGCCTTGCGGCACGTCGGGCGGTGGCGGCGGGTCACCACCGCAGGCCTTGGGGACGGCGCCGAAGACGCGGCTGCCGTTGTCGAACAGCGCGATGCTGGTGACCTTGGCCACGCCAGATGGCGGCAGGCCGATGTAGGACGGGTCGTTCGCCGGGTTCCAGTAGTTGCTGCCCTCTGGTGCGGCGATGCGCATCTGCAGCTCTTTCTTGTAGGCCGACTGGCCGCCCGGGTAGATGTTGGTGCCGCTGAAGTCGCCGGTGGCGTAGTACAGGTTGCTCGTGCCGCAGCGCAGCAGCGGCTTCACCACACCGCCGTCCGAATAGTTGGAGCTGACCTTGATGTCGCCCGCGTTGTGGCCTGCGGCGAAGACCTCGGTCAGGTCGACGTAGTAGCGGAAGCTCAGCTTGGTGGCGTTGTGCGCCGGCCAGCCCGAGCGGTTGTTCACCAGCGCCTTGATCTCGGTGTAGGTCGCGCCCGAGCTGTTGATCCCGGCCTCGACGAACATCTCGTCTTCGGTTGGCACTTCGGCCTGCGGAAAGTCGGGCAGCGGCGTGCTGCCGGGGTACAGCTGCTGCGCCGCGGCCAGCACGCCGGTGACGGCCGCGTTGTAGTCGGTGGCGACCTCGTTCGAGACATAGTCAGTGATGCTGTCGGTGTAGGCATCGGTGGCGCTGGGCCCGCCGACCATCGCGCCATACAGCGTGTGGCGGTGGTTGGTCGGCACCGATTGGCTGTCGCTCCATGAACCGTGCGCGGTGCGGTGGTGCGGGTGCTGCGGCGCCGCGGTGCCGAAGCCGATCATGTAGCTGCCGTGGCGTGGGTTGTCGCCCAGCGCGTAGTGCAGCTGCTTCATCGCGAAGTCGCGGTAGGTCTGTTTCTTGTTCGCGTTGGCCACGTCTTTCGCATAGACCATCGCGAGGAACGATTCGTTCAGCGCGTAGCGCAGCGAGCCCCACTGCGACAGCCAGCTCAGGCCGCCGGGCGTGACCGTCACGTGCTCACCCTCAGGCGTGCCGGTGGTCCAGTAGGCGAGGTTGCGTTCGATCGCGTCGATGTACTTCTGCTTGCCGGTGATGCGCGCCAGCAGCAGGTAGACGCCGTAGTGCTTGCTGTCCCAGTCCTGCGTCCACTTGTAGGGCAGGTAGGCGGTCTGGCCTTCGGAGCCGAAGCCGTCGGCCCCGGTGTGCACGTAAGACTCGGCCTTGTCGAGGTAGGTCTGCTCACCGGTCGCGCGGTACAGCCACAGCGCGCCCCACGACAGCTCGTCGTTGTAGCCCGACCAGGAGTTGTAGTAGCCCTGCGCGTCGGTGATGCACTCGGTGTACTTCTGGCGCTTGGTGTCGGCCAGCGTGTAGAGCTGCCTGGCGTGCGTCAGCAGTTTGGTCGCATAGGCCGCGTCCGTGGCCTTGAAGACCATCGATGCGGCCGCCATCGCTGCGGCCGTTTCGCCGGCCAGGTCAGAGCCACCGCAGCTGCTGTCGATCTTGTAGGCCGGCGCCGCCTTCGGGTAGACCTCGACCGGGCCCCACCAGCTGTGGTCGGTGCTGCCGTTGCCGACCTGGCCATACAGCACGTTGGCAGACGGGTGGGCCTTGATGAAGTAGTCGTTGACGAAGCGCAGGTTGCGCAGCAGCGCGTCGTATTGGCCGGCGCTCTTGTGGCCGGCCTCGAACTCGAGTGCGCCCCAGGCCAGCTCGGTGGCGGTGTAGGCCATCGGGAAGCCGAACTTCACGTGGTCGCCTGCGTCGTGCCAGCCGCCCGTCAGATCCAGCCCGACGTCGCTGCCGTCGGTCAGGCGCGAATCACCGCGCCAGTTGACGCGGTTCCAGTCGGGCTTCTTGCCGGACTGTTGCGCCTCGTAGAAGAAGAGCGACTTCTGCAGCGCCTCGGCGTAGTTGTAGCGCGGGGCCGCGTTGGCGGTGGTGACGCTCAGCGCGTGCTCGCGGCTTTCGGCGCCGCTGGCGCTGGTGTCAGAGGGTTCGGAGCCGCCGCCACACGCGGCCAGCAAGACAGCAGGCAGTGCCATCCAGGCACGCGCGCGCAAACGGGTCCATCTCTCGCGAGAGGGGGTCGAGTCAAGTTTCATGTCGGCTCCTCCGATGAATAGACAGCGTTGTCATTCGGTGGCAAAAAAAATGGCCGGAAAGCCAAGCGAGGTCTTGTTGCCTGCTCAAGTTACCGGATCAGTGACCAGGGCACCCTCATGCCCGAATTGCTTCGCGATACGTTCGTTCGCGAATGCGGCCCAGGTTGTATTCCCGGCAGCAGCAGGCGTCAACGGGGTCTGACAGTAGGTCTTACACACCGTCACATCGCTTTAACCGCGAGACCTATTGAGGGCAGGGCAGGGACGCTGCAGTGGGCGCTGGCCGGGGTGGCTGGTGCTGCTGCCAAGTCCGGGTCAGGCTCATGCGGTGTGGCGGCCGAATAACCTGTTTATTGATGGGTCGAACGATCGACCTCTTTACGGCTTTACAGCCTCAAAGGCGGATGTGGCCGGCTTGCCGTATGGTCAATGCCGGCAGGATACGGCGGCGGCCATGTTGGTTGTGGCCGCTCGGGATGGCCGCGTTCGCCGCTTCACCTGACCGATCAGCGGCCCTGATCGTGCCCATCGGCGTTGGCTTGGTCGAGATTCCAGGTGGTCACGAGATGTTCACGCAAGATCGTGAGTATCTCGTCCGACAGCTCAGGCAGTCCGCGCGCGGTGGCGCGGGCGAGGATCAAACCGCCCACCATCGTCGACAGCATCGACACGGCGCGAACGCGGTCCTCGGGCTCGATCTGCGTGGCACAGGTTCCATCGGGCCGCCGCTGCGCGAACAGCGCCATGTAGCGGCCGATGCCTTGGGCGAAAGCATCGGCGATCGCACCCGTTTCGCGTGCCGCGTCTGCCGCCAGCGCCGCCACCGGGCAGCCTTGGCCGATGCTGTCGCGGTGCTCTGGCGACAGGTAGTTCGCGACGCCGGTTTGAAGCGGCGTGCCGGCGTCTGTGTTGGCCTTGGCACTGGCTGTTTCCAGCGCCGAAAGCTTCCAGCCGAAGGCGAATGTCGAGGCCTCGGCCGCCAGTGCGTCCTTCGACTCGAAATGCCGGTAGAGCCCGCCGTGGGTGAGCCCGGCCGCGCGCGTAATGTCGGCGACACCCACCCCGGTGAAACCGCGCTCGCGGTACAGCCGGGCTGCGGCCTGCAGGATGGCCTGGCGGTTCTCAGTCACCTGAGTCTTCGAGACTTTCATGGGGTTCTTTCGGGCCGGTGTCGAGTTTTGATGATGATCATACTCATACCGTATGATGCCGATCATCATCAATAAGCCCGCCAGGATGCAATCCATGCAAACAGCTTCCGCTGCGAACCGCCGAATCGTCGTCACCGGCATGGGATTGGTCTCGCCGCTGGGCTGCGGCGTCGAGTTGACCTGGCAGCGCTTGTTGGCCGGCCAATCGGGCTTGCGCCTGCTGCCCGATTCGGTCACGGCCGACATCGCGGCCCGCGTTGGCGGCGTGGTGCCTGATGTGCATGAGGATGCCGTCGGCGGCTTCGACATCGACCGCTTCGTGTCGGGCAAAGACCAGCGCAAGATCGACCGCTTCATCGCCTTCGCGCTCGCCGCCGCGCAAGAGGCGCTCGGGCAGGCGCAGTGGGCTCCCGCGGACGAAGCGTCCCAGCGGCGCACGGCCACGGTCATCGCGTCGGGCATCGGCGGCTTTCCGGCGATTGCGAACGCGGTGCGCACGACCGAGACGCGCGGCCCGAAGCGTCTGTCGCCGTTCACGATCCCCTCGTTCCTGGTCAACCTTGCCGCAGGCCATGTGTCGATCAGGCATGGCCTGAAGGGGCCGATGGGGGCCCCGGTGACCGCCTGTGCCGCGAGCATCCAGGCCATCGGCGACGCGGCGCGGCTGATCCGCTGCGGCGAGGCAGACATTGCGGTATGCGGTGGCGCCGAGGCCGCGATCGATCGCGTCAGCCTGGGTGCCTTTGCCGCGGCGAAAGCCTTGTCGACCGGCTTCAACGACACACCCACCCGTGCATCGCGACCCTTCGACCAAGGCCGCGACGGTTTCGTCATGGGCGAGGGCGCTGGCATGCTGGTCATCGAGTCGCTCGAACACGCACTCGGGCGCGGTGCCACGCCCCTGGCGGAACTCGTTGGTTACGGCACCAGCGCCGATGCGTTTCACATCACCTCGAGCCCCGAAGACGGCAGCGGGGCGCGTCGCTCGATGCAGACGGCGCTGGCGCAGGCCGGCTTGTGCGCTGCGGATGTGCAGCACCTCAACGCGCACGCGACCTCCACGCCCGTCGGCGACATGGGCGAGCTGGCCGCTGTGCGCGACGTGTTCGGCACCGGTACCCCGCTCGCCATCACCTCCACCAAGTCGGCGACGGGGCACTTGCTGGGCGCGGCCGGTGGTGTCGCAGCGATCTTCATCGCCATGGCCTTGCGCGACCAAGTCGTCCCGATGACGCTGAACCTCGAACAGCCGGACGCTCTCGCCGAAGGGTTGGACATCGTGCGCGGTGCGCCGCGGCACATGCCTATCGTTCATGCAATGGCCAACGGCTTCGGCTTCGGTGGCGTGAATGCCAGCGTGATCTTCAAGCGCTGGGCGGCTTGATGTTCGAGGTGCGTTGCAGAAAGCCCATGAGGGCGTTGCGGGAACGCGCATTGCTGGTGGCTACAAACAGCCTCCATCTGTTGCCGCTCGCTACGTCACGTTCATCAAGAACAGCCACATCGGTGCCCACACTCGCGCCATGCCAGTGCCGACCCATTTCACGCCACGCCCGATGTCGACCCTCCGCGGGCCAAGGCTGTTCGCCGGGTGGCTGGGCGCTGCGTGCCTGTTGGTGCTGACAGGCTGTGCCAGCCCGCGCGCGGGCCAGCCGAATCAGGCCACCGCACCCAGCCGTGGGCAAGGCCCGGTTGCCGCGAGCCCGCTGCCGATGCTCAGGGTCGTCGGTGCAGCAACGCCGACGGACAGTGGCTGCCGCGCGCACGACCCGACCGCGGGAGAACTTGCCAAGCAGCGCAGTGCGATCGATCCGCTGAGGGTGCCGGCGCTGTACAGCGAGCTGTTCTACGGCCAGCACCGCGATCCACTGGCCACCCTCGATGTGGACGGCGTGGGTTTTCGGCGTTACCGGCAATTCGACGATGCCGACAGCGGCCTGTCCGGTTTCGTGCTGCTGGACGATGTGAGCGGCCATGCGCTGGTCCTTTTCAAGGGCATGGACCGGCCGTTTGCAGAGCGAGACGGCTGGAGCGGCGTGTTCACCGACCTGGGCGGCGTGCTTGCGGCCAAGTTCGGCACCGGCAACGGCCAGCTGCGCCGCGGTGACGATGCCTACACCGAGGCGCTGTGCGACGCGGCCATCCGATCGATCGAGCTGGTGGGCTATTCGATGGGCTCGCAGATCGCCAACACCCTGGCGGTGAAATATGGCGCCTTCGCCGTGGTCTTCGGCGACATGGGGCTGGATGCGACGCTGCTCAAGCGCCATGCACGCGGCGATGTGCAGGCAGCCCGCGCCCGTGCGCGTGAGCATGTCGTCTCGCTGGCCCTGAGCGGCGATGTGGTGGTCAAGGTGTTTGGCGTGGGCGAGGTGGTGGGCAGCGTGGTCAAACTGCCCGGCGTCCTCGTCGGCGTGCTGCACCAACCCGAGGTCTATGCCAATGCGGCGAATGCGGCGATCCGCGATCGCGACGCTGGCAGGGAGGACGCGGCCCGCGCAGCGACGCACGCCGACGTTGGCGCCTCGCGGCAGGGTTCGGCCACCGCGCGCGGCGGCAGCACCGAAGACGCCAGCAGCCTGGCCGCCGACGCGCACAAATCACCCATCCGGCATTGAGCCGAAAGCCTTGCTGGGTTCAGCGGCTCGCGGCGCCGTGCTGCTTGGCCATCTGACGCGGCGTCTGGCCGAGGAAGCGCTTGAGCGAGTGGGTCAGATGCGCCTGGTCGCTGAAGCCCAGTTCGGCCGCGACTTGTGACGGCGTCTGCCCTTGCCGAAGCAGGCGAGCGGCATCGTGCGCGCGGGCGATCTGCTGGAAGGCCTTGAGGCCGAGGCCGGTGACCTCCGCAAAGTGGCGCTGGATGCTGCGCTCGTCGAGCCGCTGCCGGGCGCCTTGCAGTGCCCGCGAGACCACCGGATCGCGCTCCAGCAGGCCTCTGCGTGCCAAGGCGGCCACCAGGTGCTCGACGTTGTCGAAGCTCGTGATCTCGAAGCGCTCCGAGTCGATCCAGAAGCTGTGGTCGGCTTCGACCGGACGCGGCACGCCCTGGTTGAAAGTCAATCGCCCCGGCAGGCGGGGCATGTAGAGGGCTTGAAGGCGATCGTCAGGATCTCGTCGCCGGCGTGTCCGTCGACGGCCAGTGGCTCTGCGATCTGGCCGGTCTGGACGGCGACCAGCGGGCCGTCGCCACGGCGCAGGAACAGCAGATCCCACGATCCGTCGGGCAGGGCCATCTCGCGTGCATCGGCGGTGTAGCGGGCGCGGCGGACCTTCGCCACCAGGGACGAGTCCGCCAGACGCTCTTCCTCAACGATCAGTCCTTGCGTGGGCTCCATCGTTCGACTGCAGACCGCCGAAGAAGCGGCGCAGGTCGTCGACGACGAGTGGGGCGTCCGTTTCGTTGGCGAAGTGGCCGCCGCGCGGCATCTCCGTCCACTGTACCAAGCGGGTGTGCGAGCGGGCCACGAAGTTCCGGACCGAGCGGAAGTCGTCCGGGAACACGGCCACCGCCGTCGGCGTGTGGTTGGGCAGCTCGCGGTAGCCGGCGCCGCTTTGCGCGTTGGCCATGTACATCTCGGCGGCTTGGCCCCCCGTGCCGGTGAACCAGTAGAGCGAGACGTGGGTCAGGAACCGGTCGCGGTCGACCTCGGCTGCGCGTTCGCCTTCGAAGCCGTAGAACAGCTCGGCATTCCACGACAGCAACGCGGCTGGCGAATCGACCAGCCCGTAGGCCAGCGTGCCCGGGCGCTTGGACTGGATGTCGACATAGCCCCCGTACTTGCGGAAGTTGTCCAGGCTCTTGAAGCCCTCCATCTCGAACGGCGACAACCCTTCCATCTCGCCCGGCGCCCCGCTGGGAAAAGCGAAGACCTGCTGCAGATGCACGCCGGCCAGGCCCTCGGGCGCGAGGATGCCGAGCTCGCGAGCAACCAGCGCACCTACGTCGCCGCCTTGCGCGCCGTAGCGGCTGTAACCCAGGCGCTTCATCAGCGTGTCCCAGGCCGCCGCGGTGCGCGCCGCGTCCCAGCCGGCCGCGGCCAGCGGCGAAGACAGGCCCATGCCCGGCACCGAAGGGATCACCACGTCGAAAGCCAGCGAAGCATCGAGGCCGTGGGCGCGCGGGTCGGTCAGCGGGCCGATCAGATCCAGGTACTCCGCCGGCGAACTGGGCCAGCCGTGCGTCAGGATCAACGGGAAGGCGTTGGGCTCCTTCGATTTGACGTGGATGAAATGGATGGCCTGGCCGTCGATCTCGGTCATGAACTGCGGATGGCGGTTCAGCTTGGCCTCTTGCGCACGCCAATCGAAACCGTCGGCCCAGTAGGCGGCCAGCTCGCGCACCAGCGACAAGGCCTGGCCGTGGCTGAAATCCTGGACCACCGGTTGCGGCCAGCGCGTGGCGGCCAGGCGCCGGCGCAGGTCGGCGATGCGGTCTTGCGGGATCTCGATCTGGAACGGGCGAATCGTCGTGTTCATCAGGGCTCCTTGCAGTGGTCAGTGGCGATGGCCTCACTGTCCGGCAAAGCCGATTCCCGATCTTGTAGAAAACCGACGCGACGGCCTTTCGTGGCGAACGACCTGCCGTCGTGGCGGTGCGTTAGGTCGGCGCGCCGGTCACGGCGCCCAGGCGTTGGCTCGCCGAGCGCCTACTTGCCAGGCCGGGCAAGTACAGCCTTGCCCTTCCTGGCGAGGTACTCGGGCGAGCCTAGACGCAAATGCCGGCGTTGGTGGTGCCTCTGACCGGAACGGACAACGTCGGCAGCGTCGACGACGTGATGTCCAGGCTGTAGCTGACCCAGCCGGCCTTGGGACAACCCGAATCGAACACCAATCGAACGGTGCAGGTGCCGCCGACCGCCAGTGTGGCGCCGGTGCAGGTGTCAAAGCTGACGTTGATGTCACCTGTGCTTCCATTCAGCCAGTTCAGGTTTGCGCTCAAGTTCGAGGCGAAGCCTGGTCCCTGGTTGGTGACGGTGACGGTCTTGAAGTACACCCGTCCACCCTGACCAGTGAAGTTGACGGGGTTGGGAGAGGCCACGATGCCAGCGTGGACGACAGTGGTTGCGATCAGTGACGTGATCGCGAGAGCGACAGTACGAAATTTCACCAGATGCCTCCTGAAATTGGCGTTATGTCGAGCATGGCATGCATCGACTGAATCAGTATGTCAGATGGGGAAATGAACATCAAATACCGAGTTATGCGCATGGACTAGCGGTGACTTCACCGGAATGGCCGACAGATTGAGGCGATGGGTCCGGACGGACCGGGCGGTATAATCAAGACTCACCGTGACATGCTTCGTCTGACTGGCCATTGACGCCACCCCAGGCGCAGTTGGTGATCTTCTGCATTTTTTGGCCGGCACCTAGCAGCTGCCCGAGCACAGAAGTGCTCCCGTCGGGCGATTCAAGCCTGCAATCTTGACTGAACAACATTTCGAACAACGCCATTCCCATGGGCAAGTACGTCGTTTCGCCCGCGACACATCCCACCGACTGCGGCCGCTTTCGCGCCTCTTTTTCGGTTCGTCGGGCACAGGGCAACGGCAGTTTTCGCCGAGTGTTCCGCTTCGAAACCACCTTTGCCTCTGACGAAGCAGCTCGGCTGTTCGCCGTCACTCAAGGCTGGTTGCGAGCGTCGATGCCGCACCCCCCTGCGTGCTGACGATCTGGTCCCACCAGATCCCGTCCAAGCTTCCTACTCGCCCGCTGCGGCTTCCGAGCCGCAGATTCGACATTCGCACCCTTGACGGTGCGCCAATACTCAGAAAGGCTCGTCAATGAGCAGCAAGATCTACGTGGGCAATCTGCCCTATTCGGTGACCGATTCCAGCCTCAGAAGCAACTTTGCCGAGTTCGGTAGCGTTTCCTCTGCCAAGGTCATGATGGATCGGGAAACCGGCAATTCCAAGGGCTTCGGGTTTGTGGAAATGGCTTCTGCCGAAGTGGCCCAGGCTGCCATCTCGGCCCTGAACGGCATGTCCGTCGATGGACGCTCGATCGTCGTGAGTCTGGCCCGTCCCCGCGAGGCCAGCAGAGACTCGAACGGCTACGGCGCCGGCGAGTACACCGCAACCAAGCGTGCGGATGTCGGCTACGGCACAGGCGGCTTCGGCGGCGGTCGCTACTAAACCCGCGGCTTCCCGCAAACGACCGGCTCTCCTGAGCCGGTTTTTTTTCGTTCCGACCAGGCCGGTTGAAGGCGATGGCTCGGATGGCCGTGATGCGCGCGCGAAGCGCATGAAGTTGAAGCCCGGTCAGGGGCGGCACGTTGAAGGGATGTCCTGAACCGCCGAGGGTGTCGCTGGCTGTACCATTTTCACGAATGGCACATCGCGCTTGGATCGTCGACTCCGTAGGTATCCCGACATTCGACCGACTGACCGAAGGCCTTGCGGGCTCGGAGTTGCAGTCGCTTCTGCTTGAGGTGATGCACGTGCGCGCCTTGGCTCGCAGCGCGAAGGACCTTGTGGCTCAGTACGGCCGCGACCCGTTCTGCGTGCCGGCAGCTGTCGACCTGCGTGCCATGCTGACCATCGACAGCCACCTGTTGGCGGCCGCGGAGCGCTTCGAGGCAGTCGAACTCTCGCCGGTCGCGCCCATGGGGACCTGCTCGGTCGTCGGACCCACTCACCAGAATCGCGTCCTCTCGGCTTTGCGGGCAACCGAAGTCGTGTCGGACCCGACGAACGTTCTGGCGCTGGAATGTGCGTTGCGGCTGCGAGCGCGTCCGGAGGCGGATCTGCACCTCGCCACGAGCCATCGCGTCGTTCGCGCGCAGCCGGTTCCAAAACAGCCGGGATTTGCTCAGCACTTTCGCCTGTTCGTTCTTGGGAGCGCGGGCATCGAGCGCCAAGACCACGCCTTCACGATCGAGACGATCGCCATGCATGTGCGCACGATCCTCGCGGGCCTGACCCGGCTTGAGCAGCAGGGATACGCCCTGGGCCGGCGACGCGTGGAAATCCTCGCGACCCCCGAAAGGCAGGGCCTTGGCAACCAACTCGCCGAACTCCTGGAGGCTGACCACCGGCTGTTGGAGCATCCCTACTATTCAGGGGGACTGCGTTACCGAATCTGGGTGACTGCGCCCAACGGAGAAGAGCTCCCGATCGCGGACGGTGGAAGCTTCGACTGGCTGAGCCAACTCGCATCCAATCGACGTGCCGTCTTCATAGGAAGCGGACTGGGTTCGCAGTTGATTGCGCTGCGCTTCGCACACCAGGCAACGCCCTGAACGGCGCAGGTGGCCTCGGAAGTGCACTGGCGACAGCCAGTGTCAGCTCCGTGGCCGGACGGAATCTTCCGCCGCCAGCCTAACTTGTTAGGTCATGGGGCAAGCCACGAGCAGCACGGATGGGCGTCAGCGCGCATACGTCTGGAAAGACAAGGTGATGGTCGAGATCGGCACCTTCGGCGGCCCCTCGAGCAGCGCAAGCCGTTCACCGGGTCAACGACCTGATCGACCAGACCGGACAACGGCCGTGGACGATCGAGTGGGCGGTCGCCATCAACGACCAGGGCTGGATTCTCTGCGACGGTCGCAAGGCTGGTGACCAGCACACGACGGTTCTGTTGCTCAAGCCGAGGCCGTAGCAGCCGACAGAAACCGCCGAGACAGTGCGTGAGCGCACGTCTCGGCCGGGTGCAATTTCAGGCGGCGTCCATCGCGGCGCCGTTTTCGGCACATCGGCCTGGCTCAATTTGTTGCCGACCCACCATGGCCCTCGCTCACCGCGCACCGGACTGCGCAGCCTGGCCCCTTTTCATGGCCCCCGCCACTCAACGCCGCTCTGAAGACGCCGCATTGCGCCTGTAGAACTCGGGCGGCTTGTTGGCCACCCAGAGGATGAAATCGACGATGGCCGGGTGCGCCCGCAGCGATTCCCATGAGTGAAGTTGCGGGCCAGTTCCTTCTCATTGAAGGTCGCGTGGATCTTGCGGTGGTAGATGCGGTGCACCTTCTCTTTGGCCACGCCACCCTGGCTGCGCGGGCTAGTGTCCTGTCCCGCAGAGAACTGCCATTGAGATTCGACCAGATGGTGATGATCGTGTGGCCGGACGGCTGGGCAGATACCGAGCGTATCTGCCCTGATGGCCGGACGCGCGAGCGCGCCATCTGGTCGAACCCGAAGGGCGGGCCGAAATGGGGCGCTCGCAGCGCCGCCAAGCCAGGCTGATACCGCCAGGTATCAACCTGGCTCGTCGACTCGCGATCATCCCCATTGCGACCCGTCGCAATGACAGTTCTCTGCGGGACAGGACACTGGGTGATGCTCGTCGACGCTGGCACCGGGCACCAAGGGCCGTGCGCACAGTGGGCAGACGCCGGGTGGCTCCGGCGGAAGGCACCAGTTGGTGCGGGCCCGTTGGCTTCTCTTGACAACCATCGCGGGAGTCTAACGTCGCCCGTGGCCGCAGCTCGGTCAAGACTCGGTGTGGTGCTGGTGCCGCTGCGTCGCAGGGGCACGGTCGGCGTCGGCTGTCTTCGAGCTTTCGCAAAGCTTGCTGTAGCTGTCGAAGACACGCAGGATTTCGGCGAAGTTGATCGGCTTGGTCAGGTAGTTTTCAAAGCCGCCTTCCAACGCGTCGCGAATCTGCCCGGGCAGTGCGTCGGCAGACAGCGCGACCAGATGGATGGGCGCCGTCCTGGCGTCGTGGCGCAGCGCGTGGGCGAGTTGCATGCCGGTGCTGTCGCCCAGGTGCATGTCCACCAGCATCAGGTCGGGCGGCTGATCTTGGGCCATCTTCAGCGCCTGGGCGCCGCTGGTGGCGTACCTGAACGTGATGGCCGGCCGCAGGCTGGTCACCTGGCGCATCAGTTCGATGTTGACCTCGTTGTCTTCAGCGTAGAGCACGTCCAGCGGGCCGGCTTGCCCGTCGATGTTGGCCGGCAGCGTCGGCAGGCGCAGGGCCGGCACGATGGACGAGCCACGTGCCAGCGTGACCGTGGCGACAGTGCCTTGGCCATGGGCGCTGGAGATCTCGAGCACCCCGCCCATCAACTCCACCAGCTGGCGGGTCAACACCAGGCCGATGCCCGTGCCCTCGACCGCAGAGCGCTCGGCGCCCAGGCGGTTGAAGGGCTCGAAGAGGTGGGCCAATTGCTCTGCCGTCATGCCGACGCCGGTGTCTGCCACGATCACCTGGCAGACATCGCCGGTGGGTTGCAGCGACAGCCTGACCCGACCGCCTTTGGGGCTGTACTTGACGGCATTGCTGAGCAGGTTGATCAGCACCTGCCGCAGCCGGACCCGGTCGGCCAGGATCCAGACGCCGAAGGCATCGATCCGCGCGGCCCTTTCGTCGTGGAAGGGCGAGGCCCCGGTGCCGACGGCGCGATGCGTCAGCGAGGTTTCGAGCGTGATGTCGCCGTCGCGTGCCAGCGGCGCCACGACCGCCAGCGCCTCTTCGGCCACCACGCGCGCATCCACGGTTTCCAGCGACAACGACAAGCGGCCTGATTCCACCATCGAGAGATCGAGCACGTCGTTGACCAGCGCCAGCAAATGGGTGCCGGCTTTTTCGATGTGCTTCACGCGCGCCTGGTTCTCGACATCCAGCGTGTGGCTGGTGTCGATGTCCATCAACTGCGCAAACCCGAGCACTGCGTTCAGTGGCGTTCGCAGCTCGTGGCTCATGCGTGAAAGAAAATCTGTCTTCGCGCGGCTCGACAGCTCCAGGGCCTGGCGCGCTTCCCGTTCCTGCCGGGCCGCTTGCTGCTCGCTGACATCACGAAGCACGATGGTCAGCAGCACGCCCTGGTCGATTTCGAGTTTCGAGATGGTGGCTTCGCCGGGGAACTCGTCGCCGTTCTCGCGCAGGCAGGTCAGCTCCTGCAGCGCGCCCGCCGTGCCGGTGGTCAGCAGCGGGTTGTTCAGATCACGCAGCAACGAGGTTGCCTTGGCGCTAGAAGCGGGTGCGATCAGCTCGGCGAACGGCTGGCCGATGGTGTCGGCCAAGCGTCTACGGAAGATGCGCTCGGCCGAGCGGTTGAACAGCACGATGCGGCCCTTGCCGTCCACCGAGATCACCGCATCGGCGACCGCGTCGATCAGCTTGGACAGCCGCGCTTCGCTCTTGCGCAAGGCATCCAGCGTCCGGATGCGCTCGCTGATGTCGAAGAAGGTCACCACGACACCGCTGGGCTGGCCATCGTGTGACATGGGGTACGACCAGTATTCCACCGGGAACGCATGCCCCTCCCGGTGACGGAACGACTCGCGCGATTCGTGCGCCGTCTCGCGCAGGCGGATGGCGTTGTTGATGGGGCAGGGGCGCTCGTCGCTGTCCACGCAATCGGGGTGGATCAGCGCATGCATCATGCGGCCGACGACCTCGGACTCGCGCCGGTAACCCAGCAGGCTCAGCGCCGAGTGGTTGATGAAGGTGCAGCGGCCTTCCGTGTCGACACCGAACAAGCCCTCGGCCGCAGAGTCGAGCAGTTGCTGCAGCAGTTGCTGGCGCCGCCTGATCTCGAGTTCAGCCGATTCGCGCTCGCGCAGGCTCTGCTGGACGATCCCCAACCCGACGAGCCCCAGCAGGCCCGCCACGACGATGTTCATGCCGACGACCCAGCGCTGGATCTCTTTCGAGGCGATCCCCAGCTGTTCGGAGAATCGCCGCTCGAGCTGCGTCAGGCGGCTGTTGATGGCCGCAGCCTGCGCGCGGAAATCGGCCATGGACTGCGCGCCGCGCTCGTCATGTTTCAGGTCCGCATGCGCCGACACGGCCAACGCCCGCATCTGCTCAATGGCCTGGTCGCCTTCGCGCCAGCTCGCGATCGCATCGGCCATCAGGTGCGAGTCGTGGAACCACCGGTACAGCCAGATCAGGCCGTCGATGTCGTCCGGGTGATTGCCGCCGGCGAGGAACCCCTGGCGAGCCACCGCCAGGTCCGGTTGCGGCTTGTCGAGCTCTTCGCGGGCCAGGCGGTCGCCCAGCGGTGCCGACAGTGCGGCCAGGAAGCTGCGGTAGTCGTCTTCCCGCTTGAACTCGACGTAGTCGAGCAGGTGGATCTGCGCGTCTTTCTGCCCTTTGGAGTAAAGGCTCTCGCCAATGACATAGGAGCGGACCGCCGACATCAGCTCGATGCTGACGATCGCCAGGCACACCTGCAGGACGATCACCGTGCCCAGCGCCACGACGACCGGCCACGAGCGACGGCGCTTGGGAACAGGCGGCTGCATGGTGTGGCCCATCGATCGCGACAGGCCTCCTTAGCGGTGTTTGCAGGGCGTCATTCGCGCTCGCGCGTTGCCGGGTAGGGGCGGGCCACGTCGGATGCAGGCTCGAGCACCGCACCCGGGGTTTCGAGGCATTTGTCGAGCGCCATCTTCATGTAGTTGTAGCTCGTCATGACGCGCGACCGGATGAGCTCGTAGTAGCGCCGGTTTGGCTTGGTGCCGACGAGCGTGCAGATGATGTCCAGCGCCTCCCAGGGATGGGTGTCGTCGTACTTGGCATGCAGCTTGAGCCACTTCATGGCTTTGGCGCGAACCTCCGGCGCGAAGGTTTCTTCGTACAGGTCGAGCGAGCAGACGAGTGTCGACCAGTCGCCGGTGGCGCCTTCGATGGCGTAGTTGGTGGCTGCCATGCCGGCCGCCAGCGAATCTCGTTCGCAGGTGTGCCAGCACCAGTGCGACAGCGCGTGGGTCTCCGGCGGCATCTGGCCGTACAACAGGTCGTCGCGCGTCAGCCCGGTTCCATGGGCCCACTGCAGCCAGTGGTCGGCATGGTTTTGCTCGACGCGGATGTTTCGGATCAGGTAGCGCCGGGCCTCTTCATGGCCGTGCGCACGACCGAACCCGACCTTGAGCAGGTTCAAGGCCATGTACTGCGGAAACTGCTCGATGACTGGCCAGATCCCGACCAGGAAGGCTCGGGCCTGCTCAGGCGGCAGCGCCCCTTCCCGCATGAGCTGGAAAAGCGCATGCCTGGTCACGCGCTCCCTGGTCGGCGCACAATCTTCAGCGAGATCTTGGGCCCAACCGGGGTAGCTGCGGATGTCGGTCAGAGCACCGCTTCGCGCGAACGCATCTTCCATTTGCCGACCCCCTGGTGGCCGATGGAAACGAGATGACAGTTAGGCCACGCTCGCCGACTCTACTCAAACGGGCTCGGTGATGCAATCGTTCACATTCGGGACGCTTGCAGCCGGGTTCGGAGAGGGTCAACCGGCGCGCCGCAACTGTAGCAAATCACGTGCCTCGTTGGGCGTGGCGATGCCGCGGCCGGCTCGGTGCGCGCAGGCGGCGAGCTGCTCGATCAGCGCGCCGTTGCCGCTGGCGCGCGTGCCGTCTGGCAGGTAAAACGTGTCCTCCAACCCGGTGCGCAGCATGCCGCCCAGCTCAGCCGTGCGCTGGTGCACCGGCCAGATTTCGGCACGGCCGATCAGCGTGGTCTGCCACACGGCGCCGGGGGCTAACCATCGCGGCAACAGGGTCAGAAGATCGGCATCACAGGGCATGCCGGACGCCACGCCCATGACGAAATTGCAGGAGACGGCCCCCAGGTCGCTGCGCACCCGCCCCACAAGGGGGACAGGGTCACCAGAGGCGGCCCGGCGCGACTCCGGCTCGCCCATCTCGGGCGTCAGCATGCCGGCCTTCAGGTACATCGCCACCGAGCGCACGATGCCCACGTCGAAGCATTCGAACTCGGGGTGCGTGCCGCACTCGGCCATCACGTCGAGAAACTGCTGCACCTTGGCCACAGGGTTGTCGAACACCATCGGTGGCCAGGCCCACTCGCCGTTGTCCTTGATCTTCAGGTAGTTCAAGCTGCCGGCATTGCAGGCCGCGATCTCGGGCTTCACGCGGCGGATGCAGGCGGCGGGGCCAGCGATGTCCTTGCCGATCACGCCGGTGGTCAGGTTGATGATCACGCCGGGGCAGGCGGCGCGGATCGCGTGGATCACGGCTTCGGCCACGTCCGGGTCCCAGCTCGGCAGGTGGCCCTGGCCGGGCTCTTGCGAGCGGATGTGCACATGCATGATGGATGCGCCGGCGTTGAACGCGTCGCGCGCTTCGGCCGCCATCTGCGCCGGCGTCACCGGCACCGGGTGCTGCTTCGGGTCGGTCAGCACGCCAGTCAGCGCGCAGGTCAGGATGGCCTTGTCCGTCATGTTCGCCCTTTAGGTCGGGTTGGGTCAGGTCGCGCTCGCGACCGTGTCGATGTCAAGTTCCACCACCAGCGCGCCGGCCGACACGGCCTCGCGCTCGTGGGCGTGCACGGCACGCACAGTGCCGCCGGCTCGGGCGTTGAGCCACATTTCCATCTTCATCGCCTCCACGCAGACCAGCGGCTGGCCCGCGCTGACCTTGTCGCCCGGCTTGACCAGCACCTGCGCCACCACACCGGCCACCGGCGCATGGGCGCGGCCGGGGTCGGCATCGCGGCGTTGCTCGGGCTGGGGCGATGGTTCGGCGAAGACGAAGCTGTCACCCTGGTGGGCGATGTGCCAGCCTGCGGCGCTGCGCAATGCCACCAGTTTGCAGATGATGCCGTCGATGGCCAGGCGCCAGCTGTGGGCCTCGCGGCCCAGCAAGCGCACGTGGTGGGCGCCATCGTCGATTTCGACGGTGTCGCCGGCGAGCCGCATCCGCCAGCGGCGCGTTTCGCCGGCGCATTGCAACGCCACCGTTTGCCAGGCGACGCTGGCGGGGCGAAGGCCGGCTGCGGTGTCGGCAGGGCAGTCGCCCCGTGCCGCCAGCGCCGCGGCGGCGAGCCAGCAGGTGTCGTCGGGCGTCGGCCGTTGCAGCAACGGGTCGACTGCGGCGGCCCACTCGTCCAGGCGGGTCGTGGTCAGCTGCGCGGCGGCGAAGTCGGGGTGTTGCAACAGGTCGCGCAGGAAGCGGCCGTTGTTGGCCACGCCCAGCAGCGGCGAGTCTTCGATCGCAGCCACCAGCCGGCGCACTGCGTCCGCCCGGTCGCGGCCATGCACGATCAGCTTGGCGACCATCGCGTCGTACCAGGGCGAGATGTCGCCGCCTTCGACGATGCCGTCGTCGATGCGCACCGACGATGCCGCGGCGCCGGGCGCCTGGCCGGCTTGCACAGCGTGCGCAGGCTGCCAGTGCAGGACGCGCCCGCTCTGCGGCTTGAAGCCGTCGTAAGGGTCTTCGGCGTACAAGCGCGCTTCGATCGCGTGGCCGGTGAAGCGGATGTCCGCCTGCCCGTTCGGCAACCACGCCGAGAGCGGCTCGCCAGCGGCCACGCGCAGCTGCCACTCGACCAGGTCGAAGCCGGTGACGCACTCGGTGACCGCGTGCTCGACCTGCAGCCGGGTGTTCATCTCGAGGAAGTAGTGCTTCAGCCCGGCATCGACGATGAACTCGACGGTGCCCGCGCCCACATAGCCGACCGCGAGCGCGGCGGCAACGGCGTCCGCACCCATGCGCTCACGCATCGCTGGGCTGACCACCGGTGAGGGCGCTTCCTCGATCACCTTCTGACGCCGGCGTTGCGCGGTGCAGTCGCGCTCGCCCAGATGCACGGCGTGGCCATGGGCGTCGGCAAAGACCTGGATCTCGATGTGGCGGCCGTTCTCGATCAAGCGCTCCAGCATCAGGCGGCCATCGCCGAACGCACTTTGCGCTTCACGCCGCGCGCCGGCGATCGCAGCGGTAAGTTCGCTTCCGGCATGCACCAGCCGCATGCCGCGCCCACCACCGCCGGCCACGGCCTTGACCAGCAATGGGTAGCCCAGCCGCTCGGCTTCGGCCTGCAGGCGCTCGTCGCTCTCGTCGTCACCGCCCAGGTATCCGGCTGCACAGGGCACCCCGGCGGCCAGCATGCGACGCTTGGCGCCCGCCTTGTCGCCCATCGCTTCGATCGCTGAAGCCGACGGGCCGATGAAGACGAGGCCGGCTTCGACGCACGCGGCTGCGAAGTCGGCCCGCTCGGACAAGAAGCCGTAGCCGGGGTGGATGGCGTCGGCACCGGTGCGGCGTGCCGCGTCGAGCAGGGCGGGGATGCTGAGGTAGCTTTGTGCTGCAGGCGACGGCCCGATGTGCACGGCCTCGTCGGCCAACGCCACATGCGGCGCCTGCGCATCAGCATCGCTGTAGACCGCGACGGTGCGGTAGCCGAGCGCGCGCGCCGTGCGAATGACCCGGCATGCGATCTCGCCGCGGTTGGCGATGAGGACCTTGCGAAAGCTCATTGCGGTGCCCAGACCGGTGCGCGCTTTTGCAGGAACGCAGTCGTGCCCTCGGTGCCTTCCGGGCCGAGCACGGCCTGCGCGAAGACGGCTGCGGCTTCGCTGACCAGGTTGGCGGCCGGTTGCAGCCGCGCGCGGGCGATCAGTGCCTTGCTGGCGGCCACCGCGTGCGGGGCGCAACGCAGCACGTCGCCCATCACGCGGGCCAGCGCGACGTCCAGCGCGTCGGCGGTGTGCACTTCATGCACCAGGCGCAGCGCGAGGGCTTCTCGGGCGTCCAGCCGGCCACCGGTCACGGCCAACCGGCGTGCCTCGGCATAACCCAGCCGCTCGACCAGGAACGGCGCGATCTGCGACGGCACCACGCCCAGCGAGGTCTCGGGCAGGCGGAACTGGGTCGATTCGCTGGCCAGCACCACATCGGCCACACAGGCCAGGCCGAAGCCGCCGCCCATCACCGAGCCCTCGACCACCGCAATCACCGCGATGCCGGTGCGGGCGAAGGCCACGCACAGCTCGCCGAAGCGCGCGTTGACGGCAGCCATCGCATTGGCGCCGTCCGGCGACATGCGCGCGGCGGCCATGTCCTTCAAATCGCCACCGGCGCAGAAATGCCCGCCCGCGCCGCGCAGCACGATGGCCCGCACGTCGCCGGCTTCCTCGGCATCGCTCAGCGCCGCGCGCAGCTCACCCACCATCGCCAGCGACATCGCGTTGCGCGCCTCGGGGCGATTGAGCGTCAGGTGCAAGACCCGGCCGGTGGCACCGCCGGGGGCTTGTTCGTAGCGCACCAGCAGCACCATCAATGTGCTCCCTTGGGCAAGGTGCCTTCGAGCTTGCAGATGATGCCCAGCATCACCTCGTCGGCACCGGCGCCGATCGACACCAGGCGGTTGTCACGCCAGGCCTGGGAGATCGGGTTGTCCATCGTGTAGCCCATGCCGCCCCAGTACTGCAGGCAGCTGTCGGCCACCTCGCGGCTCAGGCGGCCGCACTTCAGCTTGGCCATCGACGCGAGCCGCGTCACGTCCTTGCCCGACACGTACTGTTCGACGGCCGAGTGGGTCAGCGCACGCAGCGCTTCGACTTCGGTGCGCAGCTCTGCCAGGCGGAAGTGCACCACCTGGTTGTCCAGGATGCTCTTGCCGAAGGCCTGGCGCTGGCGCGTGTAGTCGATGGTCAGGTCGATCAGCCGGTCCAGCCCACGCAGCGAGGTGGCGGCGCCCCACAGCCGCTCTTCCTGGAACTGCATCATCTGGAACATGAAGCCCATGCCCTCCTGGCCGATCAGATTGCGCTGTGGCACGCGCACGTTGTCGAAGAACAGCTGCGCGGTGTCCGACGAGTCCATGCCGATCTTGTGGATCTTCTGCTTGGTGATACCGGGCGCATCCATCGGCACCACGATCAGGCTCTTGTTCTTGTGCGGGCCGCCTTGGTCACTCGTGTTCGCCAGCAGGCAGCACCAGTCGGCCTTCAGGCCGTTGGTGATCCACATCTTGCTGCCGTTGATGACGTAGTCGCTGCCTTCCTTGCGTGCGGTGGTCCGCACTGCCGCCACGTCGGAGCCGCCGCCGGCTTCGCTGACGCCGAGGCAGCCGACGTAGTCGCCGGCGATCGTCGGCGTTAGATATTCCCGCCGAAGCTCGTCGGTGCCGAAGCGGGCGAGTGCCGGGGTGCACATGTCAGTCTGCACGCCAATGGCCATCGGCACGCCGCCGCAGTTGCATTCACCCAGCGCCTCGGCCATCACCATCGAGTAGCTGAAGTCGAGCCCGGCGCCACCGAACTCTTCGGGGTACTTCAGGCCCAGCAGGCCCAGGTCGCCCAGCTTCTTGAACAACGCATGGCTGGGAAACTCCTCGGCCTTCTCCCATTCGGGGACGAAGGGATTGATCTCTTCGCGCACGAAGCGCACGACGGTGTCGGCCAGCGCGCGGTGTTCCTGGGTCAGCTTCATCAGGGTCTCCTGTTGTCTTGTGGTTTGATCAGAGTCGTGCCACACCGAAGGTGTTGGCGCGCAGCGTTCGTTGTTCTGCTTCGGCGGCGAGTTGAAGGCACAGCGTCAGGATGCGGCGCGTGTCACGCGGGTCGATCACGCCGTCGTCCCAAAGCCGCGCAGTGCCGAACAGCACGTTCGATTCCTTGTCGATGCGGTTGCGCAGCTGGTCGCTCATCGCCTTCAGCGCATCGGGGTTCGGCGTGTGGCCTTCGCGCACCAGCTTGGCGGTGCTGACGATCTCCATCACCTGTGCCGCTTGCGCGCCGCCCATGACGGCGGTGCGAGCATTCGGCCAACTGAAAATGAAGCGCGGGTCGAAGCCGCGGCCGCACATGCCGTAGTTGCCGGCGCCGAACGAGCCGCCGATCACGACGGTGAACTTGGACACCCGCGCATTGGCCACGGCCTGGATCATCTTGCTGCCATGCTTGATGGCACCGGCGCGCTCGGCGGCCTTGCCGACCATGTAGCCGGTGGTGTTCTGCAAGAAGAGGAGCGGTGTGCCGCTCTGGTCGCACAGCTGGATGAACTGCGCGGCCTTGGTCGAGCCGGTGGGCTGGATCGGGCCGTTGTTGCCGATGATGCCGATGCGGTGGCCACCCAAGCGCGCGTGGCCGCAGACGGTGTCGGTCGAGTAGGGCGCCTTGAACTCGAGGAAGTCCGAGCCATCAACCAGCCGCGCGATCACCTCGCGCACGTCGTAGGGCTCGCGGTCGTCAGCCGGCACGATGCCCATCAGCTCATCCGCCGGGTACAGCGGCTCGGCAGCAGTCGTGGCGGCAGGCACTTCGTCCCAAGGCAACGCACCGAGCAACTCGCGCGTCAGGGCGATCGCGTGAGCGTCGTTCTCGGCCAGGTACTCGCCCAGGCCGGTGATCTCGGCATGCGTGCTGGCACCACCCAGCTCTTCGTCGGTCGCGTCTTCGCCGATCGCGGCTTTCACCAGCGGCGGACCGGCGAGGTAGATGCTGGAGCGGTCGCGCACGAGCACCACGTAGTCCGCCAGGCCGGGCAGGTAGGCGCCGCCGGCGGTCGATGAGCCGTGCACCACCGCCACCTGCGGGATACCAGCGGCCGACAACCGCGCCTGATTCGCAAAGCTGCGCCCGCCCTCGACGAACATCTCGCTCTGGTACATCAGGTTGGCGCCACCGGACTCGACCAGGTAGACCAAAGGCAGCTTGTTCTCGCGCGCGATCTCCTGCGCCCGCAACGCCTTCTTCAGCCCCATCGGCGGCACGGTGCCGCCCTTGATCGCCGAATCGCTGGCCGAGACCAGCACGCGCCGGCCGGCGACCACGCCGATGCCGACGACCGAGCCACCGCCCATCACGGCCTTCTTGCCGTCGTCGTCGTGCATGCCCAAGCCGGCAAGCGGCGAGAGTTCTAGAAAGGCAGTGCCGCGGTCGAGCAGCCGGGCGACACGCTCACGAGGCAAGAGCTGGCCACGCTGCTCGAACTTGCCGGCCTTGGCGGCGGATTCTTCGACCACCCGCGCTTGCAGGGTCTGCACTTCGGCCAGGCGCTCTTTCATGCGAGCGACGTTGGCCTCGAAGCGCGCAGAGCGGGGCTCGAGCAGGCTGTTCAGTGTGGGCATGCGGGGTCTCTCTTCGGCGTGGCGAGCGTGTCTTGTTTTCCAACTGCGAAGGGCGGCGCGTGGTGGGTAGCCCGGCGGTGCGTTCTCCGGCCCACGCTCGCGGGGCACCGCTTCCAGCCTGCAGGCCTATCTCGGTTGGCTGCGTCTCTTCGTGCGCGGGTTGGGGCGACCGCGAATGGGGCCTGCGCCCGCACCCCCGAGCCACCCACCATGGCACCCGAGTGGCGTGCATACGCGTGCCCAGCCACCAACAGTGCCTGCAGTGGGACGGTGGCGCCTGCGGGCGCAGGCCCCATTCGCGGTCGCCCCCACGTCAGCCCGGCACCACGGTGTTGATGGAGATGCGCTTTACGCCACTCGACAGTGCCCCGCGAGCGTGGGCCGGAGAACGCAGGCGCCGCCGTCCCGCTGCCGCCACCACCGCAGCACGCCGCAAACCGTTCAATCATCCGAGCCACCCTCGGTCGCGTCGTTCGACGACCTCAACACCTCCGGCGCCCGTGCCCGATGAAAGCCGTTGTACGGCGGCGATCCGGCGTGATCGATGCTCGGGTAGATCGCGCTTCCCAACGACGCTCCCCCGTCGATCTGCACGGTCACACCGGTGATGAACGACGCACCCGGCGACAGCAGGAAGACGATCGTGGATGCGACCTCAGCCTCCGTCGCCAAGCGCCGCAGCGGCACATGGTTGCGCAGCTTCGGGATCATGGCCTTCACCGCGCCGCCATAGGTGTCCATGCCGCTGCTGGCGACCCAGCCTGGCGCGACCGCGTTGACCCGCACATGCGCATGGGCCCATTCGTAGGCGGCTGTCTGCGTCAGGTTGGCCATGCCGGCGCGCGCCGCGCCCGAGTGCGCCATGCCCGGCATGCCGTTGCGGAAGTCGGCCGTCATGTTGACGATCGCGCCGCCGTGCTGCTGCATGCTCTGCGTGAACACCTCGCGCATCATCAGGAAGCCGCCGGTCAGGTTGTTGGCCACCACCGCGTCGAAACCACGCTTGCTGATGGCCAGCATCGGAGAAGGGAATTGGCCGCCAGCGTTGTTGACCAGCCCCGCGATCGGGCCTTGCTTGGCCACTTCGGCGACCTGGGTTTTGACAGCCTCCTCGTCGCGGATGTCGAATGCGCGCCAGTCGCATCGACCACCGTCTTCGGCGATCTCGGCGGCCACGCGCTGCAGTTTCTCTTCAGAGCGGCCGCTGATCAGCACCTGTGCGCCGAGCGCGGCCAGTTCGTGTGCCACGCAGCGGCCGATGCCCGAGCCACCGCCGGTCACCCACAGGCGTTGGCCGGCGAACAGGCCGGGGCGGAAAACGCTGTCGTAGTGCGCAGCGGACATGCAGGCGTCTCCTGGTTTTCGGATCTTGGCCGCGAGGGTAACGTTAACGTCACTCTGATGGCTAATAGGGAATTTCGCTAATACCGCCGGCAGCCAGGCGGCCTAAAGTGCGGCGAACACCGATCAACCCCGGAGGACACACCATGGATCTGAACGCCGCCACCAAGGTGCTGCGCGAAAAAGTGGGCAGCGACAGCGGCCTGGGCACGACGCTGAAATTCGATTGCGGCAGCGAGGGCATCGTGCTGATCAACGGCGCCGCAACGCCGAACACCGTCAGCAACGATGATGGCGACGCTGTGTGCACCATCGCGCTGAGCCTGGACACGCTGAACCGCCTGATCCTGCGCGAGCTGGAGCCGACCACGGCCTTCATGATGGGCAAGATCAAGGTCAGCGGCGACATGAGCGTCGCGATGAAGTTGCAGCACCTGCTCTGACCCTGGGGCTGCCATGGCCATGCAGGAAGAGATCGCCGCGTTGTCGCCGCAAGACGCGGTGGCGGCGCACCGCGACGAGACGACGAGCGACCTGTTTGGCATCACCGAGCTGTGCCGCGAGTACGGCATCTCGCTGCGGGCCATCCGCTTCTACGAAGACAAGGGCATGCTGCATCCGCGGCGTGTCAACGGCACGCGGGTCTACACCCGGCGCGACCGCGCCCGGCTGGCACTGATCCTGCGCGCCAAGGCCATCGGCTCGTCGCTGGCCGAGATCAAGCACTACCTCGACCTCTACGGCTCGCACGGCGAGGGCCGCGTGCAGCAGATGCGCTACGTGCTGTCGCGCACCGACCAGGCGATTGCCGAGCTGCAGCAAAAGCGCGATCACATCGACGCCACGCTGGCCGAGCTGCGGGTCATCAACGACGCGGTGCGCAAGGGGTTGAACAAGTAGCCCCCACGCCCCCTTCCGGGGCTGCCCCCCGAGGGGGCTCGCGCAGCGGACCGGCAAAGCCGGATCCGCGCACGCCACTTGAATTGGGCGGCGCTGCGCGCGCCCTGGAAGACAAGGAAATCTCGAGGACTTCATGCCATTGCCACTCTTCCCATCGGTCTGGATGACCGAGGAGCACCGCATGCTGCAAGACAGCGTTCGGCGCTTCATGAACGACCGCTGGGTGCCGCGCGCGGCCGAGTTCCGCGAGGCCGGCCTGATGGGGCCGGACACGTGGCGCGACGCCGGTGCCAATGGCCTGCTGTGCGTCGGCCTGCCCGAGGAATACGGTGGTGGTGGTGGTGACTTTGGTCACGAGGCGGTGATCCTGCTGGAGCAGGGGCGCGCCAACCTCAGCGGTTGGGGTGGTGGCCTGCATTCGGCCATCGTCGGGCCGTACATCCTGCACTACGGCAGTGACGAGCAGAAGCAGCGCTGGCTGCCGAAGATGGCCACCGGCGAACTGATCGGCGCGATCGCGATGACCGAGCCCGGCACCGGCAGCGATCTGCAGAACGTCCGCACCCATGCCCGCCGCGATGGTGACCACTATGTGCTGAATGGCGCGAAGACCTTCATCACCAACGGCCAGAACGCCAACCTGATCATCGTCGTCTGCCGCACGGGGCCAGAGTCCGGCGCCAAGGGCATGTCGCTGCTGGTGGTCGAGACGGACAACGCTGAGGGATTCCGCCGCGGCCGCAATCTCGACAAGGTCGGCATGAAGGCACAAGACACATCGGAGCTGTTCTTCGACGACGTGCGCGTGCCGGTGGCCAACCGGCTGGGCGCGGAAGAAGGCTCGGGCTTCACCCAGCTGATGCAGCAGCTGCCGCAAGAGCGGCTGATCATCGCCGTCAGCGCGATCGGCGCGATGGAGCGGGCGCTCGATGAAACGGTGGCCTACGTGAAGCAGCGCCAGGCCTTCGGCAAGACGATCTGGGATTTCCAGAACACCCGCTTCAAGCTGGCGGAGGTGCAGGCCACCGTGCTGGCCACGCGCACCTTCGTCGATGCCTGTCTGGCAGCGCACCTGAAGGGCGAGCTGGACCCGGCGCGCGCCGCGCTGGCCAAGTCCTGGGTGACCGAGCAGCAGTGCCACGTGATGGACGAATGCCTGCAGCTGTTCGGCGGCTACGGCTACATGATGGAGTACCCGATCGCCGAGCTGTATGCGGATGCCCGCGTGCAACGCATCTACGGCGGCACCAACGAGATCATGAAGGAGCTGGCGTCGCGCTCGATGTGATGCCTTCAACGGCGATGCAAGACGATTCGATCGGCGGCGGCCTGGGCTTCACCCCGCAGGGGCGGCTGCCCCGCCGGGCTGCAGGCGACATGCGCATCGCCCGCCAGCACATCGAGGGCGCCGCCGTGTTCAAGGCCTGGTTACTTGGCGACGCCCAGCAACTCGAACATCTGATCGCCGGGCATCGGGCCTACGCAGTTCTTGATGGGGGTCCAGTCGCGACAGCCGAGCCCGTAGCCATCACCCGGGTTCTGGATGACGGCCTTGTTGCCGGAAAAGCCCTTCGACGCGTTCCACATCCACACCGTGCCGACTTCCTTCGTCTTGCCTTGCACCGACAACCAGTAGTGGCCGGCCTTCAGCTTCACAGGCGAGGAGAGCGCGATGGCGAGATTGCCGTCGACGTTCTTGGTGATCGGGACGGCCAGCAGTTCGGCGACGACCTTGCCCGGCTTGCCGTTCAGATCCTTGAAGAAGCTGATGTTGGCGCTGGCCACTTCACCGCCCGCCGAACCCATGCCGCCATAGGCGTGAACCTCCGAGATTTTCCAGATGGCCCCTTCGGGCACGGTGAAGTCGTCCGCGATGCGGATGTCCATCTCGTCGTAGTCGCTGTCCCAGTCGGTGGACACGACACCCGCCAGCCACTGGCCGGTATGGCCATACAGCACCTCTTTGGCCGTCAGCGACGGGGCCGGCGTTTCGATGCGCTGGTCCGCTGCGGAGCGGGTGTGCATCAGCTCTGGTGCCGCCACGGTGGCACCCGTTGCGGCCAGGGATACAGCCGCGGCCAATACGCGAAGTCGAGACAATTTCTTCATGCGGATCTCCAAGGAATTTGGTGTGTTCAAGCCCGACCCGCGGACTGCGGGCCGGGCAGGGATCTCGAGAAAATTGCCGGCAGCGGGCATCGTAGTGATCGCCGCACGGGCCCTCAAGCGCCTTCGGCATTTCCCGCAATCGCGGACGGCAGGCAAGGGCCGGGACGGCCACCCAGGTATCTCCACACGTCTCCCATTTCACTCGTTAGACGAACCGTATCCGTCCGTCTTGGCGTGCACCCGCTCACGACTCACCAAGTAGCATCCCCCCTCACGAAAGGACGGGCGTCGCACTTCGTGTGACGACGCCACCCGCATGCGAGACGATTCCGACGACACCGGCCAAGATGGCGACCTGGGCTTCACCTGGCAACGCATGAAGAATGGCGATGTGCGGGTGCTGCACCACGGCAAACTGGCCAGCACGCTGCGTGGCCGCGACGCCGACGAATTCCTGGCCGAGGCCGAGGGAGCAGACGAAGCCGCGATGCAGCAGTCGATGGCCCGCCTGACCGGCAACTACAAGCACGGCAACGAACGCACCGCTGCCAACCATCCACGCAACCGGCGTTGACCACCATGACAGAAGCCTTCATCTACGACCACGTGCGCACACCGCGTGGCAAGGGCAAGAAAGACGGCAGCCTGCACCAGGCGAGCCCCGTGTGGCTGCTGCGCGGCCTGCTGCAGGCCATGCGGCAACGCAACCAGCTGGACACTTCGCTGGTCGACGACGTGGTGCTCGGCTGCGTGACCCCGGTGGGTGAGCAGGGCGCCGACATTGCGCGCACGGCAGTGCTGGACGCTGATTGGGCGCAGACGGTGGCCGGCGTCACGCTGAGCCGCTTCTGCGCCTCGGGGCTGGAGGCGGTCAACCTGGCCGCGGCCAAGGTGGGCAGCGGGTTCGAAGACTTGGTGGTGGCCGGCGGTGTCGAAAGCATGAGCCGCTGGCCGATGGGCAGCGACGGTGGCGCTTGGGTGATGGATCCGCGCGTCAACCAGCACCTGGGCTTCGTGCCGCAGGGCATCGGCGCCGACTTGATCGCCACGCTCGAAGGCTGGGGCCGCGCCGATGTGGATGCGTTCGCCGTCCGCTCGCACAAGCTGGCCGCCGCGGCGCGGCAGCGGGGCTTGTTCAAGAAGTCTGTCGTGCCGGTCGTCGACATCGCCGGCCTGCCGCTGCTGGCCGAAGACGAAACCATCCGCCCGGGCACGACGGTCGAGGCACTGGCCAAGCTGCAGCCCAGCTTCGCGATGATGGGCCAGATGGGCTTCGATGCGACGGCGCTGCGCAAGTACACGACGATTGAGCAGATCGACCATGTGCACCACGCCGGCAACTCGTCCGGCATCGTCGACGGTGCGGCGCTAATGCTCATCGGCTCAGCCGAAGCTGGCCAGCGCGCCAACCTGCAGGCGCGGGCGCGCATCCGCAGCGTCGCGGTGATCGGCTCCGAGCCGACCATCATGCTGACCGGCCCGGCGCCGGCCTGCCGCAAGGCGCTGCGCAAGGCCGGCATGTCGGCCGCCGACATCGACCTGTGGGAGATCAACGAAGCCTTTGCCGCGGTGCCGCTGAAGTGTGCCCGCGAGCTGGAGATCGACATCGAGCGTGTCAACGTCAACGGCGGCTCGATCGCGATGGGCCATCCGCTCGGCGCCACCGGCTGCATCATCCTCGGTACCGTGCTCGATGAGCTGGAGCGCCGCAACCTCAGCACCGGCTGTGCCACGCTGTGCGTCGGCGGCGGCATGGGCATTGCCACCATCATCGAAAGGATTTGATGTGAGCGCCATTGCATTGGACAAAGGCGCCGACGGCGTCGTGCTGGCCACGATGGACCTGGCGGGCAAACCGATGAACGTGATCGACGCCGAGATGGCCACGGCGCTGGCCGGGCTGGTCGAGGCGCTGGAGAGCGACGCGTCGATCACCGGCTTGATCCTCGCGTCGGGCAAGAAAGACTTCTTCGCCGGTGCCGACGTGGACCACCTGTGGTCGATCGACACGGCCGAGCAGGCGTTCGAAGAGTCGATGCACTTCAAGTCCTGGCTGCGCCGGCTCGAGCAGGCCGGCAAGCCGGTGGTCGCGGCCATCCATGGCCGCTGCCTTGGCGGCGGGCTGGAGATCGCACTCGCCTGCCACCATCGCATCGTGCTGGACGACGGCAAGGCGCGGCTTGGGCTGCCCGAAGTGAAGCTGGGCCTGCTGCCTGGCGGTGGTGGCACGCAGCGGCTGCCGCGCCTGATCGGCATGCAGCAGGCGCTGCAATGGATGGGCGAGGGCACTGAGGTGCGCGCCGCGCAGGCGCTGAGCAGCGGCCTGGTGCACGCGCTGGCCAAGACGCCTGAAGACATGCTGGCCCAGGCGCGCGCCTGGATTGCCGCCAACCCGAAGCCGCAACAGCCGTGGGATGCGCCGAAGTTCCGCTATCCCGGTGGCGACTCGCGCTCGCCGGCGATCGCGCAACTGCTGGCCATCGGCCCGTCCATGGCCAGCGCCAAGAGCTGGGGCAACTACCCGGCGCTGACGCACATCATGAGCAGCGTGTTCGAAGGCGGCCTGGTCGACTTCGACAACGCGCTGGCGATCGAAAGCCGCTACTTCGCGGCCTGCGTGATGAGCCCGGAAAGCCGCAACCTGATCGGCACGCTGTGGTACCAGCTGAACGCCATCAAGAAGGGCGCTTCGCGGCCGAATGGCGTGGCACCGTCGAAGGTCAAGAAGCTGGGCATCCTGGGCGCCGGCATGATGGGCGCGGGCATTGCGTACATCAGCGCGAAGGCCGGCATCGAGGTGGTGCTGCTGGACACCGCACAGGCCAACGCCGACAAGGGCAAGGCCTACAGCCAGGGCCTGCTCGACAAGGCGGTGAAGAAGGGTGGCCGCACGCCCGAGCAGCGCGACGCGCTGCTGGCCCGCATCACGCCGACCACCGACTACGCCACGCTGAAAGACTGCCAGCTGGTCATCGAGGCGGTGTTCGAAGACCGTGCGGTCAAGGCCGAGGTCACGAAGCTGGCAGAAGCGCAGCTGGGCCCCAAGGCCGTGTTCGCATCGAACACATCGACCTTGCCGATCACCGGCCTGGCCAAGGCCAGCGAGCGGCCGGCCAACTTCATCGGCCTGCACTTCTTCTCGCCGGTCGACAAGATGCCGCTGGTCGAGATCATCGTCGGCGAGCAGACCAGCGACGAAACACTCGCCAAAGGCTTCGACTTCGTGCAGCAGATCGGCCAGACGCCGATCGTCGTCAACGACAGCCGCGGCTTCTACACCAGCCGCGTCTTCGCGACCTACGTGATGGAAGGGCTGGCGATGCTGAAAGAGGGCATCCACCCGCGCAGCATCGAGGTCGCCGGTTTGCAGGCCGGCATGCCGATGCCGCCGCTGGCGCTGCAGGACGAGGTCAGCCTGTCGCTCGGTGTGCACGTGGCTGACCAGACCCGCAAAGATCTGGCCGCCGAAGGCAAACCTTATGAACCGCACCCCGGCGAATCGGTGCTGCGTCAGCTGTGCGAGATCGGCCGCGTCGGCAAGAAGGCCGGCCAGGGCTTCTACGACTGGCCGGCCGAGGGCAGCAAAGGCGACAAGCGTCTGTGGCCGGGCCTGAAAGAGCTGTTCCCGCTGGCGGCCGAGCAGCCGGCGCAAGAGCTGATGATCGAGCGCCTGCTCTACGCCCAGGCCAACGAGGCAGCGCGTTGCTTGGAAGAAGGCGTGCTGCGCTCGGCGGCCGACGGCAACATCGGCTCGATCCTCGGTTGGGGCTTCGCCCCCTTCTTCGGCGGCGCGTTGCAGTTCATCAACACCGTCGGCCCGGCGCACTTCGTGGCCCGCTCACGCTCGCTGGCCGCAGCCCACGGCAAACGCTTCAAGCCGGCCGCCAACATCGTGGACCTGGCCAGGCGCGGGGTGTTCTTCGAGCAGGGTGGGCCGCAGGGGGAGTGAGGGGCGGGCCGGTAGCCACCACACCCTTGAAGATCACGACGTGGCCCTCAACTCGCAAGGGCCATGTTCACCTTTTTCCATCCGCGGCCCGTCGTCAGCCGAAAAGAGATTCCGGTGTTGTCCGTTCGTCAAGAGGTTCAGCATCACATCACGCCGAATGCCGTGCTGGTGATTCCGTCGACGCAAGAAGAGGATCCGCCTGCGCATTCAGGGCTGCCATCCCGGCCCGATGAGGCATCCGGTGCGACCTC
>Ga0307516_10000321_pt1 | contig 62399 bp, 47 predicted proteins | sample 19_EM_MG_FD_203310 | JGI IMG/M metagenome (GOLD analysis project Ga0307516, IMG submission 203310) | Populus trichocarpa ectomycorrhiza microbial communities from riparian zone in the Pacific Northwest, United States - 19_EM | ecosystem: Host-associated > Plants > Roots > Unclassified | place...
AGCATTGCTGAGAGAACTACCGAAATACACAGTTTCCAGGTGTCATAATTGTCTGAGGTGAGCTTCTCAATGGATCCGTACTTCGAGTTGTACATTTCAACCATATTGGGCAATAGGCAAGTTTGTTCTGGAAAGTAATAGGGGATCGAGGTTATTCGCGGTGGGAGGTTATTTTGCAGTGGGAGGTTATTCACGGTGGTTTTGGATAAGGCGCTGGGCCGGGCTCATAACCTGTTGAAAAGTGATGAACGTGTGTATTGTCTAAGTAAGGCTGAAGCCTCGAGAGAAAGGAGAATATAGGGGTAGGCCCATGCCTGCCATGACTAAGCAACGAGTGAGATATTGCAACACTTTATATCGGTGAGCGAGCGAGTGAGAAGAGGTGATACGGACGTGAATTTCTCCAAAGTACCTTTCTATCTCTGAGGAACATGGGAGGATTCATTTGTCCTGGCCGGGGTGTAGATAAGGGAGATGAGATTCCGTTTGCTTTTGCTGCATGATGCTGCTGAGTGGGGACTATGGCCCGAGAGCTTCCCATTTACCCTGGGGTGAGGTTGCCTGCAGGAGGGTCGTGCAGCCGAGTGGGGTCTCTGGTCCAAAGCTTCTGTTCACCCTGAGGTGACATGGCTTCCCCTACCTGAGGTATTGGGGCCACTTCCGGAACTGTATGTGGATGCAGCTTCTCATTTGCACAAACTCTTCTCCTTATTTCCGGAGATAGCTCTTTCGACTGGTATCTTGGCCGAGAGTCTTATCCTCCGCCTAGACTCTCTGATTTCCCAGCCACGGCCTGAGCCCCCTCTAGTCCTTGAGCCACTGAATCCTTCTCTATCTAGCTACGTACTCATGGTAATCGGTTCACATGTAACACTACCTCCCCTCTCGCTTAGCCTCGTCCCGAGTGCGAGTTTCTTTCTATCTAAATAGCCTGCCTTTTTCGGTATACATGTGTTCTCGTGACATTGGGTGTGCCACTGGCTGTAGTCCTCCTTCCCTATAGCCCTCCCAGTCACTGGATAAGATTTTTTCCCTCAGTAACTCTTTAATCCATCGGAATGACTGGGCCCTCAGAGTAGGCCGGTATGTACTCCTACTGGCAAGCTCCGTGCGTAGCGGCCCCATTTCGGATCCCGTGACTTCAGTGCCTGGCGCAGTGAGCTGGTAGGCCCCGGGCTTTACTGGCTTCCAGATAGGGACCCGCCTGATTAATCCCTACAGTCCACAAAGTGTGTCAAGGAGTGGTCGCACCTTCAGGAATTGTCTACTCCTGCTTTGCTGTTCTGCAGCTCCGTGATCTTGGGCTTTGAAATGGTGAGATCCCATACACCAGGGGTGGGTACCAATAAGGTGGGTCCGGACTTCTTCCTTGTCTCAGGCTTCATTTCCGGGGTCGTTTCAAGCCATTTTGGGGAAGAGTCTATGAGGCCCTTCATGCTGGTAACCGGTGTCTGGGTAGAGGCCCTCCATTCGGGGCGTGCCTAGGAATGACTGCGTTTCTCTGGGGGCAGGGTGCACCCTCGGCTCGGCTTGAACCGCCGGTTTCTTAATGCAAGAGTGGTTAGTCTCTCGGCGCATCTGGATTTTGTCAGTGAAACTTCCGGAGTTTCTCCAGGCCTCCTTCCGAAAAGTTGTCGAACGGTTCTTCTGTCCAGTCCTTGCCTTCCGGATAATCAAGCTGTCAGATATGTGGGTCAAGGGCCAGCCTAGGCCCGCCGAGGCCGCGGCGCTCAGTTGCGTCTGGAAGTTATCAGGTGGCGGAGGTGGCAATTCACCACTGGTGACGCGGCAAGCCACCACCGGCGACATCTAGACCGGAGGTGACAAGTTGCTACCCAGGGCATCTGGACGAGTCGGTGATGGGTAATAGGCTTTCTTCTGCATGTATATATAGAGAGCGGTCCTCACTATGGCGAAATGATCAAGCAACAGAGATCCAACACACCCTATCACTCGAATATCTTTAACACAAGCCATTTGACAAGGTAGAGGATTTGTTGGTTATTTCTCCGGCCGTGCTTGACCGAGGACATAAGTTTATCCATGTTGCATTCTTCCATCTGCTCGATATTGTCGGCTTTCCATAGTACCTTTGAGGGGTCCGGGGGTGCCCAGTGTTCGCTGGTTTGATAGGGTTCGAGTAGCGATACATGGAAGACATTGTGCATCTTCTATTGCCGCGGCAGCATGAGGCTGACAGCCAGTGAGAACACGATCTTCTCGATTTGAATGGGACCCTGGTTTTTGTGGTCCAGTTTCTTCGACGGCTGGTGTGTCCTGATGTTGCGCCCATTGGGCATCACCAAGTCTCCTACTTGGTACGCCATGGGCTTCGTTCGGTCCGGGTCAGTATACAGTCGCATTCGCTCCCATACATCCTCTAGTCCTTTACAAGATTCGGTGTGTACAGTGTGCATCCAGTACGCATATGCCTTGCTGGCCGGATTCAAGGGCTCTGTTGATGCCAGGTTTATGGCTGTCGGGTGGAAGCCATAGTTAGCGTAGAACGGAGATATACTATTTCCCATGGTGACTGAGTTATTGTAGGCAAACTCAGCCATCGGTAACAGATGTACCCAGTGATCCTGTTTTTGGCTGATGAACACCCGGAGGTAGGTTTTGACTGTCTGGTTGAGTCGTTCCATTTGTCAGTCGGTTTGGAGGTGGAATGCCGTTGACATTCGCGGCCAGATTTCACTTAGTCGAAGGAACTCCTTTCACGTTTCCGAAGTGAACCTTGAGTCTCAGTCCGACACAATATCAGTGGGGAGGCCATGGTACTTCCATACTTCCCTGGCGAAGATGACCGCTAGGTCCGCTGTGGTTTTCTGCTACTTTTCCAGTGGGAGGAAGTGTGCCATCTTGGTAAACCGATCGATGAATACCCAAAGTTGGTCACAGCCTTTAGATACGGGGAGTTCCATGATGAAGTCCATTGCTATTGACTGCCAAGGTGTGTAGGGCAATTCTAGTGGGGAGGACAGTCTGTAGGGTTGGTGTTAGATGGCTTTGTTTTGCTGGCACTCTGGACAACTTCTGACAAAATCGATGATCTGTTTGTTCATTTTCGACCACCAGAAATTTCGTCGGATTAGCTCGATTGTTTTATCCTGTCCCATGTGTCTGGCGATCTTTGCTTTGTGTTTATATTCCAGTATCCCCTGTATCGCTTCTTTTGGTGGCCAGAGATTTTCTTTCCTATATTACAATCCCTCCTGGATTGCTAGTGTTCCTTCCTTGGCTTTTCGGCCCTTCAGAGCCCCAGACTCTGCTTCCTTTTTTGCCTGCGTCCATCCTTGCTGATAGTCTGTATCTTCTTTCCCCTTTCTTCTTACTTGTTCAATGAATTCCTTTGCCCATCTTTGTTCAGGGAGTTAGGCGAGTCGAGCCGAAGAACAGATGAATAATCTTTTCTGCCTCTCCGGCTCCAGCAAGTGGTTTTCCTGCAAAACCATTGCTATCGGCTGGTTTTCTCCCCCTCCTTTTTCAGGGCAGTACTCCGAACGTCTGGACAGTGCATCCAGTTTTCCATTCTGGAAGCCTAGTTGGTAATAGATTCGGAAGTCGATTCTGGCCAATTCTTGGGCCCACCGCGCTTGTCGTCAGTTTAGCACTTTCGTTGTACTAAAGTATTCCAGGTTTTGGTGGTCTGAGAACACCTGGACCTGGTGCGTTGCTCCTTCGCAATATCGGTGCCAATGTTTGAATGTGTCGACTATTGCCAAGAGTTCCTTGTTGTGGATCTCGTAGTTGATTTCTGCTGGTTGAAACTTCCTAGAGTGGAATGCTACTGGGTGCAGGCAGTTCTCGTCATCTCGTGATAGGACTGCTCCTATGATGAAGTCCGAGGTGTCGGTCTCAATGAGGACTAGTCTTAGCCGGTGGAAATGGGCCAGGATTGGTGCCGTCATGAACCGCATTTTTAGTTTCTGGAATGCCTTTTCTGCCTCTGGGGTCTATTCCCATTTTCTCCCTTGATCCTTTTTGTCACCTCTGTGAGGGTTCTCACTATTTTGGAGTTATCCCGGATAAAGCGCTGGTAAAAGTTGGCGAACCCTAGGAAGGATTGGACTTCTGTTAGTGACTGTGGGGTTCTCCAGCTTAGTTTCACGTCCACCTTTTCTTCCAACATCTTGATTCTGCTTTTTCCAATGATATATCCCAAAAATTCCACTTCCTGAGTTCTCCTGACGCAAATCTCAGGTGAAACTGCTAGCCCGTTTTCTTGCTGTCTTCTTAGGACTTCTTTGACTAGGTCGTCATGCCGTTCTTGGGTTTCATCGTGAACCAGTATATCGTCCATGTAGGCTAGTACGCCGATATAGAGCATGTCAGAGAGGATGTGGTTCATCATGTCTTGGAAGGTGGATGGAGTGTTGGTTAGTCTGAAGGGTATGATCTGGAATTCAAACAGCCCATAGTGGGTTCGAAATGCTGTTTTCCATTCTTCTCCTTCTCTTATTCGGATAAGGTGGAAGCCATTTTTGAGCTCTATTTTGGTGAACCACTGTGATCCTCTAACCCAGTCTTGCAATTCTTGCATTAACAGCAGTGGATAACGATTCGGGATCGTAATTCGGTTCAGGGCTCGGTAGTCAACGTATCAGTGTAGCCCCCATCTATGTGGTTTTGTCACAAAGACAATGGGCGAGCCAGCTGGTGGCGTGGAACGTTTGATTTTCCCTGTTCGTTCCATTTCTCTCAGTAACTCTCGGAGGGTTTGAAGTTCCTCTTCGGATAATGGGTATATCGGTCCCTATGGCACCGTGCTTCCTTCCTGTAGTTCAATCTTGCAGTCGTATGGGCGATGCTCTGGGAGTGCGTCCGCTGCCTCTTTCCCCATTATCCCCAAATATTGGTGGAATTCAAGGGGTACTGCCTTCAGTGGGTCTTCATTCTAGGCTGCTAATATGTACCTGATGAGGTGTGCCTCAAGGTCGGAGGCGACTGATTCATCCATGGTCAGCGAAAATTCTGCTGATTCGAATCGAGTGCACTTTTCCAGGTGTTGGGGGCTGTTAAACTGTATCTCTAAGTTGGTCCAGGCACCTTGTGGTGGATGTTCCAATATCCAGCCGAAGGGGAGGAATATGTCAGTTTCTGGGTCCATTGGTAATACCTCGAAGCTTTCCCTGGTGTAGTGTTTTCGGTGCTGTACTAGAAGGGGTTCTGTGTAGAATTTGCACACCTCTGGGACTTCCTCTCCTGTGTAGTTTTCTATTTTTTGAGCTTGTTTATGCTCCTTTTGAAATATCGCGAGTTTTCTCGTTGTTCGGTCGCTGATTAGTGTGATCGAGCACCCTGTGTCTAGTAGTGCTTTGACTCCGTGCTTTTTCCTGTTGTGGTGTAGCACTATTTCGATTATCGGGTGGGTCACCGCTAGCGGTTCCCTTTGTTTCTTTGGCGAGGTTCTAGGACTTGGTTCCTTGTTTTTTCGTTTCCAGGAGGTCTCACAGATTATTGCGTACACCTCTGTCTGTAGCATGGACTGGCCTATCAAAAATCTGAGTTCTCGCTGTCATCTGCCCATATCAGTAGAGTCCCTTCTACTTCCATGGTGTCGATGGCCGCGATTTTTTTTTTGGCGGGACTGGCTCTATGGGCTTTTCCGCTCCGGTCTTGTTCCGAGGCCAGTGGGTTCCAGTTTCTTCTTCTGCAGTTTATCTTTTTTGTGGGTTTCCTTCTTTTTGTCCTCTGTTTTTGGGGGCTGTGTGGAGTCCCAGGCCTTTTCCAAGGCCTTCAACCTTTCCACCTGCAGGCCAGCTTGGTATGTAGCCAGGAGGAATCCTTCATCGTTGGCGAATTCCTCGAGGCAGTGTGCGAACCGCATTCGTAGGATTTTGGATGTCATTGCGAGGTCAACTTTCTCTTTTAATGGTTCCTCTGTTGCCCGGCTGAAGATGTTAAGGGTCTGGAACTCTGTCAGGTACGCTCGGATTGACCCTTGGTATAGGAGCTGCCCTAGTTTTAGTTGTACGTCAGCTGTTTCTCACTCATTCTGATATTCGTTTCGAATGGCTGCCGTGTAGGTAGTCCAGGTGTGGTTACCCCGCAGCTCTCGGTATCAGTGTAAATGCTATACCAGAACCATGTCGGTCAGAAGTGTCCTGATCCATGCAATTTTCTGGCGATTGACCATTTCCGGGTAGAAGTCCAGGTATATGGTTACTGACTCCCACCATGAATTGAAGGCCATCGTACGGTTCCCGTCAAATTTTTCCAGATTTTCCATCTTTAGGTGCGATATGTTGAGTCAGGCCTCTTGTCTGGATTGTTCGGGTGTTCGTACCGCCGCAATCCCTTGACCGACTAGTCTCGTAATTTCTTCTGGTGTGAGCATGGTTGCCAGTCTTTCTTGGGTCGGTTCTTCCGCGTACGAGGGAGGTCGGCCCATTGGTGTAAGATTCTGTTCGTATAGGTCTTCATCTTCATTGTCGGACCTTGGTGGCAGGGACAGGGATACTGCTGGCCTTCGGGGCCATCTTGGTGGTTTTTGACCCACCCCTCCTAGGTTCCCAGTTTCTGATCCCGTTGTCAGTCCTGGTATGGCGGGAGTTGGCACGGGTATCGGTGCGTATAGGAAGAGCAGCATGGTAGGGGGTTGCTGGTTTCGAAATCGGCTTTCCAGGGTTGATCGTGCGGTCAGTTGCAGTGGCCCGCTTGAATTCCCTGGTAGGCTTGTACTTGGAGGCCAGATTGGGCTGCGCCACGGCTAAGGCGGGTTGCTTATACAGGATATTGGTTTCGGGGAGACGGGTAAGGGTATCCGAGTTGCTATTCACCGGATTTCGCCGTGGGCTTGCTGCAGTTCTTTATCCATTTGCACCATCTTTCTCTGGTGATCGGCCACCCATAACTCCACATTGCCTTGGATGGTAGCTAGATATTGGCCCCAGGCATTGTTGGCTTCGGCCAAAAAAGCTAGTGTTTCATTTACCCTGGTGAGCTGGGTGGCTTGGCATATCTGGCACTGGTCTGCCTTGTCCGTTCGTTCAATGATTGCCTGCCAGATTCGCTGAGTGAGGGGTTGCTATACTTTTGCCGTATAAGCCAACTCGCTACGGACCCAGGCCTCAGCGATTTCCTCGTTAGCGTTCACTCGGTCATATACATACCTAGTGCCTTCTGTCAACGTGTAGTAAGCCTGCTCGATTCATTGCATTCATTGATCTGTCTGGTCGATGGTGTTGCCGTATAGCTCCGTGAGCTGTCTTAGGTCACTTTTGACCAGTCGTTGCTACCTTACCATAGTTCGGACCCAAACCACCAGGTTAGATATTTCCACAGCATGTTCTTACATTGGCATCCCGTCAGTGATTTGTAGTAGATCCCAGGGGGCCTCAAGATGGAGCATGTTGAACTCCAACGAGATAGTCATTTCAGTAAATATCTAGGAAGTGTCCTGTGTAGATTATTTCGTTGGTGTAAAAGGTGTAGTCGCAGATTTCACGAAATTCGTTTCTGTCAAGGTCAGCACACACTTGCTTAGATGTACAGGTGGACCAGTATTGGGTATACCAGTTTTCAGGGGTACAATCAATTTGCATGGTTTCTGGGATTGGGCCGTCTATTTCTGTATCCCACTCGTTCAAGTCAAGGATGGAGTTGATGGTTGAAAACATGTGGTCGAACGAATATTGGGACATTGGTTCGAATATGTTTGAGAATCCACGGAGGTATTGATGATCTTGTTCGAAGGAGGACATGTGCTGGTCTTCTTTTTGAGAAAGTAGGGTGATTTTGGATCGAAGATGATAGTGTGACACTGCGGTTGTTTCGTAACCGGAGTGGTGGGGAATCAAAGGTAATCAGACTGCTTTCGATAATTCACAATGGAATAATCTTAGATCTTGTGTGCGTGTTTCGGTGGTAGTGTTGGTGAGGATGTTTGTGCTGATTTCTCTTTGTCAGGGCGAGATATCTATTTATATCGGGGAGCGCGTGAGTGAGAAGTGGTGATGCGGACTTGGATTCCTGTGAAGTACCTTCGTACCTTAGAGGAATATGGGAGGATTTATTGGTCCTGGCTGGGGTGTAGATAAGGGAGATAAGGTTCCGTTTGCTTTTGCTGCATGATACGGCCAAACAGGGACTCCAGTCTGAGTACTTCCCGCTCACCCCGGGATGAGGTGGCCTGGAGGAGGGTCCTGCAGCCAAGCGGGGTCTCTGGTCCAGCGCATCCATTTACCCTGAGGTGACGTGGCTTCCCCTCCCTAAGGTAATGGGGCCACTTCTGGAACTGCATGTGGATGCAGCTTCTTATTTGCACAAACTGTTCCCCTTATTTCCGGAGATAGCTTTTTCGACTGGTATCTCAGCCTGTGTTCAGCATAGTTTAGACCGGACGGCCGTCCACCTGTCCGGACAGGATTTTGGTAGTCTCGTCCGAACTACAGAGGGACTGTACTGAGATAGTCCGTTCCGTCTGTCATGGGGGAAGACGGCGCCTGTCCCCATCCTTGCTGTTGGATGGACGGTGCTAGTATTGGAGGGATGGCGCTAGTATTGTTAGGTAATATGTCACGTGCAAGTACTAAGTGCATGAAAATTTTCCTAAATCCTCTGCCGAAGCATTGCACATCTACCACCACCAGTCCACCACAATCATGCCATGACCTCGTACGAAGAAGAGCAACAAAGCGGCAGTACCGCAATATTCCAGTAGCCGAGACGTCACTCGAATGATATGCCCATCCGCACAAATTTCCCATGCTGGTTCATCTGAGTCTTCGGCAGAGGCCTACACCAACAGCACAGATCCCATCAAGGATTCCGATTCGGTGGCAGAGGTTCTCGATCAGGACTCTGCTTTTTTCTACAATTCTTTCCACAACTGCCATGATGTGCCAACTACTATCCTACCCCGCTCATTAGACCTCGACGGATGTCTGGCTCATCAGATCCCCGCCATAGGCACTTCAGCTGCTGAACCTGCCACCAGCAAGAAATAATTGGGGGCTCTAGAAATAGCACTATTTTGGAGGTGCCTAGGCAGTCGACCGCCGTCGACTACAGTCCGTCCCATCCTTGAACACTGCGGATGCTGTACCATCCAGTCCAGAGATTGGACGGACTGCCTGATTTTTTTGTAGTCCCATCTGAGGCCCAGAACAGATGGACTGGACTATACAGAACACTGATCGCGGCCGAGAGCTATACTCTACTTCCTTACACCCCACCTAGACTCTCTGATTCCACAGCCACGGCCTGAGCCCCCTCTAGTCCTTGAGCCACTGAATCCTTCTCTATCTAGCTACGTACTCGTGCTGCTCGGAATCTGCGAGATATCTGAAGACAAAGCTGAAATCAAACCAATAATTGAGCCTACCACTGTCAAGTGCAAGAACAAGAACGAACCGCTCACCTACAAAGCTGCCTTACGCAGTCCGCAAGCAAGATAATGGAAGGCAGCCATGTGCCAGGAATGGCAGGCATTGGTTGAGAATCACACATTCGATATTGTGGAAAAAGGTAATGCCGTCCATATAGCAATGACCAGTGACACGACAGTAGAAGAGCCTGTTGGATGCAAGTAGATCTACAAGAAGAAGATTAATCCAGACAGATCCACACGGTACAAAGCACGACTAGTCATCAAGGGCTACAAATAAAAGGAACGTATCGACTACAACGAAACCTATGTACCAGTCTCCAAGATGGTAACATTCCGATTGATACTGGCACTGGCCACTCAGTATGGCTGGGATGTCGATCATATGGAGGTGGTGATGGCTATCCTAAATCCAAGGATTGACGAGACAACATCTACAGGTAAATGCCACTTGGAATTGACTTTCTTGCATCAAACGGAAGCGCGTCAAACAGAAGCATGTCAATCGGAAGCACGTCCCAGAGAATTGCATCAATCGGAAGTGTGTCAAACAGAAGCACGTGGAATGGAAGCGTATCGAATGGATGCACATCAAGCAGAAGTGTTTTAATTCTCCGAAAAGCACTCTATGGACTTAAACAGGCACTCAGAGATTGGTATGAGGATATCTATGGATATTTGCAATCCATAGGATTCTGACAATCAGCGGAAGATCCAAATCTGTACCTGTTACACATGAAAAATAATACAGGCCAGTATGTATCTTGGGAAGGTACGTACTAAGGAAGAAGGAGGTGTACCGACGGCTAGTTATCCATGGAGGACAGGTCTTAGAGAGTCTAGGTGGGAGATAGGACAGAGTTAAAGGTTATGGCCGAGAACCGGACGTAAGGATTAACTCAGGAGAGAGGGGCCATGGAAAACCAGAGCGTGAGGGGAAGGAAGTTAGAATGAGACTCCCCAGGGAGCTCAGTCGAGACTCTCCAGAGAGCTTGTTTGTCATAACAACTGACCTTCAGAAACTACCAGGCTGCAGGATCGAACTCAGTCTAGAACTGAGGGAATTCTGCGGTGCCAATCGGACCTCTGGATCTCACCTGATCACAAGTACCGACCAGGACCAATAAGAACCCAAGGTGGGCCCACACCCCGGTGGGGGTCCCACCATCCCTGTAGGAATTGTTGGCCTGAGTTATCAGTTCTCATCCACCTCGCGCCTATATATGTTGACTCTTCTCGCACTGAAGAAAAGAGACATCATGGCGAACACAAACCACCCGAACCCACACACAAGATCTAAGATTATTCCGTTGTGAATTATCGAAAGTAGCCTGATTACCTTTGATTCTCTCTGCACTCCGGTTACGGTACAACCCCAGTGTCACACTATAATCTTCGATCCAAAATCACCCTACCAAAAGAATACTCATAACGAATGAATCACCCTTCCGGAATCCACTTTGAAGACCACCTCTAACTATACGAGTTATCCAACTTAGTCGAACCAAAGTCACAGTATTCCTTCGATTGCACCTTTCAGTCAATCGACTGACCTAAGCTGATCTACAAAACAATCAAGTGCGCCCCATACCAGTGGTATACTCAGCAGTGGTGGAACTGTGCACTGTTATCCCAACCAGCCGATTTCGACGAAAATGAACTCTTCAACCTATTCGATTCCCACTTCGACTACGTCTCAACCATCTACAGCGGAGACTTCCTCGATCTGTACTAGAGAATGTCTATGACTTCCGACTTCAACATGCTCTGCCTGGAAGCCCCATGGGATCTACTCCAAATCACAGACGGGATCCCAGCACCAGAACAAGCTATAGAGGTTGCCAACCCTGCGATCTGGGTCCAGACACTGGTGTGTCAACAGCAGCAGACCGAAAATGACTTGCAGCAGCTCTCTCATCTATGCGGCAACACGATCGACAGAGCCGAACAATGAATGCAGCAGATCAAAAAAGCCTATTAAATGCTGGCGGAGGGCATCAGGTATGTATATGACCGAGTAAATGCTAATGAAGAAATTTCAGAAGCCTAGGTATGCAGCGAGCTGGCAAACGTAGCAAACGCCTACCAAACGCTCGTGCACAATGTCTGGCAGGCCATCCTGGAACGGACCAGCGAAGACAACCAGAGACAGATATGCCAGGCTATCCAACTTACTTGGGTAATGGACACGCTCGCCTTCCTGAACGAGGCGAACACCGTCCGAAGCCAGCATCTAAGTGTACGTTTAGGTTTTTTGTGACGGATACCGCGAGAACAACGAGCCCACGTAAGGCATGTGAGAAGACCGCGACGAGACCAGGCCAGGCATGACAGATACTATGAAAACAACGAGCCCACACAAGGCATATGAGAAGACCGCAATGAGACCATGCCAGGCGTGACGGATACCATGAGAACAACGAGCCCACGCAAGGCGTGTGAGAAGACCGCGACGAGACCACGCCGGGCATGTCGGATACCACGAGACTACGAGCGGCATGTGAGTACGCCGGCGATGTGACTACGAGCTGCGCATGAGTACAACGGAAGTGTGACTACAATCTTGCCCCGAAGAACTGAGCCTACGTTACCTGTCGAGCGGCATGGAGTAGTCAAGGCAGGATCTTGACAATTGAAGCCATCCAATCGACATACTCCCTCAAGGTTTTGTCCAGACGTTGGTACAGGTAGGAGATCTCCATTCCCAAGGTGTTCAAGTCATCTTCTGGGGTAGAGTGTTGTTCATGTAGAGCTTGTTTAAGAGTTTCGTAGTTATCTTGGATTGCGACGGGGAGGCTGGTGATATACTCATGGATATTGGATGATACCCTCGTGGTAAGAAGCACTCGATGAGCCCTAGTGGCCTGCTCCTCGGTATAACCAGCCCCTTCGGTCTCCACTTTGAATTCAATGGCTCTAAGAAAGTCTCTGATATCCGTAGTTCCATTGTAGATACCAATATCGATCCTCAAGATATGATCGAGCATCTTCTCAATACCATCGCTAGCCATTGCATGCGATGCTGACATATTGTTCGATGGTATATCGCTAGAGGCAGTATCGTTCGGTGGTATATCCTTCGATAATGAGGATTCGGTTTCAGAAGATAACCAGGAACGATCGGAGGACCTATCGCAAAGTAAAATGAGCTGGGAACGATGCTGGAGAATCTGATTGGCGTCTGTGAATTCTTCCCAGAGTCTCGATATATCGATCTGGGGAGATTCCTGGTTCTGGGTTGGTGATACCACAATGAATGGGTTGATGACGAGAAGTCCGGAGGGCGAGCGAGATAAGGTCCGAGATGGGGCGAGCAAAGTCCAGGGCAAGCAAGACAAGGTCCAAGGTGCGACGAGTAATGACAAGATCCAAGGCAGAGCGAGTAAGAAAAGTCCAGGGTGGGGAGAGCGGAGACAGATGGGGGGCAAGCGGGAAACAGATGGGGGTGAGCGGAAAACAGATGGGGCGAGTGGGAAACAGATGGAGAGGAAACAGGAAACAGATGTTATTCTCCAAAAAACCTCAAAACGAGAAACAAACTCCCTGCTGGGCTCCTGATGATCAGACCGAAGATCCAAAAGTCACTGAGGATTCGGATTTGGAATACCAGCTGTAGGAGGGGGGTGTCTCGGTCTAGATCCAAAGGGGGAGTAGGGGAAAGATCCAAAATGTGAGAGATAAGGGAGGATATAGTTCAATTGAGAAAGCTATCTCTCGGAGCAGAGATTGTAGGATGGATAATGTCTTGATACAAGAGGATCGTCCCCGGGAGAGGCAATATATATGTGAGACACTGGGACGTCCAGTCAACGTCAGAGTGACGGTAATATCGAACTAGTCAGGTTTCTCGATAGTCACGAAGCAGATGGGGCGTGCACGGTCTTCGCCGGCGTTCAATTATTATACAAGAATAAAACCCCGTATGACATTCCTTCCAAAATCGCCCACCGTTAAGGGATTTACAGCGAATAATCTAAGGGGTTCGGTTTGGTATCGGCAGCGCCCACCGGCTGCGGTTTGAGTGCCGGATCGTAGGCGGCTCCGTGGCAACGGGTTGCTCGACGGATCGCTCAGTGGACGGATTGGTGAGTGCGACAGCTCGCGCCGCCTCACCTGCGGTTCGAGACGGGCCCGGCGTCTTGCCAGACGGCTGGCTCGTATATCGCTTCGGCAAATGGTTCGAGGCGGGCCCGGCATCTTGACCTACGGCTCGCTGGTGGCGCTTCGGCAGAGGATTCGATTCGAGATGAGCCCGGCGTCTTGCCCGACGTCTTACTCGCGGCACTTCGACGGATGGTTCGGTCGAGATGGGCCCCGGTGAATTGTCCGGCGGATCGCGTAACAACTGCTTCATGGGTAAGATAAGGAAAGGAATATGCTCACACACCAGACCCTCCTGGGTGCGGGCCGGAACCCGAAGCTACTCGTCCTGGTTGGTCTGACGATAAGGGGAGATGAGGTTTCGTTGGCACTGCATAAGCTGCAGCCGAACAGGGTGTCTCAGCGTGTTTCGCTCAGAAGCTCAACCCACTCTGCCTAGCCCCCCAAGTGTTTCGCTCGGAAGCTTCAGCCCACTTAGGTTTGGTCCTTTGTTTTGATGGCACTGCGCAAGCGGCAGCCAAAATAGGGGTCACAGAGTGTTTCGCTCTGAAGCTCAACCCACTCCGTCTAGCCCCCTTAGTGTTTTGCACGGAAGCTTCAACCCCCTAAGGTTTGGTCTTTCTGTTTGTTTGCGTCACTCAACCCCTCATGCTCCAGAGTTAAACTCTTACAGCTGGTCTCAGCCGTAAGCTAAACTCCGTTCCTCATCTCCCGTCTAGACTCTTGAGCTCCTCACGTATCCTTCCGTCTCCTTCCCGATTAACTGTCGTCTGACGCGCCGCTTAGGTGTATCGTCGATTTGGCGGATGGTGCGACGTATGCCCGGCATCGTGCCAGACGGCTTGCATATATTGTTTCAGTTCAAGATGGGCCCTGCGGCTTGCCCGACGGCTCACTCGTATCATATCGGTCCGGTTCGCCGTCTGCCAAACAGCTCACTTGACAACTGCCTCACAGGTAAGATAAGGTAAGGAATACGCTCAAACACCAGACCCTCCTGGGTGCGGGCCGGAGCCCGAAGATACTCGTCCTGGTCGGTCTGACGATAAGGAAACAAGGTTCTGTTTAGCACTGCATAACTCGCCCAACCCTTTTGGGGGTTAAGTCCCTCATGCGGCCCAGTGGATTGCAAAGTCTTTTCTCATCCATCCCGTTAGATGACGTGGCCTTATCATCTCGTAGATGACGCGGCCCAATTTCACTCCATTTCCCACCATTTGCCGGTATCCCTTATCTCCCGAAGTTAACCCTCACGACCAATGGGGGCCGTAAGCCTTGTTAACTCAGCTTTTTATCTGCCGTCTAGACTCTCGAGCCCCTTGCATATCCTCCCGTCTCCTTCCCGATTAACTGTCGTTCCGCTTGCGGCGCTCCGGAGGATGGCTCGGTTCGACGTAAGGTGCGTGCGGGGGCTGTCTGTCGGCTTGCGCAGTAGATCGTTTGCGGCTCCGTGGCGACGACTCGCTCCTCGGATCGCACGTTGGGGGAAGGGCGTTAACTCGATATCTGGGTAACCAGTAGGTGGTCCATTGATGATTGATTGATGATTCCGATTGATCATGTTCCTTCTCCTTCGCCCACGGCGAGGAGTCGTATAAGTATTCAGCTCAGCAAGGTCACATGCTGTGGCGAAATTACCCTGTGCCGCGACGTGAAAACTCTTCACCTTGGCACTAGATTTCATCAGCGTAAAGAGGATAACTCTCGATTGGGTCAGACAGTAGTGCTTTTCCTGTATCTTCCCGAGAGTGGCCAGAGCAGGTGCCTCTCCTTAAGTCCTCTCGTCATGATTGGGTGATGCGATTGGGTGGCGTGTTGGGTTAATTTCGTTACTCGACCGGAGCCGGCAGCAACGAGCCCTCAACTGTACCAGCTGATCCTACTCGGCCGCAACGGGCACCAAGGTATAGCTCTACCCCATATCGCTCCCAACAGAGTCTCGAACTGTTTCTGAGGTGCGGTCCAGTAGCGGCGTTTGCACTTTCGCGTATCATGAGCCGGTACTTGGTCCGGGGGCTATCCAGCGCTACAGGTTCAGCTTGCAGTCAAGTTTCCACTCCAGTATTCGTTCAACTCGACGTCCTCACCCTGGTGCGGCGTGTGCCCTGCCTCATAATCGTTGTAAGCATCTCGAATAAGTGGGGATACGCTCACGCTGTTGAGCGCTGGCTGGCACGAACCTGGCATGACAGGCTCCTTGGCGCCGGCGCTGGTGCCACTCTCAACCTTGTCGCCCTGTGGCTCGTCCTCGTTTCCGCTGCCGCAGCCACAGTCATCCTCCGCACTTAGGCACCTCGACCGATCTCCGCCATATCACTCCGGTAGCGTTATCCCCGACCGCTGGCCGGTCTAGACCTCTCTCCTTCGTCTCCGTTATGTAGATTGCGCGTCTTTTCTCCTGTCCGCTATGTTTGTTGTCTCCCATTGATTGAGCTTGCGCGTTCTTCTCCCATGTTCGTTACGGGTATTGTTTTCCCTTGATTAAATTGTACGTCAGTCTTCCTTTCCTTTACCGTTACTGCTTGCGCGTCCTTTCTCCTGTTGCCACGAGTAGAGTGTTGGCCATGCGGTGGCCGAGTGCGATCATGTGTTTTACTTGGGCGCGGCGATCAAGTCATGATGTTAGACGTAGGAACTGTGTCAGTCTTGCGGGCAAGCTGTGATTCCACAGAGGGAAGGAAAAGTATAAAGGAAGGGCGCGGTAGCTAGTCTGGAGATTCTTCTCCACGCAATCTATTATCTCTCTTCACAGACCGACCTCTCTCTACCCGTGAACCGGCGCTGCGACCACCACCCCGATAAGAAGAACAAGACCACGCCCGGCGTGACGGATACCAGAAGAACAACGAGCCCAGGCAAGGCGTGTGAGAAGACCGTGACGAGACCACGTCAGGCGTGACGGATACCACGAGAACAACGAGCCCACGCAAGGCGTGTGAGAGGACCGCGACGAGACCACGCCGGGCGTGACGGATACCGCGAGACGACGAGCGGTGCGTGAGTACACCGGAAGTGTGATTACGAGCGGCGCGTGAGTACACCAGAAGTGTGACTACTAGCGGCGCGTGAGTACACCAGAAGTGTGACTACGAGCGGCACGTGAGTACGTTGAAAGTGTGACTACAAGCGGCGCGTGAGTACGCCGAAAGTGTGACTACGAGCAGCGTGTGAGTACGCCAGAAGTGTGACTATGAGCGGCGCGTGAGTACGCCGGAAGTGTGACTACAAGCGGCGCATGAGTACGCCGGAAGTATGATCACGAGCTTGCCCCGAAGAACCGAACCTACGTTACCTGTCGAGCAGCACGGAGTAGTCAAGGCAGGATCTTGACACTAGATTGCGTCTCCCTATCAACACCTGATGTAGCAAGAAAAAAGACACGGTGGAGTCCCCGGACCCCCTCAACCTGAGCGAATTTAGGGACGTCCCTGACGACCAGCGAGCACAGAGTCCAGTAACCCCAGAGCAAAGATCCAGGCCACAGACCCCCGAGTCACCAGAACAGACCAGAAGAATGACGGACGGACCCCACTTGTTGACAACGGAAATGTTGCCGGCCCTCCTAGCGGCACGCGACAGACCGCCGCAGACCAGTTACCCAAAGCTCGGGGACCCCGAACTGTTCGAAGGAGAAAAAGCAAAATTCAAAACGTTCCTGGCCCAGTGCGATCTGAAGTTTAGAACTGAGGGAAATCGATTCGACGACGATGAGAAAATAACGGGATACGCATCCTCCCTACTCCGGGGGGTGGCATGGAACTGGGTGGATACCTTCCTGAACCAGGAGGGAGGAATCAAACTAATATGGGAAGAACTGAAAACTAACATGAAGAACGTCTTCGGCCAGGTGGATGCCGAGGAAATAGCCTTCGAAAAATTCCAGAAAATCCAGCAGGGAAACCGGACGGCAGCAACCTACTGGGCGGAATTCCAACGAATCAAACCAGATCTCCCGTACGTGGACAACGTATGCATCGCGTGATTTCGAGACGGATTACACCCAGAAGTAAAAAGGCACCTGGTCATGAGCGAAGTACCAGCCACCGTCCTGGTAGACTACGTCACCGCGGCCATCAAAACAGACAGCCACCTATGCAACCTTGGAGTCATTAGTCGGCGCCCTGCAGCGAGTTCAGAAGCGCGCATCCAGGTCCACATGAAAGAACCCGTCAGCGCCCTGGGGGACCCAATGGACCTAGATGCTACCCGACGGTTCAAGTTCGCACCAAGAACACCGACCCGGTTCCCCTGACGACCACAAACGGACGAATGCTACAATTGCGGAAAAAAGGGGCACTTTGCGAAGGAATGCCCCCAGCCCAAGAAAGCATGAGCCCCATGGAGAAGGCCATACCGGGCAGCAGAAGCCACATACGAAGAAGACACCATAAACAATGAAGTAGGGAAAGAACCTGAACCGGTGGGAAACAACAGCCCTAGGGAATAGGCCTAGGCAACAGCCACCCGAGGGAGAATCCTGTTGCAGAACCAGACCCACCCTACAGAATACAAACAACCAGGTACGACCTCGAAGAGAAGATCATGATCAAAGTACGAATCATAGGAACCGACAGAAAAGAACACAACACCAACGCCCTAGTGGACAGCGGGGCATCCGAGAACTTTGTCGACAAGGCTTATGCCGAAGCAAGTGGAATCCCAATACAGCAAAAAGCGATACCAAGACGGGTCCTGACCGTGGATGGGAGCGAGGTCACTGGCGGGCCAGTAACCCACGACGCCCAAGTCCACCTCAGAATCAATCATCACCAGGAAGACATCCAGCTACACTGCATCACAATCGGAAATGCGCCAATCGTCCTAGGGCTCCCATGGCTCAAGCTCCATGATCCGGTGATAGGGTGGAAGAATCATACAGTGAAATTACACTCAGACCACTGCGCCGAAAAATGCTTACCTAGCTCACCAAGAGTGAACACGGTCCCGGAAGAACAGGCCATGGAGCAATACTACAGGAAAATACCAGAAAATTGGGAGATTGGCGAAACGGACCCATGGGAAGTATGCCAAACCATCAGCAAAATCAAGGAAACCTCCAAGACCAGCAAAAACCCAATTCCGCCGGAATATCACGAGTTCCTCGAAGTATTCACCGAAAAAGAACCGACGGCACCTCCGCCCCACCGCGCTCACGACCACGACATTCCACTGAAGGAAGGAAAGACGCCCCGGTACGAGCCCCTGCGACCCCTGAACGAAGAAAAAATGAAGGCTCTCAAGGAATACCTAGAAGTCAATGAGAAACGGGGATGGATCCAGGCATCTACCTCTCCAGCTGGGGTGCCAATACACTTTCTCAAGAAGAAGGACGGGGGACTATGCCTATGTATGGATTATCGACAACTGAATGAGATCACAATCAAAGACCGGACACCATTGCCATTAATCGGAGAGTCCCTGGATCAACTATCTAATGCCACCATCTACACCAAACTAGATATCCGAGACGCCTACTACAACCTCCGAATCGCAGCAGGAGACGAATGGAAAACAGCCTTCAAAACCCGGTACGGACTATACGAGTACTGCGTCATGCCTTTCGGGTTGACCAATGCACCGGCGTCGTTCCAACGATGGATGAACGAGATTTTGAGCGAATACCTTGATATCTTCTGTGTGGCATATCTGGACGACATCCTCATCTTCTCGCAAAATCTGAAAGATCACCAGAGACACGTCCGGACAATCTTGAAACGAGTTGAGAAAACCGGGCTCACGCTGAACGCATCCAAATGCGAATTCCATACAACGGAAATAGAATACTTGGGATACGTCATTTCACCGCAGGGACTGCGAATGGACGAAGAAAAAATCCGGACCATCAAAGAATGGAAGGAACCAACAAACGTCAAAGGAATCCAGAGCTTCCTCGGCTTTGCCAACTTTTACCGGCGCTTTATCAGAGACTACAGCAAAATCACGACACCCCTATCCTCCCTCACAAGGAAGGAAAAAGGATGGGAATGGAGTGAGAAACAACAAGAGGCATTTGAGACGCTCAAGAAAGCAATGATCATGGAACCTATACTACAACACTTCGATCCGGAACAACACATCACCAGCGAAACAGACACCTCCGACTACGCCAAAGGAGCAATCTGCTCACAACCCGACAAAAAGGGAATCCTGCACCCTGTAGCATACTACTGAAGGAAACTCAAAGACCCGGAGCACAATTACGACATCCACGATAAGGAGTTACTGGCGATAGTCGATGCACTACGAAAATGGGATACCTATTGTAAAACAACGGGACCAAAGATCACGATCCTCACCGACCACAAAAACCTCGAATACTGGAAAACAAAAAAAGACCTCAATTTGTGACAAGCCTGGTGGGGTGAGCGATTAGCTAACTATGACTTCGTGATCAAGTATCGACCCGGAAAATTGGCCGGCAAGCCAGACATCCTCTCCCTGGGAAGCGGATACGAAGCATCGGCAGAACCACGGCCGAATCCTGTTACCCGAAGAAGCGTTCGAAGCACACCAGGCCAATACAACCGAAACCATCAACCTCGAGATAGACAAGGAACGCCTGAATGAAATCCGGACACTAAGCGCCGCAGATAAAGAGATCCAAGAAATCCGGAGGAAAAAGGGGAGCGGGACCACCTGAGACAGAAAGATCATGCTAGGGTTATACGAGGAAAACAGCGGGTTGCTAATGTATGACGGCCTCATATGGTTCACGGACGACGACACCCTGCGACTACACATATTAAGAGACCACCATGATGCGCAAGCTGCGGGACACCCGGGCCGAGCAAGACCCCTGGAACTAGTTAGCTGAAGCTTCTACTGGCCAGGGCAACGAAAGTACATCCACAGATACGTCGACCACTGTGACACCTGCCATCGCATCAAGCCCATCCAACACACGCCATTTGGATTGCTAAAGCCACTCGAACTCCCACACCGGCCATGGGACACGATATCAATGGACTTTATCACCGCGCTGCCAATGAGCAACGGAAAAGACACATTATGGGTAATAATCGACCGCCTCACAAAGATGGGACATTTTGTCGCCTGACAGAGCACCATGAACCCCGAAGACCTGGCAGACCACTTCCTCCGACAGGTAATAAGACCCCACAGACTGCCAAGCAGTATTGTATCAGACAGAGGGTCCCTGTTTACCTCAGACTTCTGGAGACGAGTAACAGAAGCACTCGGGATATCACCCAACCTCAGCACAGCCTTCCACCCACAAACGGACGGACAAATGGAAAGAGCCAATGCCACCCTCGAGCAGTATCTCCGGGCATACTGCAACTACCAACAGGAAGACTGGAAAAGGTTGTTGCCAATTGCCGAATTCTGCTACAACAACACACAAACCGGAACCACAAAAATAACCCCCTTCTTTGCCAACTATGGATATCACCCTCGTTTCCTGCCAGACATCAGCACCCGGAACGATGAGACCCCGGAAGTGTCGGAATATGTCGTGGCATTAAGAAGGTTGCATGAAGAACTTCGAGCAGAGATCAAGGAAGCCCAAATGTCTCAAGCAGAGCAACCCAACAAAGCACGACATCCGGATCCGGTACTGAACCCAGGCGACAGGGTCAGGCTACGACGGAAACACATCCAGACAACCCGACCATCGAACAAACTGGACCACAAGCAGATAGGCCAGTACACCATTCTCGAGAAGGTAGGCTCAAGGGCATATAAACTGAACCTACTGGCCACTGTCAGGATCCACCCAGTTTTCCACATCAGCCTCCTCGAACCCACAGCCAGCACGGAACCCATCCCGGGACACCAACAAACACCGCCACCACCTGTGATCATCCAAGAACAGCAAGAGTGGGAAGTAGAGAAAATCCTCGACTCCCAACGCCATAGAAACCAGATCCAGTTTCGAGTCAAGTGGACCGGTTTCCACGACCCCGATCGTACCTGGTATCCCGCCAGCAACTTTGAGAACTCACCCCACCTCGTCTGCCAGTTCCACGAGATATACCCTGAGAAACCTGCACCCCAACTCTAAAAACCCGATATGTCCACCACCGCCACTGTCGACACCAACGAAGGCTGGACCTTCGCTGGCCACAGCCACACCTCCGAGTTTCCCATCTCAACCTCCACCGATAACGAACAAACCGAACTACCCACCAATGAACCCAACAATGACTGGGGTATTGCCGCCACCACGACCGATGGATGGGGCACCCCTCCAGCCACACCTTCGCCCCCTCTGTCCGCCACAGGACAGCCCCGTACCAACGACCACGTATTCCTGCACTGGACGGCGTGCGACGATGACTACTGCAACACCCACCGCCAGAGCAAGGACAACAACTACTACCCGCACCGAAGCCGCCGCCGCCGAGCGACAAAATAAGAATGCCCGCTCCCACACCCAAACGAACTACTCGAAGTAACCCGCGAACTACGGCTCAACCCCATCAAAGCATGCGCGGACTGGCACCCAGGAAAGCGGGTCTGCGCCAAATGCTGGTTCCTTGTAAACATGGAAAACCACCACCTCTGCTGCAGCACTGCAGCCCCACGTGAAACCTTAGTGGACATCACGCCAACACAGGAAGATCAGGAAAACATAATCCCCGCGGCCGTGACTGCGGCACTACAGGACGAGCAACTCGCCCTCCTGGGGGAAATCGTCACCATGATACATCAAACAACCACCCGGGACGCCCTCCGCAATCACGTCGTACACCGGACGCTCGCCCAGCGGATGAACGAGTTCCACTATGCGGACCAACAGCAACTCCAGCAGATGACCAACACCTTGGGAGCCATCATCACCGAACAACAGCGAATGAACGAACAACTCCAAGCCCTGCAGCAGGCTAGCTGGCCCGTCCGCATCTACCGCACCCACATCCGCCACCGGACCCTGACGACCCGACATGACCTCGCCGGAGCTTCGGTCTGGACAGGGGACGTACTGTCACGAACCTGGCGCGACAGGCTCCTTGGCGCCGGCACCGGTGCCACTCTCACCCTTATCACCCTGTGGCTCGTCCTCGTTTCCGCTGCCCCAGCCGCGGTCATCCTCCGTGCTTAGGCGCCTCGACTGATCTCCGTCATATCGCTCCGGTATTGATATCCCCGACCGCTGGCCCATCTAGACCTCTCTCCTTCGTCTCCGTTATGTTACTTGCGCGTCTTTTCTCCTTTCCGCCATGTTTGTTGTCTCCCATTGATTGAGCTTGCGCGTCCTTCTCCCATGTTCGTTACGAGTATTGTTTTCCCTTGATTAAGTTGTACATCAGTCTTCCTATCCTTTACCGTTACTGCTTGCGCATCCTTTCTCCTGTTGCCACGAGTAGAGTGTTGGCCGCCCCGCGGCCGAGTGCGATCATGTGTTTTCCTTGGGCGCGGCGATCGAGTCATGATGTTAGATGGAGGAACTTTGTCAGTCTTGCGGGCAAGCTGTGATTCCACAGAGCGAAGGAAAAGTATAAAGGAAGGGTGCGGTAGCTAGTCTGGAGATTCTTCTCCATGCAATCTATTATCACTCTCCACAGACCTACCTCTCTCTACCCGTGAACCGGCGCTGCGACCAGCACCCCGATAAGAACAACGAGACCACGCCCGGCGTGACGGATACCACAAGAACAACGAGCCCACGCAAGGTGTGTGAGAAGACCGCGACAAGACCACGCCAGGTGTGACGGATACCGCAAGAACAACGAGCCCACGCAAGGCGTGTGAGAGGACCGCGACGAGACCACGCTGGGCGTGACGGATACCGCGAGACGACGAGCGGCACGTGAGTGCACCGGAAGTCTGACTACGAGCGGCGCGTGAGTACGCCGAAAGTCTGACTACGAGCGGCGCGTGAGTATGCCGGAAGTGTGACTACGAGCGGCGCGTGAGTACGCCGGAAGTGTGACTACGAGCGGTGTGTGAGTACGCCGGAAGTATGATTACGAGCTTGCCCCAAAGAACCAAGCCTACGTTACCTGTCGAGCAGCACAGAGTAGTCAAGGCAGGATCTTGACACTGGCAGAGCCCAGAGTTCATTGCCATAATCGGGTGTCAGTGACAAGGATGCGGATGGTAGCATGATCCCTCATGTCTCCCTACTACGGGATGCAGCTGTATCGCCACGGACCATCGAGCCGTCTGCGACGATACAGCGATTTCCGACTCGTGGTGTTGTTCCTCTGGAAACAACCCCGCTCCTATTCCGCGACCTAGGCTCGCAACTCCTTGCGTTCCTGTTTCCTTCCGATTGCTTCTCCTTATGATGACCACCAAGGTTGTCTTCCTCTGCAGCAGCGCTTGCACTTTCCCGGCCTGTGCCGGTACTTGGCCCAGGGACCTGCTGGTGCCACAGAGTCAGTTGACCCGAGCCGAGCCCCGCCAGCGTTGGTTGCCCGGTCTTGGTATGCCATCCTAAGACCGTGTGACGAGTTTCCCATACCTTCCTGCCCTGTCCGTATCCGAATGTCCAACCCGTAATATTTAGGGTGTAACACTATCCCCCCCTTCCTAAGCTTCGTCCGGAAGCTATAGGATGGTGTTGCGTGTAGTCCTTCAGCCTCGTACTATTGCTCGATTGTAGATATAGAAGCCATGTGGGAAAAAGTCTCTCAAATCGGTGAGTCCGTAGTCCGTTGGCGTATCAGGATACTATACTCTGCTACTGCTCGATCATTGAGACTGAAAAACCTCATGGGAAAAAGTCTCTCAAATCGTCGTGACCCGGTAGCCCGTTGGGGTTTCAAATCGACGAAACACGTGACGGTTCTGTAAGGTGACCTTAGAACGTAGCCTTCCAGCCTACCGCTCTGGTTATCAAGAAAAACCCAGTGGGAAATAACTCTGTAACCATTCCTTCAGCCGGTAGCTGTCGAATAGCATGTTCGTCAGATCGTATCGGTCATGACATCGTATTGCTGTCGATGCCGTCCATTTTCCGGGGGACTCTTGATGTCCTGAGTCTGGTGCCCGGTGCCCACCTTCTGGTGAAGGCATCGCGTTTCCATCCTCAAATTCCCAGCGTTTCGGCTCATGCGTCCCGGTGCTCGGCTCGGGACGGTGTCCTCCCTGACTTTTCAGTCAACCCGTTCCGGCACTTCGGTACGGAACCGCAGTCTCCCTGACCTTTTGGTCAACCCGTTCCGGCACTTCAGCACAGAACAGCAGTCTCCCTGACCTTTTGGTCAACCCATTCCGGCGCCCGGCACGGAATGGCATTCTCCCTGTCCACCGGTTCCGGCGCTTCAGTACGGAACGGCATCTTTCCATGGCCTTCCGGTACCCGGCGTTCCAGCCGTGCTGCTGATATCGTGAGTACAGAGCCTTTGGTGTCAATGCTGACCACAGCTGCCGCAACATGGAATGCATCCCGGATCGCCGTGATCGGGTGATCCTTACCCCCCCCTTTTCAGGGCGGTTCTCCGAACGTCTTGAATAAGCGTCAAGTTTGCCATTCCGGCTACTGGACCGTCGAGATGCATATCGATGTATTATGTATCGTCTATGCCAGCGGGTTGCTGTACTGTAGTCAGCGAGCCTGGCGTCGGTTGAGTTCCCATTACCCGAGGTTTGCTCAGCGTATGGTGTGCTGTTGGTTCGTCGACAGCCATGTATATGCCCGGATGACGTGTGATTGGCGTTACGCTCCATCGAGGAGCTGCCTCACAATGGGTCGTTGAGGGTGATATTGAGGAATAGCTCCCAGTGCGAACTTCCGCAGGTAGTACGCAGCGAATGCCAAACTTCCGCAGGTCGGAACAGCTGGAATGGTGCCAGGAACGTGTATTCTAACGTATCCGGAATGACCTCACTGGCCTCGAGTGAGAACGAGTGCTGGTTTCCCGGCAAGCCGGCGGCCGCCGGGAGCCAAAAGGACTGGATTTTGGGATTTTCGTCCGGTTTCGGTAAAAAACAGGAAACGAGCTCAGCCGCACTCGAGGCCTATTGAGGCCCAAAACGAAAAACCCCTCGTCGTTTGCCTGCCCAGCAGCCGTCATGGACTGGGTCTCTGGCGGACTTTGCTGGTCCTTCGGTGCCATGCATCCGGTGTGGTGGACACCATCGGAGCCATTGGTGAGGCGGTTCCCGCGGTTCCTACAGACCTCGTCGACCACTGCTTGGACCGACTCCCAACGCTACTTTCTTGGCCCGACCTTCCAGTTACGCCTCATAGGCTGGCTGGAGGTGTTTCTCTCCCTAGCCTTTCGGCTTGACCATGTCTGCTCAGCGCAACAGCCGGTAAGTGGTCTTTCCTTACTTGCCCTTTTGGCACATTGCCAGGTCCTGTCGAGCTACAACTCGACCCCTGGCCACCCAAAATTCCTTGCTCGCCATTGGCGTTGAGCAGGATTCTCTTCCTCTTCGCGTGTCTGACTGTCTCGCGGTTGACTGGAGGGAAAGTGTGTGGCTGACAGTCGACATCGTCCGAAGGTCGAAATTGTCGAGAAAGGTGACTTGGAACCCTAGATTATAGTGTGACACTGGGACATCCGGTCAACGTCGGAGTGACGGTAATATCGAACTAGTCAGGTTTCTCGATAGTCACAAAGGAGATGGGGCGCGTGCAGTCTTCGCTGGCGTTCAATTATTATTATACAAGAATAAAACCGCATATGACAGGTCTTCTAAAATCACCCACCGTTAAGGGATTCACAGCGAATAATCTAAGGGGTTCAGTTCGGTATCGGCGGCGCCCGCTGGCTGTAGCTTGAGCACCGGATCGTACGCGGCTCCATGGCAATGGCTTGCTCGACGGATCGCTTGGTGGATGGCTTGGTGTGTGGGGCGGCTCGCGTGGCGGCGCATGCGGTTCAAGATGGGCCTGGCGGCTTGCCAGATGGCTCGCTGGTGTATCGCTTCGGCGGATGGTTCCAGGCGGGCCTGGCGTCTTGCCCAACGGCTCGCTCACGGCGCTTTGGCGGAGGATATGATTCGAGACAGGCCCGGCGTCTTGCCCAACAGCTCGCTCACAGGGCTTCGCTGGATGGTTCGGTTGAGATGGGCCCCGGTGTCTTGCCCGGCGGCTCGCGCGACAACTGCTTCACAGAAAAGATAAGGAAAGGAATACGCTCACACACCAGACCTTCCTGGGTGTGGGCCGGAGCCCGAAGCTACTCATCCTGGTTGGTCTGACAATAAGGGGAGATGAGGTTTCGTTGGCACTGCATAAGCTGCAGCCGAACAGGGTGTCTCAGAGTGTTTCGCTCGGAAGCACAACCCACTCCGCCTAGCCCCCCAAGTATTTCGCTCGGAAGCTTCAGCCCACTTAGGTTTGGTCCTTTGTTTTGATGGCACTGTGCAAGCGGCAGCCAAAACAGGTGTCACAGAGTGTTTCGCTCGGAAGCTCAACCCACTCCGTCTAGCCCCCTTAGTGTTTTGCTCGGAAGCTTCAACCCACTAAGGATTGGTCTTTCTATTTGTTTGTGTCACTCAACCCCTCATGCTCCAGAGTTAAACTCTTACAGCTGGTCTCAGCCATAAGCTAAACCCCGTTCCTCATCTCCCGTCTAGACTCTTGAGCTCCTCACGTATCCTTCCGTCTCCTTCCCGATCAACTGTCGTCTGACTCGCCACTTAGATATATCGTCGATTCGGCGCATGGTGCGACGCATGCCCGTCGGCGTGCCAGACGGCTTGCGTATATCGTTTCGGTTCGAGATGGGCCCGGCTGCTTGCCCGGCGGCTCGTACGTATCGTATCGGTCCGGTTCGGTGTCTACCAAACGGCTCGCTCGACAACTGCCTCACAGGTAAGATAAGGTAAGAAATACGCTCAAACACCAGACCCTCCTGGGTGCGGGCCGGAGCCCGAAGATACTCGTCCTGGTCGGTCTGACGATAAGGAAACAAGGTTCTGTTTAGCACCGCATAACTCGCCCAACCCTTTTGGGGGTTAAGTCCCTCATGCGGCCCAGTAGATTGCGAAGTCTTTTCTCATCCATCCCGTTAGATGACGTGGCCTTATCATCTCGTAGATGACGCGGCCCAATTTCACTCCGTTTCCCACCAGTTGCCGGTATCCCTTATCTCCCGAAGTTAACCCTCACGACCAATGGCGGCCGTAAGCCTTGTTAACTCAGCTTTTTATCTCCCGTCTAGACTCTCGAGCCCCTTGCGTATCCTCCCGTCTCCTTCCCGATTAACTGTCGTTCCGCTTGCGGCGCTCAGGCGGATGGCTCGGTTCGACGTAAGGTGCGTGCGGGGGCTGTCTGTCGGCTTGCGCAGTAGATCGTTTGCGGCTCCGTGGTGACGACTCACTCCTCGGATCGCATGTTGGGGGAAGGGCGTTGACTCGATATCTGGGTAACCGGTAGGTGGTTCATTGATGATTGATTGATGATTCCGATTGATCATGTTCCTCCTCCTTTGCCCACGGTGAGGAGTCGTATAAGTATTCAGCTCGGCGAGGTCACGTGCTGTGGGGAAATTACCCTGTGCTGCAACGTGAAAACTCTTCACCTTGGCACTAGATTTCATCAGCGTAAAGAGGATAACTCTCGATTGGGTCAGAAAGTAGTGCTTTTCCTGTATCTTCCCGACAGTGGCCAGAGCAGGTGCCTCTCCTTAAGTCCTCTCGTCGTGATTGGGTGATGCGATTGGGTTGCGTGTCGGGTTAATTTCGTTACTCGACTGGAGCCGTCAGCAACGACCCCTCAACTGTACCAGCTGATCCTACTCGGCCGCAACGGGCACCAAGGTATAGCTCTACCCCATATCGCTCCCAACAGAGTCTCGAACTGTTCCTGAGGTGCGGTGCAGTAGCGGCGTTTGCACTTTCCCGAATCATGAGCCGGTACTTGGTCCGGGGGCTATCCAGCGCTACAGGATCGGCTTGCGGTCAAGTCTCCACTCCAGTATTCGTTCAACTCGACGTCCTCACCCTGGTGCGGTGTGTGCCCTGCCTCATAATCGTTGTAAGCATCTCGAATAAGTGGGGATACGATGACGCTGTTGAGCGCTGGCTGGCACGAACCTGGCGTGACAGGCTCCTAGGTGCCGGCGCCGGTGCCACTCTCAACCTTGTCGCCCTGTGGCTCGTCCTTGTTTCCGCTGCCGCAGCCACGGTCATCCTCCGCACTTAGGCGCCTCGACCGATCTCCGCCATATCACTCCGGTAGCGTTATCCCCGACCGCTGGCCAGTCTAGACCTCTCTCCTTTGTCTCCGTTATGTAGATTGCGCGTCTTTTCTCCTGTCCGCTATGTTTGTTGTCTCCCATTGATTGAGCTTGCGCGTCCTTCTCCCATGTTCGTTACGAGTATTGTTTTCCCTTGATTAAGTTGTGCGTCAGTCTTCCTTTCCTTTCCCATTACTACTTGCGCATCCTTTCTCCTGTTGCCGCGAGTAGAGTGTTGGCCGCGCGGCTGCCGAGTGCGATCATGTGTTTTACTTGGGCGCGGCGATCAAGTCATGATGTTAGACGTAGGAACTGTGTCAGTCTTGCGGGCAAGCTGTGATTCCACAGAGGGAAAGAAAAGTATAAAGGAAGGGCACGGTAGCTAGTCTGGAGATTCTTCTCCACGCAATCTATTATCTCTCTTCACAGACCTACCTCTCTCTACCCGTGAACCGGCGCTGCGACCACCACCTCGATAAGAAGAACGAGACCACGCCCGGCGTGACGGATACCGGAAGAACAACGAGCCCACGCAAGGCGTGTGAGAAGACCGTAACGAGACCACGTCAGGCGTGACGGATACCACGAGAACAACGAGCCCACGCAAGGCGTGTGAGAGGACCACGACGAGACCACGCCAGGCGTGACGGATACCGCGAGACGACGAGCCGCGCGTGAGTACGCCGGAAGTGTGACTACGAGCGGCACGTGAGTACACTGGAAGTGTGACTACGAGCGGCGCGTGAGTACGCCAGAAGTGTGACTACGAGTGGCGCGTGAGTACGTCGAAAGTGTGACTACAAGCGGCGCATGAGTACACCGAAAGTGTGACTACGAGCAGCACGTGAGTACACCGGAAGTGTGACTATGAGCGGCGCGTGAGTACGCCGGAAGTGTGACTACAAGCGGCGCATGAGTACGCCGGAAGTATGATCACGAGCTTGCCCCGAAGAACCGAGCCTACGTTACCTGTCGAGCAGCACGGAGTAGTCAAGGCAGGATCTTGACACTAGATTGCGTCTCCCTATCAACACCTGACGTAGCAACAAAAAAGACACGGTGGAGTCCCCGGACCCCCTCAACCTGAGCGAAATTAGGGACGTCCCTGACAACCAGCGAGCACCGAGTCCAGTAACCCCAGCGCAAAGATGCAGGCCACAGACCCCCGAGTCACCAGAACAGACCAGAAGAATGACGGAAGGACCCCACTTGTTGACAACGGAAATGTTGCAGGCCCTCCTAGCGGCACGCGACAGACCGCCGCAGATCAGTTACCCAAAGCTCAGGGACCCCGAACTGTTCGAAGGAGAAAAAGCAAAATTCAAAACGTTCTTGGCCCTGTGCGAGCTGAAGTTTAGAACTGAGGGAAATCGATTCGACGACGATGAGAAAATAACGGGATACGCATCCTCCCTACTCCGGGGGGTGGCATGGAACTGGGTGGAAACCTTCCTGAACCAGGATGGAGGAATCAACCTAATATGGGAAGAACTGAAAACTAACATGAAGAACGTCTTCGGCCAGGTGGATGCCGAGGAAATAGCCTTCGAAAAATTCCAGAAAATCCAGCAGGGAAACCAGACGGCAGCAACCTACTGGGCGGAATTCCAACGAATCAAACCAGATCTCCTGTACGTGGACAACGTATGCATCGCGCGATTTCGAGACGGATTACACCCAGAAGTAAAAAGGCACCTGGTCATGAGTGAAGTACCAGCCACCGTCCTGGTAGACTACGCCACCGCGGCCATCAAAACAGACAGCCACCTATGCAACCTTGGAGTCATTAGTCGGTGCCCTGCGGCTAGTTCAGAAGCGCGCTTCCATGTCCACATGAAAGAACCCGTCAGCGCCCTGGGGGACCCAATGGACCTAGATGCTACCCGACGGATCAAGTTCGCACCAAGAACGCCGACCCGGTTCCCCTGATGACCACAAACGGACGAATGCTACAATTGCGGAAAAAAGGGGCACTTTGCGAAGGAATGCCCCCAGCCCAAGAAAGCACGAGCCCCATGGAGAAGGCCATACCGGGCAGCAGAAGCCACATACGAAGAAGACACCATAAACAATGAAGTAGAGAAAGAACCTGAACCGACGGGAAACGACAGCCCTCGGGAATAGGCCTAGGCAACAGCCACCCGAGGGAGATACCCGTTGCAGAACCAGACCCACCCTACAGATTACAAACAACCAGGTACGACCGTGAAGAGAAGATCATGATCAAAGTATGAATCATAGGAACCGACAGAAAAGAACACAACACCACTGCCCTAGTGGACAGCGGGGCATCTGAGAACTTTGTCGACAAGGCTTATGCCGAAGCAAGTGGAATCCCAATGCAGCAAAAAGCGACACCAAGACGGGTCCTGACCGTGGATGGGAGCGAGGTCACCGGCGGGCCAGTAACCCACGACGCCCAAGTCCACCTCAGAATCAATCATCACCAGGAAGACATCCGGCTACACTGCATCACAATCGGAAATGCGCCAATCATCCTAGGACTTCCATGGCTCAAGCTCCATGATCCGGTGATTGGGTGGAAGAATCATACTGTGAAATTCCACTCGGACCACTGCGCCGAAAAATGCTTACCTAGCTCACCAAGAGCGAACACGGTCCCGGAAGAAAAGGCCATGGAGCAATACTACAGGAAAACACCAGAAAATTGGGAGATTGGCGAAACGGACCCATGGGAAGTATGCCAAACCATCAGCAAAATCAAGGAAACCTCCAAGACCAGCAAAAACCCAATTCCGCCAGAATATCACGAGTTCCTCGAAGTATTCACCGAAAAAGAACCGACGGCACCTCCGCCCCACCACGCTCACGAGCACCACATTCCACTGGAGGAAGGAAAGACGCCCCCGTACGAGCACCTGCGACCCCTGAACGAAGAAAAAATGAAGGCTCTCAAGGAATACCTAGAAGTCAATGAGAAACGGGGATGGATCCGGGCATCTACCTCTCCGGCTGGGGCGCCAATACACTTTGTCAACAAGAAGGATGGGGGACTATGCCTATGTGTGGATTATCGACAACTGAATGAGATCACAATCAAAGACCGGACACCATTGCCATTAATCGGAGAGTCCCTGGATCAACTATCCAATGCCACCATCTATACCAAACTAGATATCCGAGACACCTACTACAACCTCCGAATCGCAGCAGGAGACGAATGGAAAACAGCCTTCCGAACCCGGTACGGACTATACGAGTACTGCGTCATGCCTTTCAGGTTGACCAATGCACCGGCGTCGTTCCAACGATGGATGAACGAGATTTTGAGCGAATACCTTGATATCTTCTGTGTGGCATATCTGGACGACATCCTCATCTTCTCGCAAAATCTGAAAGATCACCGGAGACACGTCCGGACAATCTTGAAACGAGTTGAGAAAACCGGGCTCACGCTGAACGCATCCAAATGCGAATTCCATACAACGGAAATAGAATACTTGGGATACGTCATATCACCGCAGGGACTGCGAATGGACGAAGAAAAAATCCGGACCATCAAAGAATGGAAGGAACCAACAAATGTCAAAGGAATCCAGAGCTTCCTCGGCTTTTCCAACTTTTACCGGCGCTTTATCAGAGACTACAGCAAAATCACGACACCCCTATCCTCCCTCACAAGGAAGGAAAAAGGATGGGAATGGAGTGAGAAACAACAAGAGGCATTTGAGACGCTCAAGAAAGCAATGATCATGGAACCTATACTACAACACTTCGATCCGGAACAACACATCACCATCGAAACAGACACCTCCAACTATGCCATAGGAGCAATCTACTCACAACCCGACGAAAAGGGAATCCTGCACCCTGTAGCATACTACTGAAGGAAACTCAAAGACCCGGAGCGCAATTACGACATCCATAATAAGGAGTTACTGGCGATAGTCGACGCACTACGAAAATGGGATACCTATTGTAAAACAACGGGACCAAAGATCACGATCCTCACCTACCACAAAAACCTCGAATACTGGAAAACAAAAAAAGACCTCAATTTGCAACAAGCCCGGTGGGGTGAGCGATTAGCTAACTATGACTTCGTGATCAAGTATCGACCCGGGAAATTGGCAGGCAAGCCAGACATCCTCTCTAGAGAGTCAGGAGACTCGCCCTGGGAAGTGGATATGAAGCATCGGCAGAACCACGGCCGAATCCTGTTACCCGAAGAAGCGTTCGAAGCACTCCAGGCCAATACAACAGAAACCATCAACCTCGAGATAGACAAGGAACGCCTGAATGAAATCCGGACACTAAGCGCCGCAGATAAAGAGATCCAAGAAATCCGGAGGAAAAAGGCAAGCGGGACCACCCGCGACGGAAAGATCACGCTAGGGTTATACGAGGAAAACAGCGGGTTGCTAATGTATAACGGCCTCATATGGATCCCGGACGACGACATCCTGCGACTACGCATATTAAGAGACCACCATGATGCGCAAGCTGTGGGACACCCGGGCCGAGCAAGACCCCTGGAACTAGTTAGCCGAAGCTTCTACTGGCCAGGGCAACGAAAGTACATCAACAGATACCTCGACCACTTTGACACCTGCGATCGCATCAAGCCAATCCGACATGCGCCATTTGGATTGCTAAAGCCACTCGAACTCCCACACCGGCCATGGGACACGATATCAATGGACTTTATCACCGCGCTGCTGATGAGCAACGGAAAAGACACATTATGGGTAATAATCGACCGCCTCACAAAGATGGGACATTTCGTCGCCTGACAGAGCACCATGAACCCCGAAGACCTGGCAGACCACTTCCTCCGACAGGTAATAAGACCCCACAGACTACCAAGCAGTATTGTATCAGACAGAGGGTCCCTGTTTACGTCAGACTTCTGGAGACGAGTAACAGAAGCACTCGGGATATCACGCAACCTCAGCACAGCCTTCCACCCACAAACGGATGGACAAATGGAAAGAGCCAATGCCACCCTTGAGCAGTATCTCCGGGCATACTGCAACTACCAACAGGAAGACTGGGAAAGGTTGTTGCCAATTGCCGAATTCTGCTACAACAACACACAAACTGGAACCACAAAAATAACCCCCTTTTTTGCCAACTATGGATATCACCCTCGTTTCCTGCCAGACCTCAGCACCCGGAACGATGAGACCCCGGAAGTGTCGGAATATGTCGCGGCATTAAGAAGGTTGCATGAAGAACTTCGAGCAGACATCAAGGAAGCCCAATTGTCTCAAGCAGAGCAACCCAACAAAGCACGACATCCGGACCCGGTACTGAACCCAGGCGACAGGGTCTGGCTAGGACGGAAACACATCCGGACAACCCGACCATCGAACAAACTGGACCACAAGCAGATAGGCCAGTACACCATCCTCGAGAAGGTAGGCTCAAGGGCATATAAACTGGACCTACTGGCCACTGTCAGGATCCACCCAGTTTTCCACATCAGCCTCCTCGAACCCACAGCCAGCACCGAACCCATCCCGGGACACCAACAAACACCGCCACCACCTGTGATCATCCAAGAACAGCAAGAGTAGGAAGTAAAGAAAATCCTCGACTCCCAATGCCATAGAAACCAGATCCAGTATCGAGTCAAGTGGACCGGTTTCCACAACCCCGATCGTACCTGGTATACCGCCCGCAACTTTGAGAACTCAACCCACCTCGTCCACCAGTTCCACGAGGTATACCCTAAGAAACCTGCACCCCAACTCTAAAAACCCGATATGTCCACTACCGCCACTGTCGACACCAACGAAGGCTGGACCTTCGCTGGCCGCAGCCACACCTCCGAGTTTCCCAACACAACCTCCACCGATAACAAACAAACCGAACTACCCACCAATGAACCCAACAATGACTGGGGTATTGCCGCCACCACGACCGACGGATGGGGCACCCCTCCAGCCACACCTTCGCCCCCTCTGTCTGACGCAGGACAGCCCCATACCAACGACCACGCATCCCTGCACTGGACGGCCTGCGACGATGACTACTGCAACACCCACCGCCAGAGCAAGGACAACAACTACTACCCGCACCGAAGCCGCCGCCGCTGAGCAACAAACTATGACTGCCCGCTCCCACACCCAAACGAACTACTTGAAGTAACCCGCGAACGACGGCTCAACCCCGTCAAAGCATGCACGGACTGGCACCGAGGAAAGCGGGTCTGTGCCAAATGCCGGTTCCTCGTAAACATGGAAAACCACCACCTCTGGTGCAGCGCCGCAGCCCCACGTGAAACCTTGGCGGACATCACGCCACCACAGGAAGATCAGGAAAACATTAACCCCGCAGCGGTGACTGCGGCACTACAGGACGAGCAACTCGCCCTCCTGGGGGAAATCGTCACCATGATACATCAAACAACCACCCGGGACGCCCTCCGCAATCACGTCGTACACCGGACGCTCGCCCAGCGGATGAACGAGTTCCACTATGCGAACCAACAGCAACTCCAGCAGATAACCAACACCTTGGGAGCCATCATCACCGAACAACAGCGAATGACCGAACAACTCCAAGCCCGGCAGCAGGCTAGCCGGCCCGTCCGCATCTACCGCACCCCCATCCGCCGCCGGACCCTGACGACCCGACATGACCTCGCCGGAGCTTCGTTCTGGGCAGGGGACATACTGTCACGAACCTGGCGCGACAGGCTCCTTGGCGCCGGCACCGGTGCCACTCTCACCCTTGTCACCCTGTGGCTCGTCCTCGTTTCCGCTGCCGCAGCCGCGGTCATCCTCCGTGCTTAGGCGCCTCGACCGATCTCCCCCATATCGCTCCGGTATTGATATCCCCGACCGCTGGCCCATCTAGACCTCTCTCCTTCGTCTCCGTTATGTTACTTGCGCGTCTTTTCTCCTTTCCGCTACGTTTGTTGTCTCCCATTGATTGAGCTTGCACGTCCTTCTCCCATGTTCGTTACGAGTATTGTTTTCCCTTGATTAAGTTGTACATCAGTCTTCCTTTCCTTTACCATTACTGCTTGTGCGTCCTTTCTCCTATTGCCGCGAGTAGAGTGTTGGCCGCGCGGCGGCCGAGTGCGATCATGTGTTTTCCTTGGGCACGGCGATCGAGTCATGATGTTAGATGGAGGAACTGTGTCAGTCTTGCGGGCAAGCTGTGATTCCACAGAGCGAAGGAAAAGTATAAAGGAAGGGCGCGGTAGCTAGTCTGGAGATTCTTCTCCACGCAATCTATTATCACTCTCCACAGACCTACCTCTCTCTACCCGTGAACCGGCGCTGCGACCAGCACCCCGATAAGAACAACGAGACCACGCCCGGCGTGACGGATACCACAAAAACAACGAGCCCACGCAAGGTGTGTGAGAAGACCGCAACAAGACCACGCCAGGTGTGACGGATACTGCAAGAACAACGAGCCCACGCAAGGCGTCTGAGAGGACCGCGACGAGACCACGCCGGGCGTGACGGATACCGCGAGACGACGAGCGGCACGTGAGTGCACCGGAAGTGTGACTACGAGCGGCGCGTGAATACGTCGAAAGTGTGACCACGAGCGGCGCGTGAGTATGCCGGAAGTGTGACTACGAGCGGCGCGTGAGTACGCCGGAAGTGTGACTACGAGCGGTGCGTGAGTACGCCGGAAGTATGATTACGAGCTTGCCCCGAAGAACCGAGCCTACGTTACCTGTCGAGCAGCACAGAGTAGTCAAGGTAGGATCTTGACACTGGCAGAGCCCAGAGTTCATTGCCATAATCGGGTGTCAGTGACAAGGATGCGGATGGTAGCATGATCCCTCATGTCTCCCGACCACGGGATGCAGCTGTATCGCCATGGACCTTCGAGCCGTCTGCGACGATACAGCGATTCCCGACTCGTGGTGTTGTTCCTTAGGAAACAACCCCACTCCTATTCCGCGACCTAGGCTCGCAACTCCTTGCGTTCCTGTTTCCTTCCGATTGCTTGTCCTTATGATGACCACCAAGGTTGTCTTCCTCTGCAGCAGCGCTTGCGCTTTCCCGGTCTGTGCTGGTACTTGGCCCAGGGACCTCCTGGTGCCGCAGAGTCGGTTGACCCGAGCCGAGCCCCACCAGCGTTGGTTGCCCAGTCTCGGTACGCCATCCTAAGACCGTGTAACGAGTTTCCCATACCTTCCTGCCCTGTGCGTATCCGAATGTCCGACCCGTAATATTTAGGGTGTAACACTATCCCCCCCTTCCTAAGCTTCGTCCGGAAGCTATAGGATGGTGTTGATTGTAGTCCTTCAGCCCTGTACTATTGCTCGATTGTAGATATAGAAGCCATGTGGGAAAAAGTCTCTCAAATTGGTGAGTCCGTAGTCCGTTGGCGTATCAGGATACTATACTCTGCTACTGCTCGATCATTGAGACTGAAAAACCTCATGGGAAAAAGTCTCTCAAATCGTCGTGACCCGGTAGCCCGTTGGGGTTTCAAATCGACGAAACACGTGACGGTTCTGTAAGGTGACCTTAGAACGTAGCCTTCCAGCCTACCGCTCTGGTTATCAAGAAAAACCCAGTGGGAAATAACTCTGTAACCATTCCTTCAGCCGGTAGCTGTCGAATAGCATGTTCGTCAGATCGTATCGGTCATGACATCGTATTGCTGTCGATGCCGTCCATATTCCGGGGGACTCTTGATGTCCTGAGTCTGGTGCCCGGTGTCCACCTTCTGGTGAAGGCATCGCGTTTCCATCCTCAAATTCCCAGTGTTTCGGCTCATGCGTCCCGGTGCTCGGCTCGGGACGGTGTCCTCCCTGACTTTTCAGTCAACCCGTTCCGGCACTTCGATACAGAACGGCAGTCTCCCTGACCTTTTGGTCAACCCGTTCTGGCACTTCAGCACGGAACAGCAGTCTCCCTGACCTTTTGGTCAACCCATTCCGGCGCCCGGCACGGAATGGCATTCTCTCTGTCCACCAGTTCGGGCGCTTCAGTACGGAACGGCATCTTTCCACGGCCTTCCGGTACCCGGCGTTCCAGCCGTGCTGCTGATATCGTGAGTACAGAGCCTTTGGCGTCAATGCTGACCACAGCTACCGCAACATGGAATGCATCCCGGATCGCCGTGATCGGGTGATCCTTACCCCCCCCTTTTCAGGGCGGTTCTCCGAACGTCTTGAATAAGCGTCAAGTTTGCCATTCCGGCTACTGGACCATCGAGATGCATATCGATGTATTATGTATCGTCTATGCCAGCGGGTTGCTGTACTGTAGTCAGCGAGCCTGGCGTCGGTTGAGTTCCCATTACCCGAGGTTTGCTCGGCATATGGTGTTCTGTGGGTTCGTCGACAGCCATGTATATGCCCGGATGACGTGTGATTGGCGTTACGCTCCATCGAGGAGCTGCCTCACAATGGGTCGGTGAGGGCGATATTGAGGAATAGCTCCCAGTGCGAACTTCCGTACGTCGAACGCAGCGAATGCCAAACTTCCGTAGCTCGGAACAGCTGGAATGGTGCCAGGAACGTGTATTCTAACGTATCCGGACCGACCTCACTGGCCTCAAGTGAGAACGAGTGCTGGTTCCCCGGCAAGCCGGCGGCCGCCGGGAGCCAAAAGGACTGGATTTTGGGATTTTCGTCCGGTTTCGGTAAAAAACAGGAAACGAGCTCGGCGGCACTCGAGGCCTGTTGAGGCCCAAAACGAAAAACCCCTCGTCGTTTGCCTGCCCAGCAGCCATCATGGACTGGGTCTCTGGGGTACTTTGCTGGTCCTTCGGTGCCATGCATCCGGTGCGGTGGACACCATCGGAGCTGTTGGTGAGGCGGTTCCCGCGGTTCCTACAGACCTCGTCGACCACTGCTTGGACCGACTCCCAATGCTACTTTCTCGGCCCGACCTCCCAGTTATGCCTCAGAGGCTGGCTGGAGGTGTTTCTCTCCCTAGCCTTTCGGCTTGACCACGTCTGCTCGGCGCAACAGCCGGTAAGTGGTCTTTCCTTCCTTGCCCTTTTGGCGCATTGCCAGGTCCTGTCAAGCTTCAACTCGACCCCTTGCCACCCAAAATTCCTTGCTCGCCGTTGGCGTTGAGCAGGATTCTCTTCCTCTTCGTGTGTCTGACTGTCTCACGGTCGACTGGAGGGAGAGTGTGTGGCTGACAGTCGACGTCGTCCGAAGGTCGAAATTCTCAAGAAAGGTGACTTGGAACCCTAGATTATAGTGTGACACTGGGACATTTGGTCAACGTCGGAGTGACGGTAATATCGAACTAGTCAGGTTTCTCGATAGTCACGAAGGAGATGGGGCACGCGCAGTCTTCGCTGGCGTTCAATTATTATACAAGAATAAAACCCCATATGACAGGCCTTCCAAAATCGCCCACCGTTAAGGGATTCACAGCGAATAATCTAAGGGGTTCAATTCGGTATCAGCGGTGCCTGCTGGCTGTGGCTTGAGCACCGGATCGTACGCGGCTCCATGGCAACGGCTTGCTCGATGGATCGCTCGGTGGACGGCTTGGTGTGTGGGGCGGCTCGCGCGGTGGCGCATGCGGTTCAAGACGGGCCCGGCGGCTTGCCAGACGGCTCGCTGGTGTATCGCTTCGGCGGATGGTTTGAGGTGGGTCTGGCGTCTTGCCCAACGGCTTGCTCGCGGCGCTTTGGCAGAGGATTCGATTCGAGACAGGCCCGGCGTCTTGCCCGACAGCTCGCTCACGGCGCTTCGCCGGATGGTTCGGTTGAGATGGGCCCCAGTGTCTTGCCCGGTGGCTCGCGCGACAACTGCTTCACGGGTAAGATAAGGAAAGGAATACGCTCACACACCAGACCCTCCTGGGTGTGGGCCGGAGCCCGAAGCTACTCATCCTGGTCGGTCTGACGATAAGGGGAGATGAGGTTTCGTTGGCACTGCATAAGCTGCAGCCGAACAGTGTGTCTCAGAGTGTTTCGCTCGGAAGCACAACCCACTCCGCCTATCCCCCCAAGTGTTTCGCTCGGAAGCTTCAGCCCACTTAGGTTTGGTCCTTTGTTTTGATGGCACTGCGCAAGTGGCAGCCAAAACAGGTGTCACAGAGTGTTTCGCTCGGAAGCTCAACCCACTCCGTCTAGCCCCCTTAGTGTTTTGCTCGGAAGCTTCAACCCACTAAGGTTTGGTCTTTCTGTTTGTTTGCATCACTCAACCCCTCATGCTCCAGAGTTAAACTCTTACAGCTGGTCTCAGCCATAAGCTAAACCCCGTTCCTCATCTCCCGCCTAGACTCTTGAGCTCCTCACGTATCCTTCCGTCTCCTTCCCGATCAACTGTCATCTGACTCGCCGCTTAGATGTATCGTCGATTCGGCGAATGGTGCGACGCATGCCCGTCGGCGTGCCAGACGGCTTGTGAATATCGTTTCGGTTCGAGACGGGCCCGGCTGCTTGCCCGGCAGCTCGTACGTATCATATCGGTCCGGTTCAGTGTCTACCAAACGGCTCGCTCGACAACTGCCTCACAGGTAAGATAAGGTAAGGTATACACTCACACACCAGACCCTCCTGGGTGCGGGCCGGAGCACGAAGATACTCATCCTGGTCGGTCTGACGATAAGGAAACAAGGTTCTGTTTAGCACCGCATAACTCCCCCAACCCTTTCGGGGGTTACGTCCATCATGCGGCCCTGTGGATCGCGAAGTCTTTTCTCGTCCATCCCGTTAGATGATGTGGCCTTGTCATCTCATAGATGACGCGGCCCAACTTCACTCCGTTTCCCACCAGTTGCCTGTATCCCTTATCTCCCGAAGTTAACCCTCACGACCGATGGTAGCCGTAAGCCTTGTTAACTCCGCTTTTTATCTCCCGCCTAGACTCTCGAGCCCCTTGCGTATCCTCCCATCTCCTTCCCAATTAACTGTCGTCCCGCTTGTGGCGCTTAGGCAGATGGCTCGGTTGGACGTAAGGTGCGTGCTGGGGCTGTCTGTCGGCTTGCTCAGTAGATCGTTTGCGGCCCCGTGGCGACAACTCGCTCGACAGATCTGTAATGGCACGCCGCCGCCATCACCACCCATCCCGAACGACTAGAGTCTGGAACGTTCCGGATGGCGCGGCGCAAGGAAGGTTCGGGTTCTGGATTGCACGGCACGAGAAGGTTTTGGGTTTTGGGGTTCTAGATGCGCGGCGAGAAAAGGTTCTGATTGCGCGGCGCGGAAAGGTTCTGGTTGCGTGGCGAGGAAAGGTTCTGATTGCGCGGCGAGGAAAGGTTCTAGGTGCGCGGTGAGGAAAGGTTCTGGTGGTTCTGGTTGCGTGGCGTGAAGAAGGATCTGGATGTGGAGGACCACGCTCATTGTATATAAGAGTGCGCTGTTGTCTGTCTTGCATGTTTCTTCTTCACGCAACAACTTGTTATCGTCAGCCATAGTCGACCTTGACTACTAGCAATTGTTCCGCCTCAACGCCACGTCCCTGCCTTTGCCCAGTCCACGTCCTTGCCTTGCCCGTTTTCCCCACATCTTGTCCTTATCTGTCCATGCCCTCACGCCCTCGCCCATAGTCCTGGTTCGCTATCTGGAGTCAGAGAGCCACACCCGTTACAGGATCACTCGTGGTTCCGTGGCGACGACTCCCTCCTCGGATCGCTCGTTGGGGGAAGGGCGTTGACTCGATGTCTGGGTGACCATTAGGTGGTCCATTGATGATTGATTGATGATTCCGATTGATCATGTTCCTCCTCCTTCGCCCGCGGCGAGGAGTCATATAAGTATTCGGCTCGCCGAGGTCACATGCTGCAGTGAAATTACGCCGTGCCAGGATGTGAAAACTCTTCGCCTTGGCACTAGATTTCATCAGCGTAAAGAGGCTAACTCTTGATTGGGTCAGACAGTAGTGCTTTTCCCATATCTTCCCGAGAGTGGCCAGAGCAGGTGCCTCTCCTTAAGTCCTCTCGTCGTGATTGGGTGATGCGATTGGGTTGCATGCAGGGTTGATTTCGTTACTTGACTGGAGCCGGCAGCAATGAGCCCTCAATCGTACCAGCTGATCCTTCTCGGCCGCAACGGGCACCAAGGTATAGCTCCGTCCCAGATCGCTCCCAACAGACTCTCAAACTGTTCCTGAGGTGCGGTCCAGTAGCGGCATTTGCACTTTCCCGAATCATGAGCCGGTACTTGGTCTGGGGGCTACCCAGCGCTACAGGATCGGCTTGCAGTCAAGCCTCTGCTCCAGTATTCGTTCAACTCGACGTCCTCACCCTGGTGCGGCGTGTGCCCTGCCTCATAATCGTTATAAGCATCTCGGATAAGTGGGGATACACTCATGCTGTCGAGTGCTGGCAGAGCCCAGAGTTCATTGCCATAATCGGGTGTCAGTGATAAGGATGCGAGTGGTAGCATGATCTCTCATATCTCGCGACCACGGGGTGCAGCTGTATCGCCTCGGGCCTTCGAGCCGTCTGCGATGATACAGCGATTCCCGACCCGTGGTGTTGTTCCTCTGGAAACAACCCTGCTCCTATTCTGCGACCTAGACTCACAACTCCTTGCGTTCCCGTTTCCTTCCGATTGCTTGTCCTTATGATGACCACCAAGGTTGTCTTCCTCCGCAGCAGTGCTTGCGCTTTCCCGGTCTGCGCCGGTACTTGGCCCAGAGACCTCCTGGTGCTGCAGAGTTGGTTGACCTGAGCCGAGCCCCGACTGTGTCGGTTGCCCGGTCTCGGTATGCCGTCCTAAGACCGTGTGATGAGTTTCCGATATCTTCCTACCCTGTCCGTATCCGAATGTCCGACCTGTAATATTTAGGGTGTAACAATATGCCTGGAGCCCTTCTGGGTATGACTAATTCCACTGCGCTCTTGGCGTCTTCGTCAACCAAATTCATGCTCTTGGCATTTCAGTCCTACAATATCATTGCATTGTAGAGCTAAGTTTTGTTGATTGGTTATCAACATGTGAGGAGGTAGGGGTGAGGGGGTGTTACGATGACCGCAACGAGAGGAGGCAGGAAAGATAAAGAAGAGAAGTGAGTTGTCGATTTACAGAGTGGACATCTAGCTACTTATATACTCCCGCTCCTTCCTCGCTGAATCATCATTACGGAGAATGGTGCTCCACCTGAGGCCGCTCCCGAGCGGCCAATTACCTTATCGGTATGGGCTAGAATGCCCCGCTCCGATCCATTCCGGTGCTATTTCCCTTTAAGCAATATACAGAGGGATGTATCCCCTGTTATTTCCCTTAAGCAATATACAGCGGATATCATCATCCGGAGTGGCCCGGTTTAGGGTCATAGGGGGCGAGCGGGACTGTTTTGTGGTTTGCTTTCTTTCTTTCTTTTGAGAGTCCTTCTCTCCTGCTAGAGGATTATCGATACAAATACTCAGCAAATCCAAGATATATCATCTCCACCTCTTCATCAACTTCATCATCCGTCTTCATCCCTCCATATTGTGAACCTTCATACGATGTAAACCAGCAGCATGAGTGAGTTGGTTTTAGTATTTTCAGCGTGCAGTGTCACCAGCAAGACAGATATCCTTCAACTATATTGTTTAACTACAATATGTACTCTAAATCATTACTCAGTTTATTGTCGCTTACGCATCACGATTTATCACTCCGTTTTCTCATCATGCAAGGTCATTCTGATTGTGCTGCAACTGCTGAAATTTCACCTTTTGGGAGATTATGTATGTCCTGCTCGCATAACAAAATTTTAAAATGACCCGAGTTCCTTTTTCATACCGGGTTACTGATATCTACCAAAGAAATGTCGCCGCGACAGCAGCATACCCGGGCTCTCTCATCCAAACAGCAACAAGAAGCAACCGAGCCGATGAGCAGGCTAAAGAATGTGCGATCTCCGAGCCGCGCGGTGGGCGTGTGAAAGTATGGAGCGCTCCAGCTAGCCGGGCGGCGGAAAAGCCAACGATGATAGAAAGAAATGCACGGTCCGGAAAGCGATCCGACGGGCGAGAATTCGCCCAGGCCGTCGATAAGCGGAAGAAGTGAGCCATACTACAAGCCATCCGACAAGTAATGAGCGATGCAACGAGGGAGCCGTCGGGCAAGACTGACTGTGTAAGAAACGTGCGATATAGCGAGGGATCCGGCGATTGTTCAGACGCGCGAGCTGTTACCCACCATAAGAAACGAGCGATCTAACAAGCAATCCGGCGAGTCATTCGACGAGCGACCCGGCAAGCAAGCGTCGGGAAAGCCTGCGACGAGTTGAAGAAACGAGCGATACGACAAGAAATCCGGCGAGCGAGACGTGGCTAGCCGTCGACGGGCGAAAGAAATGAGCGACCTGGCGAGCGACCTAGCGAGCTATCCGACGAGCGATCAGCCGAGCAGCCGTCGCGCAAGCCGTCGCGACCCGACGTGCCCACCCAGCGAGTGATCCGGCAGCCAATCCAACGTGCTATCCGACGACCTACGCGACATGCCATCCGACATGCGGTTCAACAAGCAATCCAACTAGGGGGCCGTCAGGCGATCGGCAGAAATGAGCAATCAAGCGTGCTGCCGGGTGGGCAAGGCGTTGACGTGCTGTGAGATTGGTCAACGTCGGAGTCGGGTAATACCGAATAATCGTCATGCTTTTCCCAAGATCTGCGTCTGAACAAACGGAAAAGGAAAAGAGAAAAAGAAGAAAAAATAAAGTCTTGAACTTATCAGTAGATTCACAGCAGATTCCGAACTGAGTAATCTTAAGGGGGTTCGCTCGATATCCGGGTCCGGTACTCTGGCAGTCGATATTGTCCAGTCCTTCACCTCGGGCGAGCCGCCTTCTCTAAATACATTTTGAATTAAGTATAGTCACAGCACGCTCTCTGGGATAATCTCTCTAGAAACAGTGCACTCTCGTGAGAAAAGCCGTGCGGAATTTCCTTTCTCTCGTCAAACGGGTTTCTCTTGCCACAAGACATCATCAGCTTGACCAACATCACCAATAATCCGAGCCATTCAAGAAAGGCTCCCCAAGCTCGATGTTTCCCTTGCCTTCGGCGCAAAGTTCTCCAGCACCAAGGAAAACCCTAAAGAAGAAATCTGGCCGCTGTCCTCTTCTTGAGAGGAAGGTAGTTGCCTGCATGGTGAGTTAGAGTGGGCCCCGAGTTGTCGCGCTTGCCAGTTAGGCCACGATGTGGCGACAGCCATTAGCGCACCGCTCGAGCACCAACAGCAACGCCATTCATCACTCAACGAGTGAGATGCCGACCAACACTTCATCCTCGCGATCCCTCAATCGACGTTGACTACTTGCGTACATTCCCCCAGCCCACCGTTGTTGTCTGTATCTATCCTGTAGGAGAGATATGATCTTGCGGCTGCGCAACTACTCCAACCCCAAAACTAGCAAGATCTTGTTGATTAATGGTGTTTCCTACGGAATAGGCATCGGGAAGTTAAATAGTGCAAAGGTCCTTACGGCACAGCTCTGTGCACACAACGATGGCAGACTCGCGCACCGCAACCAAGAGCGCCAACACGGCTCTACGGCCGGATGATGTCAGGGCAGAAACTTTTACATACACGTAGATGTCCCCAATCTCGTTTTTCCCGCGACCCCAGCATCCGATGTGACCGTACCAGCAGCCACTACTACTAACTCCCGGCGCACGGCGCAGACCCCTAACGCTCGGCGGTTTGCGCCAGCCGCACTCAATGCATATGCGTGTATATACGCAACCAAGCGTTGTCGTGCGCCGCAGGAGAAGCTTCTGACTGCACGCTGGCCAACTAGATTTTTTCTACTGGATAAATCTTTTTGAATGGCAGATACATGTACATACAGACAATAGTCTATTGCACATTGTGTTCCGAGTAAGAAAGAGCTCTGAGACAAAGAGTATTGCACCGGTGAGCTGGCTGTTCTGACGTTGCCACCTCGATCAAACTCGCAAATATAAACCAAAGAAGAAAAAACACCAAACCCCATGCTACAATGCCATATTGTGAAAATGAAACCTTAGGAGAATCAACATCAAAACCCCCAGCTACCGGAAGACCCAGGTAAGAAACTCCCTTAGCTGGCCGCGCTTCTTCGGGACTCTTCGGCGGTCAAAGTCCTCCCTCTGAATTTCGAAGCTCATCTCGGCGCAGCTGACCATGGGGTCACGCACGACAAATAGCTTTGTGGCTGCGTATATCAGGAGGAAGACAAAGAGGGCGAGGTAGGCGGCGAGGAAGTCGGCCTGCTTGAACGGCTTGAAGATGAAAATGTCAAAGCCGTTGAACACTATCAGTAGCGCGCAGCCGATCGCGCCGAGGTACGCTGCCGCCGGCTGTGCGGGGGAGGCGTAAGGGTAGTCATCGGAGGCGCGGTCGTAGGGCGCTGACCCGGTCTGGAGTCTGCAGTCGGGGTTAGCATGATTGCGAGGAAACGGGCGTAGCCATACGTGGAGGCGAACCCGTTGTAAAACCGGATGAAGGCGAGACACTGGCACAGCCAGACGATGAGACAGGCAAGGGTCTCGATCTGCGAGAAGACACCAAGCAGCTCTTGGGCGTTGCCGCCGCCGCACTGGAGGTACGCTAGCGGCGCGAAGATGCAGCTGGCGAAGATGGCGGCGACTGGGACGCCGGCCTTCGTCGTGTGGCGGAACACAGACAGCAGCGGGTGGTTGTGGTGGTCGAGCTTGACGGCGATGCCGTACAGCGTCCGACTGGCGACGAAGAGCGACGTGTTCGCCGTGCTCATGTTGGCGAATACCAGCGCGGCACTGACGAAGCCAGGCAGGAAATCGATGCCTGCGTTCCTAATAGCGATCACGAACGGCGAGAGCTCGCCGGTCTCGCTGCGCGGATCGAACAGGTTCGAGAGGCCCTTGTCCGTGTACGGAACGACCAGCGAGACGAAGAAGACGGCGGCCAGGTACAGGCTGAAGGTGAGCCAGAATATGCGCTTGGTGGCGCGGGGAAGGTCATCGCGCGGGTACTTGGCCTTCCGTGCAACCGATCAGCCACTCGTTCGTCGGCGAAGAGGAAGGGGGAGCGACTCACCTCGCTAGCGGTGACGGCGACGATCTCCATGCCGATGAAGCTGAACGCGGCCAGAGTCATGCCCTTCCAGACGGAGAGGAATCTCCCAAGGTCGCCATCAAGTTCTTGCTTACCGCCAAAGTTCGGCGAGAAGCGGTACTTAGCCTTCCAGTCTAACAAGCGTTAGCCGCGCGCGGGCGCTGGGGGTTCGACAGCACTCACAGTCGACGCCATGGACTTTCCCGTTGGGGCCAGCACCACGGTTGATGAACAGCATCAGGATGATCAAGCCGACGAGGAGGACGACCTTGAGGAAGCCGATGACGTACTCGACCTCGCCGAAGACGCGGATGCCGAAGACGTTGATGGCGATGACGATGGCGAGGACGCCGGTGATGATCCAGCCCTGGGAGATGTCGGACTTAAACGCGGTGGTGAGGATGGCGGTGCTGGTGACCAGGGTCGTGACGCCCATCGCGTAACAGAACCAGTAGGCGGCGCCGACGGTCCAGCCAAGCGCGCCGTCGACAAAGCGCGTTGGGAAGTTTACCAGCGCGCCGGACTCGGGGATCAGCGATACCATCTCGCCGAGCGAGGACACAACGCAGTGCAGGATGAAGCCGGTGAAGAGGTACGACAGCAGTGCGCCGGCGGATCCGCAGAGGCGTAGGATCTGGCCCGAGCCGATCAGGATGCCCATGCCGATGGTCCCCGAGAGCGAGATCATCTGCAGTGGTCAGCCACAGCACAGGCCGAACGAACGGGGGACGATGGAAGGCCGGACAACCCACCAGAATGTGTCTCCGCACGAGGAGCGGCCGCAGATCGTAGTGCGTGCCGAGACCCAAGCGCGCGCCGGGGGGCACGCGCGGCCGCGGCTCCCTCTCGACGTCGTCGCTCTTGCCACTGTACAAGGAGCCGTGGCGGTCCCCTCCGGCGTCCAGCTCGGGAGCCGGCGACGACCACGTTCCGTGGGACGGAATGTTGAGATGCATGTTGTTCATTGGATTGCGACTCATTACTCCGCTCCTTTCTGTGCTCCGCGGCGGCGGAGGAGGAGGGGCAGCAGGGTGGATTTCGTGGAGTTTGTTGGGTTCCGGGGTTCGAGAGCGCAGACGGAAGTGGGGAAGACGAGTTGTAGGAGAGCGCTGAGGATACGCAGGTAGATATGAAGGCGCAGGACTGCGGGGTGTCGGGGAGTTGGAGAAGGAAGGAAGGAAGTGATGAGAAGCGAAGAGGGTGCCGAGCACGGCGACACCATGGTTCCCGACTGCACCACACCGCACAGCCCCAGCGCATATCCCTGCCATGCGCGCTCTGGCGTGCGCAGGCAGTGGTGGCTGCAGTGCTCCTGCCAGGCTCGGGACAAGTCGGTCCGCTTACGTTGGTTCAGTTCCTGCAGCGGAATCTGGGGCTGGCCGTTCTGCAGGTCAGCCGTACGCATGCTCCTAGAGTGCTGTGCATTCCTGCAGAATTCTGTATTGGAGGCGAAACAAGGAGCAGCAGCCTGCAGGATATCTAGATCGGGCGGGCGGGCGGCCGCCCGTGTTGCTCGCAACGGCCCAATGAGCTCGAGTGTGGCTGCCGGGGGCACGAGTCACTCCGCGATAACTGACGGAGCGGCAGTAGATAGCCTCAACGCTTATCTTTCACAACCACCAAGGCCAGCGTGATGTTCGATCGCCGACTCCTGAGGACGCAAGGTCAGCGCCACCGCACGCCCCGAGTTTCGTCTGTAGTTACGTCAGTTTCAGCTGGGTAGCATCGGTGCCGCCCTGTGCTGTCCGCCCCATGTACCTATAGTACTGCGGAATGTGCAGATCGGCTTCGTTCGTGGCGTGACGGTCGACTGGTGGTTGGGGCCGGCCGCGACAGAACTAGCGCGCGCATCCATCGCGAGGCCACATTCCTCGCGTGCGTAGCCGCACGAGACGACGATGTGCAAGAGAGCCATGCGGCTGCAGAGAGGGGAAGCGCCGCGTTCCCGCCCGTTTCCAGACACTCCCGGCCGGTGCGTATTCAACGGCCTGGGCCTGTTCCGTTGCCCGGCTCCCGTGCAGATGTCTGCGCGTGCTGCGCGTAAGACGGGGTACGTCCCCGCCTACCGTACAATATGATATCGACATCATCCATGTCGATTCTGCAGGATATCCCTCCCCACAATACCTCCCCTGTCGGCAGGCAGCCATTTACGATCTCGCGCTCGCCGAGATTGCTGCTGAAGCTTCTCGCATTCCGTGTATGTACATAGAGTATCTCCCACTCCCTCGCTGCTGCGCTTCCTGCTCCATCCACTCATTCTGCCGGCACTTGCCGTCTCATAATTGTCCGCTGGTGCGCGCTCATCTCTGGTCACCTTCCCCCACTGCTGCGCCACAACCCGCAGAGGAGCCTCTTCCACCAGTCTGCCTTGCTTAATAAACTGTCGCGTCTGCTCCTCTTAGGAGCATCGGTTTCCCTCCCTAACGATCGATTTCCCGTCCATGTATCCTGTCCTATCCCGACCTGCCTGACCATCCGTGCTGTCGGTACTTACCGGTCCAACCACAACAGCAATACCGAGAGTTACCTCACCACCACCACCATCACCACCACCACCACGAACCAATATCAATACCGAAAACCATTGCGCTGCTCCGCTTCGCATCTACTTTCGCGCCCTGCCGACTCGCCCTTCCAGGAACATCCCGTCCGCACCGTTAGAACAGAGTCCTCGAGGTCGGCGGAGTCTCCTTGGCTCTCCATCTCCGCTTGCCGCCAGAATTACCTGCGGCTCTGTCTGTCCGAGAACGCGTGACGAACTGCCGTCGCGATATCATCATCCCCCGCACCCGCCGACGAACCCCGCACCTCTCAGCAACCCCACTCGAGTATGCAGGTCGCGTACGACGGCGATCCCGCAGCAGATGCCCTGTCGAAGAAGCGTCGCCGAGTCGACAGCAACACGAGCAACCAGAGCGGTACGTCGGACTTCCCATCCGCGTGCTGCCTGCCCGCTGCGCGCCGTGGTCCGGTTCCTGCGGGTCCGGACTGGCCCCGCGGCCGGCCTGATCCTGCCAGCCGATACTTATCTCTGTCGCCGAATACAGGTACGTCCGCCACCGGGCAGCTGTGCGTGCCGACGACGCCGCTCCACTTCGATCAGGCCGACTACTGGCAGTCGTCGCTGCGCCAGGTCAACCGGTTTGCCTCCTCCGTCGACGAGCTGTGGCCGCTGCTGTGGCTGCACCCCGACATCAACGCCGTCGTCGGCCGCATGACGCGCAAGATCGAGGACGGCGACTACACCTACCGGCGCAACTGGCAGCTAATGCAGATTGGCGACCTCCAGATCGTGTACCAGCTCTCGGGGATCCCACAGGCGCTGCGCGGCGAGGGCAGGGCGCAGAACTGCCTGCTAATCGCGTCGGCCGCACTACGGTGCGCGCTCGCGCTATCGACGCCGCAAGTCAAGCACCAGATTGCGCCAGACTGCTTCATGGAACGCGAAATCCAGCTGCGCGCGTTGGTCTCGATGTTGTCACTACTGCAGCTGCTCAAATCGCAGACGCCTGGCCGTGGCCCCGTGCTGACGGCGGCGACGGCGACCAAGCTGTGGGACAACCTGCGCGTGCTCCAGGTCGACCTGAGCAAGGGCGGAGGCAGTGCTGCGGACATGGGCGACTGCGAGTTCATGGCACGCTACGCCCAGAACCTGCTCGCCGACCTGCCCAGCGACGACAGCACCGCCACCAAGTGGGCGAGCAGCATCATGAACATCTTCTTTGCCGCCGGGATGGCCTACCAGTACAACGGACCCGAAGCGGTCAAACTCCTCAAGCAGGCGATCGAGCCGCTCAACCGCAGAGGCACCAGCTGGCACACCGAGTTCGATCGCTTCCATCACGTGGTACGCATCACCGCCGCCCCAAAGACCCGTTGTCCGTGGCTCACCGGCTAACCCAGCGATGCAGACCATGGTGATCATCTCGTGGTCTCTATACCAGAGCGCGGGATCCAGCCCTCAGTTCCGGCAGGCCTGTTGCGATATGATCGCGATCCTGCGCAACAAGCTGCGCGACGGCATCAACAATCTGAACGCGCAGGGCAGCACCAAGCGCAAGATTTCGGCGCTGTTCCCGAGCACCGAAGCGACCAACACGTCGGTGCACATGACCTACGGCCTGCTCTATCTGATTGGGCGGCTGGTGGAGCGGTACATGGCTGGCGGCGGCTCGAGTCAGAGCGCGCAGATCTGCGAACTGACCAGGCTGCTCGTCTGGGCGTGCCAGAAATCGAAGTTCGGCGAGATCAAGTTCAAGGCGTACGAAATCCTGTTCTCGATCCTGGCGCCGATCCCGGCCGCGAACACGGCCGACACACTGATGATGCACCTGCGGATGACGGAGGTGGAGGGGGAGTCGCGGATGGAGCGCGAGAGGCGGCATGACGAGTGGGCGGCGCATGTTGAGTGCATTCTTGAGCGGAAGCGGCTGATCGATAATTCCCTCGCGAAGCTGGATCTCCAGCAGATCCGACGCGCCAAGGACGACCACGAGCAGCAGCAGGCGCAACGAGGGGCACCACTGACGCCGCCGACGGTAAGTCACGATGTTGAACCATCGCCCGACTCGATCTCGATTCTCGGCGGGAGCGCGGGCGCGGGCGCAGTGGTCCCGCCGAATCGCCGACTCGACATCCTGCCGCACCCGTTCCTAACCCCCAACCTGCCGCCACTCAGTCCGACCACCTCGTCCGCCAGCAGCGAAGAGTACGTGTGGCAGCAAAGCCCGCGGCCGTTCTCGCTCGACAGTATGACGCGGACCGAACCGGCGAAGATCAAGCTGAGCGGGACGCCCGTGTGCACGCAGATGTCGCGCTCCGGTCGCAGCGTTGCGTTCCTGTCCAGGGACCACCTCGACGTCTACACGGTAACGCTAGACGAGAAGCCCAACGGCGCCGTGGATATGGCGCTGACGCAGAAACTGGACGTCGACCTGCTGCCCAAGAAGTGCGAGTTCGTGGCCGCGGCGCTGAACGATCGGTTCGTCGTAGCCATCTCGCGCAATCAGGTAGTCCTTCCCTCAACAGAAGCCCACTCGCGCTGACTGTGCGTCCAGCTCCAGCTCTACGATTTCTCCTCCACTACAGTAGCGTTGAGCAGCATAGACTTTGCGTACCATCCCGAGCCAGTTTTGCACCTGGCTTCTGTCGCCGTGAGCTCGTCCACAACCCGGCCGCTCGTCGCGCTCGGGGTGATCCTGCCGGACAAGCAAGCGCGCATCCACCTGTACGAGGTCCCGAGCGACCGCGGACACTTGGTGGCGTACCCAATCCGCACGCTCGAGTTCGGCAGCTCCGTTCCGCAACCGCACGGCAACCCGCACGCGCTCTCGTTCTCCTCCGACGGGACCCACCTGGTTTCCGGCTCGACGCGGCGGGGGGTGCTGCTGACATGGAACCTGTCCAGCGAGTCGCCGACACCCTCGTACCGAACGGACGTGCCAGTCAACGATGGCCTCGGTCACGGGATCGCAGGGGTCACATCCGCAACGCTCTTCCCGTCCACGCGCTTCATCCTAGCGACTACGGGCGCGTCTAGCCAGCCGGCGGTTATCAAAGCGCGCAGCGCCAGCAACCGGCGGCCGGGCACGCTTAACATCCTCGCGCCGCGGGCGGCGATGCGTAGTGGCGCCGTGGCGGTGCTGGAGAATGCCTTCGCGCTGCTGACGGAAGGGGGGAAGGTCTTCGTCAGTCGCCTGCAGGGCCTCGGGCTGCAGCCGGGTTACAGCGCTTCCCCGCCGACGGAGGTGCTGGATTTCAAGAAGGTGATACGCGGGAACTTGGGGTTCGGAATGCTCGCCGGTAGCGAGAGACAGGTACTCGTTGCAGCGATGGTCACCAGTCCAGCGTTAAAGAAGAGGTATCGCGGCGAGGTTGTTGTCGTGGCGTTTTGACCAGCATTATAGAGTCTTTTCTTTTTTCTTCTTTGTTTTAGTTTGCGATTTTACTCTGGGACTGGCGTGAAAGAGGTGGAAGGTGCGGCTGTCTGATTTGCAAGGCGTACGGGGATTTTTTTTTGGATTTTTCGATGGGATGCATCTGGAATACGTAGCATTGCATGGGATACAATGTCGAAGTTACCACATAATGAGATATAATATGCACACATACACAATTTGCAGGCTAAATTTCTGTATTCTCCATCTACCGTTGCCGCAAAGAGTAGTCTACAGGCCGAAAGATATAGTCACGCGACTCTTAGTTATTCAGAGCGGAACCCTCGTCGCCATTGCCGTGCTCCGGGGCCGGGTCAGCGGGCTTGTCGGCCTGTCGGACAACCTCCCTCTTATGCTTCCTGACGTACTTGCCTTTACCCTTTCCCTTTCCTTGTCCAGCGCTCGTCTCGTTCTCGGAGTGCAGCCGCCACCGCTTGTGCGAGTCCGGGTCGCCGCCGGACGCAGTGCGCGGAGAGAAATACTCGGCGTCGCCGTCGGCAGGGTGCTTGGACGGGACCAGACTGGTGCGGCGGCTGGCCACAGACACGGGAGCAGGTGTGCGGGGTTCGGCGGACGAGGAGGAGTAGAAGGCGGCGCCGTAGCTATGAGCGCTGTTCGAGGGGTTGGCGTCCGAGGTGGGGGAGGAGGAGCGGGAAGACCCGCTGCAGGGGGCGTCCCCGCCATCGCCGTGATGAACGCTGCTGGAGTTGTTGGTGTCGTAGTTGGTGGCCCCGTGGTAGCTGTCCTCGTCGCCGAGTCCGGCTTCCTCATGGGTCTCGGTGTCACCGTTGCCCTGAGCGATGCCGGAGTTGACGTCGCCCTTGGGAGCCACGTAGTTGCCGTCATCTTCACCTCCTTCCCATATTTCACCCTCTTCAAGCTCACCTTCTTCGCGGCCACTTCCATCACCAGAGCGACAAGTGACGTTGGAGTCGCCGACGTCGTTGGAGGCCTCGATAGAGCCATCGTCCTCCTCGAATTGGCCGTCGTCGTCTTCGATGATCTCACTGTCATTGCCCTCCTCGAATAGGCCCTCGTCGTACTCCTCGAATAAGTCATCGTCGTCGTAGATGATCTCACTGTCCTCGCCCTCGCAGATCCCATCGCCGTCGTCACCAGGATCAGTAGGCCTAGCCAAGTGTCAGTTCAGCAACAATCGTGCAAGTGCAAGCATCGGACGGGGCGCAGCGTACTCCTTCTCGGTGTAATCGCAATTGAGGATGTTCAGCATATACTGGCGATACGCCTCCTCAGCGTGGAGCTGCTGGGCTCCCCGGGCTTGGCGCAGACGCAGCTCCTCATTGCGCTGGTCTAGCTCAGCGAACATGACCTCGTATCCGTAGGGCCGGTCGGAATCTTCGGGGATGCCGCGGCGAACACGCACATCCTCGGGGTGCTGTGGCTCGTGGATCTCGGCGTCCGACTGCGGCTCGGACGGCGGTGGCGAGGAGACTACCACGCGGTCCTGTGGAGCCTCGAACTTGAGGTAGTAGTCGCGCAGGAACGGGTTCGCCTGAGGGCGGGTCGTGTCTGCCAACGGCGTTAAGAAAAGCTAAGATGCAGGGTGGGACGCAACTGGAAGGTGGACGGGCTTACCAGACTGTGGCGGGGACCTTCCTGCGACCTCGAGCAGCTTGCGGAGCTCGCGGGAGGAGATGTTGTCGGACATTTTGATGGGCTTGGTGAGAAGTTAGAGTGGCGAAGGGCGTTGGCGGTTTACGCTCTCGTGGTCCGAGGGGAAGATGGTAGGTGAAAAGGAGGACGTGAATTATGCAACTGAGAAGTTATTCAAACAGGTGGTTTTGGTTTTTGTTCATACCGTTGTGGTGAGAATTGTAACCCTAATTCCTTGAATCCTAGCCTGCCGCCGAGCACAGTATCACACACAGAGGGTCGGACTGCTATGCGTTGGAATCCCATCACAACTACTTGCCAGCGTGTGTGAGGTATGGAGTGCTTCTGGAGTGCACCAGGTTGCGGCGGGTACCACTCGTGCCAGTTGCTCAATGTCAGTCTGGCTGGTGGAAGGCTTTTTTTTATTTATTTATCCATTAATCGCATGCAATCTATCTAGACCATGGAGATGTACATATTAAGACCTCACTACGGCCATACTAACGTGGAAGCCGACACGCTGTCACGATGTGGTGTCCTACTTCCTCTGCCCGAGGCCCGGGCTGTAATAGCCAAAGCCGTAGCGCAGTAAAAACCGACGTGGGCCTACATGCCAGTTCTTCCCCCCACAGCGCTGCTCTCGCACGGCATGCCTCAAGCTTTGTCAGCCCAGGACGGGACGCTCACCTCTTTTGCGTCTTCTTCTCCCTCTCTTCCCCTTTGCGCTTCCTCACACCCCTCTTCGACACGCCTTCCGCCGTCCCCTCCCGCAATGTGGGCTGTTGGCGGCGCCAGCTATTGACGGCTGGGGTTGCGCAGGATGGGCCCCTACGCTCCATCCCCCGAGCGCATGAGAGTTGATGTGGGGGAATGTATCAATCTGCGGATTCGCCAGCTGGTGTGGAGCTTGAGACCCCGTCCGTCTCCGCTTTGGCCGCGGAGGTGTCGGTGCAGGAGACAGCAGCGGCTGTATCTCTAGAACTGGGTTCTCCGTCCCGCGGTTCTCCTCCGTGGGCTTATGAATTTTCCCACCCACCGTAGCCATTGGGACCTTGAGGTCTTTCGTCACGCGTGTTGTCACTGTTACCGTTCCCGACCTCGGACCGAGCCCTCCCTCCATAGGCTGCGAGGCTGATGGAAAGAAGGCGGTGCACTGTGTGACCGCATTCGTAGCAGCTGCAATACATTTTTAAGCGGGGAAGAAATGAAGTCAAAGTAAAATTCGCGATGTTGGAGTCAGCACAATACACGAATAGCGTCTTGGCGATGCTGGTGCGAGTTGTACCAGTGATCGTTGGCAGAGGAGGGCTTTTTTTGGTTTATTCATTCATCGCATACAACCTACACAGGTACGTACACCATCTTTGAGGCACTGCGTGGTGAGTGTCTGATATTCGGTAAGCCGCTCACAGCCAAGTACCGCAGGCGCGATACCCGAGCAGAAGGGGCGTCAAGCCACTCCACTCCGCAGTTGCTACGAGTCCTCATCCGGGACTGGTTGCTCTTGACATACTTCGATTGGCCATAGCAATCCCTCCTGAATATAATCGGCGCCAAAAAAACCTTGACGATATGCATGAACGCACTGCGATATTGTCCCCAAGATGATTAGTCATCCCCTCCTACGCTGGAAGCGGGAATGCCGTACGCGATCGACACGCCACATTCGGCAAGCCTTAATATTTGATTGCCCAAGTATGCGGGATGCGCAGAGGAGGTGAGGAGCGCGGCGTGCGGCTAGGAACGGTCTGCTGGGCCAGACTGGTTGATGACCATACGCCGTGTCAGGTCTAGACGTCCGGTGCGCTTCAGTGGTGGAGGAAAGCAGCGCCGACGGAACAAATAGAGCCACCGGTGGACAAAGAATGTCCGTCAGCGTTCTCGCGCTCGCGCTCGCGCCAGTGATTCTTGACCTCGGTGCGCAGGGCACCCATCCAGGCCTGCCTCCGTGGTAATGCTTCCTCTAGGCGTGCGCGTTCCCGTCCGTCCTGAGGTGCTCGCGCAGCTGCCCGATGCCTGTTCTCGTGCCGATCGAGGTCAGCGAGCCCGGCTGCGAGATGCACTCGAATCGCACTAGCTCTTCAGGCGCGCTCGGCGACGGTGGAGGCAACGCGCTAGACTGTGGAGGAGACGCAGCCTTGCCGGACCGCGGAGTCGACGACACGCTGGACGGAGCTAGCTTCAACGCGATGGTTTGCAGAAAGGGAGACTAGGTATATGCTGGCGTCAGCTGGGCAGTGAAGCCAGCGGCGTGCTGGACGCTTCAGGTTTTTGTTGAATCATACTCGCATTCAGCCTATCTAGACTATGGCAGCGTACATTTTATCCGTTTTCCCTGTCCGCTGTCCGCGCGGTGGCGGCACGTTGCAAGCCCCACTTTGTCCTCCGTCCAGGCCTGTCCCAAGAAGATGAGGTGCGCACCAAGGAAACCACAAAGAAGAAAAGACCGAACGAGAGTGGAAAGAAAAGGAAAAAAGCAGGAGAGGCTGACAAACGAAAGCACGCCCCGCCCCTAGTCCTCGTCTGTGGGTGCCATGAAGGAGGGCATGGGTAGGAACAGCGGAAGCTCCTCCCCAGCACCCAATTCCCCCTCGGCACCCAACTCCTCCGCCTCAGCCTCCCTCTCCACTTCCCGCCCCCGGCGCTCCCGTAGCTCCCACTCCGGGCACTCGCTTCCCGCATTGTCCTCGACCGGAACCCGTCTTTCCACCTCCGTAGTAGAGAGGAAGTTACTAAAACCGCTCCGCTGCACCTCCCATCGACGGGGAGGTCCCGGACCTTCCACCGACTCTTCCACCTCCCTGTCTCCCTGAACACCTCTGCCCACAGGATGTTCTGCTGCGGCTTCCACTCGGGGCACTCCTTGAAGCGGTGGACCCGGGTCTGAGTCTGATACCAGCACCACCAGCACTGGGGCATGGGCCAGTTCTTTGTCCAGTGCCAGCCCCGAATCCAAGGTTCTGCATACGATTGACTAGGTAGCTGCCGGTGGTCCTGCTCGGCTGGCGAGCCCTGAGGGATTTCGGTATACACCAGATATTCCTGCCCCATCTCGCCACCAACATAGAGCTGCTGGTCCATCAGCTCTACATCGAGTGGGAGAGGGTTGGAGACAGAGACGGCGGCGATCCGGGCAGCTGCCCAGGCTCGCGCCCCTTGCGCCCTGTTGAGCAACAAGGGGCTTGTCGGCGGTGGCCACGGGAGAACAGGCGTCTCCGGGCACGCTCGCCGGCTGTCGGAGAACAGTCGTCTCCGGGCCCATCATCAATTTTCGCCGCTACGGAAGAACAAACATCTCCGGGAACACACCCTGCAGGGGTGAAGGGTGTGCATTGCTGCCTGTAATCCGTAGTCAGCAGACATCGAGAGCGGAAGAGCGGAGGAAAACTTACGCCGCACCTAGGATCATATATCCTCTTCGCTTCTCTAGGCCACATCTAAACAAGGAAAAGAGGAGCACCCGTCCAGCAGTAGCATCCCTGCTGCTTGGCTGCAACTCCGACCTTTAGATCGACGCTTTATCCGCCGGCGGCGTTCTTGGAAAACGCGTCGCAGTTCTTCTGCAGGTGCCGCTGCTAGACGGCGTGTGAGGAGCGGGGTCGAGAATCTCTTGACGAGGAAGAATGATGAGGGAAGGAGTGGAGGATGAAAGGAGGATTGCCGGGTTGGATGGATGTACGGAAGGAGTTAAGGATGGATAGAGGGAAGGAGGATGGAGGTATGGAGGAAGGAGAGAAGGAGTAAAGGGAGGATGGTGTTCGGAAGGAGAGTAGGATGGACAGAATGAAGCAGCATGGAGGGATGGGCAGAAGGAGAGAAGGAAGAAAGGTAGGATAGAGCACGGAAGGAGTGAAGGAGGGATAGAGAAGGAGAGAAGGATAGACAGAATGAAGCAGGATGGAGGGGTGGGCGGAAGGAGGGTGGAGGTATGTAAGAAGGAGAGAAGGAGAAACGGAAGGATGGAGCACGGAAGGAGTGACGGACGGACAGAGGGAAGGAAGAGGGAGAGAAGGATGGATGGCGAGCAGGAGGTAGTGAAGACTAGCAGCGGAGAAGCCAGTGGCCCCACAAACCCGAGTGTTGCTAGCTCGCCGAGCAATGTCCTTCCGTGCGACCACGCCGAGCAGTGGTAGGTGGTGAACCCCGTGGTTCGCGGCTTCCGCGACGCATCACGCCCCTTACGGTTCGAGGAACACCAAGGCACATGGTCACCGTCGACTCAAACCAACCCGCAGTCTCGGCCCGAGCAGTGCCGTCCGTCGACAGAGAGCGCACCCCCACAGTCCGAGCCGGACACATAGCCAAGACGACATCGCCCCCACTTTCCAGCACGCCGTCGACTCCAAGGTATAGCAGGTCGGCGTCCGCACTACAATCCAGCGCTTTGCCTCCACCCTCGCCGAGCGTGCCCGAAGAGCCGGCGTAATTCGAGCAGCGGGCAGCTGCGCGAGCACCTTAGGACGGACGGGAACGCGCAGGAAATATACCTGTCGTTGGGTTTTTCCGAGTGACGATCCATGACCATGTTCATTCCGCCGCCCGACGTTCTTCCAACCGTGGCTCTGGCTTGCTCTTTGCGCACACGAGTAGATAGCCATCTCTACACCGCTGGGCCACCTCTGCGCCGGGGAGCAGTCCGCAGCGCGCAGGGAACTAGGCGCCACGCCATGGTGTCCACATGTGCCGAATATGAGTACACTCCACCGTCCCCTCTCGAGCCGTTGCGCCTTCGACACCCGATGAGCGCAATCCCACTCGCACAGAGGCGAGCACAGATGCCAGTCTTGGGGCGGAAGCCGGCTGATCCGTGAATGCTCTGAACACAGTCACGGGCATTGCTCGCGCGGGAGAGCACTCTCGCCGCCGCGCGCCCACTCGCCACCGCCCCAGATCCCGCGGAGCCCACCGTGTCTCTCAGACACCGCGCCGTTGCATCGCCCTCCGCAGCCCGTCCAGGCCGGCTTGGCGGCCGGCGTACAGTCAGCAACGAGCCCAGCCCACGCCGACGGTCCCCAGCCGCATCCAGCACTGCTCTCGTCCCCCTCAGCGCCCGCATGCACTCGCGCGCTCCAGCGCTCGCGTCCAGCGGGGCGCTAGCTCGGAGCGACCAATCACGCAGGCAGGCGACGCCCCCCACCCTCGCCATCCCGGCCCGTGTCTGACAGGTCAAGTGATTGCGGCATGGTGGACTGGCAGACGGCCACCACCCCACCCAGCCCCACCGGCCAGGGGCAGGACGGCGGCTACGCTACTGCCGTGCATGCGGAGGGGAGGGCTGTCTCCGATCGCGAGTCGCGAGTGGGGGACGTGACGATCGACCAGCACGGCCGAGGGACCGTGCCCCGGCGGTCCGGCCGGATGGGCCAGCGAGGAGGGCTGCGATGCGTCCGGAAATGCCTCAGCCGCCTGTTTCGCTGCGGACGCACGACCCAGGGGAGGCGGCGGGGCGATGGCGACGCCGGCTGCTCGTGTTCGCGTGATTGGCTGGCCGGCGGCGGGGCGGCGGGCGAATCAGCCGGGTGCTTTCTTGCAGGGACGCGAACGCCACCGGCCGCGCCGGCACTGCCACCGCTGCCGCCCGCCTCCGCCGCCGCCGTGGAAAGGGGCGATCGTGCGCGCGCGAGCGAGACGGGCGCGGGCGGACGCCGGCGAGGGAGGCCTTCACGTCGGATCACTCGCATCACTCGGCGCGCGACCGCAATCGGGCGTGTTGCATGTTTCAGTCGAGAGCCGGCTAGCGGCAGCCCCCTGACGGGACGGATCGGACGAAAGACGTCCAGGAGGTGCACAGGACGCGCTGCTGGGCGCCCGTCCAGCCCTCCAGAGCGACGGACACGCCTGGCCGGACGGGCCCGTCGGCGGCGATGCCCCACGCCACCGCGCCCGGACGACCGCCGCGCAGGCCACTCCGCATGCTGCACGCATGCTGCACGCGATGCGCGCATCGCCCGGGGATCCGGCGATCAGCGAGCAGCGCGCCGCGCACGGGGGCCGTCCGGCGCAGTGCGAGGCACGCGGTGGCCGGCCGGACTGGCGGCTGTCTCCGTCGCTGAGTCAAAGACCAACAGCGTCGTCGTCGCCGTCGTCGTCGTCGCCGGCCGGCGCAGACCTCCTGCCCCGCCGTTATCGCGGCGCCCCCCCCGGACGGACGAATCACGGCGCAGAGGGGCATTCCCTCGCGCGGATTGGCCGCAGCGGCGCACACATGACCTCCGCGCTGCGACGTGACCTGCTTCGCGTCCACCGGAGGGCGCGGGACCCGGAACCCTCGATGTGCCGCGCAACTACCGGCGCTGCAGCCGGGGGGCCCGCCAGCCAATCCGACGGAGATCCGAGAAGCGTCACGGCGAGGCGACGCGAGTGTCTGCTCCGGCGTGGGAGGGCGCGCGAGGTCCATCCCAGCTAGCACGGCCGTCGAGGGGGATGGAACAAGCCGGCGAAGCTGCGGAACGGAGCACCGCAGCAGCGCCGCGCCGTGCAGAGTCCGTCCGATCCAGTCGATCCACGGCGCGTAGACGCCCCGCGCGGCGCCGGACCAACAGCCTGCGCGCGCTGCTGCCCGAGGCTCGTTTCTGCCCTCGTCGAGCCCCTCGCCGGGGGTGGGGGGGGGGGGGCGGGAAGGGCCAGACCGCGCAGTGCTGACTCGCTCGCTTTCGCGGGCCACCCAGCGACGCCGGCGGAGCAGGGGGGGCAGCTCCGGTCAGGAGGCCGCCGCGACCCCGCTCGTACCCACGGTGCGGCAACGACGACAGGACGACGATGGCCGGCTGCGTGGTACAAGATCGCCTGCACAGCCAGGCTATCTACCCCGCTCGACTCGACTGCGCGCCACACGATCCCAGCACAGCATCGCGGCGTCCGGCTCCAATCGATAGCGGGTCCGTCCGGAATAGCAGGCGTGCGAGGGGGGGGCCGCCCCACCGTTCGCGTGCCAGCGTCGTCGTGATCTCCACACTCCACCCCCTATTGTCCCCCCCCACCCGGCCAAATGTCGCTTCCGCGATCGCTCTCCCTTCCTGTCCGCAAATCATCCGTCTCGGCGGAGGGGAGAGCAGCCCGGCCGGCGCGGGGCTAACTGCGACTCTGCCTTCTAGAAAGGCAGGCGGCGGGCGACACCGCGAGTCACTCGGTCCACACGATCCCGGCACTCGGCGCCGGCCAATCAGCGCGCGGACGCCACACAACAGGGCAGCCAACCACAGCACACGGGGTGCTGACGAATATCCCTCATACTTCGAGCGAGCCAACTGGTATTCGTGTTTATTTTTGATTCTCGTCGACCGAACAAATCCCCTTTTTTCGCCGCGCCGTAGGTAGGTAGTCAGTAGGTAACGTACGTATGTACCTATATTCATGTTGCTGCGCGAAAACCCCCTGACTCGCGTGATTGATCGGCGAACGGGACTGCGGCTCGGCTGAGCCGACCACGCCCCCACCGCACATACCGAAATAACCCGCTGCGCCGTCCCGAGCCTATCGCCCGAAACCACCCAATCGGCCGTCGGGCGTCCGGGTCAGCCGGATGCCGAAAATAGACCCCGCTCATCGCGCCGGAGCGATTGCATCCGCGCATGGAGAGAGAGAGAGAGAGAGAGAGCGAGAGAGAGAGCGCATCTCCACCGCGAGTGCTGTCCGCCGCGGCTCTCGTGACCGGCGAGCACCGCGCTGCTTCGATCCGGACCCATCCGGCCGCGCCATCGTCCGATCCATCCCGCGTCCGGATCGGGCGCGGCTGTCCGCACGTGGCCGGACGTCCCCCGGATGCGGCGCGCGCTGTAGCCGACCTCCGCAACGCACCGCGGCTTCCACTCGCGACTTAGCGGCAGCCGACGTGGCGGCAAAGCGGAAGCGAACGAGGCCCGGCGGTGCCGAAGCGGGCATGCCTCGCGTCCGGCTCACGGGAAACGACCTCCAGTGCGAGACCGCCGCTGCTATGTATCCAAGCCGGATGGATGACCGTCGACCCCACCTGCTTGCCGCGACAACACGCCCCCGGCTCCGTCGGTTTGGGGGCCGGCGCACCGCGATCACCCCTCCAATCGGGCTTCCCGGACCCCGCTGGAGAAAACGCACCGTGCCAGTTCTGCGGGTCCCCCGCCAAGGGAGCATGTACGGCCCCCCAGCAGGGCGCCGAAGGAGAGCATAGATATCTATGTCCCCACTCCGGTGCATCCGCGGCGAAACGCAAGGCGTGTCACGACGGCAGCGATTTCTGCCGGTGTTTCCGCTGCTGTACATACATACGGTACTGGCACCCAGGAGAGCCGCCGCCGCCGCCGAAAAGAAAACAAAAAGGAAAAGGAAAAAGAAAAAGAAAAAGAAAGAAAGAAAGAAAAAGAGAACCTTTTGCGCTTGAACGGCGTGCCGCCGAACCCCGTAAGTGCAACC